>JACLAB010008808.1_pt1 | contig 17032 bp, 10 predicted proteins | sample 8027921 | NCBI WGS metagenome assembly JACLAB01 (sample SAMN15725117, study PRJNA655200) | protist metagenome | isolation source: fluorescence activated cell sorting (FACS) single amplified genomes of... | place: USA: West Boothbay Harbor, Gulf of Maine | collected 2000-07-19 | reverse complement strand
CGCGTTGTGGTGTCGATTGCGCTCAAAGAGCGAGAAGGTTGTCATTCACAGCGCATTGCAAGAGATGGCGCGTAATGTGGACACATATGCACTGGCGAGCGGTCGAGGCGAAATCGTACCCACGCAGCATTTGGCCAAGGAGCTCGGACTGGATGAATTTGACGCGAGCGCGATTATGGACGCGAGCGCCAACGCCGGGCAAAAGAGTCTCAATCGCAAGGGTGTGAACTCTCTGCGCGAGTTTGCCGCGTGGTCGATGAATGAGTCTGCGGACGTTATCATCGCCGGCGGACACTCGATTTGGTTTCGGGAATTTTTCAAGCATTTTCTCCCGAGCGATTCCTCGTGCGAAGGCAAGAAGAAGAAAATCGTCAACTGCGGCGTCGTCGCCTTTGACTTGCAATTTGGCACGCACCCCGAACACGGCGAGATGTACGCCATCGACTCGGCGAGCGTGCGCGTCGTCCGTGGTGGCTTCGGGAAGTAATTAACGCCGTCATACGTTGTAATAAATTAAAAATGTTTTACAAATGGATCAATCGCGCTTGCCGCCGTCCATCAATTTCGTTTTTCCACCTGAATCACGAGCTCATCGAGCGATGCGCACGACACGTTTCCTTCTCTGTTACCTAGACTTTTCATGCCTTCACGCTTGGCGTTCCACGTCAACAAATAACCCACAGAGTTGAAACAGCCTTGAATGTACTGGTCCATTCTCAGATGATTGGAGTGCGTCGGGTTGAATGGAATTTCACATTCCGTGGCGCCACCTTCGATGCCTAATAATGCAAACGACACAGCGGCGACGGCCGCGATTGTGCCCCAGCCCCACCGGCTGACGAACACAAACGGCATGCTCAAACAATACAAGACCAAAAAGGTCCTCAGGTGAATGACGTAGATTTGCGGAAGTTTTGTCGCCCGCAACCGCTCGAGCGCGCCCTCCTGCAGGACTAATAAATCAATCTGCGCGTGCAACTCTCGCACGCGAGATTCAAACCTAATTGTGTCATTCACGCTATCCTTCCCGACGTTGTCTCTGCCGAATGCGCGATAGATTGCGCGACGAATCATCGAAATGCAAAACAACGGCGGATGCGAAGACTTTTCAATGCGCGCTCGATCTTCATCACTTAAAATTCCCACAACCTCGTTTGCGGGGATGGTTTTAATCCCACGTAAGTACTGCTTCGATGCCAACACAAACCCACATGTCCATGCGCAGATATCATCCATGGCGTCGGGATCTCTACCGTCGCCGTACACCAACGCGACGTCAACTAAATTTCTCACGCCGACGTTTATATTCCCAAACGCCGTTCGACAGTCCCAAAACCGCACCGCCGCGCGTGAAAGCCTAAACACCAACAAAAAACCCATCGTGGAAAACACCAATTGATACACCACGTCGTACGCACTCAACGACGCTTGACTCTTCGGAAGCGCCAACTCGTACGCGCACGTCCAAATCACCGAGCACGCGTTGATAAACAGAAACGGCGCAATAAACGACCCTATGCCCCGTCCTCTGTAATCAAACGAAAACACAGTCTTCACCCAGTTCTGTGAGTCGTACTCGGGCTGCAACGCGGCGCCACGGGCGAGAGCTTTGGCGCGAATGGCGACATTCTCTGGGGCATTCATCGTGTCCACCAGGCGAAGCTTTACTCGCTCGTCGTCATCATCGATACCCATCGCGTCTTCGGAAGCGCGTTCCTTGCGATGCTATGCGTCGGCGATGCCGTGCGTCGATCGTTTGGGTGCGCGTGAGATTGGTGGTCGGCACTCGACGCGCGTCGCTTTATGAGGACGCTATCCGTCGTTCGCTCGGCGTAGTGTCGTTCAATCGGCCACGTCTACCCAGTGGTGGTGCTACCTCGTACACTTTTACAAAAACAATGAATAATAATGCTGAATAATGCTACTACCTACTAGATGACTGCGCTAAATGCCGTAGACGCTTCGCGTGTTCTCTCGCGACGCGCGGTAGACGTCGCTCACCGGGACGCCGTGCGTCGACGCAATCGCCTCGGCGATGCGTGGAATCATACCAGGGTGACACACTTGTCCTCGATACGGCGTCGGTGCCATGTACGGTGAATCGGTTTCGAGTAAGATTCGATCCAAAGGGACGCTCGCCACGACGGCTCGTACGTCGGAGCCATTCTTAAAGGACACCACGCCCGTAAAGCCAATACAGAGCTTTGGAAACGATGCGAGCAACGCCTGGGCTAACGTCAACGACGACGTAAAGCAATGTACGTGCACGCGCGCATCGCGAGGTAAATGTGCGCGCATCAATTCGAGGGTATCTTCTTCCGCTTCGCGCGTGTGCACGATGAGAGGCAAGTCCAACCTCGTCGCCAACTTCATTTGCGCGACAAAAGACGCGCGCTGCGTCGCCTTGTACGCCTCTACGTCCACGTCCTCACTGATGCGATGATAATCTAACCCGGTCTCGCCCACGGCGACGCACTTGGCGTCCGCGCACAGCGCTTCGATGCGCTCGGGGACGCCGGCGCCGTCCCACTCGGGCGCCGACAGCGGGTGTATGCCAAACGCGGAATACACCCCCTGTTTTTGCGACAACTCCGCGGTGCTGGCCAAGCTCTTGAGAGAACAGCCAATGGTGATGCACGCGTCGAGCGTGGCGCCGTCGTCGTGCGCGGTGGCGTCGAGCGATGCGCGCCAGTCTTCAAAACTGAGCTCCAGGCGCGGGAGCACCATGTCCAAGTGACAGTGCGTGTCGACGTACGTGTGCGCCGGCGCCGACGCCGCGCGCGCGGCTGCTGTCATCCTCCTCGCCGTCGTCGAGCGCACGCGGGTGACGAGCGACGATGAAACTCTCGCCACGGTCCGCATAGCCTTACCGAGGCGCGCAGTGTGGATAAAGCGAGGACGTCGACGGCTGCGTTATTACTACAAGAATACATTCTCTACGCACAGCCGCACCTACGGTTCGTTACCGCCCGATAAATAATCTGTGGGTTCATACTTGGACATTTTTCTCACGTCCACGCATCGCGCGTATCCCGCGGCGAGCGCGCTTTCGATGCCCAATTCCGCGTCTTCGTACGCCACGCATCGCTCGGGCGCGACGCCCAGCGTCTTCGCCGCGAGCGCATATAAATCCGGCGCCGGCTTCCCATGCTCCACGTCCTCACACGTCACCACACACTCAAATAAATCTAATAATCCATGCTCGCGCAAGTGCTTCATCACCGTCGTCTTGACGCCAGACGACGCCACGCCGACGCGTAAGCCTCTCGCCTTGGCTTCGCGCGCGACGTCGATGACGCACTCAATCGCTTTTGGCGTCCCCAACTCATGCGCAAACGCCCCACAGCGATCAACCATGACATCCAACTCGTGCGCCGTCATATCTTTCCCTTGTTCCACCGCGAGTCGGCGGAATATCTCGCGAATTGGAACACCCGCGAGCCGATAAAACACCTCCTTGCTCATGCGCACGCCAACTTCTTCGCACGCCCTGACGTCGGCGGCGTAGAATAACCCCATCGTATCTGCGCGTCAATCGCGAGAACAACAAAAAACAAACGCTCGGCGTCAGTCTCTCTCTCTCTCTCGCGCGTCTCGTGCGTCATCGTCGCGCCACACCGCGCGTACGACGACAGTTCAGCAGCAGCGCATCGACATCCTCGCGCGACGTCATCCGTCGCCCACGCACGCACCGACGAGGGTGCCATCGCAATCGAACACCGCGGCGTCGCACGCGGTGAAATCGCGCGCGTCCGCGTCGGCGTCGGCGCCCGTCATGCTCTGCGGCGACGACCGCCGCGCGTCGTCGACGTCGACGTCGGCGCCAGGACGCCGAATGTCCGAATTTTCAAACGCATCCACACGCCCGTCGGCGTCGTCCGTCGACCGCAGCGCGCGCCGCGACGCCCGCAGCGGGGATTCCCCTCGGTCGATACTCGAAGGCGTTATTTCTGCGCGCCCAGGTGCCGTCCGTCCGTCCGTCGCCCGCCCGCCCCGCGCGCCGCGACCGTGCGAACATTGTGCGCCGAATGTCGAGCGCCTACTACGACGCGAACGATTTCCTCGCCGCCGACCACGGCGTGCCGGTGTCGTTCGAGAAGGGCGCGCTGGGTTTAGGCGCGGAAATCAGCGGTCACGGCGCCGCCGCGCGCGGTGACCACGTGGCGCGCGACCACGCGGGCGTGGTGCCCCTGTGGTGGCTCGACGGCGCGCTGGTGGTTGAATTGGACATCACCGGGTTACCGGCGTGCCTGTCGAACGACGTGTTCGCGTCGATGGGGGCGGAGCAGGGGGCGAGGATTATGGATTTGCGCGCGTGGAATGAGAGTTTTTTTGGCTTTGGCGCGAAGTTTGCGTCGGCGCTCGCGAAACAGTGCGACGAGGGCGACGACGACGAGGACGTGGCGTTGATTAGAGATAAACTCGAAGAGGCGTATTTGAGGCGTTGGCGCGAGGTGTTGTGGGAGGCGTGCGGGCGATCGAGTGATGTTGGGAGATTGGAGCGGTTGCTGACGCGGGAGGAGCGCGAGACGTGGGACGAGGGCCGACGGTCGATGACGACGTATGAACGGTGGAGATACGGGCGCGGCGAACGCATAGAGACGGCGAAGATTGTGCGAGACGCGAAGAAGAAGCAACGCATGGGGGCGTGAGTGGAAAGGAGTGCGTGTGTAGTAATGTTACAACGGGTAAAGAATGTAATATCAAATCAAATTCGCGTCGAGCGCGCGTAAATGGCGTCGTAGGCGGCTCGAGCGCCAAATCCACATTTGGCTCCGAATACGCACGCGAGACCGAGGGCGACGCCTCGAATCGCCGTGCGATAGCCGCCGTGGAATTCTCGATCGAAGGCGGCTTCAAAAATGAAACCCAAGGCGAAGATGATGAGAACCAACGTGCGATAGATGAACCACGCCGCGAAACGCGCGAGGTCGAAAATGTACAAGAATTTGTACACGCCCGCGCGCATGTCGCGACGGAGCAAGTCGACGAATGCGCCCGACAAGCCGAGAACGTCGTTCACCGACGTGACCGTATCGTTGAGATTGACGCCGCACAACGAGAGATTGGCGCCGCACAACGCGAGCAATCGCTCGTTGATGTGCTTCAAATCTTCATCGTCACTCTCGAGATTGGCGAGCACGCGCCACGCCGCGAGCACGACGCCGCTGATTCCGTGCGTGTCCGCTAAACGTCCCGCGGCGGCGTCAAACATAAAATCCGGGGCGTCGGCCCAAGTGCGCGTATACACGACGCCGCGTTCGCCGTCAAACCCGCTGACGAAACGTTCGCTGACGAAATCTTCGCTATTGTTTGCATCGTTGTCCCCCGTGCGCGAGTCGGGTTCTTGATCGACGGACCAGCCAGCGCGGCGAATGATGCTCGCGAGTTCGCGAAAGATTGGCGCGGCGCGCTCGTTTGGCCACAGTCGCGACCACGTCGGCGGCACGCCTTCGACCAAGGGCGCGCGCCGTCGCCGATGGCCACCGTCGCCGTCGCGAAACGCCTCTTCAAGATTATCCAACAATTTATCCAAAACGCACGCCGCGATGGCGTGCTCACGCCTGACCCAATCTTTCGCGCGCACGCGTTGCACGAGCGCCATGGAGTAAATGAGCATTTGGGCGATGACGCGAAATCGGCTTTCAACATCCTTCGCGTTCAGACTAATCGAGCGCATTTCAATCGTGCCGTCTATGGTAGGCAGCGGATTTAACACACGAATCATCCACCACGACAGGGCGTGTAAATCATCCTTGGCTGGTCGCGGGCCGACGTGTTGCAACAACGTGCTCATTTTGCCGCCGTAATTGTACAACCATCGCGGCCCCGACGTCGTGGCGACCCAAATGTCGAATAACTCCTTCGCGCGCTCGGCGCGCATGAGCACGCGACAACGAGTCGCCGGATCGACGTTGATATCGTCGTCAGACACGTGTGAACACTGTGCGACGACGTAGCCCGCGGGGTCGCGTTCGGCGGAGCGCACGTAGGCGTGTTTCAACGCTTTGACGCGAACGACGAATCGACCATCCATGAGTTCTTGCGCGCTCACGATGTGACACTCCACGCAATATCGACCGAGATTCTTCAATGACACGCGCATCATTCGACATCCTTCGCGCATGGCGTCCGGAACCTCTACGCCAGACGGCAACCATCGACCGTCTTCGTCTTCGGCGCCTCTGGCTCCGGCTGTCGCATCCGCGCCCTCCGCGCGGCGCGTCGCTTCTAAAAACTCATCCTCATCCAAATCTTCGAGCGAAAGCATTAAAAACTTTCGCGTGCCGCTCAACGCGCGGCGCACGAGCACCTTGTACCGCGCTTCGTAGACGTTGAGCGAACACTCCTGTCCCGGGACCAAGGCGTCGAGGAAAAACACCGGTAACGTCGTCGTTCGCGGCCCCGAGCTCACCCCATGGTTTCCATCACTCACGCCATCGCGCGCACCGCTCTCGGCGGGGAACGATTGAACGCCGTATATAGCCTCTACACATTCGCGCACGACGGTGTTTATGGGCCATTCGTGCGGCATTTCGTGGTACAACGCGCCTCTGCACCTCGGGCAGCTCGCGCCCACGCCCGCGGCGGACGACGCCGCATCTCTCGGATTCGCGCGCTCTAAGTCCCTGCGTGTCATCCAACGCGCCAATGCTTCGCGTTCGAACGTGTGCCCGCACGGCGTGGTGCATGGCTCGACGAAAATGCGGCCAGTGATGGGGCACGAAAGGGCGCTCGCGAGCGCGGCTTGGTCGAGCGCGATGTCGTCGGGCTTTGGGCGCGAACATGCGTCGTCCTCGTCGACGACATCGGGTTGAATGACGTGCGATGTGCTGGGCGTTGGTGCGTGCGACGGTGGGTTGAATGGCTCGCGCGCGCGGCGGCGAGGTCGCGCGGCGGCGCGCATCGCGCGGTCGAGTCGCGTTATGAGGACGGCGTGAACGAATAAGCACCGATGTCATACTCGTGTTAAACTATACTCACTGTACCAATACACATCAAATCAATCCTTGCCGCACGAGATCTTGGTACGTCTTTTTGTTGTACACGTTACCCTCGGCATCTTCGACTTCTTCATCCGTTCTCGTGTTCCACGCGCCGTGCTCGCGTTGGTTCAAGTTTTTATGCAACGCTAGCGCATCGTTAATCGACGTCACCTCGTTGAACGCACGACTGAACGGAATTTTCAAGCACCGCATACCGTGCTGGTGGCGCCATTCGGTGAAGTGACGCTCGAACGCGCGACGACCCCAATACGAGTAGTTGCCGCAAATTTCACACGTAAACTCCATGTTCAACCCGTGAAGCTTGTACAACCAATACGGAATGGGTTTACCGTCCCACCCGAGCGGCAGTTTGAGCGGGTTATAAATCTCTTCTTCGTCATCCGTGGCGGCGTCAGAAAAGTCGTCGTCATCTTCGGCTTCGGCTTGAAGTTCGGCGAGAGAGAGCGTGGATTTCTTTTCTACGTTTGTTCTCGTCGCGTCGAGTTGCTTGCTCAAAAGCTTCAACAAAGTTGCGCACTGGTATTCCTTAAACGCCACCGCGCGCGCGCTGGCTTCTTTAGCTTTGACATCTTCCTTGGTCGGCTTGGCGTTCTTCGCGCCGACGACGACACCCTTGGCGAAAAGCTTCTTGTCGAGCTCAGCGAGCGTCTTGCCCTTGGTGCTCCACAAGCGCTCGGCGCGTTGCTCGGGCGTGCCTCCCGCCTTCAGACCCATGGATTCTAGCGCCGACTTGATCGCATCGACGTCGAGGGATTTACTCATGTCGTCAACTGTTTTATACCCCGATAAATCTACCGCCGCGGACTTTATCGCGGCGGCGTCCACGGAGCGCACGCCCTTGTCCTCCCAACCGTCGCACTCGCCCTTGGTCCACTTCTCATCAAACTCCTTCGCGCTCGCTTCTAGCGCCTTGTCTACAAACTGCAACGGCAGCGCGCGCGCATGAAATGAACGCAAATACTCGATCAAACCATCGAGATATGTGCCGTACGCGGTGGTAAACTTTTTCCCGCGACTCGTCGCCGCGAAATTCCCGCAGCGCTCCAAATACTCCCCGTAGTCGCATCGCTCACCAAAATTCGCATTCGAATACATCATGTGCGCCTCGTGCAAATCAAGATATCTCCCAGTCGCCTCTTCACCGCTAAAAATAACATCCTCGCTCAAATCCTTGGTGATGAGCTCGTCAATGAACTCCGCGCCATCCGTCGCGACGACGCCCGCAAACGGCTTGTGCGACGCTCGCGTAGCCTTTATAGTTTCATAAAACGCCCGCATCTGCGCCGCCTCGTCTCCACCCATGCGTGCCAACTCCTCCTCGCGCATTTTATCCTCGTCTGCGTACGTATCGCGCTGTTCGTGCGTGAAAAAGAAACGTATCCGTCGCGTCAGTCGTCAGCCGTCAGTCGAGCGCTAGGGATGCACGATTCACGCATCCGCTCGCCTCGTCGCGCGCGCGCACACAGCGATGCGCACGTCAACGTAACCGTACACGCGCGGCGCATCGTCTCCATCGCACGCGCTCGCATGAACGCACCAGTCGCTTCGCGCGCGTCGTCGATGCCTCTAACAATCGATCCACAATGTGATTCTGCGTCAACCGCGCCCTATGCGTCGTCGGCGCCGCATCCTTGAGCACCTTGACGCACGCGCGCTCGAGTCTTTCGATATCTTCGTGCGCTCGACGGGCGAACTCGAGCGTTGACGTGGCCATGGCGCGTCGTCGCGCGTCGTTGAGTGCGGCATTCAGAGACGCGATGGAGCGCACGCGTACGTCGCCAAACACGTTGGAGTACGTCGTCGGCGCGACGCGCGCGAGCGGTGCGGCGCATCGCGCGCGGCAATCAGCATCACCGCGGGCCGTGATGCGGCGTTCGGCGGCGTTCGAGCGCGTCGCGTCGCGTCGTCAGGGGCATCTTCAGCATCTTCAGCATCATCGTCACCATCTTTCTACAGTCGCAGCAAAGTCATCGAAACTACCGGCGCCGGCGATGGCGTCCGTCGCGGTGGCGTTGGTATCTGCGCTCGCGCCGTGCGCGGCGCTGGCGGCGGGATTCGCCGTGGGTGGCTCCGGGGGCGTTCCTGAGTTTGGTTCGGATGAAACCGTCGAAGCCGCGTACGCGACGGCGGATTTAGCGGTGGATTTGGCGTCGCCCTTAGCGGCGTATTGGGTCGTGACGAAAGCGTTGCGTCAGGAGATTCCCACGTGGTTGAATGCGATTATTTTTTTAGCGGTGCTCGGCGCGGTTTGGGTGTGCGTTTCCGGGAACTCTTCGCTGGATGCCTACTTATCTTAGAGAGTGTAAATTATTATGCAACGCGGCGCTATTGAGCTACAGTGTACACGAGAAACGCAGAAATCACGCATCAGCCGACGCGGCGGCGGCGGCGGCGGCGGCGGCGGCGGCTTCAGCGTCTTGACGGGCGTGCGCTTCGTCGCGATTGGCGCGGTACGCCGCGTACGCCTCGAGAATTGGCGTCGCTACATCCTCCGTAATGTTTCCTTGAGCCAAATTTTCCTTGAACAAGTCCCATTCATCATTCAATAACGACGGCGCTAACGCAGGTTCAAGTTTTTCGCGCTGGAAGCGCGCGAGGTCGGCGCGAACGGCGTCGGATGGCACGAGCTTCTCGAGTCTATTCGGCTGGCTCTCATCCAAATTGACGCGAAACTTCATAAATTCTACGTCGTACAGGTACAACGTCGACGCAGGCGCGAGTGGCATCGCCGCACGACACGGGCGACTCAACGATGCGGGTAAAAACTCAAGCGGTACGTACCCGAGGCTGACTGCAACGGCGGTGGCAATCATCTTGCGGATTTGATACAACATGAAGGATTCGCCGCGCACACTCACGCGCACAAATGGTTCGCTCATCGTCGGCGTCGAACCATCTTCGGCGGTAATTTCCATGTGCTCAATAACAGAGCTCGCAGTAAAACTGTGAATTCGCCTGAAATGCGAAGGTCCAATCTTATCATTTGGGTCAGAGCCAAAAAGCCAATACGTGCCGTTGCGGCGGTTGCCCACGTGCTCAGGAAACGAGGAGTCACCGTCATCAGTCGCTATATCGCCAATGTCGCCCTCTTCATCACCGTCGCTTTCTTCACTATCACTCTCTATTTCGTCGTCTAAATTCGACCCGCTATCCATTGTTGCTCCTTCTTGACCTTCCCATGCGAGGCGACCGCGCGCGTCTCGAAGCTTTGGTGAAAATGTAGACTTGGCCTTGCGCGTATACTGCGACCGCTTGGTGTAGTTGTGAAACGGATGCGCCCCTTCAAACGCTCGCAATGCATTCTGAAACGCCTCAATCCTCGCCTCGCCGCCCTCGAGCTCGGCATCGAGGACGCGCGCTGGAAGTAAATACTCGTACGTCCGCATGATACATTCTCGCCGCGCCTGGAACGATTTCGGCGTGTTGTACACCGCAAAACACGCAATGTCGTTCGGTAACAACTTGGTAATTTCCTTCGCAGTCTCGCGCGCCTCGGCGTCGGCATCCCACACCTCTGGATCGATTTCCGCACGTAAACTCACAACGGTGCACAACGAGCTCACGCCTTTATCGGTGCGGCTCGACCGGCTCCACTTCAATCGCTGCAACCCGCGCGAGCGATAGTTTGGCAGCAAAATCCCACCCCACGCAAACAAAGCATCCTCAATGTGATCGTCTACGGTGTCGCCTCGCGGACCTTGCGAGTTGTGCGTGTTACCCTTGTACGCGCCGCCGACGTACGCGAGCAGCAGCGCCACTGGTTTCTTCTTTCTCTTTGCGTCGTGCGGCGGCGGTACGACGTCGTCTGGAATTGCGTGCGACGGGTGCGCGTTAGCATCAGGTTGGTGCTTGACGCGCGTGTAATCTTCGCCGCCGTTGCCGTCGACCTTGCGGTGGCTTTGGCGACGCTGACGGCTGGAGACGACGACCCAGCGGGACGGCGGCTGCGACGTCGGACGCGCTGTGATACGCAGCGCGCGTGCAAACGACGGGGCGAGGGTCATGGTTCTATACATGCCGCGACGTGTGCGGTGCGAGGTTATGCGCGTGAGGCGTTGACGACACGCGCGAGAGGCGCGGTGTGGGGCGCGCGCCGTTCGGGCGGCTGTCGAAAAGCCACTGACGGCTCATCATTTTCATGGCTCTTGTATATGTCTATTGTACACTACTAGTCGTGCGCGGACGTTCACAAAATTACCGCGTGTGTTGGGTGAACAAGGGCACCCACATGGCTTGGTCGCGATCTGGCTTGCCGTCGGCGTCGACGTTGACGACTTGATGTTCACCCGTCGGGTTGTTATAATCGACAATTTTCACAAGTTGCCACACCGGATCGCGGTCTTTGGTGTCATCGTCGTCGCGGAAATCGCGCATGTCAACGTTGGTGTTTATCTCGAAAGTTTGGCCGACGACGGCATAGCTCCACCGCTCGCCCTGGATTTTGAACCAGTCGTTCAACGACGCGTCGTCGTCCAAGCCGTCGACGCCGTCGGCTTTGATGTAAATCTCACGACGCCATCGCGAGCCCTTGTCGATGTCTGGGTTAAAATACGTACAAAACTGTGTCGCGCGAGCCGTGACCTTGGTGCCTTCTTCGTTGACATACGACACGCATTCGTAGCCCCTCGGCATGCCTGGTTCGAACCATCCGCTCGTGCGCTTGTCTTCGGGTCCCGTGTACACCTCCAGGCGCATAGGTTCTATTCCTCGCACGGAAGGCGGTCGTACATCTGGGTTTAACATATACACTTGTACCTTTTCTTTGGCGAAATCAAGCTCTTCTTCGCAGTCGTCTTCGTAATAATGCACAGAGTACTTGTCCGTTCCGGCGACATGCGCCCGAATTTGGCCGACGTACCAAGCCTTATCGAGTGGCCAATACACGCGCACACGCCCACCGACTTGACAATCTGATTTATCCCGATGTAATTCCGCGATGTAATTACGCCAATCACCAGGAAGATCTTCGCGAATGGGTCGTTCGACGTGTCGAGACGCGCGGCCACGTGTTTCAGTGGCGTTGTCGGCGCTCTTTTGCTTCTTTTGTCTAGGCACCATACCGCAAGGAATCCACGTCGCCCGCTTTTTACCCAACTTGTGCTTCAAATCTACTTTTTCTTTACGGAAATTCATAACTTCTTCCACGCCATCTTCTATGTATACGATGGTGTACATGCGCGTCGCCTTGTCGTACGCCTTGACTTTGGCTTCATAGTACTCTTCATCAAGCTCCCACCACACGCGAACGATGGCGCCAATCGGAATCTTCACCCTCGACGTCGAAATATTCTCAACATCTCCAGTCAACGCCGCGAAGAAGTTCTTATTCGCCGAAAACTTCGATGGCTTGTAGTTGCCTCGAGCCTTGAACGTTCCCGTCGAGGCGTTGACAAAGCCGAGCGCGATGAGCGCCTCCGCCGCCGCATCCCGCACACCCTCGTCAACATCTTCTACGCGTGCGTGTATCAGCTTGACTTTTGCGGCGGCTGCGGCCCGAAGATGACCCAAGCACCGCGTCGCCGCGGCGCGAACATCCGCGTCTGCGTCCGTCGTCAACGCGCCGACAAATTCCACCGTCATGTACAATCTAACGTCATCCGACCCATCCGTCGCCGGATCGCCTTCTCGCCCTTCCCATAACCGCTGTAACGCCTCGCACGTGATCTGACGCAGCTCTGGATCGTTTTTCCCGAGCTCGAGCGCGCGTTTACACGCAACTTTTTCCACCAACCATTTATGTTTCGGTCCCCGAAACCGACGCACCGCCTCGAGCGCTCGTTTGCGAACAATCGAACTCTTCTCCGATGCGTTGAAGAACATTCTACTAAATTCAACCGCAGTGTCTTCGTGCGGGCCACCTAAAGCATCAATCGCTGACACCAACGCCGCACGGACGACGGGTACTTTCTCAAACGACGCGAGCTTGAGCAGCAACCCGCACGTCTCTCGCGTCTCAGTTTGCCTCGCCCCGCACACGCGCGCGAACGCCAGCCGCAAACTATCTCGGTAGCACATTCTAAACTCGTCTAACCGCACGAGCACACCGCGATAGTACCGCTCGAGCGTGCGATCCGACGCCAAACGCTCCCCAGTCAACCGCCGCAGCGAACGGTTACACGCCGCGACGCCTCGCGCCCACAGCCGCCCACCATCAACGTCTTCATCCATCGCATGCAGCGCCAATCCAAGAACGCCAATCTCCCCAGCAACGCTCATCGTCTCGCATCGCGAGCACGCGTCGATAACAATCTCTAAACCTTTAGACGGCGCGCGATACACCGCGTCGTTGGCCACGCGCTCATCCGCGACAAACCCCCTCACCGCCGCGTCCTCCGCGTCCGACGCCTCACCGCCGCGCGCCGCATCAAGAACCGCACCGCCGCCATCGCCCGCGAACGCGCGACGCATCGAGAGCAGCGCCGCGCGCGCGTGCGCGTCGCCAATGTCTCGTTCGTCCGTCCCATCGCACGCAAACTGTCGCACAATCGCCGCGATGGCGCGCGCGAACACCGCGCGCACGGCGTCGGCACCGACCGCATCGCCCTGCGCGCGCACCGCCGACGCCATCGCGCGCGCGCGACGACGGCGTCGAGCGATGCGACGGGTGCGAAAGTGGCGTCACAGTGCGCCGCGCCAATGGGTTTTTTAACGCGATTCATCGCGAGCGGCATTCAGGACGACACCGCGCGCGCCGAGGCGCGAGCGGCGCACGTGAAAAAGGTCACGGCGAAGTGTGATAGCTTGTACGTGCGCTCGATGCGTTCGATCGAACGCGCGTCGCGTCGCGGGTGGTGCTAAGATGATGATGAAGATGATCGATCTTCGCGCGGGTTCGGTCTTCGCGCGACCGACGACGACGAGGGCGCGATGCGGATGACGGCGCGCGATGGCAACGCCAGGGCCGCGCGAGAGCGACGCGTCGCGCGCGCTGATCGCGTCGGCGATGACGGCGCGCGCGCGTGGGAAGTCGAGGCGAAGAGATTGGTTCGCGGGGTTTCTCGAGCTCGAAAACGCGTCGACCAAAGACTGACTCACCGCGTACGGTTTCGCCGAACGTCGCAGGAAGGATAATTGGGACCAACCCACAAAGGTGGATAAGTATTGGTTGAAGGATAAGGCGCGCATGACGGTGGTGGATGCGGATTCCCTTCCTTTGCAAGAGGGGAAGCGCCCGGTGTGGTAGAGGCTCGAACGCCGGAGGAGAGAAAAGTTGTAATACGTACTAGTAGCAGAGTGTTTTAAAGCTGCGTGTGATGTGTGTGACAATGCGAATGAATGACTATGGTGGTGTGGTGTGGTTTTGAGTTGTACTGCGCGTGTTGACGTCGTCGACGACGAAGCACTCGACGCGTCGGCCGCACGAGGCGACGACGACGTTTTCATGGCACGCCACGCGCGTAATGGCGGGCGACATGGCGTCATCGTATTCATCTAATATTGCGTGCAACGCAACATGACCAGTGCGCACGTTCCAGGCGAGCACGGTGCCGTCGCGAGTGCCAACGCAGGCGACGTCGCCGCCGGATGCCAACGCGTTCGCGTCTGGTACGTCGTCAAAAATTGTCGAGCCTATGGATACGCCGTGCGAACGAAGGAGCGCGGCGCATACGTTGGTATCGCGATATGTGTCGTCGACTGTGGTCCAGCCTTCAGTCGATCGATACGACTCGCTCGGCGCGGATTTCTTGGTCGCGATGGCGAGTGCCGGAATAGCGGCGTCTTCGCCATCCGCGGCGGGTAAACCTTCGAAATGAATGGGCACCACGCACCGCACTTCGTGTTCCATGACGTACGACACGCGTTCGAGCGATTTTAAGCGCACGTTCCACACGGCGACGAGCGCGTGATCGAGGGTGACGACGAGTTTGGGCGTCGAAGCCGCGCTAATCCACGCTAAACTCGTCGGCGCTCCGGGCTTTGGAGCAACGTTTCGAAATAACACGTCGGGAAGTGCCACTGTTTCCGTCGGTGCGCGAGTAAACATGTCTTCTTCATTGTCGCCATCGCTCTCTAAAGCGGCGGTCCAAGACCATACGACGCACTGGCCGTCCTCGCCCGCGGCGGCGAGAAGGAAATCATTCGCGACGCGTCGCGCGGCGACGCGCACGACTCGAAATCCACACTCTAAACGTTGTTCTCGTTCGTCATCAACACTCAGTGGTGAATCATCACCATTCGACATCCCGTTCACGCGCATGATGCGCATACCATCCGTCACGTGCGGCGCGAACACGAAACGCCCGCTCGAGCTCACGAACACCGCGTCGGCGCTCGGCGCGCGAACGGGCGCCGTCAAGGATGACCGCCTACGACTCACCCGTCGACCAGCGGTAGACGACTTGAACACTGAGCACGCACCTAAGCACTTGTTCGAACCGCGCGCATCACCGGCAACGCCCACGCGAAATACCAAGACATCCATAGCGTCGACGTCGGCGTCGTCGGCGCTCGAATGTTGTTGACTCGTCGACGCGCCTCCGTCGCTCGGAAACTCCACGACGACACCCAAAGTCACATAGCGTTGGTCATCATCGCAATCAGCGCTCAAAACGACCGTCTTGGGCACACCACTGTTAAACGTAGAAGAGAACACGCGCCGAGATGTCGCGGCGCGCTCGGCTCTCGTGGCTCGTTTTTCTGCGCTATCGTCGCTCGCCGCGCCGCCCACGCTAAATCGTAACATTCGTCCCGGACTGCCCTCACGCGCGTCAGAGCCGTCGATACCACCATCGCGCCCGTCATCGTCCATGCCATCATCGCGCGATGCGTGAGGAGAGGCGACCAAAGGCGTCTCTTCAACGCGCGCGCGCTTTGATTCCATTCGACCAGCCGACGCGTCCTCGCCCTCGTCTCCATCAGCCGCCCAAGGACGACGCGCATCACTCCCCGAATCATGCACCGACGTAGGCGTGGTGTCGTGTACGAATACTGGCGACGCCAAATCAATCGTACGCCGCCGAACGTCGTCTTCCTGTCCTTCGACGTCTGTACGCGGCGCCGTCGGCGCCGTCGGTTCGCTCGCGTCGTCGTCCAGCTCACCCGCATTCGCGCCTGCAACGTCAAAGCTATCCATCGGAATCGTCGCTCCTTGTATGCACGCTAACGCCGCGGCGCGCTCGGCGCCTGGGGATAGCGAATACACGCCACGCATCGGCGTCGACGCGCGTCTCGCTTCTTCGTCAGCCTCGCGCGCGTCGACGAGGTCACACCACCGTCCATCGCTCGCCATGCCCGCGCGCACGCTCACGCGCGACAACGCATCGACGAGCGCATCGCGATGCTTCAATAGCGCGGCCCGGCGCGCGATGAGATCCTGCGTGCGCGACGAAACACGCGTGTGAGCGCAACGAATGCGTTTAAATTCAGCTCGAGCTGTCGGGGGAGTCACGACGCGCGATTTTCGATGCGCGCGCGCGCGTACCTGCGCGGATGACGGAAGTGCGGCGTATATGATGTCATCGTCGACGTCTACGCGCATGCTTGCCGCGACGCGACGCGCGACGTGACGCGCGACGCGACGCGATGTGCGGGCGAAGCGTACTGTACTACGGTAGATGTTACACAAATGTTTAAAACTAACGGCGGCGACGAAGGGACTCGTCGGCGACGCCTTTTCTGCTTTCTCCATACTTTTTAAATTTTTTCCTGAATGAGCGCTTGCGGCTAAACGCGCTCTCGACAGATTCGCCTTTGGCTTCGGCTTCGCGGACGGCGCGCACGAGCTCGGCGCTTCCGGGTAAACATAAATTCGTGACGCGTCCAGTGGCACCGGCGCGCGCGGTGCGCCCTATGCGATGCAAATAATCGACGGCGTTGCCTGCGAATTCGGCTTGGATGACGTGCTCGACGCCGGGAATGTCGACGCCTCGCGCGGCGCTGTCGGTGCACACCAACGCGGTGACTTTACCTTCAGCGAAATCATTCAAGCGAATAGCGCGCTCGACGCTATTCATATCGGCGTGAAACGCCGCCGCACGTAAATCTAATGCGTTGAATTCGCGCGCGATTTCATCCGCAGCAGCAGC
>JACLAB010008245.1_pt1 | contig 17055 bp, 7 predicted proteins | sample 8027921 | NCBI WGS metagenome assembly JACLAB01 (sample SAMN15725117, study PRJNA655200) | protist metagenome | isolation source: fluorescence activated cell sorting (FACS) single amplified genomes of... | place: USA: West Boothbay Harbor, Gulf of Maine | collected 2000-07-19 | reverse complement strand
ATTCGCCAGTTCTTGGCGGATCTCCAATTCGTTCTCCAATGTCGCAAATTCTTCTGGATCCATTTCATTCGATCGGTGATAACACGGCGTGCTGTGTGTGCGCGGGGACAAGCGAAGCGATCAAAACGAAAACCACAATAAAGTGTTCGATGTGCGACCTCGTGGTTCATCCGTCGTGCTATGGTGTGCCGGGTAAAGCTGATGCAAAATGGACGTGTTGGGTGTGCGCGGACGCGTTGGCGACTGGACGTGCGCTAGACTCACGACAGTCTGGGAAATCAGCGCACATCACGCTTCAAGGCAAATTGGCGCTGTACAAGGGAGTTTCCTGCTCGTTATGCCCTGTTCAAATTGGAGCACTAAAGCAAACACTCGACGGTAAGCAATGGTGTCATGTTGCTTGCGCCAAATGGGTTCCGGAAGCATCAATCGTCGAAAAGAATGCAGCAAAGGCGGTGAAGCCTGTAAGCATAAACGATGTCCCGCGAGAGCGTCGTAACGCTTCGTGCAGCTATTGCACGCGTTCCCACGGGACACTCATGCGTTGCTGCTCTGGTCACTGCCAAATTGTATTTCACCCATTGTGTTGTCGACGAGCGGCATGCCACATGCGGAGCGTCGATAGCCAGGGTAGACAGTTCACCGCCTTTTGTGAAAAGCACTCCGGCGCCGAGCGCTTGAAGGATGTCGAAGCGGGTCTCACGGGCGACCCGGTCCCCGCACTCGTGGAGCTGTACAACCAACAACCGCTGGAGCGTCAACTATCGGGTGGTCTTCCTGGTATTGGAGCTGGAACATCCATGCATGGTGCGTTGCAGCGTGTTCGAGAAACCATGCGCGCGAGCAAGCGCGACAACGGGGAGCTTCCGACATCCTCCAAAGGAGGCAACAAGAAAAGCCGAGGCAACTTCAGACAATCCGGCATGCTTCCAGGAAACCCACCTTCGAGATCTGGCTCATTCGCATCAATGGATGGATCAGGTAACCCCGTTTCAGGCGGTGGTATACGTCGCCCAGGAGGTTTGCGCGGCGGCATTCTCAAACGCGACGCCCTATTAACCGCGCCAGACGTTGAACGCGCAAACAACGCGCTTCCACCAGGATATAGATACGTCGCTCGTTCCGACGTCATGCCTCGCTGATTAGAAACTAGCGCCGTGATTGTGATTTTACACGCACACGATTAGATCATCGTCGTCATCGTCGTCGTCTTTGTTTCCTATTCCCAATGGGCACCCTTGGGTCACCAATAATGATTGGTCAACAGTCCCCCTGCTTCGAGAAAGAAATTCTCTGCGCACGTCACACCCGCACGCACGACGCACGCGAACGCACGACGTCCGCGCGCCCGCACACGGTCGTCGACGCGAATAGTTTCAGCGTCTACACGCACGCGCACGCACGCACGCGGTCGTCGACACGAGTCACCACGCGCGCGCCATGTCGCTGGCGGCGGTGACGTCCCACACCCCCATGGGTGCCGCTTCGGCGCAACGCCACGGCGCGGCAACGCGTCGCACGCGACGCACTACCGTCACGCGTGCGATCGCAATGGATGCCGCGACGTCGAGCATCGCCACGGAGACGCGCAAAGACTTTCCGATATTGAATCAGAAGACGGAATCTGGGGCGACGTTGGTGTACCTCGACAACGCGGCGACGTCTCAAAAGCCGAATCAAGTCGTCGACGCACACATGTTCTATTATAAGGATTACAACTCGAACGTTCATCGTGGAGTGCACTACTTGAGCGCTAAGGCGACGAATGCGTACGAGCAATCACGGGCGAAGCTTGCAAAGTTTATCAACGCGAAGACGGATAGAGAAGTCGTGTTTACCAGAAACGCGAGCGAGGCGATTAATTTAGTGGCAAACACGTGGGGAACGAGCAGTTTGAAGGCTGGGGATGAAATCATTTTGAGCGTTTTGGAGCATCACTCGAACATTGTCCCGTGGCAGTTGCTGGCTGAGCGCACCGGGTGCGTGTTGAAGTTTGTCGGGTTGACCAAGGACACGCAAGAGCTCGACATGGATGAGCTTAGATCGTTAGTGAACGAGAAAACTAAGCTCATCACCACTGCGCACGTGAGCAACGTATTAGGTTGCGAGGCGCCCGTGGAGGAGATTGTCAAGCTTGCGCGTGGGGTCGGGGCAAAGGTTTTGCTTGATGCGTGTCAAAGCGTTCCGCACATGACGGTTGACGTGCAAACGCTAGGAGTAGATTGGATCGTAGGCAGTGGGCACAAGATGTGCGGTCCTACGGGTATTGGATTTTTGTGGGGTCGCATGGATGTCTTAGAATCCATGCCCCCGTGGATGGGTGGTGGTGAAATGATTGCCGACGTGTTTCTCGAAAAGAGCACGTACGCCGAGCCTCCGGCGCGATTTGAGGCTGGTACACCCGCCATCGCCGAAGCCATCGCTCTCGGCGAGGCGTGCGATTACTTGACAAAAATTGGCATGGACCGCGTGCACGCGTACGAAGTCGAAATCGGCAAGTACCTGTACGAAAAGTTGAGCGCCGTCGAAGGCGTGACGATTTACGGCCCGCCCCCGTCCCGCGGGCGCGCCTCTCTGTGCGCCTTCAACGTCGACGGTATTCACGCCAACGACATATGCACCCTCCTAGACCAATCTGGTGTCGCTTGCAGAAGCGGTCATCACTGCACGCAACCCCTTCACCGATATTTGAACGCCGCCGGCAGCGCCCGCGCGTCCCTCTACTTTTACAACACCCCCGACGAAGTCGACATCTTCGTCGACGCCTTGCGCTCCACCATAGAATTCTTCCGCGATATTGAATAAGCATGCATCGCACACGTATACGGCACGCAATCATCGACATCGTGCGCCCTCCGACGCCCCCCGAGCGCGCGCCGGCCGACCCACCATCTGCACCGACCGACCGCACGCGCGCGCGCGACCGCACACGCACCGCGACAAGATTCCCGATGACGTCACCCCCCACTCCACCCACACATCCACCAATCACACCCCCAAGAAAACAAACCCCGTAAAGTGTCTCGCACCACCAGGATAAGGTGCGCCCGGCGCGCCGTCGGTCGGCGCGCGTCGCCCCTTCGCGCGGCGCCGCGCGCACTGCTTGCCCATAGGCGATGCGGTCGGTCCAAAACACGCCCGCGCGCGCGCCCGGGCGGCCTCGCGCGGCGCCGGGGCGTTTCGAAGCCCATCTATCGGTGTGTGGCGCTCGGGTGATTTTGGCGGCGGCTTTACACGCGCGCATCGTCACTCTCGCACACGACACGCGCGACACGCCACCCCCGCGGGTTGCGTAGAACGTTTGCACGACACACGCACGCGCGCGACACACGCACGCGCACCGCACCGCACGCGCCGGACGCGCCGGACGGACGAGGATAATGATGACGACGATGACGTCGCGAGTGACGTTGGCGCCGAAGAAGGCGTTGACGAGCGCGAAACGCGCGAACGGTGCGCGAAGTGGATGCGCGGCGGCGACGTCGATGCGTCGTGGTGCGTCTGTGGTTGTGCGTGGGCAAGGCGCGGGTGCGTCGTCGATGAAGGCGAGAGGGGACGACGCGGGGGCGAATCGCGCGATTGCGATCGGGGACGACGGCGCCGCGGCGGCGATGGAGAGCTTTGCGGAGAAGATGCAGTATAACGCGACTGGGAAGTGGCGCGAAAACCTTGATCTCGCGGGCTGGGCGGCGGAGATGCGTGCGATTGAGAAGGAGTACAAGTCACCGGAGCACTACGAGGGCGACGTGAAGCATTTGAAGAAGATTCTGACGTGGGCCAACTTGTGCTACTTTGGTGGCTTGGCGCTTTTGATTGGTATGCCGATGGCTGGCTACCCCATGCCGGCGTGGTTGAACGGCATGAACCCGATCGCGGCGCTCTTGATGTCCACCGCAATCTGCGCGCGCTGGACGATGGTTGGTCACCACACGTGCCACGGTGGCTACAACGCCGCGCAAAGCACTAACGGTGAAGTCACTGGTCGCTTCCACCGCCGTAAGTTCGCGCGTGGTTTGTGGCGCCGTTGCACCGACTGGATGGATTGGATGCTCCCGGAAGCTTGGGATGTTGAGCACAACCACTTGCACCACTACCAACTTGGTGAAGATGCCGATCCGGATCTCGTCGAGCGCAACATGAGCGAACTCCGCGAAGGCAACACGCCGATGGTGTCTCGCTACCTCCAAGTCGCCGGTTTGGCGCTCGTGTGGAAGTGGTTCTACTATGCGCCGAACACGTTGAAGGAGCTTTACGCTCGCCGTGCGCGCGAAGCCGAGAAGAATGGTCAAGTCGCCGAGAACCCGTTCAAGACGGGCACTTTGCCGTCCACCGTGCTCACCGTCACCCAAGGTGCCTTCAAGGGTGAACTCGCCGCTCTCGGCGAAATGATCAAGTGCTTCGCACCGTATGCGCTCTGGTCGTTCGCTGCTTTGCCGGCTTTGGGCTACACTGTCGCTGGCCCTGCTGGTGCGCTTGCGTTCTTCATGACGTCTGTTCTCGCCGACGTCATGACCAACATCCACTCCTTCATCATCATTGCCACTAACCACGTCGGTGACGACATCTACCGCTTCGAGTCTGAAACTAAGCCTCGTTCGGATGATTTCTACCTCCGCGCCGTCATTGGCTCAGCCAACTTCAAGACTGGTGGCGATGTGAACGACTTCATGCACGGCTGGTTGAACTACCAAATTGAGCACCACATGTTCCCGGATATGTCCATGCGCGCTTACCAAAACATGCAACCGCGTGTTAAGGCTGTGTGCGAAAAGTATGGTGTGCCGTACGTGCAAGAATCTGTTTTCAAGCGCCTTGGTCAACTCGTTGACGTCATGGTTGGCAAGCGCAGCATGCTTGTCTGGGAACGTGGCGATTAAATATTTATCACGTCGTCTTGTTTAAACGCAGCTTATTAATTTTAGATCTTACTATTTCTTTTCAAACAAACAAACTACGTCGGGAACAAATTCTTCCAATTTCCTGGGAACTGTCGTTCGCGCTCTCGATCGCTCCCCACGCTCGTCGAGCGCGGTTGTCTTCCGGGCGTGCCGCTGTCGAAAGACTCTTCTCCGTAGCGATACCTGCGCTTGTAATTCACCAAGTAATCCTCCATCGTGCTTAGCGTGAGATAGTCCTGATCGGGCTCGATATCGTCATTCTGAATTTGTATCTCCTGCATCAAGTCGTTCAGCACTGCGCTTTCGCTATCTTCGTCGAGCGTATCAGTGCTACTCTTTGACGGCTCTCGCCCATCTGATTCGTCCTCGCCGTTTCCGGCGGTGAACATTTCAACAATGTTTGATTTGAATGGGTTTTTACCGATGCCATTTGAAAAGAGTATCTCGATTCTAAATCGTCTTGGATCGGTCGGAGGCACATGGAAGCGTTCAAACATTCTGAAAACGATATGAGTGAGATAGTCCAACTCCTTTTCGCTCCTCAAATACTGCGCCAACGTGTCGTTGATGAGCGACTGGCGAACCGGGGGTGAAGGAGACGCTTGAGACGTCGAAGTCGATTCTTTCTGTGGACTAAGAGGTAAACCAGGAGGCCGTTTTGCATGGTAATTACTCTCCGCCACAGGAGTAGTTGAGTTATTCGCACTGTTTGGCTCGCGTCCACGGTCTTGAACTTGGCGCTCTGTGTCAAGGTGTGCGTATTGGAGCACATTCAACACTGAGTGCAAGTGCGACTCAGACGTAAAATACAATCTCGTGCGAACGTGACGGAACGGACTATGCACGCCGTGTGCCGTCGCGTAGCGTAAGTTCAATCGAGTCGTACTTAGCTCTTCTTTCTCTTCCTCTTCCTCGCGTTCGCGTTCATCCTCATCGTCGTCATCCGTCGTCATGGTTGCGGGCGGAGTTGATGTCTCAAGTCTTTGGTGATCATTCATTGACGCGCGTCGTGCATCGTCATTAATTGACACACGTCGAGCATCGCTATGGAATCCGCCGTTTTCAACTGCGAACGACTCTTCACGAGTGTTGTTTAAATCACTCAGCAGTTTGCTAATCAAGCTGTTGGCAATCGTACCACCAATGCGAAGTTTGCTCTCCGCAGTCGTACCGTACTCGTTGGGAACGATACAATCTGCAAGTTCTTTCGCAATTCCGTAGAGCTCAGATAAGCCAACCAAAGCAAGGTGTTCGTTGTGAATGGCGTCATACTTGGCCGCGTCATAAACGTCTGGAACCTTGGAAATGTCGAATCTCATTTTACGCGTGTGGAAAAGATCCTGCTCCAACTTTTTCCATCTCGCATACATCAATAAGAATGATTCGCCGCCAGCGGGAACAACCATGTTCTTGAGCTGCTGTAAGCCACCCTTCGGCAACGAGCCACGTGGAGCGATTGCAGAACCTTTTTGCGCCCAGTTCAATCTGTCGACGTGAAGATTATCGCTCGAACTGAATCTGTTCTGTTGCGTCATGAGCATAGAACGTAGTTGCAATGAGACGTCCTTTGTGAGCTCAAGTAAGCGCTCGAGCTTCTGTAAGGGTCGCTGAGGCACCCCCATGAGATCCATTGTTCGAGTCAGTATTCGAGACGAAGATGATTCACCAGCAACTTGAAAACGATGTGCCGCCATGACCATCTGAGTGACCACCTTGAATTTGTTCAAAGACGCAAAACGGAGCGTTTGTGAAAGTCCACCAATATCGTCGGCGTCGGCGTCCTCAGTCGTTGCCTTATTACTTGGTTTTTCACCAGGCGTCACGAGCTTTTGCGTCATGGCGGTATACAGCTTGTGTTTCGAGTGCAAAATGTCTTCTTCTACATCATGGGTAACGAAATCCAAAAGCTTGGCATCTTTGGTGACAAGGGAGGCCAGAATGGGCGTGAGTTGTCCGATGTGGGTGTCGAGCGCAAGCAAACCCTTTGCAAACGCTGCAGCGGTGATTTGAACTCTACCTTCGTCTGATGAGTAAATTTTCAAGTCATGACGATATGTCGAGTGAAGGCGAAGCAATCCGTCTGCGTCTGAGCCGTAGTAGTTTCCTCTCGGGTACATGCGAACTCTGAAAACCTTACCCAAGGCTTCGGATTGATATTTGCCCAAGTATGTCAGAACACCGCCGAATTTAAGAATCAAAAGCGCTTCAGTGACAACTTCTTGAGATTCACCACCAGTTTCAGATTCTTTCATCTGCCATTCGAGCGGCTTGAGCTGAGCTTTACGATTAATACCGCTGAAGTGACCGCCTTCTTCCAAAATGGATACGACTTGCTTCCATGCTTCGAGTTCTTCTTCCAACTCCTCTCGAGCTTGCTCGTCTTCGATTTGCAAACTAGGTGGATGCTCTATTAGCTTTGTGTAAATGTCGCGACAAATGTTCAAGAGCTCTTGTAGCAATTGAGGAGTCTTCAGCTTGGCTTGCTTGCGCGGTCGTCCATTTGTGCATTTGAGCATGAGTTCCAAAAGTTCAGGATTACTCACACGAAGCTTCATTTTTTGTTTTGGCGTACGATCGCCGTGACGAATCACGCCCAAGACCGCGCGAAGCTCTTCTGCGGGTTCATCGGGTGAAATCGGTCCTGTATCTTCTGTATCTTCTTCATCTCCTTCAAGGATAATGTCTGCTTCATCTTCAACGCTCGCTGACGCCGCAGCTTTCTGGGCAGTTTGGGTGCTGTAGTGATCTGGGGCGACAGCTTTGAGAATCATGGCACGCAAGCATACCGCTGCATCATCGAAGTACTTTTTTGAGTTTTTCACAAAGCTCCAGCCATTCACATCGCACACGTAGCTACGTCCTTTTGTGCGCAGTAAATCAAAGCCACACACGCGCTGACCAAAAGCGAGACACACACGTCGAGCAATTTCTTTCTCCTCAGGGGTCAGTAAAATCGGATATCGCACTTCTTTCCCGCTCTCATCGCGCTGCACACGACCATCAACGACTGGACTTTTCCGTGCCTCGGCGTGAGCATAATCTGGGCCAACTGTATAGACTTTGACGTCAGTACCGTTTGTTGACATGAAATCTTCATAAATGAACGACGTCGTTTGACGGACAGGAGTGTAAATTGCCTGATTTGTATCTGTGACTTCTGGAGGAGGATAGTACTGACTCGATTGATTACCAATCTTACGAAACAACCTTTTGTACCCTCCACCGACGTTGTGTGGATAGTAGATGAAGATATTATGGTCCTCCGCGTTGGCTGGCTTTTCAACAAAAGGCTTGTAAATCCGCTTGCCATTGAGCTCGACGTAGGCTTCATCTTGATCAAACCCAATAGGTTCGAACGTAGGCTGATCTGGTAAAGCGACTTCATCTCCCTTTGGTTTCTTCCGCAACTCTCCCTTCTTGATATAATCGTTTCTATTCACCACCAAGTGATTCGGCACCGGTATATCGTGCTCCTGCAACCGTTTATACACCAATCTTCGATCTAGAAGCGTCCATTGTTCACTGAGCTTGTTCACCACGAACGGTTTATGTAACGCTTCGTACTGCTCAGCCTTTTGTAGCGGAAAACCATTCGAATAAAACGAAATAAGCGCATCAACTTTCGGCCACTCCTCCACGGGTTGGTTAAGAATGCAGTCGTCACCGAAGATCACAATCTGAAACTCCCCGAACGCCTCAACGCGAGTCAAGATCTCCTTCATCGCAGACGACCGTGTCTTCTTATCCATCGCGCACACGCCCACTGTCACCACGCGATTGCGCCCGCTCACCGGCGAGCGGCGGTGAGGCATGGTGCGTCGAGTTCCGCCAAAAACTGGGGTTGTCGGCGCCACCCGCGCGTCCCTGTGCGCGACAAACGAGGACGGCTGTTCGCGGCGTCACTCGGTGCTCTCTCGCGCGTCTTCGCGACGTATGCTGCGCACGGTTCACGCGAACACGAGGCGAGTTCGCGCGGCGCGCCCCAGAATGCAAATGGAGTGTGCCAGTGCGCGCGCTTTTTATTCTCCAGCTCAGAGACTTTTCGCGAGGACGCGCGCGCTTCGAAGTTACGCGGTTCAAGTGTTTCGATGAGGAGGGACATGGGAATTACAAAAAGTGGTGTCGAGTTTTCGGTGCGAATTGCGATGGCGCGTCTGCGCCTCTGCGTGAGTTTCTTATTCTGGATTGATGGTTTACTTTTTTTCGACGTACCCAAAGTAGGCGTACGCGGCGGTGAACAACGCCCACACCGGGGCATCCCACGCACCGACGCTGAAGCAGTGATACGTGAGATACGCCATCGGAAAGACATTGACGCTGCAGAACTTGCGCACTGCCGCTGCACCCGAGCGCACGGCTGTGATCTTACCGGCGAACCACCCGAGTTGGCACACGACAATCCAAGGCTTGTACACGGCCCAGTTCGCGGCGTTCATGCCGTTGTTCGTCAACGCAGGCATGATCGCCGCAAACAACTCATAGCTCGCAATCGCCACGCACGTGTACGACAACACCGCAAGCGCCGAAGCCGCCAAAAACTTCGTCCTCAAAGGCGCATCCTTGAGCTTGCTAATGTACATGACCCGAGGCGCCCGCGCGGCGGCCACGACGGTGTTGTTTCGCATCGCACGCGCCACGATCGCAGCACCGCGACGCGCGACATCGCCGCGCACACCATCCTCATCCGTCGTCGCCGACCACGATGACGACGGCGACGACGCGCGAGTCGCCCCAGCGCACCGAATCGCCCGTCCCAGTCCCGATCGTCGCTGTCCCGCGACCGCGCGCGCCGAAGCGTCACCACGCCCTTCGCGCGTCGCCATCGCCCTCATCCCGCGCACCGTCGCGCCCAAAGTCACCATCGTCATCATCGTCACGAGTTCGCGCTGCGTCGAGCGCCGTGCGTCGCTGCGATCGCCGTCGGGCGTCGATGAATGCCGCGCATTCGCGTGCTGACGCGACACTTTTTCAGCGCTCGTAACGGCATTCGACGACGCGCGACGATGACTCCGTCGACGTCGCGGCCGCGGTCGCGCGTCGCGACGGCGGCGATGACGGCGATGAAAACGGCGGCGGCGGTGGCGGCGACGGCGGTGGCGGTGCGGGCGAGCGCGCGCGCGTTCGCGGCGATCTTGTCGGACGCACCGACGGCGGCGGAGCGGCACCGGGACGCCGAGGGCGACGATGTGGACGACGGTGGGTCGATGGCGCGCGCGAGTGGTGTGGTGTTCGCGCGACACGACGCGGCGAAAGGTGTTCGTGCGAGCGGTGACAGCGCGCGCGGGTTGGATGACGTCGTCGGTGGTACGCCGCGGGCTGGGATGTCCACGAGCGGCAGTCGCGAGGAGGAATGCTGTTGGACGAGCGACACGGATGGGAGCGAACGGGCGGGGACGATGTACGGGGATATCATCGATGATGGTGCGAGAGATAAGGAAGAGACGCCTAATTTCTTCGCGAGTACAAAGTTTTTTAGCGTGCTGGAGTTGGAGCTTTCAAGAGAGTTGTTTGAGGCGAGCGAGGAGCTGACGTTGGGGGCGAATTCAATTTTGTTTAGACAAGGGGACGAGAGTTCGAGCGGGATATACATTGTGGTGCAAGGTTCGGTGGGTGTGTACTTACAAGCACAATCTGGAAGTGGCGCTCCGCCGTTGTTGACGAATATTCTTCAGGAAGGTGAGTCGGTCGGGGACATCGACGTGCTGGATGGCGACGCGCGAAGCGTGAGTTGCATCGCCATGGAGGATGGCGCGCGCGTCGTTCGCGTGTCACAGAGCGTGTTCCTTGACTTTGTGAGGCGGCATCCGCATACATTACAGCTTTATCTGCAGCAAGCGATCGCTCGATTGTGGCGTGTGGCGCAGTTCTCGCTTATAGATTTTTTAGGAATGCCGCGAAAGTCGCTCAAAGGACAGCCCGAGGCGGACGACGCGTGCGCGCTCACAGACTCAAAAATGCTCGAACAGATGCCAGTGTTTGAAAAGTACTGTGAACGGCGAGTATTTCTCGCTGGCGAGCCCGTGTTTGAAGAGAATGTACCCACGGAGGAGTTTTACATTCTAGTTAAGGGTTCAATTGTACGAGAAGCCGTACCTTGGCCCAAGGGTGACGGCGTTCGCGGAGCTCCTGTGCGCGCTTTGCAGCTTTTAGGCGCCGCGCACTTTATGACTCGCTCACCTTTTAGAGAAAATCAAAGTGCGGCAGAAGATTGTGAGGTGCTTGTCGTTACGGGGGAGATTCTCGACACTCTATGTGCTAAAGAGATTGAAGCGTACATTGCGCTGTTGCGTCAAGCGTCGAGTTCCTTGGGGGTGCTCATTCGCAACTTTATCGGTTTCGGACTCAACAGAGTTTGGTTGCGAAGCGGTGAACACGTGTTCTTGGTTGATGAAGATGCCACCAGTATGTTTATCATCATTAGTGGTCGAGTTCGATTGAAGCAATCGCGACGGCAGAAATTTGACGTCGTGCGAGAACGAGGACGAGGCGATACAATTGGCGAAGCGCCGCTCCTCGCACACGGCAAATACTCATCCACCGCGGTGACATCTCGAGACACTGAATTAGTTCGCATGTCGCACGGGGCGTTGACGATCATCAACGCATACCACGCCGAGGTTTCAAGTCGCTTGCTCGAGTTGGTGGCGTGTAAGCTACAAAACAACTTTCACGGCGGGGATCGAGCCCACGCAGAACTCGTGACGATTTGTCTCATTCCCGCTGATGGTGCCACACAGATTGATTCTTTTGCAAGCGCACTTCAACAAGCGCTGTCTTTGTTCGGTTCGACATTGTTACTCGATAAATCATCCATAGATGAGACTTTTGTTGACGGCACTACGGAACGCTTGGATAATTTGTTTTATCGCTCAAAGCTCACTGGTTGGATGGCGCAACAAGAGGAAGTGCATCGATTCATCGTGTTACAAGCCGACGCGCATAATTCGAGCTGGAGTAAAGTATGTGCGAGTCAAGCAGATTGCGTGCTGGTCGTCGCTCATGCTGACCGAACTAACAGTACACCTTTGATGCACGAGCAACGTTTGATTTGGCGCACGCGGAACAGCGCTCGATCAGAGTTGGTGTTGATTCACGAGCCAGGAAGCACGCCGCATAACACACATAGCTGGCGAAAGAACAGAAGTTCTCTTGCTCGTCATCACCACGTTCGTTTAAGTGCAAAAGAAGACATGGCGCGATTGGCTCGATACATCTCTGGACATAGTGTCGGCGTGATTTTGACGGGCGGCGGCGGCGGCGGTTTGGCGCATCTCGGTGCTCTACGCGCGCTCGAAGAAAATGGTATTCCAATTGACTGCATTGGAGGTACAAGTCAAGGCACTCTTACTGCTGGAATGTACGCGCGTTCTTTATCAACATCGCACATGCTGCCCATGTTACGTGAAAACATGCACATCTTGAGTTCGCCGCATCATCTGCTGACGGATTTAACTCTGCCACTGCTCTCGCTCTTCAGCGGTAAAGGCCTCGATGGCGTAGTGAAATCATCCGTGGGTACCGACACTGAAATTGAAGATCTATGGCTCAACTTTTTCTGTTGCAGTACCAATTTGACCAAAGGATGCTTGACGGTGCACAAATCTGGATTACTGTGGCGTTCAATTCGAGCGTCGATGACGGTGCTCGGTTTGTTGCCACCCGTTAGAGATGAAAACAATGAGCTGCTCGTCGATGGTGGATATCTAAACAGCGTTCCCGTGGATGTGATGCGCACAGAGATGGGCGTGGAGACGGTTATCGTCATCGATGTCGAAGATAAAGATTTCATATCGTTTCGTGACTTGACGCCGCACGATCGAGGCATAAGCGGGTTTGGTTTGCTTTGGGATCGTCTCAACCCATTCGGCATGGGCAAAGCCAAAGTTAAGAGTCTGGACAACCCTTCCTATGCAGACGTACTGAGTGCATTGACAGCCACGACGACAAAGCAACACTTGGAAAAGCTCAACCGAGACCACCGCATCAATTTGCACCTTCGCCCACCCGGGGTGTCGGCGTGGATGGCCAACGCGTTGACGGCGCAGCAAATGGATGCTGCCGTACGCAAATCCCAAGCGTACACCAACAAAGCAATCATCGAATGGAAGATTCAAGCCACCGAACTTAATTCGAATGATTCCAAGTGCGCCGTCGAATCCGACCTGCAAATAGCGGCGAGCGAAGTCGGCCACGTCTCCGTGCCCATGTCCCCACCGTTGTCGCCGTCGCGCGTGAAGAAACCATCTTCACTCCCCGACTCCATAACAACACCAGCAACGACATCGACGCACCAGTATCTTCCACCTGGCGCTCCAGCACACATCCAAGTCTCAAAGCACGCCGCCGCTCGGCTCGGCAAACCGTCGCACAACCGCGCGGCGCACATCCCGTCGCACGAAGTCGACGCTTCGCCATCCTCCCCGGCCCCCGCGTCCCAGCTCGTGCGCACGTTCACTGACCAATCCACCACGGCAAGCGACCCTGCGGTCGTCGACCCCGCGGTGTTTCTCGCCGCGTCGTCGGCAAAGTAAAAGAGTCGCGCGCCGGGTACCATCAGCCACCCGTCGCTCTCCATGCGTGCCCCAATTCGAGGGAGTCCATCGCGTGACCAATCATGACCAGGCCAGGAATCGTTTACATATACCATAGACCATAGCCCCATGTATACACAGATTCCCATATCATGTCGAACACAGACCCATATAACGTGAAACACAGCGCCGAGGCGCGTGACGTCGACCGCCGCGGCGGCCGCGCGCGCGCCACTCGTCGCGTCGCATCGAAAAGATGTTTGCCGCCACGCACGCCATCGCGAACGCGCGCGCGTTGATGCGTCCGAACAGCGCGCCGCGCACCACGACGCCTCGTTCGCGAGGTGTCGTCAAGGTACGACGCACGACGAGGGCGAGGACGAGGACGATGGATGGGCGCGCTGAGGGTGTAGGGTGCGCGCGCACAGACTGACTTTTATCGCGTGTTTCTACGCGCATGGCGGTGCAGGTGAACGCGTTGACGTGCTCGACGGCGGATTTTAAAGTTGGTTTATCGCTTGAAATCGATTCAGCGCCGTGGAAGATTACTGGTGCGTGTGTGCGAGGGTGACGCGAGCGGCGCGCGCGGACGGATAAAGCGACCGGACTGACGTCGCGCGCGTGTTTTTGACTGTGTTTCGTAGAGTTTATGCACGTTCAGCCTGGTCGTGGTGCGGCGTTTGTGCGCACGAAAATGCGTAACTTGTTGACTGGTAACACGAATGAAAAGACGTTTCGTTCGGGTGAAAAGTTTGAGCTCGCCGAAGTGAGCAGAGACGTGATGCAATACACGTACATGGATGGCGACGATTATATGTTTATGAACATGGAGACGTTCGAAGAGCTTCGCGTTCCGCCTGTAGCCGTGAGCAAGTTTGTTAAGGAGGGTATGGATTGCCAGATTGTGCAATGGAACGGTAAGGTTATCGGCTGCGAAGTGCCGAACCCGTACACGTTTGAAGTCGTCGACACCGACCCGGGCTTGAAGGGGAACACCGCGAGCGGCGGGGACAAGCCGGCGACCATTTGCTCTGGCGCCGTCGTGACTGTGCCGTTGTTTATTAACATCGGTGATATGATCAGCGTCAACACCGAGGATGGTACGTACAAGAACAGAGATAACTCGGATAAAAAGTAGAGCGAGCCGCAAAGCACTTGTCATACAAAATGATTTGTTCTATACACCGTAGCCATGAATCGCACACGTCGTCACTGTCCCGCGGCGGCGACGCCTGGGCGGACGGAAATGAGCGCGGCGCGGCGCGCGCTCGATCCGGTCGCGCGCGAGGCCAAACGTCTCGGTTTCGTCGCGCGAAGTGCGCTCAAGTTGCTCGAGGTTGACGCAAAGTTTGGCGTGCTCGCGCGACTGCCGCGGGACGGCGCGCGCGTGCTCGACCTCGGATGCGCGCCTGGGGCGTGGATGCAAGTCGTACACAAGGTCGCTCATCGGTCCACGCGCGTGGTTGGCGTTGATTTGACCGCAGTCGACGTCGAGGGCTTGCGGTATATCGACGCGGCACGGGCGAGGACGTTAACGAGGGACATCCGCGAGACGAACGTCGGCGATATTGGCGGTGTACATTCGTTTGATGTCGTGCTGAGTGATATGATGGCGAGTACGACAGGTATTGCAAGCGTAGATGCCGCGGTAAGTCTCGATTTGGCCGAGTGCGCATTCGGGATGGCGTTGGGAGACGGCGCGGACGAGGGCGCGCTGAAGCGCGACGGCTCGCTCGTCGTCAAAATTCTCGAGGGTGGCGGATCGGTCGAAGAGCTCACGGCGGCGAGTAAGGCTCGTTTCGAAAAAGTGAGTTGGTTTAAACCAAAAGCGACTCGAAGCGAGAGTAAAGAGATTTATTTGGTGTGTCGTAAACGGAAGAATTGAGATAACTGTCGCCGACGTAACTGTCGCCGGCTATAGACTAGAACAATAGTTATAATGAATACTAGCGCGCACATTGCGGTTCTTTGCTAAGAGCTACGTACGTCTAGAGAGTTTTGCGTAGGCAAGACCTATTACACCAACGCACACGCCAACGAAGAGCGCACTTTCGAGCGTTACATACCGCGACGCCGACGTCGCGGTTGACGAGCACGGCGTCTCACTTCCGCATGTCGTACAGCCTTCGACGACTTCAGCCACCGCGGGCTTCTTGATCCGAACGCGTTTACCTTTGGTGAGTTTTTCACGGATTGCCACTGCTTCTTCTTCGGAAGAAATCACACTGAGCTTTACTCGCGCCACGGTTGGGTCGCGTTGGACCAATTCTAAAACCTCCGCCTTGCAACTCCATCTAAAGGACTCATAGATTTTTACCATGGCGCTACGTCCCATCAAACGCGCACGTTCGTCCTCCCCACCAGGCAGCAAGATTTGGGTGTAATTTTTCGTATGCGCGACCAAGGATGTTCCGTCGCGGGCGATGTCACTCACCCATACGCGTTCTGTTTTACCAACCAGACTCTCGTGCGGTTGATAAGATTCAAAGAAAGCAGTGAGTTCGCGCGTGCGAGCTTTGACGATTTGCGTAGGTACACGCTTCATTTTTGCCGCAGGAGTGCCAGGACGTGGGTAAAACTGCGAAATGTGCACCTCGGCAAATTTATAGTGCTCGATCAACGCCATGGTTTCCTTCCAGTCTTCGTCGGTTTCTCCCGGGAATCCAGCAATGATATCTGTCGCAATAGACATCCCAGGCACGGCTTCGAGTAAAGTATCGCAAACCGTTTTGAATTCCTCCACCGTGTACTCGCGCTTCATCGCATCGAGCACGCGATTTGATCCGGCTTGCACCGGAATGTGCATCCACGCGTACACCGCCGGGTGACGCATTGCTTCAGCCACGGCGTCGAGATGCGCTAAAATGTACGGAGGATTTGTCATACCAAGACGCAACATAACCGATCCATCGGTTGGTAAAACAGCGGTTATAGCGCGAAACAACGCCGCGACATCCGTGCCCAAGTCGATGCCGTACGCCCCCGTGTCTTCGGATGAGAGCCAAATTTCAGACACTCCTTCGCTCATCGCTTGCTCTACGCGCGCCACCAAGGCGGAAATCTCGTACGATCCCAAATCTCCACGCGCATGTTTAGTTTTGCAGTACGTACACGCGCCTAAACACCCCGTCGACAGAGGTAGAATTTCCACAAATTCATTCCGACGCACCTTGGGCAAGTCCAACGTCGGCAGCGCCTTCTTCTCCAACATCCGCACCGTATCCCCAGCCAACGTGCGCTCCATGGCCTCAACAACGCGATCAATTTGTGTAACACCCAACAAACTCACATCCTTCAGCTCTTTCGCCCCGCGGTCACCCTGAGGCACGCACCCCGCGACGACGATGGCTTTGTCCTTGCCCAACCCGCGCTCAATCACCGTATTCATCGCGCTCTGACTCGGATTTTTCACCGTACACGTATTCACCAACCACCCATCAGCGGCCTCGGCATCTTTCACGAGTTCATACCCATAGTCTTTCAACTGTCCAGCCATAAACTCGCTGTCGCTATGGTTATGCGAGCACCCAAACGTGTGAATGAAAATCTTCGCGCGACCGGGCGTCGTCGCCCCCGCGCCACCCCCAGCGTACGTGCCCTCAAACTCATCATCCGACTGCACCTCG
>JACLAB010007108.1_pt1 | contig 17068 bp, 26 predicted proteins | sample 8027921 | NCBI WGS metagenome assembly JACLAB01 (sample SAMN15725117, study PRJNA655200) | protist metagenome | isolation source: fluorescence activated cell sorting (FACS) single amplified genomes of... | place: USA: West Boothbay Harbor, Gulf of Maine | collected 2000-07-19 | reverse complement strand
AGGTGCTTCAATCTTAGCTACATTAATTTACATTCAAAACTATTAAGATGACTAGACAAGACGCAGAATACCTAGAACATTCTACATATGTAAATTACAGCGAACCTAAAATATCTTTTATTACAGGTAAGCTAATAGACGATAAAAAAGTAATAGCTGAAGAATGGCTTTTAAAACCTGATTTTATTCCTGCTAAGGTAACAAGCTCAGGTGGTAATGACTTAGCTTACAACAGCCGTTCAGTTGTGGTTGTAGGAACTACTTTACAGTGCTACAGAAAAGCTTGTGAAATGCTAAAGACTAAAGGTTGGCAACAGAAAGACTGTTGGGATGTAGAACTAAAACCAATCTATAAAACACACTATAAAAATAACGACAGCCTACCAACTATAATCAATTTAGTTTAGTATTTTTAACAAAATTATTAACAGGCAAAAACCCTAGCCAATTAACATAGGTAGAAATATATGCAAACAGAAAAACTAAAAGAAATGTTCTACAAGTATAAACTTGTAAAAGACACAGATGTTTTCCGACATCAACATTTTGTAATTTTAACTAGGTCAGGAATAGAGAAAGTTCAGGCTCAGGAAGAAATTACAGTAACATTTGATGTTATAAAATGTGAACCGAACTTTGCAGGGGTTAAGGCAACAGCAACTAAAGACAATAAGACTATTGAAACTTATGGCTCAGCATTAAAAGGAGAAGGTTTTAAGGACGGAAATTGTAATACTTGGTATGTCTTAGAGATGGCAGAGAAAAGAGCCTTAGCAAGAAGTATTTTAAAGCTTTTAAATCTTTATGAGATTAATGTCAAGTCAGAAGATGAAGCAGAAGATTTTAAAAAGAGTAATAACTAAATAAATAAATAAAAATGGAAGTAACAGGAACAGTATTAAGAAAACTTGAATTAGAAACAGGAACATCTAAAGCAGGTAAAGAATGGAAAAAGCAATCAATCGTAATTGATACAGGTGGAGAGTTTAACAATGAAGTATGTGTTAGTGCCTTTGGTGATAAATTGCAACAAATGAACAAGCTAGAAATAGGTATGGAGGTATCAGTTCTTTGTAATGTTTATTCAAGAGAATACAACGGTAGATATTTTCACAATATTGATGGCTACTTTTTCACTAATCAAAGCAACAAAAAATCAGGTAATTTATTAGACAATAAAGATACTATGATGAATGGTGATACAGATATGCCTTTTTAAGATGAATACAGAAGATAACTTTAAAAACCTTTGCGACCTTACTACAAATTTAGTAGGGTTGCCTAAAGGCTCTCTAGCTTTAAAAACTAGAAAGATAGAATACCAAGTGCCTAGAATGGTTGCAGCTATGGTTGCAAGACTAGAAGATGAAACCCACAGGGGAGTAATTGCTAAGGTGTTGGAAAGAGATAGAACAAGTGTTAATCACTATGAAAGATGTCATTCAGCTAACTATTCTTCATTTCCTTTATATCGTAATACATTTAATAAAGTTTATAACGCTTATACGGAAATTAAAGACGCTAAATTAACTTTCATTGACTTGTATAACTTACAAGAACACTTAAGGAAAAACGGAATACACGACAGTTTAAAACACCAAACAACTATTCGTATAAGTACAGGTAAATTTATGATAGCTGTAAATGTTTCTTACAAAGATTTCTACAATCAGTTAGAATTATGTAAGTTAGCCCTTCAAAATTATCAACACGAAATAGAAGTAATATGAAACATTTACTAAGTAGTTCAGCTTTTTTAATAGTGAACAAGCAATTGGCGAAGCAGGTAGGATTGAAAGGGGCTGTCCTACTTGCTGACCTAATTAGCAAAGAAGAATACTTTATTGCTAACGGAATGAATGATGGTTGGTTTTTTAACACTGAAGCCAATATAGAACGAGACACTACACTAACTTCATATCAGCAAAGAAAAGTTCTTAAAACGCTTAAGAAGTATGAAATAATAGAAACTAAGCGTAAGGGAATACCTGCAAAGCAATACTTTAAGATAAATGAAGCTAACTTATTGAATATCTTAAGTTGTGAAGAAACTGAAGGACTAGTGATTAATAAACTTAATGACTTGTCAGAAACTAAATTAACAACTATTAATAAGAATAAAGAAATAAGAATAACTAATAATACTATATCTAATAGGCGTGATGAATTTGTCTTTGAGGTTTTGACTTTTGATTATGAAGAAAGTATTTTAAATGGATTTATAGATTATTGGACAGAGCCAAATAAGTCTAATACAAAAATGAAATTTGAATTAAATAAAACTTGGAGTACAAAGCTCAGATTAAAAACTTGGGCAGCTAATCAAAAGAAATGGGATAAACCTCAGTCAAATACAAAAACAATGAGTAAGTTAGACGCTCAAATTAATGAATGGCAAAAAGCAAAAGAATTATTATGAAACCATTAAAACAAGAAAACTTAAAAGATTTAACTGAAAAAGTCCTAGATTTAGTTGCAAAGACTTCAGTTGAAATAGGACACAGGTCAGACGCTCAGACCTTAGCAAGTCTAAGTAAGATATTTGCTGAGGACTTAATACAAGAAAAGCGTTTTGGAAATATGACCTTTAACCAAGTTCAGGACGCATTTAGACAGGGCGTTAGATTTGGAAAGGACGAACCCTTTTTAAATATCAGAACATTCTATAAGTGGGTGTATGCTCAGAAGAAGTTAGTAGACAATGCCTACTATGAAGTACACACTTTAGGAAAGCCAAAAGAAAATACCTTATGGTATCAAGAACCTGTAAAACTTTTAAGATGAAGATATTAACAATAGTATGGGGAATAATAATTCTACTTTGTATTTTAGAAGCAATTTTCTATACTAAATTTGAAGACTATGAAAACAATTAAAATTACATCAGGAGAAGTAAAGAGCCAATCAGATGCAGTTTTATGGCACTTAAAAACTTATGGAAGTATTACAAGCTATGAAGCTATTAAAGAGTATGGAGCTACTAGGCTTTCAGCTATTATTTTTAATCACAGAAAAGAAGGGTATGACATAGACAGTATGCCTTTGACTAAAAAGACTAGATTTGGTAGAAAAACAACTATTGCTAAGTACATTTACACAGCACCACCTCAGCAATTAATTCAAGAAGTATTATGGCAGTAAAAACCATAAGTAAATTAAAAAAGGAACTTGACAAGTGGTTCAGTCTTTACATAAGACTTAGAGAAGCTAACGAATATGGAATGTGTCAGTGCTTCACTTGTGGAATAGTTAGACACTACAAAGAAGGTATGCAGAACGGACACTTTCAAAGTAGGAAGCATTTATCTACAAGATTTGATGAGGAGAATTGTCAGGTGCAATGTGTTAAGTGTAATGTCTATGCTTGGGGTGAACAGTATAAATTCTCGTTAGCATTAGATGGGAAGTATGGAGAAGGCAAGGCTGAGGAATTGCAATACTTAGCTAGAACAACTTTAAAGATTTCTAGGATAGAATATGAAGAAAAGATAAGTTATTACAAATCACTTGTTGAAAAGTTAAAAACAGAAAAAGGAATTGAGTAACAATTTTTATATCTTTGGCGTATGATAGAACCGATTTACGCAAGTGAGGAACACAAGAACATAATAGAAACCTATATAGCTATGTGTAATGAGTTTGCAAAAGATGTAAGTTCAAAAACAAAATACAATAATTTTTTAGATGTAGTAGAAACTATTTTGGAATATCATAACAACTACGGTAAAGGAGCAAGAGAAAATAATTGGTACGATTGGTTAATGATAATACCAATAAACTTATCAGTAGCTACTAATGGTTTCTTTGCAGGTATTGAAACTAAAACCAACGCTTCAATAATAAGAGCTTACAAAGTAGTTTTAAGTGAAATGGTATTTGAAGTAGTAGATAAAATTGACGCTTTAGAACAAATAAATGACTGAGATATATGCAGAAATATCTAAACTAAGTTCTTTCTTCAGGAATATGTGTTACGGTATAACGCAAGATGAAGAAGCTATTAATGACGCAGTACAGGAACTTATGATATACTTCCTTCAGATGAACCCTCAGACTTTACAGGGTGTTTATGAAAAAGATGGTATCAAAGGAATAAAAGGTTATGGTGCAGTAGTATTAAGAAGAAGCTTAACAAGTGTAAGAAGTCCTTTTTATTATAAGTATAAAAAATACTATACTAATTTAGTAGGGGTTTATACAGCTTCAAGCAGTCAGAACGCTTTTCATAAAAGTATATACAACTTACCTGAAGAAATAGAAGATAATTACAAATGGGAAAGGCTTGAAGAAATTGATAAAGTATTAGATAAACAAACTTGGTACGATAAAAAGATATTTGAGTTATATTACTCAGGAGAGACATTAGACAGTCTTGCTAAGAAAACAGGAATAAGTAGAAACAGTTTATTTACTACAATAGATAAAGTAAGGGAAATATTAAAAAAAGAATTGAATGAATAATCTTGTAATAATTTGTCCTTCATAATATGAATAAGTTTTTTGTACCTAATGAAGTGTATGAAGATAGGATTACTATTTGTAAGTCTTGTATTTATTATTTTAAACCAACAGGAACTTGCAAGGACTGTGGCTGTTTTATGAAGATTAAAGCAAGACTTGCACCAATGGGGTGTAGTCAAAAGAAGTGGGAAAAGACAACAGAGATAGAAACTCCTGAAAGTTTACCACAGGAAATAGTAGATGAAATTTTAGATATGTGGGAAGACTTAAAAACAGGTAGAGCAAAAGACCAAGCAGCTAAAAAAAGAATGATTGAAACATACAATACAATATACAATACTAACTACAGTCATAGAACAAATTGTGGTTCGTGTATTTCAACTTGCTTTGATGGAATAAAAAAACTATATAAAGAATATGCTAAGGGCTAAATTTAACTTAAATAACAATGCAGTTATTTTCTTATTTTTTTTGTGAACCCTTAGCGTATTTAAAACTAAAACAATAGATATGAAAAGAACATATAAAACAATTAAATGGGTATTAAACAGTCATATTAAAAATAACGTCAGAAGTCTTTGGACTTGGGAAAACGACAACTTTACTTGTATCTTTGAAAACTATGACGGAGACAGCAGAATATATACACCGCACCAACTTTTAAAACTTTTAGAAAATGACACAGAACGATAAACTAATTAAAAACATAGAAACTATGCCACATATTGAAGTAGATTACAAATCAACTCCTGAACCAAGTTACTACTCAGGAAAGAAGTACGGTTACTCAGCAAGAAAAGTAGTAGAGGACTTTCAGCCTGATAGCTACAACATAGGAACTGCAATCAGTTATCTATTAAGAGCAGGTAAGAAGGAAGGCAATCCTGCTGAACAAGATATACAGAAAGCGATTAATCATTTACATTTTGAACTAGACAGGTTACACAATGACACTGTATAAAGGTGATTGCTTAGAAGTTATGAAAGGTATTCCTGACAGAAGTATAGATGCAATTATAACAGACCCCCCTTACGGAACAACAGCGTGTAAATGGGATAGTGTAATAGATTTTGATTTAATGTGGGAGCAACTGAATAGGATAATAAAACCTAACGGTGCTGTTGTTTTATTTGGTGCAGAACCATTCAGTAGCACTTTGAGAATTAGTAATTTAAAAAACTATAAATATGATTGGGTTTGGGAGAAAACTCAAGCAACAGGACATCTGAATGCTAAGAGACAACCGTTAAGAAGTAATGAGTTAATATCTGTGTTCTATAAAAAACAATGCACCTACAATCCTCAGAAGACACAAGGACATAAGCCTATGAATAAAGGAGTAAGAAAGTTAAGCGTACAAAACAAGACAGAGGTCTATGGGAAGGCGACTAAAGAACTACCTTTCGGGGGTAATACTGACAGATATCCTAAAACTAATATAGTTTTTAAAAGTGACAAGCAGAAGAGCTATTTACACCCCACACAAAAGCCTGTATTATTAATGGAGTATCTTATAAAAACATATACAAATAAAAATGAAACTGTTTTGGACTTTACAATGGGTTCAGGAAGTACAGGAGTAGCTGCAAAGAATACTAACAGAAACTTTATAGGTATTGAAAAAGATGATAAGTATTTTAAAATAGCTGAAGAAAGAATAAACAAACAGGAAAAACAATTAAAGATATTATGACTTTATACAGTTGCGAATGTGGTAAAGAAGAAAAAGAAGTTGGCAAAGCTACAATAGTCCTTAGAGATAAGAAGTGGGTAACTAAGGAAGCTCAATGCAGTTGTGGTAAGTATATGGATAGTAAACCAACAGAAGGTATGCCAAGCCTTAAAAGAACTGAACCTACTTTAAGTATGAAACGAGATAAGCTTTGGGAAGGAGCAACAGAAAAGATAAGAAGCAAAGCTGAGTAATGAAGTTTGTAATAAAAGACAAAAGAGATAAGCAAAGCCTATTCAGTTACTTGAAAGAATTAGAGAACGACTACATAGTAAGTGTAAAGAAACAAAGAAACACACGTAGTAATATGCAGAACAGTTACTATTGGAAATGTATCGTACAAGGACTAGCAGAAGAACTAGGATATTTTCCTAATGAAATGCACGACGCTTTAAGAGCTAAGTTCCTATCTGAATATGAAATGATAAGTTTTAACGATAATCAAATAGCAATAAATAAAATAGGAAGTACAACAGCTTTAAACACTAAAGCCTTTGAGCAATACACAGAACAAATAAGAGTATGGGCTTTAACTGACTTAGGCATAAGGCTTATGCTTCCAAATGAATATGAATAATTTCTATTATATAATACGGATTGAATAATCAATCTATTTCAATTATGGATAAACGAATAAACAATGGCGGTGCTAGAAAAGGTGCAGGGCGAAAGTCTAAGGCAGCAGAACAAAAGTTAATAGAGAACTTAACACCAATGAACGAGAAGGCTTTAAAGTCTTTAGAAAGCGGTATTGACAAGAAAGAACAATGGGCGGTCAAACTGTTCTTTGAATACTTCTATGGTAAACCTCAACAAAGGGTAGATGTTACAACAAATGATGATAGTATCAATATGCCTTTAATAACATTTGTAGAAACTGATACTGAGTAATAAATATAACCCTCTATTTAATTCTGACGCTAGATACTTTATAATTACAGGTGGTAGGGGTTCAGGAAAATCTTTTGCTGTAACAGTCTTTTTAACTTTACTTACTATGTCTAAGAACATAAGAGTATTGTTTACAAGATTTACAATGGTATCAGCTCACTTATCAATCATTCCTGAGTTCTTAGAAAAGATTAGTCTGTTAGGGTTTGAAAACATCTTTAGCGTAAACAAAGCTGAGGTTTTAAATTTAGGAAACAAGTCAGACATTCTATTTAGAGGTATCAAGACATCAGCAGGTAATCAGACAGCAAGTCTAAAGTCTTTACAGGGAATAAGCACTTGGGTACTTGATGAAGCTGAGGAACTTATTGATGAAGATATATTTGACACTATTGATTTAAGTATTAGAGAAAAAGAAATACAGAACAGAATTATACTTATACTTAATCCTGTAACTAAAGAGCATTGGATTTACAAACGCTTCTTTGAGGACAAAGGAGTTGAAGCAGGTTTTAATGGTGTTAAAGACAATGTGTGCTATATACATAGTACATACCTAGATAACAAAGATAATCTCTCTCAGAGCTTCCTAGAGCGTATTAAGACTATAAAGCATAGAAACTTTAAAAAGTATCAGCACAAAATCTTAGGAGGTTGGTTAGATAAGGCAGAAGGAGTTGTATTTGAGAATTGGAGTATAGGAGAATTTAATCCTGATGGCTTACAAACTTCTTGTGGAATGGACTTTGGTTTTAGTGTAGACCCTGATAGCCTTACAGAAGTAGCTATTGATAAAAGGAAGCGTAAGATATATTTAAAAGAACATATCTATAAGAACGGCTTGAAGTCAAATGAGTTGGCTAAGATTATATTAGATAAAGTAGATAACAAACTTATCATTGCTGATAGTGCAGAGCCAAGGCTAATAGCCGACCTTAGACATTTAGGAGTAAACATAAAGCCTGTAAAAAAAGGAACTATTGAGAGTGGGATAACTCGTATGCAAGACTATGAACTTATCATAACACCTGAAAGTACAAACATAGCCAAAGAACTAAATAACTATATATACGCTGATAAAGGCTCTAAGCTTTATGTAGATAACTACAATCACGCAATAGACGGTATAAGGTATAATGTTATTTATCACCTAGACAATCCGAACGCAGGTAAGTATTACGTACAGTAAACTAAAAACAACAAATTTCTATTATATAACAGATGAAAGTAAAAGTCAAAAAGGAAGGTAAGGTAAAAGAGTTCAAATTGATTAACAGTTGGGAAGATGTAACTCTTGAGAAGTGGTTGCAACTTATTGACTTTGAAACAGGTAGTAAGACAGAAGAAGCAACTGAAACAATAGCAGCGTTATCTAACATTCCTAAGCAGTTAGTTAAGGAATTAGCTTTATCAGATGTTGCAGTTATAATGAGCAGGATAGCAGAGCTACAACAAAAGCAAGATACTAAGCTAAAAAGGATTATTGAAATAGATGGTATTGAATACGGATTTATGCCTGATTTGAATTCAATTTCTCTCGGTGAATATGCCGATTTGGAGACTTTTATTAAAGGTGGAATTGAAAAGCATTTACCTGAAGTAATGGCTGTTCTGTATAGACCGATAAAAGAAAAGAAGAATGATATTTATATTATTGACGCTTATGATGGAGACATACGGCTTAGGACAGAAGAAATGAAAAAGATGTCAGCTGAACAAGTGCAAAGTGCATTGGTTTTTTTTTACACTTTAGGGAAGGAGTTGTCAGAGATTTTGCCATTGTATTTGATGGAGCGGCTGAAGGAAACGAAGACGCAATAGCTACAGAGAGCTTTGCAGAGAAGTGGGGTTGGTTTGGTGTGATGTATAGATTGACAAATGGTGAAATAGTAAACTTAGAAAGAATAACGAATTTAGGACTGTTAGAGTGCTTAACTTGGTTAAGTTATGAGACAGACTTAAACTCACAAAATAAAGTAAAAAGAAATGGTGAATAATAAGACTTATAATAATGTAGTAAATACTTTACTTAGACTAGGTGAGTATCACATCCAAATAAGCACAACTTCAGTTGGAGACATTTATGACATCAATCTTGAGAAGATGGAGAAGTTTCCTTTAATGCATATAAATCCAACATCAGTTGAAACAGGAGATAGTCAATTGACATATAACTTTCAAGTGTTTATAATGGATATGGTATCTGAAAAGTCAGATTGGCAAACTAAACAGCACGAGCTTTTAACTAAGTTAGTAAACACAGAAAATAACGAACAGGAAGTATTCAATCAAACTCTAGCTATTTGTACAGATATTATAGGTATGCTTAGACATAGTTCAAGACAATCTATAGAAGGAGTAAATGATATAAACGAACCTATATACTTTACGCAAGACCAATTCACAATAGAGCCGTTTCAAGAAAGGTTTGATAACTTGTGTTGTGGATTTGTATTTAATATAGGTGTATTAGTTCAGAATGATTTTCAAACTTGTAATATTCCTGCAAATACTAGAGGTGCAGGTTACTAATGTTCAAATTTAAGATAGGTAGATTAATAGTTCAAATAGGATGGAAGAAATTTAAAATAACAATAAAATTATAAAATGGCAGATTTAACAACAACAATCACAGAGAACGTAGTGCTTAACGGTTCAGTAAGAGGTTCTACAAACGTCTTAACAACTTCAAACATAGTAGATGTATTAGAAAGAATTCTAACTTGTACTCACTCACAGACTACAACAGTAGCAGTATTTAATTCAACACCTTATGGAGCAGATGGAGCTTTAGATGTAGAGAACTGTAAATACTTAAGAATTACTAATTTAAGTGATGACCAAGATATGAAAGTAGCATATGTAACAGCAGCTACTAATTATCAAGTAACTGTAAGAGCAGGGGGTTCACATATATTATTCCAAGCTGAAGAAGCATTAATTGGTGAAGCTGATGCAACTCCTGCATTTCCTACATTAGAAGATTTAGTTACTGTAGAGGTAAAACCTTCAGCAACAACTGATGTTCAAGTAGAAGTCTTTGCAGCACTAGTATAATGAAGACAGAAGCTCTTGAAAGGTATCTTAATAGCTTTGGTAAGTATGTAGTTCAGCAGTCTAGGACTAACTTAACTAAGGGCAAAAAGAATGTCTCTAAAGATTTATACAATTCAATTAGCTTTAAAGTTATTACTACTGCTGAAGGGTTTAGTGTACAATTCTATATGGATAGCTATGGTACTTTTGTAGATAAAGGAGTTTCAGGAACACAAGTAAAAAGAAGTTTTAAAGATTATAAGGGTAGGACAATTTCAAGTCCTTATAAGTACACTACAAAGCAACCACCTAGCAGAGTGCTTGATAAGTGGATAGTAAAAAAAGGAATTGCTCCAAGAGATGAAAAAGGAAGATTTATGTCTAGGAAAAGCATATCTTTTTTAATAGCTAGAAGCATTAAGAGAAAAGGAATACAAGGTATAAGCTTTTTCCAAAGACCTTTACAATTAGGATTAAAAGATTTTGGAAAAGAAATGTTAGGAGCAGTAAAAGATGATATCATTAACGGATTAACAATAGTAAAATAAATGGCAACACTAATAGAACAAAAACCTTTATATACTCAAGTACCTGTAGGTCAAGAGGTAATTTTTGTAGTATCAAACAATACAATAGTAGCAAGTTTCACTAACGTTAGATTTATTGCTAATGTTTATATAAGTGATACAACACCTAGTACAATAACTACAACGTCAATTCCAACAGCAACATTTAAAACTACACCAAACAATGCAGGAGTAGGAATATTTGATTTTAGGCAAGTAGTAGAAAATTATGTTAGTGCTGATAATATGGCTGCAAACTTTAGTGAGTATAAAGGCGTTGATACAACTGATAACACACCACACCCTATTCATTTAATAGATAAGTATTCAAGAAATAAAAACGCTACTAGATGGCTAACTATTCAGTTTAAAACACAGTACACAGACGCAAATGGTGATGTTCAGATAGTCAGTCCAAAGTTGTCAGTAGATTATCGTTTATTCAATGGGTACTTAAAATACTCAGATATTCTTAAAATGGGTACAGGTTCTACTGCTAATGATTTTGGATATGATTGGAGTAAGTTCAAAATGAATACTCAAACAGACAGTTTTTTATCTAACGCACCTACTACTCAGTATGCCAATTTAGAAGATTATGGAACACTTGCTTTTTTAGCCCCTAACGACAATTTAAATTATATAAGGCTAACTTACAATGATAGCTCAGGTTCACAAATAGGAACAGAAGATATAGATAAGACAGTAGCAAATGGGGCTTATAATACTTTTAGTACAGAAATATCATCACGACTTTTATACTTCGGTTGCTTCCCTGCTAACTTACAAAATTGGAGTTCTACTTTTCTAGCGTTAGTTTCACCTGTAGACCAAATGAGTGGCGGTTCAATAGATGTACAGGCTTTTGATGATAGCAGTAATAGAATATCTAAACAATATACTATAAACATAAATTGTCCTAACTTAAAAGGATATGAAAGTATAAGACTTTGTTGGCTAAATCAGTGGGGTGTTTGGGATTACTACACATTCATTCAGAAGTCAGTAAGAAGCATATCAACTAAAGGTTCTACATACGAGCAATTAGCAGGAACTTGGAATGAAGCAGCTTACAGGGTAGATAGTTATAAAGGTGGCAAGAAAGCATTTAGAGTAAACGCTACTGAGAAAATAACAATGAATACAGACTTTGTTAGTGAAAGCGAAAACGAAATGTTTGAAGAACTAATAAACAGTCCTGAAGTTTATATTTTAGATAGCTATCAAGATGACGTAAATTACTCAGCACTTAATCAATATGTAAAACCTGTTAGACTTACCACTTCTAGTTTTACAAAGAAGACAGTAGCAAACGATAAGCTTATTCAGTACACTTTTGAAGTAGAGAAAAGTAAAACACTAAGAACACAATCAGTATAATGAGCGTACAATTAATAGTATTTCCACAATATTTTGATGGTTCAACACCATTAAGTTCACCGTCTACTGAGTTTATTGTTGATGGTATTAATTTTAATAATGTAAATACTTCTGTTTCTTCTCAAAGTGTTGCAGGTGCATTACCACAAGCCTTTGTAGATACCTACACTATTTTTGGGTTTTCTATTTTTATGGTGAACACTTGGTTTCGTTTTAGTGGAGCTGCAAGTGAAATAACAGAAAGTTCAGGAGCATTAAATATAAGTTCTAATGAAGGAATTGTACAAAGGTTATCAAATCTTGCAATTGGTGCTACATACGATTTAACATTAAACATAACTGCTAACTCTACAAATCTTAAAGTATATCAATACAAAGGTAATATAGTACAAAGCACACATACAATTACAGGTACAGGTTTACAGACTATTTCATTTGACGCTTATTCTTCTACTGATATAATAGTAATATACAGCGTAAACTCTACAGCTGTAATAGAAGAAATGTCTTGTAATTTATCTATATCAACACCAAGTGGAATATTTACAGATTTAAGAAATGGACAAGTAATATGCGACCTTTACGAAGATGAGGATATTCCTTTAAGTCTTAGTGTAGATGACTTTAAAAATGTAGCTGAGAAAGTTCAATCATATTCAAAGGCTTTTAACTTACCTGCTACAAAAAGAAACAATAAAATCTTTGACAATATATTTGAAGTAACTAGAACAGATACAGGGCTTAACTTTAACCCTTACAAGAAAACAAAATGTATTTTAAAACAAGATGGCTTTTTATTATTTGAAGGCTATTTAAGAATGATAGATATTTCAGACAAGGAAGGAGAAATAAGCTACAATGTCAATCTTTATTCTGAAGTAATTGCTATTGCTGATGTATTAGGAGAAAGGACTTTCTCAGATTTAGACTTTTCTGAATTAAATCACGATTATAATTATACAGAAATTAGAAATAGTTGGCAAGGGATATTAGGACTAACTAATCCTTTACCTGTTGGTTCATTTGCAGGAACAGCAGGAACATCAATTACAGGTGTGTTGAGATACCCTTTTGTAGATTGGACACATCAATACACTTTTAATGCTAGTTCAGGCTTTCCTGTTTTACCAAATTTAGAAAGTGTTTTTAGACCTTTTATATCTTTAAAGTATTTAGTAGACAGAATATTTGAAGCAACAGATTTTACTTATGAAAGTGCTTTCTTTGACACAGCAGATTTTGGAAACCTGTTTATGGATTTTAATTGGGGAAGTGCTGATGTACCAACTGTAGGAAATACAAATACTTTTTCAGGAAGATGGGCAAAACAAATCGGAAGCACAACGAACCCTTCAGTTTACGCAGGAACTACTTTTACAAATTTAGAGCTTTTTAGTAACGCAACAAATATACTACCACCAAGTTATAATACTACAACACATAAAATAACCGCTACTAACACTAACCAACAGTACAATATAACATCTTCATATAGAATAGAAAATACATCCACAACTGTTGCAGAAACAATAGAATGTCAATGGATTTTAAACGGAATAACTGTAATAAATGCAACTACTTTTTCTATACCTGTTTCAAGTTATGTAGATTATAATACTACTTTAAGTAGAATTTTAAACACAGGAGATACTTTAGAAGCTCAATTTAAAAGAAGTAATCCATTTAGTTCTCCCACAGTTAGACAATTTGAAATGGGAATAACACCAACAGCTGTTGCTACTTTTAATATTAATACAGCTGCAATCACGTCAAATATATTATTGCAAACCCTAAGAGGAGAATTAGGTCAGTGGGATTTCTTAAAAGGATTAATGACTATGTTTAACTTAGTTACTTTGCCTGATGAAGATAATCCTAGCAATATAAAGATAGAACCTTATGGAGATGTATTTATAAATAATCCTGATAGTGTTGAACTAGATTGGACTGATAAGATAGATGTTTCAGAAATGAAGCTTATGCCTTTAACTGATTTAAACAAAAAAACTATATTTAAGTTTGTAGAAGACGAGGATGATTATGCTTTTATGAACTATAAAAACTCAGTAGGTGGGCATTTATACGGAAGTAAGAAATATGATGCTTCAGAGTTTACAATTTTAGCAGGAGAAGATGAAATTGTAGCAGAACCATTTGCAGCAACAGTGGTAAAACCTTTAGAGGATATTTTTTCTGATTTTATAACACCTGCGGTTTATTCTTACAATCCTGAAGATAATACTTCTGAAGGTTTTGAAAATAGTCCTAGAATAATGTATAAAAATGGAGTTAATACTTTAACAAGTTGTACATATTATATACCTCCTCAAAATGGTGTAGGTGGTAGTGCTTTTGAAAATCAGTTTTTACAATTTAGTCATTTGACTAATATTCCAACAATAACAGGCTCAAGAGACTTTCACTTTGGGCAATGTCAGTTAATACCACCTGTAGGTAACTCAGTTCCTGACAATCTATTCAACTTGCATTGGCTTCCTTATTACTCAGAACTGTACAATCCTGACACTAGAATTATGACTATTAAAGTAAATTTAAGTCCTTCAGATATTAATACATTTAAATTTAACGATACAGTCTTTATCAAGAACAGAACATTTAGAGTAAACAAAATTGACTACAAACCAAACGACTTAGCAACAGTAGAATTTATACTTATACCATAATGAGCAAAGTACCAACAATACCATATTTATCAGGGTTTGATGTAAAGCCTTCTTCAACCTCAGTTTTAGGAGTTGTTACCTTTACAGACGGAACTAACGACATAACACCTAATCAGTTGCAATGTGAAGCTTACGGATATACATACGACAAAGCTTCAGGAACTTGTTCAACTTTTAGATATAACACAAATCTTAACAGAAGTTTTAGTAATGAAAGTAATAAAGTACAAGGAGCAAACAACACAACAGAAACAGGAACTAACAACACTTTAATAATAGGTCAGAACAATACAGTTAAAGGGTTATCAAGAAATAACATTATTGTAGGAAATCAAAACGAAATAGCAAATGGTGTAAGCAATGCTAGTGTCTATGGTACTTTTGGAGAAGCTACAGCTGATAACTCTATTGTCTTAGGGGGTAACTCAGGTTCTGACACTTTAGGTAAAAGACAAGCTATACAATTGATATACGGAACACAAACTACAGACGGTATTGTAGTTGATAGTTATTTAAACGGAATTTCAGGAAGTTACTTTGTTGTGCCTGAAAATACTGCTATAATGTTTGAAGCTGATATACTTGCAGTTAGAGTAGGAGGTACAGGGTCAGGTGCTGTAGGAGATTTTAAGTCTTGGATAGAAACAGGAGTAGTAATTAATAAGTCAGGAACACTAACAGTTGATAGTTCTATTATTTCACACTCTAATTCAGGCTCTACAGGAGGATGGGATGCAATTAGTACAGTATCAGGAACAAACTATGTTATTTCTGTAGAAGGAGCAACAGACAAGACAATAGAATGGGTAAGTAACATAAGGTTTACACAAATTAAAACAGGAGTAGCACTTTAAAAAATAAAATTATGGCAAAGGAAGTATTAGAAATGGAAGTTAAAAGCAACATTGGAGAGGTTGCAAAAGATACTGAAAAACTTGATGGAGCAACTAAGAAAGCTTCAAAAGGTTTTAAAGGAATGGGGACTGCAATTAAAGGGGTAGGAATGGCTTTAAAAGCAGCAGGAATAGGCCTTGTAGTGGCTTTACTTGCTAAATTAATGGAAGTCTTTAGTAAGAACCAAAAAGTATTAGACGTATTTAATACAGCTATGACTGCTTTAGGTATTGCCTTTAATGATTTATTCGGATTTCTAGAAAACAATATAGGAACTATTACAGGATATTTCAAGGAATTGTTTACAAATCCTGTTGAGAAAATAAAAGAACTAGGTGATGCTATAAAGGAAGGATTTATAGATAGATTTGAACAAGCCTTAGAAGTATTAGGTTTAGTAGCAAAATCTTTTGGTCAATTAATTAAAGGCGAATTTAGTGAAGCATTTGATACTATAAAAGAAGCAGGAAAAGAAACAGTAGATGTTTTTACAGGTGTAGATGATAGTTTTGACAAGGTTGCTGATACTATTGTTAAATATACAACTGAAACCTTAAAACAAGCAGACGCAATTACTCAAACGGCAAAGGCAGCAGATAGAGCAGCAGTACAATTTGCTATGTTAAACGCTCAATACTTAAAAGACGCTGAGGTACAAAGACAAATAAGAGATGATGAAACTAAGACTTTTGCAGAAAGAATTGAAGCTAATAATAAGTTAAATGACATACTTGCAGAACAACAAGAACTTCAAAGAGAGCAAGTTCAAATAGGTATAGATGCAGCACAGCAACAGTATAATATAAACGCAAGTGAAGAAAACTACATAGCTTTACAAGAAGCTAAAGTTGCAATGCTTGAGCTTGAAGAAACTATTACAGGTCAGTTGTCAGAACAAAAGACAAATGCAGTAGCTTTAGAAAAAGAACTTTTAGAAACTCAAAATGAAGTAAGAGCTGAAGGAATGTCAGGTCTACAAAGAGAGTTGCAAGAACTACAAACTGCTTATGAGTTAAAGAAAGAGATGGCTAGAAAGTCAGGAATGGACACTACTGCTATTGAAAAAGAATTTAACAAACAAAAATCATTATTAATACAAGAAAATGTAAATAGTCAGTTAGAAGCGTTCTCAGGACTTGCAGGAGCTTTAAGTTCATTAGCAGGTGAGAATAAAGCGTTAGCAATAGCGTCAGCCGTAATAGATACTTATGTAGGTGCAAATAAGGCATTTGCTCAAGGAGGTGTAGCAGGGTTTGCAACAGGAGCAGCTGTAATTGCAGCAGGTTTAAACAATGTAAGAACAATTATGCAGACAGATGTACCTAACTCAGGAGGAGGAGGAACTACAGCACCTGCACAACCACCTGCTCCACAAATGATGTCAGGAGCTTTTGAATTAAGTGGAGGAGTAGCACCTGAACCA
>JACLAB010013735.1_pt1 | contig 17069 bp, 12 predicted proteins | sample 8027921 | NCBI WGS metagenome assembly JACLAB01 (sample SAMN15725117, study PRJNA655200) | protist metagenome | isolation source: fluorescence activated cell sorting (FACS) single amplified genomes of... | place: USA: West Boothbay Harbor, Gulf of Maine | collected 2000-07-19 | reverse complement strand
ATGTTCGGTCGCGTCGTCGCGGCACTCGCGCGCGCGATGGCGCCGACGCGCGTCGCCGACGCGCGTCGACGCGGGCCGGACGCGCGCGGGGTCGCGCTCTTCGTCGCGCTCGCGCTGCAGTACGCGTCGCAGCCGTTCCTGCGCGCGCGCTACGCGGCGAACGCGCGCGCGTCGGCGCTCGTGCTGAGCGTCGAGATCGCCAAGGCGACGCTGTGCGCGTGCGCGCTGCTGCGACGACGCGAGACGCGAGGGGCGCTGCGACGGGCGTCCGCGCGGTCGCTGCTCGCGTCGGGCGCGCCGGCGGCGGTGTACGCGGCGCAGAACGTGCTGCTGCAGAGGGGCGCGCGCGCGCTGGACGGCGTGACGTTCAACTGCCTGAACCAGACGAAGCTCGCGAGCGCGGCGGCGTTTCTGTGGCTGGGAGGGGCGCGGCAGAGCCGAGCGCAGTGCTTGGCGCTGGTGGGGACGCTCGCGGCGGCGGTGAATCTGTTCGGGGGGGAGACGGCGGCGGGCGGCGGCGGCGGCGCGGCGCGCGCGGCGGCGCGCGCGGCGGGCGCGACGAGCGTGTTGGTGGCGTCTGCGCTGTCGGGATTGTCGGGAGCGATGTGTCAGTTCGCGCTGCAGGGGAGCGAGAAGCTTCCGGCGATGATGACGCTGGAGATGGCGATCACGGGGGTGCCGATGGTGTTGCTCGCGGAGCGCGTCGCCGCCGGCGACGAGTTTCGCCTGAGCGCGGTGTACGAGTCGTGGACGGCTTGGGCGCTCGTGCCCGTGCTGTCGAGCGCGATCGGTGGGATACTGGTGGGGGAGATCACGAAGCGATTAGGTTCGATCGCGAAGGGGTTCGCCGTGACGTGCGGTTTGGTGCTGACGGGGGTGTTTCAGAGCGTCTTCGCGGGCGCGGCGCCGCCTCGCGCGCACGTCGTGAGTTTGATCGTCATCGTCATCAGCACTTGGGTGCACACCGCGTTTCCGCCAGTCGAGAAGCGTAAGAAGAAGCGCAAGACGGGTTGAGCGAGGGTGTGTCGTAGCGATAGCATTCGGTTGGAATAGTATTTGGTAGTACTATTTAGTAGTGTATTTGGTCAGTCTATAAAGTTCTAAGCGCCGAGGGCGCGTGCCCGTTGAGGGCGCTATGCGCTATCTTCTATAATCTTTCCACGACTCGCGAGCGGTCATCGCGCGCATGAGGCTTAGAAATAAAATACTCAGCACGCTTCCCGTCATAGCGGCCACGTTGAACGTCATCGAAAAGTCTGGCGTGGGAAGAAGCAGGAGGAGACTGTTCATGTACAGCGTCTCGGGAGCCACTGAGGATGCTCGAAGTTTATCGAGAAACGCGCTCGCCTGCTGCGTACGAGGCACACGTGTGTCGGCGTGGATGACACGGAACGCATCGAATCGAGCCGGAGGTAAGTCGAACCCACGGTTCGCGTCCGGAGGAAACTCTTGCGCTCGAAGGAAACCTTTGTCGAAATCAAGGCGCAAGCGAAGCATCGAGGCGTTCGCTGGAAGCACCATTTGTAACTCAAGCAATGAAGAACGCACGCGATCTTCTGCGGGCACGAAGTGCATTTCATCCAACACTTCGCGCGACACCGCGACTCCGTCCAGCTCGATAGAAAGCGTGTGCATGTACAGCTTCACGAACCAAGGAAGCGGCTGGAACAAACGAGCACGTATGGGCGGCGACGAGTTCGCGCTCGATTCCAGCGCCGGCCGCTCGATATCGATCACAATACCACCGAACTCATTCCCAGTGCCCGTCAAGAACCGTTCGACGTACAGCGTGGGCGTGCGATGGTTGACTCCGAGAGCGTCGGCGTCGAACGCCGCCGACGACGACAAATTGAAAGTCGCGATATCATCTCCATCGCGCGCGTGAACGTACGAGCCATCGGCGGCGACGCAGACGTCACTCGCCACTCGCTGGATCGTTCCGATAATTTCAGCGTACGACTCGCTAGCATCTGGCAACACCATCATCAAAGTTTGCTCGGATCGCGTGTAACCGTCGCCATCCTTGGACAACCTCACGCCGAACGTCAAATGTCTCGCGCTAAACACTTCGTGCGCAGTTTTCAGCGCCTTTGCCAATCCCGCTCTATCGCGACAAGGCAACTGCTTCAACCACGGCGCTAAGTTCTCCACGCACACCGCCTCTTGCGGTAAACTCGCGTGCTTCACCGTCGCGGCGTCGCTCGCCCGTCGCGCCGACGACGCCTCCCCATCCCAAGCGTTAAATCCCAACACCGGTGACGTCACCGCCGTAGACGTCCCCAGCGCGCTCAGAGACGCGCAGAACGTCCCGCCGAGCGCCGTCGTCGCGTCTCGCCACCCTCGCTCGGCGTCCTCGTCCGCGCGCCACGTCCCGAGCGCCTCCGCGCCGATCGGTTTCGCCACCACCGGCGGCGCCCCCCATCGCCGCGCGTTCCAACGCCCGCGTCCGAACCACAGTTCGAGCGTTTCTGCGCGTGATTTCGCGAGCACCGCGCGCAGGGGCTTGGCCATGACGGCGGAGTGTCGTTCGAGCTCATGCTCGGTGGTGGTGAAGGTGAACACCAAGGCGACGGCGTCGTCGCGTAAACGCTCGATGAGGACCTCCTCGACGAAAGATGCGCGCGCCGCGACGATGGGGATCATCGCGGCTAACGCCAGGAAGACGGCGCATGGGAACGCGCGCGCGCGCATCGCGTTCTGCGGCGTATAGTGTTTGATGATTCGTCAACTGGCTAGAGTGGAAATTCGCGTCGAAGAGCGCCGATGTCGTGCTTGTCGACGTGTTCTAAGAGATCTAATCGTCCGGTGCAACCAAGACTGATGCGGACGTAGCCCCAGGTCGGACTTTCGGGGTTGGGATTCATCGATAACGCGCGAATGTAATAAGGCATCGACTCGGCGTACCGGCCTTGGTTGGCATAACTGATGCCCATGTTTGACCACGCGCGAACGTAGTTGGGTTTGATGGTCAGCGCGCGGCGATATGCCCCTACTGCGTCGGCACTCTCGGCGCCGTTCGCCTGCGTGGCGCCGATTTTGTTCCACAATGAATGGTCGTCGGGGCGCAAATTGGCGGCTCGTTGAAAGGCGTTGACTGCGTCTTCGTAATTCCTCGTCAAATGCGCCATGACACCGAGCACAGTTTGCACGTCAGCGTCGTTCGGTGCTTGTCGAGCGGCTTCTCTGAACATTGCCATGACGTTTTCGGGCGTGTGTGGCGCTTGTCCGGCGGCGATGTGTTTGAAGCGCTCTTGACTTCCGAGCCACTCACACGCGTGGCCGAGGGCTTCATCCTGGTCCAGCTCGTTCGCGTGGCTCACAGCGAGGGCGAGTAGAACATTTGGATTTTGCGGGTTCGCCTCGTACGCTTTTGACATCGCCGCGATGGCTTGCTGGTCATCGTCATTTTCCGCTTGGATGCGTCCCAGATGGTACCACGCTTCGCTGTTGCTCTGATCTTGACGCACCCACGCCTCAGCGGCGAGGGCAGCTTCGGCGAGTACGCCCGTCTTTGCCAATTCCATCGTTTTCTCTTGCAAACCACTTTGACCGAGGTATGGGTTCGGGTCGGTGAATTTGTAGTTGCTCCGTTCTGAAAGCGGATTTTGTTGCATTTCGTCCCAAACGTTTTGCATCCATTCTGGGTTGTTGCGCTGCATATCTTCAAACTCGCTCGCCCACTCGCGCGGTACGTTCTTGAACTCTTCTGCCCAATCGTCGACGTTTGACTGCCTTTGCGATTCCATCTCGCGCTGCGAGAATTGCTGCGCCCACGCTTGGCTCGTCGGATTTTGACGCTGCATCTGCGCTGTAAACTGGTCCGCCCATTGAGGTTGCGGTTGCTGTGTTTGCTCGACGAACTCGGCCGCCCATCGCTCACCTTGGTCCACATGCCGCGCCTGAGGTGCCGCGTTTACCTCCTGCAAACCGTCTTCTCTCACGACGACTTGCCCGCTACCAAGTTTGGACATGAGTTGCGCGAATTTAGAATTCGCAAACTTTGGATCGGCGTTCAACGTCGCCGCAAGCTCACTACTTTGTTTCGCAGTTTGTGCCGCAACGTCAGTAAGCGGTGCTTGCACATCACTGGCATGTTGTTGTGAAAACTCGTCCGCCCATCTGTTTTGCGCCGCGCCAAACTCCTCGCCCCAGCGCGTGCCTTGATTTGATCTGTACTCTTGCGCCCACGCATCGGCGCGCGGTGGCGCGTGCATCGTGTGTGGCGGCGGCGGGTGGTTGTGAAACTCGTTTGCCCACTGCGCGTGCCTTGAAGTCTCAACATTCGCGAATTCTTCCGCCCAGGAACTCGGCGACGCCTGCGCGTGAAGTGGTTGCTGAAATCCGCGCGCCCAGCGGTCGCCGCGCTGCATCTCGCGAAGCATCGCCGCATTATGCGCCATCTGCGCTCGGGCGCTCATCTCAGCGTCATCCATGCGCATGCGCTCGAAGCCGTCTTCCATCTCCCCCTGCGACTGCAAATGTCTCGCCATCACAGCGCTCCTATTTCGAGCGAACGACTTCTCCAGCGCCGACGCCCCGCGCGCGTCCAACCTCGCATCCGGCACCATCTGCACCGGTGCCGCCGCATATCGACCACTCGCACGCATCGTTCCTTCACGCACGTCTTCCACACCGTCCAACAGCCCCTCTCTCGCTAAATGTAACCCATTCGCCGCGTTCGCCGCGCCTCGCGCGAGTTGGTCTGCGCGCCGAGTCCAACCGTCAGTCACGTCGTCTCGCGCGTCGTCTCGCGCGTCGCGTCGAGCGTCCGCGCACACGAACCTCGTTCGCTCGCGCGCTGTATCTGTTGTTCGCGCGCGCGCGTGCCTCGATCGCCGAGTAAGACGTCGGCGACGCGCGCGATTGGATTCGCGGCGCTCGACGGACCGGCGCCGTCGCTGGGTTCGCACGACGCGCCGCCGGTCGCGAGATCGCGCATGAACCTCGACATCGCGCCGCGGGTTCGAGCGTGCGGTCGGCGCGGTCGCGCGGGTCGAGTTGTGACGTAGGCGTCTGCGTTGGGTTGCGTCACGTCGCGTTTGGTATTGCAATTGACGGCGCGAGGAATCACGTGAGCACGAGGGCGATCTCGCTAGGTTCTAAATCTTCCAATATCCGCCAGTTGTAGAGGTAATAGTGCAAATTCCCGTCGCCGATGCCGAATTTGAGCGCGCTCAGGAAGGATTCGTTTTCCATCAAATCGAGCGCGTTGAAGACGTCGAATGCGTTGTTTCGCGCCAAAATGAGGGCGTCTTCCATGAGCTTCACGAGCGGCATGGACGTCGCGACGTTGTAATACGAGTACGCCGCCTTCAGAGTTTTGTGCTTGGTTTTGCTGTGAATGATTTGCGACGGTAAGTTGTAAAAGCTGACGAAGTCGGTGATCTTGTTCGTCTTCTCGTCCTCGACGACGTATGAAAACACGACGTCCTCGCGCGGCAACAACCAGTGCCGAACTTCGGCCTCATTCATTATGGGCGCCACGGCGAATCTAGTCAAATATTTGCTCAACAACGCCGTCACGCGTGGAACGTCGGCCTCGGTCATGTGACGCAACCCTTCCGATTTTGGCTTCGCGGCAAGCTTGAACATCTGCACCGCGCGTGACATCGAGGCGTCGCGACCCAGGCGCGTGAATCCGATGTCGACGAGCTTTTTAATATCCAAACTCCGATGCCAATAACGCGCTTTCGATATCGGCTTCGGCAACAGCACTCCCGCGGTGTACGTCGCTTGCCACACATCTTTCGCGTTGACCCGTCGCGTAATCTCCTTGATGAGCGTCGGCGCGATGCGCTTCGAGCGCAACTTTTTATGAATGCACAAGAAATTGATCTCCGCCAAGTCGATTTCTTTCCCCTTCACCCTGAGTTTCGCCGGCACGCCCGTGATGAACGCCACGAGCGTCTGCGTCACCTTCAACCGCACTCCAACGTGCCAATCACCGTGATACTCCGGCGGTCGCAGCGCCCACTTTAAAAACTCTTGCGAGTATTGAAATCGAAACATCGCGTCGTCGTCCTCCACGTAGTTGTTCGTCAACAGCTCGTACACCTCCTCCTGCGTCCTCGAGTCCGTCATATCGCACGAGCACCACTCGTACCCCGGCGGCAGCGCGCCTCCGCTCTCGCTCGTCTCACTCGCGAGTTTCGGCGGGTCGATCGGTCCTTCCCGCAGCTCCGCGCCGCGCGACGTGTCCTCGCCGAATTGTCGCACGGGTTGCGTCTCCCAGAATTCGTGCGACGGCATTCGCGACGTCCGCTTCCCTTCGCGTTCGGCGAGGTGATGCTTCACGAGCGCGTCGACCACGCTCGACACCGTCGGCGCGTCGCCGTCGCGCGCGCGATCGACATCGCCTTCGACATCTTGTCCGCGCACCGCGTCGTTTCGCGCGTCGCGCGCGTCCGACGCGTCGGCGCCGACGACGCGCGCGTTCGCGTCGGCGTTCGCGGCGCGCGGCGCCGCGTCGGCGTCGGCGTCGGCGCGCATGTCGCGTCCAGCGCGTCGGAGTGCGGGCCGACGCCGTTTATCGGCAGAGCGCGACGCGTCGGCGAGCGCGCGAGACACCGAGTCGGCGCGCGAGCGCGCGCGAGCGATCGACGCGTCGACGCTCAGACGCATAGACGCCCGGACGCGTCGAGACATCGAGGCGCGCGCGCGCCGCGCGCGCGAACGCGTCGAACGCGCGCGCGGAAGACGCCAGGTGGTGACGAGAACGGCTTTGACGACGCGCGCGAGACGCGAGACGCGCGAGACGGAAGCGCGCGATGAAGTGGTACCTAGGGTATACCACCGCGCACCACGTCACGGGGTTCTTAGCGTGGACGAGCGCGATCGTCGCCGTCGCGCTCGTCGCCATGCACGTGAAGCACTACACCATGCCGCGGGTGCAGCGACACATAAATCGAGTGATTCTCATCGTGCCCGTGTTCTCGTTGCTGAGCTGGATCTCGCTCGTGATCGAAAATAATAAGGCGGGGTTCTACATCGAGGTCGTGCGAGATTGCTACGAGAGCTGGGTGGTGTACAACTTTTTGAATCTTTGTCTGGCGTACGTCGGCGGACCGGGCGCCATCGTGAACGCCATGGCTGGGAAGGAGATCAAAGTCGGTTCTTGGTTGCGCGGGACGTGCATCTTTGATCGTGATTTAGTGGTAGATGGGAACTACATTCGGCGGTGCAAACAAGGATGCTTGCAGTTCGTGTTTATCAAGCCGATTTTGTCGGTTATAGAAATCGTGCTGCAAGCCAAAGGGAAGCTCGGCGACGGACAGATCAACTTTTTGAAGGCGTACGTGTACATTCTCTTCGTGTATAACATTTCATACACACTCGCTTTGTACGCGCTGTGGATGTTTTACTTGGGCGCACACGACCCACTGGCGAAGTACAATCCGTTACTCAAGTTTATCATCGTCAAGAGCGTGATCTTTTTGAGCTTTTGGCAAAGCTTCTTCACCGCCATGGCGGTGCGCACGGGAAGTTTGGATAGCCCCGAAGAAGGTCGCGCGGTGCAGGACGTACTTATTTGCTGCGAGATGTTCGTCGTATCGTTGATGATGTGGTTCGCGTTCCCATACACCGATTTCGTCGACCCAACGGGCGCCAAGCGTGGCTTCGTCTCCAACGTCGTCAACTTTGTCTCTGTGCGCGACGTCTTTGACGATACGGTGCATCAGTTTGGGGCGACATATCAAGACTACACGCTTCACGGTGACGGAGAGACACCGGATAGGACGGTGAAGATGCGTACATTCGTTCCTATGGGTCGTTCGAGCGCACCCGAGCACGACACCGCGAGCCTGTCGGCGAACGCGTCGGTGTGGGACGACCTGGAAGCGGCGGCAAACGCGCCCCCGCTTCGAAGCGACGCGCCTGAACACGAGTTGGCGACGATCGGCGAAGAATAAAATTAGGAATGAGTTAGCGGATGAGTTGTTAGTACCAGATATAATTACATGGACGGAAATACATGCCAGCGTCAATCCAGATAGAACAAGGTGACGAGCTTTCGCATAGTTTTCGCGTTGCGGCACGTTTCGAGCAAAAGTCTGGAATCGTGAAAAGCGAAGACGATGATTTGTTTCACCTTACTCACGATCGTGTCGTTGCATATCCTCGACGCCTCTACGAGAGGCATGCCGTCGTTCTCCGGGGCTTCGACGATTTGCGCCACGCCCTCCAACAGCTCCCTCGATTCTCGCGGTTGCTTGGCCAGACTTTGCGGTAAAACCACTGTGAGCAATTCGGGCTGCTCGGCGCGAAGCGCCCCTCTGATCACCGCCGCGTTCGTCCCGGTGGCACCACTCGTGTATATGTGATTCCCCGTCAAACAAAGCGCGTACGCCAAAATTTCAATCAACTGCTGGTGCATGAAACCCATATTCCTCGTCCCGAAGAAGCCGATTTCCTTCGGGCAGTCCTCTTGAATCGCGATGAGCTCTTGCAAGTAATCCACATCCAGCGTCATCCCGCTCGGTTTATCCTCAACCGCGGCCACGCCTTTCACGACAGCCTCACCTTGCGTCGACAGCCCGTCGCCCGAGTAATCCGCGCCGAACAAACCCTCCAAATCTTCTCGCGGTCCGCCGCGCGTCGTCTCGCGACCCCGGTCGCCGACGTCGCCGGCGTCTCGCGACACCGACGTCTCATCCCGCGCGCCCGCGCGCGCCCGCGCGTCTCTCTCGCGCGCTCCGCGCGTCATCGTCGTCCGCGACGCGCGCGTCATCGCGTCTCCGCGCGTCGCGCGTCGCGCGTCGTCGCCGCGATGATCCCATCGCACCGGTGCCGACACGCGTCGCCGTTCGAGCGTCGCGACCGGTCCCGCGCGCGCGCCGGCGCCGCGCGCGCGCGCTCGAAACGCTCGCGCGTCCCCCACCGCGCGCGTCGCGCCGCGCATCGTCGACATCGCGCGCGCGTCGCGATCTCAAGTTTCGACGCCACCATCGCGCGCGCACGACGCCCGTCCCGCCGCACTGCGCGACGCGCGGTCGGCGGAGATGCACCGCCTCGGCGCCGTGGCGTCGTCGTTCAAGCACGGCGCGTCGAGCGTGGCGAAAAACATCGTCTTCGGCGCGCCCGAGGACGATTCGGGCGCGGGCGCCGAGCCGTTGCTGGACGAACTCACCGAGGGCGTCCTCGGCGCCGATCGCATCGCCGCCGCGGAAGCGCTGCGACGGTTGATCGAAAAGGATGAACGCGCGCGGTCGTTCGTCGCCGAGCGAGGGCTGGTGAAGATGTTCGAGACGCTGCGGGATACGAACGATGACGACGGTTTGGTGCGCGCGACGCTGGAGACTATGCGAGCGGCGGCGAGCGGAGAAGCGAGCGAAGGACGCGAACGGGCGCGAGAGGTGATCACGGGAGACGTGAATAACGTGAAACAGTTGATTCCTTTTGTGCGTAACGGCGATAGTGAAGACGACCAAGATGAAGAAGTTCGCTTGTTTTACGTCGGCATCACACGTGCGAAGCGCAAGTTGATGTTGTGTCACGCGCGCGAGCGCCGAAGGTTTGGGCAGAGCGCGCAACCGGCGAGGCGTTCGTTTTTGCTCGACAGTATCTCGGCGATGCTCACTGGATCGAAGAAACCGGAGCGCTCGGTGTCGATACCGTCGACTTCGCGCGGTAAGGCAACATCACGTACGTCTCGTGGGAAAAGTAAAACCGATTGGGGCGCTCGAGTTGCGGTTGATCTTCCGCCGCCGACGCGGAAGCGAGAAGGCACGCCGAGAGACAGAATTGAGAAGTCTCGCGATCTCATCGCAAAAGTCACGGGTTCCGACGCGCTGCTACCCCTTCCACTGCGAAAAGCTAAGGCAGTGAATGCGAATATAAAAGATTCGAGCACGCTGTCGTCAGAAAACGCGACGTCTGGTCCCAAGTCGAAGCGAGCTCCGCGACGAAGAAAAGCCGAGTAGAAAATCGTAGATGTAGAGCTGTACATTTCAACAATCTTAAAGTAGTCATCCTGATATCCACGTCGTGGAGTTGCACAAATAATCGGCGCCGAGAAACCACGTGCAGGGGAATGGGTTGAATTCCACCTCCGCCTTGACCTCTTCCTCTTCCTCTTCCTCTTCCTCTTCCTCAGTCGACGGCGCCACATCCACCTCGCGATACGAGAAAAATGTTGGCCACACAACACTCAATTCGTACCAGATGACATCGTAATACCCCGCACTCACGCGAGGATCGCTCGACGGCTGCACACTAGTCTCCACACTTAGTCGTCCGCTTCGTGCATCGCGCGTCGGCACGAATGTAAACGTGATAGAATCCGTCGCTGCGTCGACGACAGGTTCGCCTCGAAGAGGCTGTTGGACGTCGCCGACGAGCACCTGCACGTCCACGTCCACGTCGCTCAGAGGAAGCGGTTGAATCAAAGCGGTATCGATTTGCTGTCGTAAGCATATGGATTGCCCGACGACGAGCGCGTCTACCGGTCGACCGGTGCACGTGCGGACATCGGCGGTGCGAACTCGCGCCGCGGTTGCTCGCGCCCTCGCCTCCGACTCCGCCGCCGCGTACGACGACGTGAACGCGCACAAAATCACGAGCAGAACGTGCCACTTGGGAATAAATTGGATGCGATCATTATGTGTCATTTATTTATCGTACGTATCCGCTATTGCGCCTCGAAGCGCGTTGTGCTGTGCTATTGTAGTTCGTTTCGACGTTCATCGTTCGCGCAAACCGAATCGACGGCGGCGTTCAAGCCCCCCCCAACAGCTCCTCGACCGCGCGATCCTTATTCCCACCGCACTTCGTCAGCGCTTTCAATACCGCACCCTCACTGAACCCCATCTCCATCAACTCCCCGACGACCGGATCCTTCTGATCCTCCGTGGCGTACTTCTTCGTCCACGTCCTCGCCGTCTCGTCGAACTCCCCTCGTCGTTCCGTGTACATCTGCGCCACCTGCGCGTCCTGCGGATCGTCCGGTTCCGGCGCCGCCAGCAGCGCCTGACACGACAACAGCGCCGTCTTCAGCGTCAACGCCGGCGACCACTGATCCTTCAGCACGTCCAGGCAAATCGCCCCCGTCTGGCTCGACACGTTTGGATGCCACACCTTGGTGAGAAACTTCATCTTCGGCGGTTCGAACGGATACGACGCCCCGATCTGTATGTCGATGTGAAACGTCCCGCCCTCGTACACCGTCTCGCTCGGTCCTGCGCGCGGCCGTCGCCCGTCAGTCTCTCGCGACGCGTTTCGCCGCGTCGCGATCGCGCGCACGCACCCGCGATGGTGCCCTTCATGTGCACCAAACTGTCCCCGTGCTGCGTCACCTTGACCTGCGACGCGACGTCGCTCGCGATCTCGCGCAGCTCTTTCATGATTCGGTTCGTGTCCGCCATCGCGGCGCGCGCGGTGACGCGGAGGCGCGTCGCTCTGTGACGACCAAATGTGTCGACCGAGCCGCTTCGGTCGACCGCACACGTCGTCGCGCGCTCGCGTCGCGCGCTCGCGTCGCGCGCTCGCGTCGCGCGTCGCGTTCCGTCGCGCGTCCCGCGCGCGATGCGCGCCGCGGACGCGCGCGCGGCGAGCGCGGCGAGCGCGTCGGCGTCGACGCGGATTCGAGGCGACGCGAATTCGAGGCGACGCGCGACGCGCGCGCGCGCGACCGCGCGCGCGGCGATGGGCGATGCGAGCGATGTGCCGCGCGTCGTCGTGCCGGAGGCGTACGTGCGATTCGCGGAGGCGCTCGCGGACGCCGCGGGCGGGACGACGACGAAGTACTTTCGCGCGCGCGGCGTCGAGGTGGAGGATAAAAAGGATTCGTCGCCGGTGACGATCGCGGATCAGCAGGCGGAGGCGGTGATGCGAGCGATGGTGACGCGAGAGTACCCGACGCACGCGATCTTCGGGGAGGAACACGGGATCGAACTCGGCGCGGGCGGGTCGAGCGAGTGGACGTGGGTCTTCGACCCAATCGACGGGACGAAGAGTTTCATCACGGGTAAACCACTTTGGGGGACGTTAATCGCGCTTTTGCACGACGGCGAGCCCGTGCTTGGGATTTTAGATCAACCCGTGCTCAAGGAGCGATGGATAGGGGTCAGTGGACGCGTGAGCACGATGAACGGCGAGCCGATATCCGTCAAGCCGTGCGAGAGCGTCGGCGACGCGTACATGTACAGCACCACGCCGTTAATGTTCGAAGGCATGAACGCCGCGCGTTACGAAACCCTCGCGCGTAAGGTTAAGATTCCAATGTACGGTTGCGACTGCTACGCCTACGGTTTACTCGCCATGGGATTCGCCGACCTCGTCGTCGAAGCCGACCTCAAGCCGTACGACTACATGGCGCTCGTCCCCATCGTCAAGGGCGCGGGCGGTTACATGACCGACTGGAAGGGCAACGCCTTGCGTTTCACCGCCGATCGCGCGTCTCTAGAGTCCGGCGAATTCCAGGGCGAGGTCATCGCGTGCGGCGACGCCAAAGTCCTCCGCGCCGCCGTCGCGACGCTGTCCAAGACGCTCTTTTAAAGCATCACATTCCAATCGTATGCGCAAACAGTACGGCCCGCCCTAAAACCGCGCCATCGCCCCGCGGACCGCGGTCGGTCGACCCCGCCGTCGCGAAAGGTCCGCGGTCGACGCCACACGACGCGCGACGATGGCGGCGAAGAAAGAGAAGGTGCGCGACGCGCGACGCGCGCGACGGCGCGAACGCGTCGCTCGACGTCGATCGCGCGCGCGCCGCGGGCGCGATCGACGTCGCGCGACGCGCGCGCGACGCGATCGACGCGACGGCGAAAACCTCTCGCGGGCGCGACGCGGACGGCGTCGGACGCGCGCGCGAACGACGCGCGGGGACGAGACGACGCGCGCGCGGTGAATGAAAAATCGATCGACGATCGGAACGCGCGACTGACGATGGACGCGACGCGACGGAACGTAGGTTGTGGTCGAAAAGGCGCCGGTGGAACCGGGGTACGAGATGAGCAAGGAAAACATCGCCAAGCTCGCGGTGTACATCCTTTGTCTCTGGACGTTCTTCTCGGGGATTTACGCGGCGTTGATTTTCATCACGACCGGTATGCGACACGCGCCGTACCGTCACTTGCCGCCGAAATACTTGGGTATGTTCCGTTACGTCGGGAACGACGCCTCGAAGACGGCGCCGACGACTTTGCCGGCGCTCTTGCCGTGGGTGAAGGCGGCGATGACTGGGTGCAGCACGTTCGTCAACACGTGCGTGCCGACGGGTACGAGCACTACGAACCCCCAGTTTAACCCGATCGGGTTTCCCGAGTCTGCGTGCGGCACCCTTTGCATGAACGCGTAAGGCGACTTCTTTCTTTTCATAGCATTCTCGTTGTCCCAGTAAAATTAGAAATTCGCATCGGCGAAGCTTGTGAATATGAATCAGATGAGAGAATATTCTTTTACAAATACTACTGCGTCAACGGTGCGTGCGGCGATGCGCTCACAACGTCGTCGTCTCGACGGTTTCGCCGTCGTCACCAAGCTTCATTTTCGCGATGGACTCGCCGTCCTTTAAAATCTCTAACGCCTCAGGTTTGGCGTCGACGCACCCTTTCGACATACCCACGTCGATACGGATGACTTTACCGTCGCACGCGGAGGTAATTCCGTGCGGATGCTGGATGGTGTGCCCGACGACGACGCGCTCGACGCCGGGAATCATCCGAAGCGTCTCCTCTAGTAAGTCGCAATCGCACTTATGTTCTTGCACGTGCGAGTAATCGCGCGCCCAAACCACCGAATCTCGCCCTTGGACGCTTAACGGCGGCGCACTTTTGATTTTACCCCGCTTGATCCACTGCGAGATCTCTTCGTTGAGCGTATCCAAGCCGTACTTGACGTGCTCTGGTAACACACCGCCGTGCACGAACAAAGTGCTCCCGATCGCCACCACCACCGGCTGGTGCGCCAAAAACCTCAGCGCCAACGGTGCTCCCGGAGCGAGCGCGCGCCAGCGATCACCCTCGCCCTCTTTCACGAAACTCGGTAGAGTATCCGTCTTCGCCGCTTCGCCAGCGCGCGACTCGCACACGCCCGCCGCCAACCCGCAATTCGCTCGCAAAACCTTCCCAATGTCCTGTCGCGCCCGCCATCGCGTGAAATCAGCGTTACCCTCCGCTAACGAATACCTATACCTCCCGCTCACGTTCAGCGTCTCGTGATTTCCATTCATCACCACGAGTTCGCCCCCCGCCGCTCGCGCTTCGCCTCGCAACCGCTCCAAAAAATGCAATATCGCCACCTCGTCCTTCCCTCGATCGAGCTGATCGCCCACTTGCACGCACGTCGTCGTCCCTCCGACCCATTCGTCGCGCGCGTTCGTCAGTTTCGCCGCGCGAAACGCTTCGCGCGTCTTCGCCAGGTCTCCGTGCACGTCGCCGATGGCGACCAATCGTTCGACGCTCGGGCGTCGATACGACGTCGACGTCGACGCGTGCGCCGCCGACGGCGTCGCGGGCGATCGCGGCGTTCGTTCGTCGACGTCGACGGGCGCGACGGCGGCGCCTTGGGCGTGTAAGGTGGCGACGAAGGTGTCCACGAATGGGCCCCAGACTGGTTTGAGTTCGGCGCACTCGGACGCGTCGAGCGGGCCGGCGCGGAGATCGCGAAGCTTGGCCGCGGCGGCGCCCATCGAATGCGCGCGCGCGGTGTGTGGGCGCGAGCTCGCGCGCGCGGTGCGGTGTGCGGGGGGAAGTGCGCGTGGATTACAACTCGGCGACGGTTGGTTTGACGTCGGCGACTACGCGTCGACGTCCTCGATGACGATGGACGCGAGCTCGTCCAATAGCGCGGCCTCGCTCTCGCCCGCGGCGATGAGTTTAGCGAGCAAGTGCTCCTTGGACGCTTCCTCTTGCCCGAGACAGGCGAGAAGATCGTTGAGCTCTGCTTCGTCGGCGGCGCGAGCGTCGGCGACGGCGGCTTCGACGGCGGCGCGGAGGCGAGAATCGGCGTCCACGAGCGCGGCGTCGACGGCGTCACGGATGCGTAACTCTGCTTCAGCCTCAGCGAGACGGCGACCTTCTTCGCGGCCGGCTTCTCGCGCGATGTCTAAAGATGAGGTCTCGGGCGCGGCGCCGCCGCCAAATTCCGAAGACGCGTGGAGCTTTTCGCGCAAGCCATTGGCTTCAGTTTCGAGACGATACACCTCCGCTTCTAAACCGTTATACGCCGTGCTCAATGACGTGAGGGCTTCCTGACGTTCTTCGGCCACTTTTTTGACTTCCTCAAGCTCGGAAGTTAGGGATGCGATCTCTTGGGCGCTCGCTCGCTTCGCCGCCTCGACGGCGGCGTGAAGGGCTTCGGCGGACGCGTGACGCGCGCCGTTCTTCGCCACTGCGGATGGATCATCGCTCGCGTTTGCCGATGTCGGTGCAACGCCCAAAATCTGTTCTGCCAGTACGGCGTTTCGCGAGCGCACCTCCGCTAATTCCGACTCACTCGCTTGAAGTGCCTCTTGTAAGCGCCGCGCGTATGAGACGTCGTCTTCGTCCTCTCGTTTAGCCACGCTCGACACCGCACACTCATCTCCAGCGCCCGAAGGCTTCGCATACAGTGACATTATTGCCAACTTCACGCGCTCTTCTAACTCGTTGATGAACACTGTAATGTCGTGATCGTACAATCCTCCACCGGGTGAGACATCCTCCGCTCCCTCACTCTGCGTCGCGAACTTCGCCGCATTCGCTCGCGTCAAAGGTTTTGGCAACGTGGGTGCTCTCGACGCGTCGGCGTACAGCGATGACTTCGTCATCGTCTCCCACTTCATGAAGAAATTCTGCAATCCCACTCGGGCAGAGACGACGTCGAGCACGCTCCCAGAGTTTTCGAGCAAGCAGCATCCCAACACGACGCATGCGAGCGCGGCGACATGGGGCGATTCTGTGCTTCCGCCAGTTCGTGCCAGATCGGCTATGGCGGGAAGATGCCCCGGGGACGACAAAAACGCTTCAACCGCCGCCTTGCACTCGTATAGCCACACGATCAAAAGCCGCAAGAGAACCGACTGCAGCTTTTCCACCTTTTCTTCATCCTCTTCCCGAGCGTGCGTCACCGCGAGTTGGCGCACGCAACGAGGAAGCAACAGTTCAGACGCGTTCGAGCGTGAGCTCAGTGGTTCCAAGTTTACCCGTAGTGCTTTGAGTTTACTTTGATCGTTTTTGTGCAGCATGTCGCGAAGAACACTCGCCGCCGCTATGCTGGCTTCGTCGAACGCCACGCTCGATCCGCCCTTCTGCATAAGAGCTCGGGCAAGTAACCCACCAAGCGACGACTCCTCACTCCTGTCATCAGCTCCTAGACCAGTCGGTGCGAGCGTGGATACGAGCAGTAGCTGACCATCGGGATTTCCGAGCATCGCCGCGCCTAAAACTAATATTGCGGCACTGCGCTCAGCTGGCGATTCGCTATGTAGCGCCGCTCGGCCGCACGACAACAGCGCTGGTTCAGTCACCGTGCCCGCACGATCAGCCGTGGCGCTAAACAACGCGGTCTGGTTACCTTCATGGTCGCGCACGAGCGCCGCCAATGCGCGTAAGGCTGCGACGCGCACACTGACGGCGTTCACCGCTGAATCTCCCAATGCCGCTCGCACAAGAATTTCCACCGTTCCGTGCTTGGCCAATTCGCTTTGGTTCGCTCGACAACCCTGCAAGCGTTGCTGCTTCATCATCGCATCTAGCTCGTCATCTCTGTTCAAGTGCTTACGTTTCCCACTTTCTTCATCAGGGCTAACCAGTAGATGCACCGTCTCGAGCGCGCACAACGTATTCGCTGCTTTTTGCGCCGAAATTCCTTGCATGCCGGCATTACCAATCTCACGCTCCACCGCCGCCATGCCCGGAACGCTGCGCACAAACCCGCTCTCGCGAAACAAGGTCTGGTTGCTAGGATTATCCCTGAGTAAGTTATTGCACAACTCCAAACAGTCTTGCACGACCACGCCGCCGTCGACGCCACCCTCCTCTCGCATCACGGCGAACGCGCGCTCAAACGCGCCCTCAAACGCAACGATCTTTTGCAACTCCTCGTTTCCTCTCGTCAGCGACACAAGAAGCAATAGTATTTCATTACGAATC
>JACLAB010000746.1_pt1 | contig 17083 bp, 6 predicted proteins | sample 8027921 | NCBI WGS metagenome assembly JACLAB01 (sample SAMN15725117, study PRJNA655200) | protist metagenome | isolation source: fluorescence activated cell sorting (FACS) single amplified genomes of... | place: USA: West Boothbay Harbor, Gulf of Maine | collected 2000-07-19 | reverse complement strand
TCCAGCCACAGCGTTCGCAGCGTGGACAGCGTGCCGAACTCCATCGGCAGACTCGCAAGCTTATTTCCGCCCAAGTTGATGTCCTCTACAAGCGTGTTGCTCATCGTTCCAATGCCTTTGACACTCCTCAAATCATTTTCATACAAATTCAGCACTTTCAAGCCGCTAATCCTTTTCGTGCTCGACTCTTTGCAAAGAACCTTGATCGAACCGCGAAACTCAGACGTGCGCTTGCTCAGCAGTAGGCGCTCGCGGGTGTCGTTGGGGTCGACGAGGATTTCTTCCACTTTTCTAAGATCCTTCTTGATAAACATGGCTGCGACTGTCAGCAGACCAGTAAACAATTCAAAGAGCTCTCTCTTGAAACCAAGGCAAACTCGATGTATTGTTCCGACCTCGGTACCAAAACTTAATAGCTTAAGGCCACTAACGTCCACACAACGCGAACTTTTGATTGAAATTCCCCAAAAAAACTCTTTCCGTCCCAGGCATGCATGCCAGGCACGACACGCGCCAAGTGACAACTATTCCGTGCATACGTTGTGCTACAATGCGTTGAACTTGGGCAAATATGCATGCAGGGCAACCTGAAGCGCGGTTACTCAAATGGACGCAGAGATGGAGCCACAGCACCCAGACCATTGTGGGGGTGGGCTTGATCGCGCGTTTGTGCTTCCTGTTGGTGGGTATGTGGCTCGATAGCGATGTACTGGGGCTAGGGCTGCGCTACACTGACGTCGACTATGACGTCTTTTCCGAAGCATCCGCAGCAGTGTGGCATGGCGGTTCCCCTTACGAGAGAGCCACATACCGCTATCCGCCTTTGCTTGCGCTGTTGCTGGTGCCGAACCACGCGCTCGGCCTGTCCATTTGGGGCAAATTCCTCTTTCTGGTGGCTGACGCGTTAATGTCTAGCTGCATCTACGAAATCGTACTCGAGCGGGACTTCCCTGCTGCAGCTCCTCTTGTTGCTCTGCGGGGAACAAACGTTATCAGCAGTGATACTGACGACGATAGTGACAACTGCAGCGATATGAGTGAAGCACCAGACATAAAAGTACGCGACAGAAAAGTAAAAGTGGAGCGACGGGCACGCTTTTGGGCTGTATTGTGGGCTGTGAACCCCCTGACTGCAGTCATTAGTACACGTGGCAGCTCTGATTCCTTGAGCAACCTGCTTGTTTTGCTAGCTTTGCGTGGAGTGCTGCGTGGGCGCCGCATGAAAAGCTTGTACATGCTTGCTGGTGCAGGTATGGCGCTTGGATTGGCTGTCCATATGCGGCTTTACCCAGTTATTTATGGCCTGGCTTTCTGTCTCTATTTGCTGCCACATCAGCAATCGCGAACAAGGTTGCAAGCAGCAACGGTGACTACGTACAAAGAAACAGTACGGCGCTTTCTGACGGGACCTGTATGTGTCTTCGCGACAGCAGCAGCAGCCACATGCATTTACTTCACCGTTGCCAGTCACCTGATGTGCCCCACAGACTTCTTACCTAATGCGGTGTTGTACCACGGGACACGACAGGACCATCGACACAACTTTAGTGTACGTTTTTTGGATGTATATTTGAGCAAATCAGCGGAGGCGTATGCATTAGCAGATGGTATTGGGGATGCTAGTGATAGTGCTAGTGCTAGTGCTAGTGCTAGTGGAGTGGACCCAGAACCGGCGGATGTCGGTAGTATCGGTGTCGGAAACATTGACATACTGGCAGTGCTTGCACATGTACTGCATAAAGTAGCTAGCTCATTTGCAATACAAGCTTTAATTGTTGTCGCAGCGAGCTTGTCGCTTGCGCGACGCAACCTTTGTGTGTGTTTACTGGTGCTGACGATGTGCTTTGTTTGCTTCAACGCGGTAGTCACAGCGCAGTACTTCACATGGTATCTGTGCTTATTGCCTGTTGCAGTGCCAGAGCATGTGATTTCCCTCTTTGATGGCAGCACTGGGAATGGCGATGGTGAAGGCGATGGCCATGGCCATGGCAATGGCCATGGCAATGGCAATGGGACTTACGAGGCCATTCAGAAGCAACGACGACATCACCGTTGGCTGCTTGTGGCTGGATTCCTCAATGTTTTCTGTTGTGTTTGTCTATGGCTGCAGCGAGCTTATGCATTGGAAATCCTCGGCCAGTCGGTGCACAAGCAAGTGTGGGCGTGTAGTATGCTGCTTCATCTGTCGCAAGTTGTTGCGATTGTTCTGGTGGTGAAGCTTTTTGTTCGCGAGAGCAGCAGTAGTGATAGAAGTAGCGACAGCAATTGTTTAACTGAGAATAGGATTCGTGAGAGTGATAGTATGGAGAAGGAGAAGGAGAAGAAGAAGTAGTGAGTTTGTTGTTATTGCTTCATTTAATACATTATTTGTGCAAATGGACTTGTGGCTACTATACTACTATATTACTGTTGTTTCTTTTTTGCTTTCTTGGTGGTTAATCTTTTGCTTTCTTGTTGGTTAATCTCACTCGTATGTCTGATCTTGTTGGATGTAATGCTGCTTCCCTTATTGTTGTTGGTCGTCGAAGCAGCGTCGTCATTGTCGTCGGCATTGTCGTCATCACCAGCATAGTTGCCTGGCCCCACGACGGCGTCCGCAGCTACTACACCTCTACCAGCAGTGTTTCCATACAGCGATGGTGGGAAAATCACACGCTTCAAGCAACCCCACATGCCCACACTATACGGACTCGTGCTTGGGAACTCACCAGGGTGCGTCTTGGAGTAGCGCGGCATGTTGTCTGATTCATAGGATATGAATTCTCGTAGGATTTGAAAAGGCGCCAGACCTGTGCGACTGGCTTCGTAGAGACATTCTTCCTCTCTACTGAGCTTATCCTGCTCCTCTTGCCCCTCTTTCTCATTTTGCTCCACCTGCTCCTCATCTCGTTTCTCGGGTGAAGTGGCAGAGGCGCAGGTAGCGGCAGTAGTGGCAGTAGTGGCAGTAGTGGCTGGAATGCACTCCACAGTCGCATCATCGTTCTTCAAATCAATCATAGCACTGCTGCTGCTGCTGCTGCCGCTGTTGCTTCTGCTGTTGCTGCTGCTGGTGGTGCTGTTTCGTATCTTCTCAGTATGTTGTGTCTCTGTTTCGTACTCCGTAGCACTGGCTTCCAGTTCGATGTAACGATTATAGCACTCAACCACATATCCATGCAATCTAAGACACTGCTCCCACTTCGTCGTTTCGTTTGTTGTGAAGCCATTACGAAGTAAATTGAGGTGGTATATAAGAAACGCTGTCAAAGTTAGACCGAATAGTGTGGCTGTAAGAATGAGTAGTATCATTATGCCCTGGTCTCGCAGTAAGAAATACCATACTACCCGCCATGACGGAAGGCGGCTGCCGTCGATAGTACTCGCCATGGGGACCCGCCACAACTTATGTTCGTAGATAGGGGAAATTGTGATATAAAAAAGCATATAAGCAAAGTACAAGAACACAACTGCGTGTGTGATGAGGAACAAAAGAAACCAACGGTAGTTGTGCTCTCCGACACATTGATTGAGCCATATGCAATGGTGGTCGTATACTGGGACACAGAAGCCACAGTAGCGGCAATGCTTGGAGCGCGCCGGCTTCTTGACGTTACATGTGCGACACTCGTTCTCTTCATGGAACATGAGTCCATCATACAAGTTGTGGTCGAAACAGGCCACATTTAGCTTTGTGATGCGACCTGGCCCTTTACCATTGGCCAAGCACCAGGTGAGAATGCAGGCTGTGACACCGATGTAAGCCTCGCTCCAATGGTGCCAGCCCTTAGGGTAAGTTTTAACGAAGTACGTCCCTCCATTCTCTAGCCTCGGTTCGCCGTATTGAACCCATGCAAATAAACACGCACCCAAAATGAGATGGTAGAGCACTTGCAGAAGGGGATTGGGCTTGTTCATTACCCAGTCGACAAAATCAGCCAGCGATTCAGCAGTACGTGCACCAAATACATATTCGATCGTGTCATAGATAGCAGTTGGAGTGGTCACGTTCATAAACGTACTTAAGCGCCCTTTCCATCCAGGCATGGTTGGATCTCCCAAGCAAGATCCGAGCACCACCCATGGAATGATAGCGACTACCAGAAGTAGAGGCCATGCTGCCATTACCTTCTTTCGCAGTGCACCGAAGATAAAGCCGGTTCCTGCAGCACAAGAGGCTGTCGAACCTGCTGTCTCGATCAGGCTTCTTGGAAAAGTGATCCCAATAATCGTCTGCTCCAGCAACCAACCTGCTGTGTGCATCTGTGAGTACTTTCGTGAGCACTTTGTGTACAGCTAGCCTACTCATTTACAAGTAAAAAAGTAGCACAAAATTTGCATTAGCATAAGCTTAGGCAGAATCATGTGGGTGAAGGTATTTCTCGTCTGTGTGGGTACGTTGCTCGCACTTGGCTTCTACGAGAGCAAATACAACGAGATTCAAGAGCAGAAGCGCAAGGTGGGCTCACCACGCATGGGAAGCGGCGACATGTTTGACAGCATTGCGTCCGTGTACGACCAGGCCAACAACCTTATGAGCCTTGGCTGGCATGGGAATTGGAAGCATCTCCTAGTGCACTACCTCGACGTGCAGCTAACTGATCGTGTGTTGGACTTGGCAACGGGCACGGCAGATGTGGCAATCAAGATGGCTCTCGCACAAGAGCAGAAAGGGAAGATGTTGGGCTCAGCTCCGCTCATTGTTGCTGCCGATCCTTCCAAGGAGATGTTACGTGCCGCACAGGTGAAGATTGGGCGCAACCCTGCCATTTGGGACGGCTTTGTCTCATTGCAACTGGGTGTTGGGGAGGATATTGAACCGCTTGTGTCGCGGAGCGAGGAGGGAGAGGACGAAGAGCTCAGACTGTTCGATAAGGTAGCCGTCTCTTTTGGAATCCGCAATTTCGAAGATCGCAAAAAGGCATTACAACAAATTCGAAAGTACACAAAAAAGAGTAACGTGAATGGCAAGCTTGGCATCTTGGAATTCGTTGCGCCCAAACCTGAAGGATTGTTCGCTTTCATGTCCCCACTGGTAGCAAATTTCGTGTATTACGCAGTGCCTGTGATCGGGACGGTCGTGTCCAACGGCCGATGGGACGAGTACAGGCATTTGGCAGATTCTATTTTCGAGTTCCCGGACCCACCTATGTTCACACTGATGCTCGAAGAGGCAGGATTTACTCAATGTGAGTCTAAAGACATATTTATTGGAACAGTGATTATGTGGACATGCAGCACATACGTACCCTTGGTGCCGCCGGAAGCATTGAAGGGACAGCAGCCTGTGGCAGGCCTGTCCAAACGCAAGGTGAGGCAAGCAGCGGCTGACGCATCTGGTGTCGAGTTTGAACTGTAAATTACTGGTTAAAAGTGAGTGAATACTAGTATATATACATCATATTAATTGTAACTCGTGTGATTCGTATGGTGTTCGTTTCCTAAGCAGTTGACAGAGCGTTCGCTAGCTCAGCAGCCGCCGACGCTGCCATGCCAACATGCTTCTTACCTTCCAATCTACATACGCTCCATCACAACAGCGAAAGACTTGAGGAAATGTGGTACGTGGAAGTCGTCATCGACGATATCGGTGATGCCACTGGACATGAGAAGCTGGAGGACGTCATCAGACATCGATAATTGCTGTTGTAAAACTGATCTTTCATCATCTGTAAGAGCGGTGGGAGCGTCGGCGGCTGCTGTTGCTGCCTTCTCTCCTTCTTCTGACGGAGCAGCAGCACCATCATCATCTGATTTGGTCTCAGCCACGCCGTCTTCTGGCACCTCCTCACCATCAGCAGCATCAGCTTCCTTCTCAGCAGCAGGAGGCTGCCTGACTCCTAGTTTAGCACACAATCTCATGTTTTCCTCCTCCAACTGACTGAGCTTGTTGCCACTGATAATTCTCTCTAACACATCGTTTTTACGCCATGACAGCAATCGCTTGAGCAACGCTCCATTGCTTACATCGAGGGCGGCATCGATAGCATTGATAGAGCCTGCAGACAGGTCGAAGCGACCGGCAGCAACTGACATAGCATCCAATACGCTAAAATCAGCACTTTTTACACCCTCCACTGCCACAGACGCTATGAGTGATGCGCCATCGGTGCCTATTACATTTACATCTGTCGAGGGAAGCTCCGCCAAAAGTTTGATTGCACTAATATTTCCGTTGTCAACAGCTGACTGCAGAGGACTTGGTGTCAATGTCGTCAGTGAAGTGCCAAGGGCTGCAAGAACTTCACGTGCCGTGTTTTCATTCACAACAGATTGCGATGCAGTGATCAGACGCACAAGTTCGGCGGCATGCTGGTCGAAGTTGCCTGCCGACATCAGCTTCTCCCGCAAGCTTTGGTTATTGTTAGCAATCGCTGCCATGAGGGGTGTCCACTCACCATCAAGTACACTAAGCCCAGGCACAGCCGCAGTGCAAATGCTTGTGTTGGCACTAAGTGGTACACTAGCCTCGAGCAGTGCCAACACATGAAGCTCAGGTGACTCGTATGTTTTTACTCGCTTAGAACGCCTCTGAGCATCAGTCAGTTCTACTGACTGACTGCGACCAGACAGCATAAGTGCGGCAGCGTGCATTGCGGTGAGCCCATTGGCGGACACACATTGTAACAACATGTCCGCGACTGCATTGGCTTTGGTGGTGGTTGAATCAGTACCTGTACCTGTACCTGTACCAGCAACATCCATCCATTGCGATAAAAGAGAAATCACTGCGGTAACTCGGGCTTCTTTTGATCCAGCACCGGCGACTTGAGCATCTGTAGCTGTGCTGCCTGCTTGAAGCGCCCCACCAGCCATCAGGAGATTCAACAAATTCATACCATCTGCAGTAGTGGCCGGAACAAGAGACTCAAAACTTTCTCTCTTCTCTGTGATGCTTACTGGTGCAATTGCCTGTGAAAAGACGTCGTCGAGTGCCCGTTCGATATCATATGTTGTGCGAGCCGCGACATCAGGCAAAGCAGCACGGGTTGCGTCCAATGTGCACGTTCTCGTGGGGTTGTATAGACCATAAGAAATAATAGCATTAATGACCTCCACTACACGTGGTGGGCATCTGGCTGCAGCGTGGTGAACAGGTAAAAACCCTTCAGAATCAACAGCATTGGGACAGCCACCCAGACGGACGAGCAGTGCCATCAGCTCCAAATGGCCACGTGCTACTGCTATATGCATAGCTGTAGTACCTTTGACATTGCTAGCGTTAACATCAGCATTCCCTTGTGAAACAAGCTTCTGTACGATCTCGCATATCCTATCCTGCGGCACCACGTCTTCTGCGATGTAGGCACCAGAGGAAATATTGCAGCGCAAACCTCCTAAGGACACGTCGAGGGTACCTAGACCAACACAGTAGTGAGTGGCAGAGTTGCCCTCGCGATCACTCGCTAGAAGATCAGCACCAGCGGCAATAAGCAATTCAATGTGCTTCGGAGCACCTAGAAACTGTAGTGGCTCACTAACGTCACCACTAGACCGAGCGAGGGCAGGAAGCCTACGAATATGATCCTCGCCAATGCTAGCGAAGGCATACTTAACAGCAGCGTTACCGTTATTGTCGACGGCATTAACATTTGCACCAGCAGCAATGAGCGCATTCACGGTGTCGCCTTGTCCTAGTAGTAAAGCATATGACAGTGGGCTGCTACCACCACTGATGTTGACATCAGCCCCCTCATCTACTAAGCAGCAAGCGATTGTTGGTAGACCACCACGAATGGCGCTGAGGAGGGCTGTGGAGTCACTGTCTCTCTGGTGCATGTCATCGCTGTACATGTCCAGCAGCAACGACCACACGCCAGTGACGTCAAGGGTTGCTGGCTCTTCATTCTCTTGCTCTACATCCTCACCCTCGTCAGCACCTTCGCTTTTCAGAGCGGTAGCCAGCACCACTGCCGGCATCGCACGACCGCGTCTGGCTAAGAATGTCGCTAGCTCTACTGCAAATTCACGTTGTGCCTCTGGGATAGTGCCATAGGCGCTAGCGGCAGACGCAATGGCAGTCAGACCGCCCAGCGCGATGAAAATTGCGTCGATAACGTCGAAAATTGCGGCCTGTGTTTCCTTTGTGTCCCCCTCTCCCTCAGCAGCAGCTGCAGGCATCTTCGACTGCTGAGTACACAAGGCAGCAGCTGCGCGCAAGGCACGCTCCGCAGTCTCTGCACTGCACGTGGGTCCAGTGAGCACAGCCACTACAGGGCTAAGAAGGGTTACAATTGGCCAAGCGGATCGCTGAGAGCACAAGCTGGACATTTTGCTGATCACTTCCTCAGGTGTGGCGACGACATCAATAAGGGACACAGGTACGGCCCATTCCGTGTCTGTGCTGGTTTGCCAGACATCGTGTAGGTTCATGGGAGCATCGGGCTCTGCTGCTAGCTCCTCACCCTCCTCCCCTGCCACAGGTGCTGCTGCGGCAGAAGGGGAAAAGGAACAAGGTAGAGGGTCCTCACTATGAGACGAATCGCCTAAGAAGGCTTGGAACGCAGATACAGCTCCGAATTTAAGACCACTCTCAGACGCATCCTGCACACTTGCGTAGCCAGCCAAGGCGGTCAGAGCAGTAGTAATACCAGCAGCATCACATGCAGCGATGGCTGCCAGACAGCGCAAAGAGGCATCCAATACTGGTACTTTTAAATCCGACAGTCCAGAATTTTCTACATGTACACAGCGTGTACGGCTATGCACCTTGTAGGAGACGACGGTTGACAGCGTTGCCACACAGGCATCTGCACATATACGGCACACAGCAAAAGAAATGTCTCCTTTCTCCCCGCTACCAGCGACAGTGCCGTCGCACTCGATTATGGTGGCAAGCACGTCCAGCAGTAGCGGCCGCAATAGCATTGATAAAGCCCCATTAGCAGGCACGCTGGCGGGGGTGACGCATACTTCCAGCTGTACCGATGGTGCAACTTCAGGATCACCAGGCAGTGGCTGGCGTGGGCTTTTCAGCTCGACTTCAAGCTCATTTATCATGACCCCTGTGGAGGCCTGTGGACCTGTGGTAGTAGTAGCTGATGTTCGACCCGTTGCGAATACAAGCTCAGAGAGTGTACATAGGTGTCCTTCAGTAGCGAAGCTTTCAATGTGGTCTTGTGATAGAGGTAAGAAGACTTCTGCGAGAGACAGCGCATGGTACAGGCACTCCTCCGCTGGAATAGCCAATTCTGAGGGCACAGTGACAATGGCAGAAATATGGTCTATTTCTTCATGCCCTTCTCCATCGGCATCCGTTCCAGTATTAGTATCGACATCGGCATCGGCATCGGGACCCTCACCCTCACCCTCACCCTCACCACTCGCATCCCCCTTCACTGCTGCTGCAGCAGTACGCGACTGAACAACGGCAATACCACGATTATGGCACAAATTGCCAAGAGCAGCCGTCACGGTTGAAGATACATGCAGCACATCTCGAGCAAATGTCACTGGTTCTGTTGTACTGCCTAAAAGCGCTGCTAGAATGCGAACAGCTCTATTCGATAAGTCAGAATCTTCATCGGAGTCTTCTAGCAATGAAGCCATTTGGCGTAGGAACGCGTCTGCTTGAGGTTCAGCTTCAGTCTCTTCCGTTGCCTTTGTTTGGCTCATGAAAAATTGCGTGTCTGTCGTGAAATTTTGGCAATGTAACTGCCAACGGGAGGCAGGTACATCGCTTGCCTCCTCCATTGTCAGCAATTGCATTAATGAAAGTTCGCACAATCGCCGCAATTTTAGTGTTGCTTCGCTGTCGTCGGGATGAACAGCAGCGGAACTACCGAGAATGGTCAAAACGGTACTGACACAACCACTCGCACACACGCACTCACGCAGCTCTGGCGCAGCTAGACCGATTACCCCAAAAAGACTACAAACCCTATCAACAAATGAAGCAGTACGATGGTGACTTCTCGCGATGTCCCAAATAGCGGGGCTCGCAACAATGTGGTTGAGCGAAGCCAGTAATGCGGGTGTTTCTTCAACACTAAAGACACATAGATCACTGCGAATGCGTTGCTGTTGTGCCATGTGTATGAGTGTGTTTACAGCAGTGTGTAAATGCATAATATCTCTCGTCAAATCGAGGGTTTCGGCACCGTCATCAACGTCACCTCCCTCCTCGGCGGCAGCAGTGGTCGTCATAAGATTAGCACTAGCTGTCGCTGCAACACCAGTGAGAATATGCAAGTAAACCGGCTCAGATACTACTTGTAATCCACTGATTTCGTCCACAGCTACGTCGCATCGCAGAGAAAGGGCATGCATCACCATGAGAATGGGCCGCACAAAGGAAATGTCGATAGGAACCAGCTTGGGTAGTACGGCCATTGCAGACGAAGCGAGGAACATTTGACATGCGTGCGCATTGTGCCGTAGCAGTGTGGCGAGGGAACCAAGTGCCCACGTGCATTCTTGCATGGCAGTTTTGTAGGAGTGCTCCTGACGAGCAGCATCCTCCGCGGCAGCAGCGAGCTCTTCCTCTGTTGGTTCGGAAGCCTCCCCCTCGTCAGCATCAGGGGCGTCAACATTGCATTCAGTATCAGCAGCCTCAGAATCAGCTTCCGTTTGTACTGCTTTCGGTGGCACGAGAATAGTCACGATGCTCCCAACTTTATCGCATAGATTGCTAATGATACCTGGCACATCCGACAGCGATGCAGCGAGCTGCTGATTGCCCGTGCTCGCTTCAAGTGCACTGATGAGATTGTAAAGCACATGCAAGCTAACGTTACGTAATGCAATAGAAACTTCACTGTCATAGATTTTAGGTGGTGGTGGTGGTGTTTCTCCCTTCTTCACTTTTGGTGGTTTGTACTTTTTCACTTCATCCTTATATACGATGAGATCAGATATGACTCGGAGGGCATTGAGGCCGGGAGCGGGCACTTCTACTGGTACACCAGCTTCCTCTTCGGCAGCTGCAGCTGCGGCGGCGGTGGCAGCTTCTGCGCTCTCGATGGATAACCTTTGTATTGAGTTGATAACGTCTAACGCAGGGTGCTCGCTTATGCGTCCCACGGGTGCCGCAGAATTTGCCTCACCACTTTCATCTTCTTCTCCTCCACCTTCCTCGGCGGCAGAAGCAGCAATGCCACTGGCAGGAAGAGTCGTGAGGAACTTCAGCAGGGCTTCAAGAGCCACCAGTGAGAAATCCAGCGTCTTCTTCTTCGGAGTTATGACCTCTAGCAATGGCAGAATGCAACCACCATCAGTGAGGTAGCGACAGTCTTCAAGCAACTTAGCTAGCGCGGCCTCCTTGACGGCGTCGTCCTTGTTCTTGACTTGCTTCGCTACCGTCTTGTATTCCTTCGCTAGTGCCTTCGCGTTAAGCGTGTCCAAGTGAAATGGCTCACTCATGGCAGCACTGCTACACGGTGCTTCCAAAAGACCCTCACTCAGTACTACGGGACTTCCGTTTTTCCATGCGGTGGAAAACGGGAACCATAAGAAAGCTCAATCTTCTCCTTTCGCGTCAGTCGAATCGCTAATCAGTGTTTGAGTTCCGGTTTCCTAAGGCTCGTGCACTCATTGGCCAATATACAAGCTGGATCCTAATAAAATTACTTGTGGTAGGTGAAACGGACGCTTTGTTCAGTAGCTCTCGTTTCTGAGACAACAAGAGAGGATGAGTGAACCGTTGCAGTTTCGACGGGCACATCCCAAGGAGAAGAAGTCTGGGACCAAACTGTTGCGGGAGCAGAGTCAGAGAGAGTGGCTTTGCCTCCACAATCCCAAGAAAGCCGACAGAGCCAGGGAAACATTCAGACAGGAGCGAATCTACCGACACCTGGAAGAAGGTCTGAGTTTGAGTGCCCAAAAGGAGCAAGAGATCCACAACAACCTCATGTTTTGTGCGCCTGCTACGAAGAACAAGCGCACGAAAGCACGAGGGAATAAATTCGTCAAGGAAGTCTATAACACGGCACGATTCCCCAATGCAATGGAGGTGCTGGCAAAATACGACAAAGACAACAGATGGGCTGCAGGGGTGAATGCAAATACACTCATGACAGAGTATCGCCGCAAGGTGCTTTTCCATGCTTATCTAGACACCGGCGATGTTGACGAAGATCGAAAGGATGCTCAGGACAAACTCAAGAGGTATCTGCAGGCCAACCATCCAGATGAGCTGAAGGAAGAAGATAGAATCGGGGATAAAGAGGCATTAGAGAGGGAGATGGCAGAACGCAAGCTAGAGGACAGCCAAGACCTCTCACGAGCTGATCACATGAGTATGACTGGCAAATACAGCAATTTTATCAATGGTAGTAATGATAGAATGTCTGAAGGTGGTCAGACCACGACTCCAGCAGTGAGATCACTTCCGGATCGTATAAACGACCCGAAGTGCAATTTCCAGCCCAAATGGGAAGATTTTGATGTCATGCCTGGTCGCTGGAAGTACATCAAACCAGAGCTGACGTCGCTGCTTGACCGACCGTCGATGGCACCAACGTCCATATCGAGACAAGTAAACAGCCCTGTGAGTGGTTCCGTTGTCACTGGTTCTTTCCGTGATGTCATTGGATATGAAAATAATTATGAGAAATCACAAGCACGGCTTGTGAGCGTCGGTACAGCGCGGGAGGCGAAGAGTGTTTATTCTTTGTCCCAGCGGTACAGCATGGCCTCACTATCGGTGCCATCTACAGCTGATAAGCCGTCCACTGATGGTGCTTCACTCGGTCGTGTCGAGCCTCCTATTGCGGAAGGCAACACGGGTGGGGAAAAGCGATGAGAACGATGGTACTTCTATGTATGAAAACTAGTAAACGTCATGCATTGGTAGAGCGTGTATGCAACCGATGCCGTCACGTCACACATCGCCGCCATCATCTTTACTTTCATTTTGTTGTTGTTGTGAAATGAATTGTTCAAAATGTAACTCCTTTTTACAAATGATATTGATCCTTCTACTTCTCTGCCAGTTGCCCGGCTTACCCTACTGCTACTGCTACTGCTACTGCTACAGATGCTACCTGTTGAGATGCCAATAGAACTATCTAGGCACTCGCTGTGTTTGCTTGATCAATCAAGCTGTTTGTGTTCCAGCCCCTTTGTTGCGTCTGTTAAGCAGCTTGCTTCTCAGCACGAGTGGCAGACAGTCCTCAGTCTGTGCCAGCTCCGGCGCCATCGTTGGAGCATCGGTGCCAGCAAAGACAGGCAAGGCATGGACACAAGGCTCACCGACTGTACTTATGCTCACGAAAACTTCTCCTTGTAGTTCAAGTCGGCGTACGACGGTCCGCAATTTATTCATATCAAAAGAGGAGCGACAAAGGTCTACTTCTGGACAATGGAAGTAGGAAGTTCGTAGCACACCCAGCAGACAGTGCAGGGAAACACTTCCAGGCGCACCTCCGCGGCCGTATACGTCTGTGGACACCAGTTGCTCTGGCTCGTCGTCAGATTCGTCGTCGGAGTCCTCTTTTCCCTCGTCACTGTCAACTCCAGCAGCACCACCGCCACCACTAGCACTAGCCTTATCCGCCTTTTCCGGCGAGTCTTCATCATTGTCGTCGTTGGCGTTTCTGACAGCCCTTTTCTTCTTTTTCCTCTTGTGGCCTCGGAACCCGCCGCCTTTCTTGTTGCCACTCTCACCATCCTCGTCGTCCTCACCTGCGGCTGTAGCAGCGTCTATGCCAGTAGCAAGAGCTGCGAGCTCCATCGCAGCAGATTGAGGAATTTTTCCTACAGAACTAGCGCTACCTAATAATAAAGAACGAACGACCATATCCTCATAAAGGGATCTTTCAATCGAAGTGATACGGCGATTAATAGCTTGCTGTTTGTGGAACGTACTTGTTCCAGTAAATACGGTAGGATGGGCATCTGGATAGCCTGCAAGCATACGTGCCGCAGTGAGCAATTGGTAGTGCCCACCGTCTGCTGCACCTGCGGCACTGACGTGATTGCGAAACCCGTTGTTGTTTCCGCGATCCAGTAGGAGTCGATTGCCGAGCCCATCCACTGCATCTTCAGGGTCCGCTGTCTGCACTACAGCTGCAGCAACAACATCTTCTTCACATGTGGGCAAGTAGTTTCCTCGTCCTACTGCTGCTGCTGTGGCAGCAGCAGCGCGACGTTCTACTGGATCCATTGAACGCAGTGCACGCAAGGAGCGCACGCCGGGTTTGTCTGCGCTGTCCAGAATTAGCTTGCCGCCACGACGAGGTCGGCACGTCGGTCCATGCACGTCATTCACACATTCAGACCACCAGTAACTGGTCGTTCGTAAAGGCTCGTGTGTCTCCTCCTCACCAGGCTTGCTTGGTTCGACATGGCTGTGGATACCGTAGCCACGGGTTCCCTTCTCGCAGTAAGCTTGACGCACTTTACCATCAGTACCAAAAATAATGCGGCGATATGAAAGAGTACCAGGACCTTTGCTGTTGGTAGCACTGAGCGATGTCCGTATGTTGGACTCGTTCATGTCCTCCCCTTCTTCGTCCTCACTCTCTGGAATGTCGCAGCTTGCGCGATCAGGATCCCAGGTATTGAGCTCACAAAACCACTTAGCGGGAAAGCCACTCATATCGATATTTTTGGGAACTTTTCTCCATTTATTGCAGCTTTTACGCTCACACTGGACCCATTGCATACCTGCGTTTTTGGCTTTTGCTTCGGCTTCTTCTGCTGCTGTACGGCGACTGCCTGAGCGGCTTTGCCCCAGCGCCGATCGCTGTTGCTGTGGGGGATGCATTCGCTCTTGCATTTGTCGCTGTTGTTCCTGCTGCTGCCGCGCAATCTGCCGCTGCTGCTCCATGAGCGCATACTGCTCTGCCTGTACTAGCGTGTTCTCATCCTCCTCCTCTATGCTGCAGTCAGCGTATTGCGGTGCCCATGTGTTGTCAGCACAGACAAAATCATCATTTTCAGGATCAATATCTATCATTCCAGATGGATAAGTACGCCATTTCTCACATTTTGAGCAAAGGATCCACTCAATTGTCACTACTGGAAGTGGCGGGGCGGCAAGTGCGTCATCTGCATTGCGAGCAGCTCGGCCGCGACTGCGGCTCTTTTTACGTGATGGTCCCGATTCCAGCAGATCTGTACTGGAAGCGGCTGCCTCGTCAGCCAGTGCGTCAGCATCTGCCTCTTCATAGTCGTCAGGAGCATCGCACGTTGCTGTTGCTGCATCCCAGTCATTCAGCTCACAATACCATTGCTCGGGAAGAGTGTCGGTGTCTATTTCTCCAGGAACAGCACGCCACTTGTCACACTTATCACACTGCACCCATCCCACCTCCAACTTTTTTACTTTTTCTGCTGCTGCTGCTGCAGCTGCTGCTGCCTTCTCGCCGCGGCTTGAAGAGCGTGGTGTGGTCTTGCTTTGCGTGCGGTATACAGAAAATTCACTCTCATCCTTTGGCTCTTCAATAATACCATACTTAGGGTTTCCCTTATTGGTGATTTTGTCTTTAGCTACTTGTGCGGCTGCTCGTGAGGATTGGTATCGCGGAGTGGTGAGATCTGATTCGGACATATCTGACATGCTCCTTATCTGTTCACGACTTGGGCTGAGGAGCAGTCTCGCGTCGGAATCTGTCCCTGTGCCTGTGTCTGCTGCTGTTGCTGCCATCGATGAGCCACCACTTTTTTTCTTGTGGCTGCGATGAGGTGCTGTGACCTCAATCTCTTCCTCCTCTTCTTCCTCTTCTTCCTCTTCCTCCTCTTCCTCCTCCTCCACTTCCTCTTCTTCCCCTTGTTCTCCAGTGGCTTCTTCTTGGCCTTCGGCTACTGTCGGCATGGCTGCGTCATCATTGTCGTCATCGTTGTCGTCATCGCTGTCAGCACAGGCAGCAGTGGTAGTAGTAGCAGCAGCAGCAGCCCCCTTGCCGGCGTCAACAGAGAGCGCTCGCTTTTTGTTGCTGCTGCTGCTGCTGCTGTTATTGCTGTTAGTAGTGAGGCTGTCCCCAGCAAACTCACCTGCAGTGGCAGTGGTATCGACCAAGGAGGCTGAACGCTTGTGTGAGCTGCCGCTACCGCTCTCCCCCGTGTCCTTCTTCTTATGACTGCGGGGCTCTTTGCTGCCGCTGGACTTGGACGCTGCAGGTAGTAATTTGCTCCGTGGTTCTGAACTGCCGGTCTTTCCTGCTGCTGTTGCTGCAGCCACCGCTGCTGCTGCTGCTGCTGCTGCTGCTGCTGCTGCTGCTGCTGCTGCTGCTCGTTCTCATCTTCCCATCTGTAGTAGATGACGACGAAGACTGCTGTTGCTGCTGCTGTTCTTGATGTTGTTGTTGCTCGTTGAAATATCTCGCGATCGCTCCCCTCTTCAGCGGCGGCACGGACCCATCCAGCCTAGCATAGCCAACGGTAGGGAAGCACGGCCTTAGCACGGCCGATTCAATGAGGTCGAGGACAGCCTTGTGCTGTGCGAAAAGCAAGCAACGTCGCTGTGGCTGTGGCTGCTGCTGCTGTTGTTGTTTTTCATCTGCTTTTCTCTTGCTTCTGCTGCTGCTGCTGCTGCTGCTGCTTCCCTTTGCAGCAGCAGGAGCAGCAGCAGCAGAAGCAGCAGAAGCAGCAGAAGCAGTCTTTGCTGCAGCAACGGCTCGAGCCGAGCGGCGCAAACTGGAGCGCAGTACTGTCGCAGGAAGGCGCTGCGGCTGCGGCTGCGGCTGCGGCTGCAGCTGCTCCTCTTCCCCTTTCTCCTTCTCCTGCTCCTTCTCATTCTCGTCGTCCTTTCCTTGCTTGGAGTCGTCAGTGTCACAACCACTGTCCCCGCCACTACTATCCGAGTCACTTTCCTCGTTGCTGTTGCTGGCACGGTCGTTGTAATGACTACCAGCAGCATCTGCACACAACGCCTCCCAAGCGGGCGTGCACTCCTCCCTCGCCACCACACCTGTCTCCACAAGCAATCGTGCTAATGCTGTTAGTTTACCGCTGGCCTTCCCATCAGCAAGTAGGCGTTGTCTGTAAGCAGCATGTCTGGATGACGTGACAAGTGCGGGATGCACGCAAAGGAGCTTGAGGAGGGCAAAGAGGCGTAGAGGTGGCAGCTGCTGCTGCTGCTGCTGCTGCTGCTGCTGCTGCCAGTAGTGATGGTGATGGTGATGGTGATGGTGATGAAAAGATGGTGTTTCTGCTGCCACGGCTG
>JACLAB010004561.1_pt1 | contig 17094 bp, 13 predicted proteins | sample 8027921 | NCBI WGS metagenome assembly JACLAB01 (sample SAMN15725117, study PRJNA655200) | protist metagenome | isolation source: fluorescence activated cell sorting (FACS) single amplified genomes of... | place: USA: West Boothbay Harbor, Gulf of Maine | collected 2000-07-19 | reverse complement strand
GCGCTGACGCTGACGGTGCTGGTGTTGTTCGCTCACGTGTGGGTGGCGTTGGTCAAGGCGATTTCTTTGCGGCTGGCGTATGCGGTGGCGTTTGCTTTAGTTTTAGCCATGGCACCGCCTGCGTTTCCAAACGCCGCGGCGCATATGTTGGCATTGGTGCTCATGTCGGCGGAGATTGCGTTGTTGTGCCTGAATGCGGTGTTGCTTGGATTGGTGCACGTGGCGATTGCGTTGAATAAATACGTATTGCCGGCGTGGTTTCAACGCGCGCGCGTCATCGTGCGTGAATCCGCGGGTGGGGTAGATCATCGAGGACGAGCGAATGCGCATTACACGGATGAGCGTCAAGCGATATTGGTTGAGCTTGAGCACGCGACGACTTACGCGGAGTGGCGCGCGGTGGCGAGTAAATTGGATTCGTTTCCGGCGGATGTCGGCGAAGGCGGCGTCGCATGGCGCGCGGATGATCACAGCGAAGCGTATGATTCTCGACTTGTTGGCGTGTACTTGAATGCCATGTCGAGTGCTCGTGAACGGAATGACTTGACAGCGCTCGGATTGTGCTTACGAACGGTGTTGCATAGGAACTTTGGTGGCATCGATCGATTGCTCGGCTTGCGATTTGCGCGCGTCGGTACAAAGAAACTCGTCGAGGCTTTTCGCGACGAAATCGTGGCGACGATTGAGCACATTGCCGCAACTGATGATAACGAGCATGTGATTGAAATGCTGCAGGTACTCAAGGAGTCGTACCGTTCGCTCGGTCGCACGGCGCTATGTTTATCCGGCGGCGGCGCGTTGGCAATGTACCATTTCGGAGTGTTGAAAGTTCTTCTCTCGGAAGGGTTATGTCCGCAGGTTATATCGGGCACGAGTGGTGGCTCGATTGTTGCGGCTTATCTCGGCTGTGTGCCACCGAACGAGCTTCTTGAGACGATTACGCCGGATATTCCGACTCGGTACAGTCGACGTTGGTTTCCTCGGCCGCACAAGATGGCACTTCACTTTTTACAACACGGTGTGCTCATGGATTCCGAAGGTTTCTCTCAAACAACTAAGGCTTACTTTGGAGACACCACGTTCGAAGAGGCATTTCAGCTTTCAGGACGTGCTTTGTCAATCCAAGTGTCCATCGGATCCCAAACTGGTTACGTGTTAAACCATTTGACGTCGCCAGCTGTATTATTGCGCACGGCCGTATGCGCTTCCTGCGCTCTTCCTGGGTTGATGCGCCCGGTTGAAATTCTTGCAAAGGATAAAAGTGGAAATCTTGTGCCGTTTCATCCGCCCGACGTTAAGAGCTACGATGGCACCATCACTCAAGACATTCCTTCAGCGAGGCTTACAGAATTATTCAACTGCAACAATTTCATTGTTTCGCAAGTGAATCCGCATTTGAATTTTGTCTTACATCTCGCCGAGGAATCACACGGCCGTCGTCAAAAGACTGCACGAAGTTATCAAAGGCGAAACGCCGTGCAGAAGCTGCTGCGTGTCGCCAATTTCTTATTGCTCAACATCAAGTACGGTATTCAGAAACTTCTCGAGGTTGACTTATTTGATATTCGATTTGTCCGAACGCTTCAAGGTGTATTGATGCAAGATTTCCGCGGTCATATAACGATTCTCCCAAGTCTGAAATGGCGAGATTACTCGAAAATCGGCGCGCAGCCGAGCGAACGTGATATGCAACGCTTCATCACACGCGGCGAACAAGCCACGTGGCCGCACGTTGAAGTGATTCGGTACACCATGCAAATTGAAACAGTACTCGTAAATGCGATACGAGCACTGTCAAAACGTGTCGACGCTATGGGCGCTGGCACCGTTAAGCGCACATCCTCTCATGGATTCTTAGAACACTAAATGATCTCTGTATAACAACAAATCTGTATTGAACGCGCTCAAAACTAACGCAGTCCCTCACAACGTACCACGCGACATGTCCAGCCGCCTTGCCGCCGTGGAAGTGCTCAACTTCTGGTATGGATACACCCGTCGAGAACTCAAAACCGTCGTTAAGCCAAACAAAGCGCAGATGGCGCTTTGGTTTGGGTCTCGAGAAGAAGATGATGTAACCATCAAAAGAAACTTTGGCGCGCATTTAGCCGAGACGTCCGCCATGTACGACACCGAGGATACGTTTGAGACGCGTCCAAAACTTCCGTTTGAAGAAATTTTGGCAGACATCATAACCTTGGATCAGTTCACGCGAGTCATTCATCGTAAAACCGGTCGAGCTTTTGAAAACGACGGCAAAGCACTGCGGCTGGCGTACGCAGCTTTGGCTCTCGAGGACGCAGATATGTCTCCTCTCGAGCGAATGTTCGTGGAACTTCCTCTCGTGCACAGCGAGAACGTCGCCGATCACGAGCGCTTGCTATCAATGCGCGGCATTGAGATACCGCGAGACGTCGACTCTGCGTTGGCTTCGACCGATTTTGCCGTGAAGCACTGGGCGGTGGTGAAAAAATTTAATCGATACCCGTATCGTAACAAAGCGCTCGGCCGGCAATCCACAGAGGACGAAGGCGTGTTTTTAAGCGCCGGTACGAGCTCGTATGGGCAATAGGTACCGAGGCGTTCGTTGTAGCCTGTAGAATTTGTAGTACACAGTAGAAGGTCATAGAGGACTCCCCCGCTCGCGACTGGCGAGGTGACGTCAGACTGCGACGCGCATCTCGCTCGCGTGAGTTCACCGGCACACCAGGTACGTGTGCGCGAACACGTTGCGCTCGTCTGCGCCCTCGCTCGCCCTTATATTCTCTTTCGACGCACCATCGACGCCGTTCTCGTGTGACTAATCGACGTACTTTATCCAAAACGCCATCCGCAGACGATATTACCATGCTTACCGCACGCACGAGCACCTTTGTGTGCGCCAAATCTTTAACGACGACGCGAACGAGCGCGAAGTCCAAGTCCGTCGTCCGCGGTGGGGTGGTTCGCGTGAACGCGGTAAAGGTTGAGATTCGCCACGAGGGTGAAACGCACGTCGTGGAAGTGGCGGACGGGGACAACATCTTAGACGTCGCGTTAGATGCGGGTATTGACCTCAGATACGATTGCAAGATGGGCGTGTGCATGATGTGCCCGGCGAAAGTCGTGTCTGGTAGCGTGGATCAGGCTGGTGCTATGTTGAGCGATGACGTCACGGAAAAGGGCTACGCGTTGTTGTGCTGCGCGATGCCGGAAGGCGAAGGCGTCGTGATTCAAACTGTTAGCGAAGATGAACTGTTGGAAGAGCAATTATGCTCGAGCGATTAATTTAATATTTATTCACGCATTTTGTAATTATCTCGCAGTCGTTTTAAAATCACATGAAAATGTTACAAAATAGTACTCGTCATCGAACCTCGAGCGAGAGCCCGCCTTGCTAATCCGCGGCGTCGTCATTCTTTGAAGCCAGCCTCTTCGAGCGTCTCGAGGGAGTCACTGGGGTGACCGGCGCGACATCGGCGCCCACTGATTTTCGTCTAGAACTACGACGAGGTGTCGTAGGTTCGGGTTTCGTCTCCTCATGCACCAAGATTTCAGTCAACGGCTCAGACATGAAAGCCGCCGACGCGGACTGTATGTCACGAAGCGTATCGCTGATAACCTTCCCCATCATCCGTGCAAATGCGTCGGCGACGTTTTCAGGCTCATTGTCTTCGTTCATAGTTTCTTCTTCTAGTACTTCTTTATCCACCACTAGTACTTCTTTATCCACCACGGTCGCTGTCGTCGACGGCTCGACGTTCTGCATGTATTCAGAGACGTCAAAACCAATCGGCAACGACACTTGGGACGTCACTTCGTCGCCATCCTCATCATCATTTTGCTTGTTATCATCATCGCCGTTGTTCAAGTTATTATCTAACGCATCGGTGGCTTGCGAATCAGCCAATATCGGCATCGCTCGCCCGGGTTCCACGCGAACCATCTCCAACGGCGCCGGGGAGCGAAGCGGCGAATACGACGTCGTCGTCTTCTTCGGTGGCGTCACCTTCTGCGCTGATCGCAACAACATCTCCGTCACCTCACGCTGTGCTTCCCTATCTTCTGCGGATCTCGAATGGCTCACCGTAAGTGACGCACTCGGCAATTCAACCGTTACCGACGCCTTTTCCACGTCAACTACGTCGGTGAAATTCAACGCCGAACCTTTATGCGACTGCACGAGCTCCTCCATGCGTGCCCGACTCGCCTTCAACGCACTCAGCGCGCCATCGACGATGGCGCTGACGTGCTTACTCATCGGTGTTTTCGCACGTCGCGAGGGCGTGTACGCTTCGCCGCGCGGCGTCGTCGGTGGTGGTTTATACACGCTCGCGGGCGCCGCGAACGTCGACGCGTCGCGCGCCCACTCCTCCTGCGACAACGCACTCGACGCAAACGTTCCTAACATCGCCGCGCGCGAGCCGGGCGATAATGACTGGCGTCGTTCGTGCGCCGCGCGTGCCTGCGCCGGCGATCCGTACGCGGATTTGGTCGTCGATGGCGACGCGAGCGCGCTCGCGTCAGTCATCGCATGCAACGCTTGGCGTACGGATAACGGCGACGACGACGCGCGAGCGCGCGCGAGGCGGTCGAGCGCACCGCCGTGGGGCTGGTTCGGTGTGTTCGGCGGCGTGCGCGAGTCCGACGACATGACGCGCGGCGGACGGTGCGCGAGAGAATGGCGCAGGGCGGTTGTCGATTGGTATTCTCTTGTTCCCCTCGCGTCGGCGCTCGCTTCGCGAGGACAGATAAATGACACAACGTGCGTGTGGCACAAGGCGGGGTGATAATTACATGTTTGTACACGCGATCGAGATTGGCGATGATGGCGGCGTCGCGGTTTATTCGAAATCATCGCCAAACTGGTCGTCGTCGTCGGCGATCCACGCGGCGTCGTCGAGGTCGACGCTTTGGAGCAATTCCGTGAGTCCAGTGGCGTCTTCGAGCGTCTTCGGATCGTCGAATACGCGCATGAGGAAATAGTCTCTTGCTACGCGGTATTGTGAGACGATTGTTGACGAACAGGCGGTGCATCTAGGGAAGCACGGGGCATCGAACAAGGTTTGCGTAAATCCGGCGACAGAGCCTCGGATTTGATGCGGGACGACGCCAAGCGGAGAAGGCTCATCGTCCATGGATACATCTTTGGACGGTGGTGCCGTCTTTGCGCCATGTGCCGAGTGCAACAATGCAACCATGAGCTCAGTAGCGAGTGCGCTGGCGATAGGGGCTAATCCAGGGCGCGTCACCGTACATTGCTGGTCGAGAGTGCGGTCTTTCGTGCTATTCGCCGGCGCCATGACGTCGTTGCAAAAGTAACAGCCCAGACGCGACTTTTCGTCACCATCGTCGACACCACATCCATGGCGCATGACGAGGTATGTGTTGAATCCCAATGCGGTGTTAATGCACAATTTACCTTTGTCGGCACAAATTAATGCCGGAAGCCAACGCGACTCGCGAGTGTCAGTGAGCACGTACACGACGTCGTGCTCAGTGATCAACGCCTCGAGTGCATCCACGTCACGTAACGTCTCCGCCTTGCACTCATCACTGACGCTGTGTCCAGGCATAGGAATTGACATCATCACTCCTCTGGTCTGCACACCTGGGAATATTTCAAGCAATTTATTCGCCGCCGCTTGCGCCTTTGGAGCGCCGCCTTCCAAGCAATCTTTAAACTCAAACAACGACTGTCGAACTGGATTGGAATATGACACTCGTCCCGAATCTACAAACGTGATGTGTCTCACACCCCATCCCATCAACGTCCGCGCCACGGCGCATCCTAGCGTACCAGCACCGATAAGCAAACACTTTGTGTGAGCGAGCCTTTCTTGGTTCAATTCAGGCAACAGACGCCATCGCATAAGTTTCAAATTCAAATCTACCGCTTGCGTTGCGAGCTGTGTAGGGTCCATACTCGCTCCGAGATCAACCTTACGTGGGCCGGTTTTCCCTCGAGCGTTACGCTCCCAACCCACAACCTTCAATGTGGATGTGTCGTTGCACTTTGGCACGTCCATCGTAAACTCCACGCACGCTCCAGCGGCGACTCGCCCTTTCCTTAATCGAACGCACACAACATCCAAAGTCGTCACACCCCAACGCACGCTCGCAAGAATCGCTAAATTCCGAAGCGACCATCCGGTGTGCGTCATCGCGCAACACGCATCGGCAAATGCCAAAGTCAACGCCTCGCCTCGACCCGCGCGCTCGACGTATTCATCCAACGGGTACGCGCGCGAGCCATCATCGCTCAACAACCACGCAGACGCCCCTCCACTCGCGAGCCATTCTTCGCATGTTGTCGCAATCAGTGCGTCTTTAGCGCTACTCTCGCACATCGCACGCACAGGCGTGGAGGTTATCTTTCCTTCGCTCGCCGCGAGCGCCGGGAATACGAACCAGTACGTAAACGTCCACGTTTTTAAATCCGCGTACGCCACGCACGCGAAAGTGTTAAGCAACTCCGGCGCCCGCTCGGCTCGGCCACTCGTGATGTCATCTATGATCTTCGCACGCAGCGCGTCGATCGTGCGCTCGCGGTCGTGCGTCACGAACGCGTCCAACGTGTTCGCGCACGTCAACCGCCCGAGGCGCGTCCACGTCTTCACCCGCATCTCCACCGCGCGCGCACGCTCGAGTGTCGCGCTATCGAACGCCGACGCATCGAGTGACATCACTGCGCTCACGTCCGCGTGCGACGCCGCCGCGGCGTACGCGCACACGTCCACCGCGCGGTCGTCTAATTTCGCTTCATCCAGTTTAAACTTTGCGAGCGCCGACCAAAACGACGCATCCGGCGCGCTCGACGGTGGCTCGAACAGTAGCGCCGCGCGCGCGCTGGCGTCGGCAGTATCATTCGCGACATCGCCGGCGTCGTCGCGCGCGCTCGCCATCGTCGCGCGCGCGCGCGGTCGGGTGCGTGGATGCGAATGACGTCGCCCATGTAAAGTGACACTACACGCGGCGAACGTCATAACCGCGACGCCGCAGTCGACGGTCGACGCTCGACGAGCGCACGTATTTATACGCCACCATCGCGCGCGTTACATTCGCATCGCGCCCTCTCGCACTCGCACACGCGTCCATCGACGACGACCATGGCGGCGGCTCGAATGACGTCGCTTTTACCTTTACGCCTCACGCGCGTCGCCGTGGCGCGCGCGAACGCGGTGAAACGCGCCGCGACGGTTAGTAACGCACATCGCCGTCAATCACGGGCGATGTCGACGCGCGCCGTGGCGGTGGCGTCGTCGAGCGCGGAGGATAACGTGTATAGAGTGATGAGCGCGAATCAGGAAGTCTCCGTGGTGACCGTGGTCGGGACGTCGTTGGTGCGCGAGGCGGCGAGTAGACACCGCACGGCACCGACGGCAACGGCGGCGTTAGGAAGGAATTTAATGTGTGCGCTTTTGCTTGGGACGTTCAAGGGTGAGGATGAGACAACGCAGGTGATGTTTAAAGGCGACGGGCCGTTGGGGCAGTGCATCGCCGTGGCGACGCACGACGGACAAGTGAAAGGATTGGTGAGTAATCCGAACGCTGATCCGCCGCTGAGACCGGATGGGAAGCTTAACGTTGGTGCAGCGATTGGTAAGGGTGTTTTGACGGTGAGCCGAGCGCATCCATCAATGAAGCAACCGTTTTCGGGGACTGTTGAAATTCGCACTGGGGAAATTGCGGAAGACGTCGCTGGTTATTTGCAAGAGTCCGAACAAGTTGGAAGCGCTATTGCGGTGGGGGTGAGCATCAATAGAGATTGTGAAGTTATTGCGGCGGGTGGATACATGGTGCAAATTTTGCCGTTTGCCAGTGATGAGACCATTCGCGTTTTGGAACGCGTCATTCCATCTTTGCCTTCAAGCACCGCGCTGGTGCAAGAAGGTCTCACGGCGCGACAAATCGCGCAGCGCGTGCTTGATGAACTCGAAGAACGTGTTGACTTGGCAACTTCTATGACTCCGTCGTACGGTCCGTGCGAAGAAGACGAGTTGCGCCAACGCATGTTGCGCGCCGTGGCGTCGTTGGGCAAGGAGGAAGTGAACCAAATTCTCGCGGAAGATGGTCAGATCGAAATTACTTGCGAGTTCTGTAAAACGACAAGCATCTTGACGGAGCAAGACTTAGTGGCGGCGCAAAATGAAGTAGAGCGTACATGAGCAGTAGCAGTATAATTATTTTGATTGTCATTTTTCAATTTACAAATACGGTGGTTATAACAATTCTAAGGTAGTTCTTGTGACTCAACGCGTTCGGCGAAGAGATGCGATAGCCTCGGAAAGTACTGGAGCGGCCTGAGCATTTGAGTCTTTCGTCTGTTCAGGTTTCGGATCGTAAATATCCGCAAGTTGTACACGGCGAGGGTTAGCATTCATGGCTTCTTCAATCGCCGCTACGTATCTGTACATTCGATGACAGTCAAGCCGGCGGATTCTTTCCTCGCGATTAAATTGACGCAACGCCCACAAGCGCTCAAAAATAGTCGGCCCAACGCGCTGAAGAGTTGCCATATCTATATCATCCACGGTTGAATCCATGCCTTCGCTCGCAGCGAGTTCTTCCTTGACGCTTTCAAATGAAGCTTTTGACAAGGCTCCAGTGGACTGCATCAGCTCCTCCACTTCAGCCTCAAGTTCGCTTTCATTCGTTGGCAATGAAAGAGATGCTAAGAACGTACGTGCGCGATTACGTACGGCACCGACAAAACGCGGTTTGTTCTCCGCCTCCGCTGGAACGCTATTCATTTTCGAAGGTACGCCCATTACGCTATCGATGGACATTTTTTGTTTCCACATGATGCCAGCCGCACCCCATTCCCGTGGTAAATCGGCAAACAAGCCCGGGTTGTCGTTGTCCAACAGTATACCTTCACCTAAATGACAATAGGGACGTCGCACGAACGGTCGAGACATTGGTAACAGCGGGATGATGTCGTCCTTTTGCACGATTCGTAAAATTTCCAAGTCCTCAATCGCCTCAGCCGTTTCCTTCGGTCCGAGCTTTGGTGACCCGAACGTCACCACTCGGCGCACTTGTACTTCACCAGACTTGTGATACAGTAATGCTAATGCGACAGCTGCCGCACCTCCAAGGGAATGTCCCGTGAGTTGTACCTTGTAGCCTTTTATAAGTAACGGAGCAAACGCCTCCCGACATTTCATAGCTATGTTACGGTAACCGCGGTGCATCGGCACTTCTACGTCATCCTCTTTCGGCGGATCCGTACCAAGTCTGAGATTCTGCGCCACATTTTTATAGTTCTTCGTGCCCCGCAAAGAAATCGTTTGCAGTTTTTCCTTGTGATTCGTAGTGACAATCGCGCGTTGTTCGCACGAACTCAGCTCGAGCACCTTGACTTCCTCTTTCCTCACCTCGAAAAATGCCAATATATCCGCTTCAGACGACCCATTCAGCGATGCAATCTGTGCTAGTCTATACAGTTCATCGAATGATCCAACCACTGGGAGTACGTTCTCAGGGGACGTCCCGCGCGGCATGTTTATCTGTCTAAGCCACGACGGCGCGAAGCGCATCGCCTCCACCGCGCGATTTCTCAACACCCCCAACCGCTGTCCACTCACCGCGTTCGGCGGCGCATCATCCACTGAGACCTTACGATCATCCACATTCGTCGATGCGTGCGCCCGCGCGTCACGAGACGATGCCCACGACGTGCGCGCGCTCGTCGATGCGCCTTCAGTCCGTCGAGCTCTGGCTGAACGCTCGCGCGAAGACGCATGTAATCCGCCCCCATGCGCGCGTTCGGCGACCTAAAACGCGCGATGAAACACATGAGTTGGTTAGATGGAATATTCCTCAATCACTGCGTCGCGCGCATCCGCGGCGTTCGACATCGCGCGCGCCGCGAGCGCGCAAGATGCGCGGCGACGACGTCCTCGCGTTCGGCAAAAGCACCGCGCGCGCCGCAACGACGAGCGGCGGCGGTGCGACGCGCGCCAGGGCGCGGGATCGCGGGCGTACCTTGAGTTGGATTCGCGTGCATGCGATGCGAAACATCGCGCGTTCACGCGGGCTCGCGCGAGTCGTGGTGTGACGCGTTTCGCGCGCGCACCGTGGCCGGCCGGTCGCTTTTTCTATCCAAAGCTCTCCAGCTCCGCTGGCAACTTTTTGCAAGTTTTTGGCGGACACTGAGGCGATGATGCGATGGATTTGTGTGTGTGTGTGTGTGTGTGTGTGTGTGTGTTGCAGATGCTCTATATGTTTTATTATATATCGTGTCCACCGAGAATGTGCGACTGGCGTCAGGCTAAAAGATTCGACGTCGCGTGCGGGCGCGCGAAACACCGCCCGCGACGCGCGTCCTTGAAGTTTTCTTCATTCGCGAAAATGAAATAACAGGCTTGCGTTTGCTAAGATTTGTTTTTGCGAAAATATCGAAATGAAAGCATCGCGGGCACGCGCTGGGGACTTATTGCGCACCGCGGCGCTCACGCATGGCGTTGAGTTCGGATGCCATCAAAAAAGCGAGCTCGATGGCTTGGCTCGCGTTCAAGCGCGGGTCGCAGTGCGTCAAGTAGCGCTTCTCCAAATCAGAGTTGGAGATGTCGACAGTACCGCCGGTGCACTCCGTGACGTCTTGACCGGTCATCTCTAAGTGAACGCCACCCGGAACCGTGCCCATCTTTTCGTGAACTTCGAAGAAAGCCATGATTTCATCGCGAACCGCCTCGAAAGGACGCGTCTTGAAACCGTTGTCCGTCTTAATAGTGTTCCCGTGCATCGGATCTGTCACCCACAATACGTTAAGCTTGGCGTCCTCGATCGCCGTGATGAGGCGCGGAAGGTGTTCACGCAATTTCGCGGCACCCATGCGCGAAATCAAAGTGATACGGCCCGGAACGTTGTCCGGGTTCAACGTCTTCACCAACGACACGACGCCCTCGCCGTCGCTCTTGTCGGAAATTTTGATGCCGATCGGGTTGGAAATACCACGGAAGTATTCCATGTGCGCGCCTTCGGGTTGACGCGTGCGCTCGCCACACCACAAAAAGTGCGCAGAGCACCCGTAGTATTCTTGCGTGGTGGAGTCCAAACGCGTCAAGGATTCTTCGTACCCCAAGTGAAGCGCTTCGTGCGCGGTGAAGAAGGACGTTTGGTTCATCGCCGGGTGCGCCTCATCGATGCCGCACGCCGCCATGAAATCAATGGCGGCATCGACGCGCTGCGCAAGATCTTGGTACGCAGCACCCTTGGGTTCGCTTTGCATGAAGTCCAAGTTCCAGTCGTTCACGCGCGTCATCGCGGCGTAGCCACCGTTGCTGAACGCGCGCAACAAGTTGAGCGTGGCGCACGACTGGTCGTACGCCTTGATCAAGCGAGTCGGATCGGGTCGGCGCGCTTCGGGCGTGAATTCAACGCTGTTAATGTTATCACCACGGTACGACGGCAAAGACACCCCACCGATCGTTTCCAAATCCTCCGAGCGAGGCTTGGCGAATTGCCCAGCCATGCGCCCGAGCTTCACCACGGGCACCCCCGAGCCGTACATCAACACGACGGACATTTGAAGCAACACACGGTACGTATCACGCACCGTATCCGCACGGAACTCCTTGAAACTCTCCGCGCAATCACCACCGAACAACACGAACGCATCCCCACGCGCCGCCTTGGCTAACCTTTCTTGCAAGTTTCTCGACTCCCCGGCGAACACGAGCGGCGGTCTATTCTGAATCTCCGTCAACGCCGCCGCGAGCTCCTCTTGGTTTTCATAGTTTGGCTGCTGCAATGCCTCCCGCTGGCGCCACGACGTCGGCGTCCACCCCGCAAGGCTCGCTCCAGTCGTACTCACGCCCGCCGAACCCGCCTTCTTCGTCGTCTTGGCTTGCGCCCGAACGCTACGCGTACGCGAAAAAGAACCTCGCGCGTCAGTCTCGACGTCAATCAATCGTCTCTCTCTCACCCGCGCACGCATCGCGCCACCACCCTCCCGCGCACGCATCGCGCCACCACCCTCCCGCGCGCGCACCAATCGCTCGAGATCACACCACCACCTCACGCACATCGCGCACATCGCGTCCACGCCTCGCACACCCCTCGCCCTCGCGCCCTCGCGCCGAGAGAAAAGATCACCCCATCCAGGGTATCCACACCACCCATCGCGTCGCCCGCGCGCGTTGTACCTACCTCACCACCCGTCGCGCGTTCGACGACGACGTCGTCGGCATCACCGTCGTCGTCGTCGTCGTCGTCGTCGTCGTCATCCCTCGCATCGCCATCACCATCGTCGCCCTCCTCGTCGGCGTCGGCGGCGGCGCGTCGTGCGTTGGCGCCGACGACGGCAACCCTTCGCCGGGACACCCCGACGAAAGGGATTTTTACCGCCGTGCATCGACCGAAATCGACCGATCGCGACCAGGGCACGATCGGGGACGAACACGCCGAATGTCCGAACGCGCACGCACCGCCATGCATCCATCCCTCCCTCCGCGCGTGGACCCACGTCCACGATCGATCGATCGAACCCACGCGTGGGTTTTCCATCGCGATCGCAGTCGATCGCGATCGATCTCGATCGAACCCACGCGGGGGGGTTTTATTCTTTTGTCGCGATCGATCGATATCGCGACATCTGGACAGTTCGATCGCGAGCTCGATCGATCGATCGCGAGCTCGATCGATCGCGAGCTCGATCGCCAGTCCAGCGACGACGTCGCGCGAGCGCGACCGCGAGGCGACGGAATATCCGGTCGACGTCGATGGTGGTCGTTACCCGCGTCAGTGCGCGACGACACCGGACGACGACGGTCGACGGCGCGCATCGATACGGACGAACGACCGAACGCGGGCGTATTTAACGACGACGCACACCACGCGCGCGCGCGGTCGACGACGATGACGACGCTGATGATGGCGACGGCGATGCGAGCGCCGTGGCGCGCGACCGTTCGCGCGTTGGGCGCGGGGCGCGGCGCGCGCGGCGGGACGATGGGCGCCGCGCGACGGGTCGTGCGAGGTACGCGCGATGCGATGCGTTGACTTTGCGTCGTTCGTGAGGTGTCGCGCGTCGCGCGTGGGTTCGACGGGATATCCAGCGGCAGAGACGCGAGGAGGATGATTTGATTTTTGATTTTTTTTGAATTGAAACGCCGTTTTGGCCGTTGACTGATGGATGTGAAACGCGATACGCAGCGCACGCGGTTGGGGTGTTTGATGGCGATGACGCGCGGGATGTGGTGCCGGCGATGCATGCGGACGTTGCGGACGCGGAGGAGGCGGAAGAGGAGGAGGCGGTGCATGTGCAGGATGATATCGAGTCCATGCTCGCGGTGCTTCCGAGCGACGTGCGGGACGCGGTGGCGACGCACGCGCATCGGGACCATTTACTCGAGATTGTGCTTGATTTAGGCCGCGCGCCGGAGGCGAGGTTTTTGGGTGATCTTGGGTCGCAGTTTTTACGCGACTCCCCCGTTGAGGAGCGCGAGTTGCTCGCGGCGGCGGAAGCTGTGGGGGAATTTGGGGGCGATAACCGCGCCGGCATCGAGGGCACGCTGCACCGGATTTCGTGCATTCGAAACCGGCGAGGGCGAATCGTCGGGATGACGTGTCGCGTTGGGCGTGCGGTGACGGGACATGTGGATATGATTCGTGATATATTGCCCAGTGGAGAGAGCGTGTTATTTTTGGGTCGACCTGGGGTGGGGAAAACGACGGTGATTCGAGAAATGGCGCGCGTGCTGAGCGACGAGTTGCACAAGCGCGTCGTCATCATCGATACGAGCAACGAAATCGGAGGCGATGGCGACGTCCCGCACCCCGCGATTGGTGGTGCGCGTCGCATGCAAGTCCCAGATCCATCCATGCAACATCGCGTGATGATTGAAGCCGTGGAAAATCACATGCCGGAGATTATCATCGTCGACGAAATCGGCACCGAAGCCGAAGCGCTCGCCTGCCGCACCATCGCCGAACGCGGCGTGCAACTCATCGGCACCGCGCACGGTCAGCTCTTGGAGAACTTGATCAAGAATCCGACGTTGACGGATTTGGTGGGCGGTATACAAACCGTCACGCTCGGTGACGACGAAGCGCGCGCGAGAGGATGTCAAAAATCCATCATGGAGCGCCAAGGTCCGCCGACGTTTCCAATTTTGATTGAAATGCACGAACGCAACATGTGGGTGGCGCACAACGTCGCCGAAAGCGTCGATGACGTACTCAGTGGACATCGTCCGGTGGTGCAATTGCGAACGCGTGATTCAAAGAATGAAGTATCGATTCATCGCACCGTGTACGACATGGATGTGAGCGTGGGGGCGTCAAACATTTCGCACACGTTGGGCGCGATGGGCGGCATCATCGCCCCGACGACGACGATTCGCAACTCGACGGATGACTCTGTTGATGATCCCTACGCCTGGGCCGCCAACATTGGCCGCGTACCGGATAAGGATTTGAACATGATGGAGAATGACTTTCAAAAGAAGAAGCGCGGGAAGAAGACGCGCGTCAACGCGTCGAGAACGCGTTAAACAAAAACAAGTTTTATTACAGTAGTACCAATATGCCCTCGTCCCGAACGTGCGACGGGAAATGTATCTACGCACGGTATACTTTTATTACGCGAAGAAAAGACCACCACAGTTTGTTGTATTGTAAGCTGTTGTTTTATCACAATCGTTGTCGCGTATATTTTGCAGTCGCCCGCCCGCCTATATCTAATACACAAAGAAAAACATCGCGTTAGCCTCGCCCGTACGCTTTGCGAAGGTCGGCGACTTGCGCTTTCGACATACGCGCGGCAACCTCACCATCCAACGTGGCGGCGTTTGCAAACGTCACGCCTTGTGATTCGCTGTAGGTAACATCCGAAGGCAAATCTTGAGCGTCATCCGACGAAAGAGTGATGATGGATGGAACTTGGATTGGGATCACTTCAGGCGCGGCGACGCTGGCGGTTTTTCGCTTGGGCGTCGGTTTTGGCGGCGCCGATAGCTTGGAGCTCACAGTAGCCCAGCGCGTGAGGAAAGCCGCGAGCAACGTTGATGCTGCGCGTTGTACTTTACGTTGTACTTGTTCGACTATAGCACGCGTTTTCTTGGCGCGCTCACCCGGGCCGAAACTCAGCGAAATCACCGCCGAAAGACATCCGAGCTGAATGAAGCGCACGACGGCTCGCGTGAGCTTGTTCTTAGCTGGCACTTCTTCCTCATCCTCGTCGGCTTCTGAGACGTCATCGAGGTCCTTGTATAAATTATTCCTCGTCGTCATTGATCGCACAGAACCTGCGACGCTATAGCGTCTTTGAGCACCGGGCGCGCGCTGAGCGGCGGCACCGACGGGCCAACGCCTCATCCCGTTGAGCGATGAGATGTCAGAGCGCGCACCAGGGGAGCTCGGAACGCTCGACGTTATCAGTCTCGATTTTGTTGGCGACAGTTGCGTGTCAAAAGCGCTCGGTGCTTGATCCTCGTCGACGCGTTTCTTTCCCTTGCCGATACGCGTCAACCGTCCGAGAATGTTAAACGGAGCGCCGAGAATGTTCAGCGGCGCGAAGGCGGCAAATTTAGTCACCGCAAACGCGGCACCTATGGGCTTGAATAAAATACCAACCAAAGGTATGCCACTCCCTGAGCTACTCACTTTAAGGTCCATGTCAAATCCAACGTCGTTCGCTCGAGCGTACGCCGATTCGTAGTCGTCGCCAAAGCGCTGGCGCACGCGCTCCCGCTCAGCGTCCACAACATTCAAACGCCCAGAAAACGCCCTATCGGTCGCATCAAGCACTTGTTCGAAAGCATATGTCTGCTTTTCTAGCACTTGCTGCGCTTTAACGCGAAAAGCATCCTGTTCTTCGGCAGTCAGCGCACTTTCTTCCAACGCCGCGTTCAAATTTTTCCTCACAAACGCCGCCGACTCAGCCTCGTACCGTTCCACCTTATACTCCACGCGTTCCATCGCCTTACGCGCGCTATCCTCCAGCTCGTCGCTCACCAACGCATCATACTTTCTCGCCGCACGCACACCGCGCATCGCTCTCGACGGCTCTCGACGCACTCCCGCGACGTACGCCTCAAACGCTTCGAAATCTTCCACACCCTCCCCGTCGCTCTCTGATTCATACCTCGCCGTCCGCGATCGTCTCACCACCGCCGACCCCGTGATTGATTTCGCCGCGCGCGCGTCTCCACGCAACGCCGCCCACGCTTCATCCTCGCTGTCGTCGTACTCGCCGCTGCCGCCGCGCGCCGCCCGACGCGCCGCGCCAATGTCATCCTCGCTCTCGCCGCTCGCATCGGATGCGTACTCGCGTTCGAGCGCCATCATCGCGCGCCTGCGCGCCGCCGGGGAGTCTTCGCCGCGATCGGGGCTCACCACCGCGTCGTACCCGCTCAGCGCCGCATCGATCGCCGTGGTCGACGCGCTCATCGTCGCCGTAGTCCGCGTCTTCGAGTGGCGGGAAAATTTCAAAATGTTGACCACCTGTCGCCACTACGCTGCCGCGCCAGTGCGACGCGCGATCGACGCGGGGAGACACGCGACAGAACGCGACGCGACGGCGGTATGGCGCCGCTGAGCGAGAACGTCGGGCTCATCGCCGCGGTCACGGGCGTGGTGGTGGCGCAGGCGCTGAAGCCGTGCACGCACTTCGTGGCGAGCGGTGGGCGGTTTCGACCGGCGCTGGCGGTGTCGAGCGGTGGGTTTCCGTCGTCGCACAGCGCGTTCGTGACAGCGCTCGCCACGGGCGTGGGGGCGCAGAATGGGTTGGGTGACGGCGCGTTCGCGTGCTGCGTGGTGGTGGCCATGGTGGTGATGTACGACGCGATGGGCGTGCGGCGACAGGCTGGGTTTCACGCGAGCGCGATTAACTCGCTCGTGGCGGGGGTATATGGCACGCAATCGGGCTCTTCTTCGGGGTTGGGGGCGGCGAATCTAGATGTAGGCAATCACCCGGCAACGGACGTGGAAAGCGAAGGAGGAACGCCCAGAGCCGATACGTTGACGGATACGTTATTCGACGAAGGCTTTGAGGCATTCGTCAGGCGTTTGCAAGAGCGGCCTTTGCGGGAGCACATCGGCCACACGCCTGTCCAAGTCGTCGCGGGGGCGGTGACGGGAGTTGTCATCGGCATCGTGATTGGTCTA
>JACLAB010000433.1_pt1 | contig 17097 bp, 8 predicted proteins | sample 8027921 | NCBI WGS metagenome assembly JACLAB01 (sample SAMN15725117, study PRJNA655200) | protist metagenome | isolation source: fluorescence activated cell sorting (FACS) single amplified genomes of... | place: USA: West Boothbay Harbor, Gulf of Maine | collected 2000-07-19 | reverse complement strand
AGTGCACAGTTTCTTCCAGAAGAGGAAACCGACGACGAAGAGTTCCGACAACGCCGCGGCGATGAACGTTCCGGGAGTGTCTCGCAAAACGCCGTACGAGGAAGCGGTGAAGAATTTACCGCCGATTCACGTGAATTGCCCGGTGAGAAGGTTTGATGGAGCAGAAACAGAGACGATTGCTTTGGAAACTGCGGTGGCGTTTGCGGCGGAGAGAGGACGTTCTCTGTCGAAGTCGCCACCTTTTCGGTGGCAATACGAAATCAAAAGCGATGATGAGAAGAAGGAAGAAAGAAAAATAGAAGTAGAAGAAGAAGAAGAAGAACCGAACGACGAGTATTCGCGCGCAATCCTGAATCGGCTCGAGTCGCAATTCCGCGCGGCGAGTAAAGGCACTCCTTGGGTGGAAATTTGCAAACCAACGCGCGCCTCGGAAACGCTTGGATCGCAAAACTCGCAACCCGCTGACCTTTGTCGCAACTGGCTGACCAACTGGAAAGCGAGGATTGAAAGCAAAAAGAACGCGAGCAAACACACGTTTCGAAACGCGCGAAGACAACACAAGAGCAACAACCAACACTCGGACTCGGAAGATTCTGATGCCAAGTGGGAACGTGAAATGGGCATGGAACTCAGCGACGATGACTACTACGAAGGACGAGTAGGAGGAGAAAAGAACGATGGTTTCGGCGACGGTTCTGGTGCAAACATCGCGAACGGGTTAATTGTTTTCGGCGACTCGGGAAGTGGGAAAACAGCGACGATACGAGCCGTAGCGAGCGAATTAGGATTTAGTATTTTAGAAGTCAACGCCGGGCAAAATAGAACGGGGAGAGATATTTTGGAACGATTCGGAGAATCTTTACAATCGAAAAATTTGTTGAACAAGAGGAAGAAGTCCTTCTCTGGCGCGACCGAGACTTTTGCGAAGAGCAGGAAAGAGGCGGAAGAAACGATGGTGCCATCGACTGGTACCATCGATGCAAACGCGACGACGACGTCCGAGGAACCAAAGAAAAAGAAAAAAACATCGAACGGCGGCACGAAGGCGCAAAAAACACTCGGTAACAAAACGCTTCTTGGCTTCGTAAATAAGAAAGTAACGACGAATGGCGCGGAGAACGTTCGCGAAAAGGAAAAGAAGGAAAATGAAGAAGGAAAAGGAGGAAAAGAAAAAAAGCAACAACAAAATAGCACAGTCACTAGCAGCAATAACAACAACAACAACAACACCGTAGTCGTGTTCGAAGATATCGATTGTCTCTTCAGCAACGAGGACGAGGAGGCGAAAGACGTCGATCGCGGATTGGTACCGGCAATCGCCACTTTGCTCGAAGCCGCTAAGCGTCCGATTATTGTCGTTTGTAAAAGCGAAGAAGCGCTGGATGGTGACGATGGACAGCTTCGCCAGTTGACATCCTTAGGCACGTCAACGACGAGAGTTGGATTCGAGAAACCTTCCGTGGAAGAGTTGGCGAAATATCTGCGCTTGTGTTGTTTAGCACAAGCGAAAGCTTCTCGTTTTTCTCCATCGGAAGGTGAGCAGTCTTCGTCGATGACATCGAAGAGAGCACTGACTACTTCGCGATGTTTAGAGATTGCAAAATTCAGGAACGGTGACATTCGCGGTGCGTTGAATGATTGCGAAGTTTTTAGTGCCGCCGGTCCTGGAGGTGGTAGGATTTCTGCTAGCAAAGACGAAAAATATTCGCTCGCGGTTGCGGATGACGAAACGACGAACGATTTTTTCTTTGATAACGCTTTGCCTCTCTTAAGCGATGCGTACTCAAACGGTATTTTACCCGTAAAAGCTGTTGCGTTCACGGAGAAGATTTCGAAAGAATACGAGGCGAATGAAAACGCACTCGTCGCGAAATACGCGGAGACGAGCGATGCTCGATTCTTGGAATACTCGCTGAAAGAGAATGAAAAGCGCGAAAAGGCGAAAGCAGAGAGAAGGAAGAAAAAACTCGAAGCGCTCGGTTTGAAAGAATCGCAAGTGGATCCGGACATCTCCGCGTGGAAAGATTTGGAAGGAGAAGAAGAAGAAGATGAGAAGCGACAACGAGAACAACGCCTACAAAACGATCAAAGCGTAAAGTGTACCCCGGTGAAAAGCGGACAAGGCGACGGCGAAGCGATGGAAGTTGAAGAGGACGAGGATAACAACAACGACGGAGACGTTCAAGATGTGAAAGAGGACGGCGTAGTGCCATATTTTTCGGAGCAGAATCTCGACATTCCGCCTTCGCCATTGACGTCCGCGCCTGAAGTTGCCGAGGCTTCGGTAGAATCAGCCGAATTTTGGGCAACGCACGTCCAGAGAATGACTGAGGTGTCAAATCTTTCGACAATTCAGAGTAATTTTGACGCTCTGATGCGCCCAAAACCGTTCGGTGCGAACGGCGTGCCGTTGTCGTTAAAACCTGGAGTGCTCGCCCGGTGCGTCGATTACTGCGATGCGTTCGACAGCGACACGAAGGAAACGCAATTTGTCGATGAAGATTTCCTTCTGACAGGTGGTGAGCCGCGAAAGCAGTTTGGTGACGAGAGAAAGCGCGTGTCTTCGCAATGTGTCGACGTTGGTTTACAACGATTCAGAGAAAAGATCGTTGGGACTGTTTTACAGGAAGGCTTCACGGATGCCGCCGCGATAGACTTCATCAAGCGCGCTCGAGAAGAAGGAGATGAAAAGGCAACGTCTAAAAACGAAAAAGATATTCTCTTACGCCAGCGCGAATTCGCGACTCTGTTAAATCCGAAACTGGAATCTTCAAACAGCGTTTCGTTAGCCTCGTACGTCGGTTTTGCCTCGAAAATTGCTAAAGCGAGATTTAAACCAACCGCGTTGGATACTCCGGGAAAAACGCGCACGAGAAGGGCGAAACTGAGCATGCATTTAGATAAATTCGTCGGCGTGCGAGAACAAGAACAAATTGCGAGCTTGTCGAATTTTAATAGATAGTAGTTTTTAAGATTTAGATGCATCACCACAACGGCCCGGCTCGACGACTTCGCGTCGACGACCCGCTATTACTCGAACCACTATTGCTATGTCCGCTACTCGCGCGTCGACTGTCTCGTTCGGACTCTCTCACGGCTTCTTTCAAAACCAAAGCCGCTTTTCTCTTCGCTTCGTCTTGGGGACAATCTTCCCCGGGTGTGCAATCCGTACTATCCTCTAACCCGGCGTATTCGCCTTCTAATTTGTCCAGTCTGCATTTTTCTATATTCGCGTGTTGACACCCGCAATTCCAGTTTCTATCTCCACCGTCGTCCTTGTACTTGCAAAATTCCCATAAACTCGCCGGTGGTTTCGACAAAGCCTCAAACGCGCGCTCTTCGTTATCGAAGCAGTGCACATCGTTTCCTTCTTTTCGAGCACCTAAACCGTGGAAGTAATGATAATTTAATTCGGCGTGCTTTTCATCCTTTGCTGTTTCGTTGACGCCGATGCCGATACCTCGAGAAAACTTCGCTAAACCTTCGACGCCGAATCCGTACACGGTAACTTTCGAACACAACGATGTGAGCATGTTCGCGCAAACCCATCCCGAAGAAGGGACGTTCAAGCCTTTATATGGCCCAAAACCGCTTCGACACAATCGTTCTCGGTAGTGCTCTAAAATAGGTGCCGCCATCGACGTCGCCCTCGAGGAGATTCGAACGGCTAAGATGTCCTTCCTCGTCTCGAAGAGTTGCGAAGCTAAGTTTCCGTACTCTTTCAAAGTCGCTCGGGAAATCAATAAAGTTAAGCCTTGCTCTAGTGGATGTTGTTCGACCGCTTTGTTTCGTACTTTAGACGCACCCGAATAGTAGTTTCTCGTCCACAAACGATTCAAAACGCGGTGCGTGACTTTCAAACCAACTCGGCGCGAGTACCCTCTCTGCGGCGCTTGGTTTAATCGAACGACGACGTCGTGCGAATCGATTGACTTTCCGTACTCAGAGAGACGCAACAAACCACTGTTACCGACGACCGCGCACGTTCCCCACTCGCCTTTTTTCACCGGCGCGCGTTGTCTCGCTGACTTCTTATGCGCTCTCATGTTTGACGAAACCGCCGCTTCCAACGCGATTGGACCAGCGTCAAACTCCTCCGTCCCTGGAATTGGATTCGGGTTCGGTTTCCACAAGTAATCTTTCACTGGTAACGTTGGCATCGGTATGCCCTCCGTGCTTGGCATCTCTTCTTCCTGCTCTTTTTTACACTGCACGAACCTCTTGTGCGATAATTTGGCTTTAATCGACGGTCGATCGAACCACGTCATTTCTTTGTTTGGATCTTCCTCGCCGTCATCAATCATGTCTTGATCGGCAACGCCTTCAATATCCGCGATTTCGGCCAACCTTTCCGCGCGCAAACGCTTTTCGCGCTGAACGAGCTCATCCACAGACATTTTGCCGCCTTTCATGACGTCTGACATTCTGCCGTCGGCAATCGCCATAGCCGTCGCTCGCGACAAACCGGCGTTTTCTAATTTCGAAATCAACCACTCTTTCCTGTCTTCCTTCGCCTCTTGCTTCTCTGCGCGTTCGTATTGCACGACTTTCTTTTCCTCTTCGGAACGAACTTTGGAATCTTTAATCTCCACCGGGATCCATTCGCCACCGACGAATTCGTACTCGGTGTTGTCGCCCTCTTTCCTGATGTTTTGTTGCGTGTACTCTTCGCTCGCATCCCAGGGCGCTTTCTCGTTCTCCAATAAATTTTCAGCGTCGAGTTGTTGCATCTTAGCCTCGGCATCTGCGGTGGCGTCTACATCGCTCGCTAACCCTTCCGATTGAGAATTCGCGTAGGCGTTGGCAAACCGTCTTTCAATCATCACTCTCGCTTCGGCGTCGGAGATTTCATCCGATCGTAACCCGCCGGCGTCGCGAATGCCATCAACAACTTCCGGTTTCTTCGGAAAGACGAGGTTCGCCAACGCCTCGTCTTCGGAGAGATGTTTCTTAGCGAGCGTGATTTCTTCAGACAACAACTTTGGTAACAAGCGCTTCAAAATCTTGTTCTTTTCGTCTTCATTGTTCTTCTCCAGGTAGTTCTTCCCGCTGGAGGTTTGCCCGGATAAAACGGCGTCGCCGCTGTTGCTCCCGACGAACGCAGCTTTAAAAATTTGATCGATTACCGAAGAGGAGATTTTTTGCTCCGCGTCGCTTTCATCGTCGTCGTCGTCGTCGTTTACCGAACTTAAATTTGCGGCGACTTCCGGCGAAATCTTCGCGAATACTTCCAATAACGGATCGTTCAGCAATTTCGCACGAGCAAGCTTCGTGCTTTCACTCTCTTCCTCTTCATTTTCTTCACCATTGGTGCTCTCATCGTTGCTATTGTCAGCAGTATCGTTACCATTTTCTTCCGATGACGACGACGATACTTCTGACTCTTGTTCATTACGACTATTCTCATCCTCCGTTCCTCCTTCTTCGACGGCGACCACTGGAAGCGTCGCGTCGCGTTCGTGCGCGACCAGCGGTGACGCGCTTCCTTCCTCTTCCTCTTTCTCGCCTTCTCCTTCGAAACTACCACCGCCGCCGCTACCGCCGCTCGTTCCCATCGCTTCGTCTCGATTGCTCAAACTATTCGCAATCGCGTCGTCATCCGTCGGTGTACTAATAGCGCTCGAAGAAGAAGAATACGAAGACGATTGACCAAAGAAAATCATCTCAAACGCGGAGACAATCTGAGGAAGAAATATCGCCACGAACAGCAAAAACAGAATCGCGCACTTCTTCCTTCTCTTCGCGCTCTTGTTCTTGTCGTTGTTATTGATGGCAATCGACGATCCTCCTTTCCACTCTTTATCGTCCGCCGAAGAAGAAGAAGAAGAAGAAGAGGAAGAGAAGAAGAAACAGAGGAGATTTCCCAACGAGCGCATGGTCGTCGTCTTTCCAGCGGCGTTCGTGGTCCTTCTCTTCTTCTTCGGGGACCACCCCGGCTTCCCGGAGGAGAGAGGACTCTGAAAGAACAAAGCGTCGCTCATCTCTGCGTCTCTGCGTTGGGTATCTTCTCTGTGTGTGTGTGTGTGTTTGTGTGTGTTTTTACTTGTGCGTTTTTACGTGCGTGCGTTTATGCAAAGCGCGGCGCGACCCCGCGTTCCTCTCTCCTCATCGTCGTCGTCGTCGTCTCTTTTCGTTCGCGTCTTTTTCCTATAAAGCCTCAAACTCAAAGCCTCTGTCTGCGCGCGCGCGTTTCTTCGTCGTCGTCGTCGTCAATCAAGCGAACGAGAGCAGTAAAGAAAAAAGAAAAATTGAATTGTTTAGGGTTTAGGGTTTAGGGTTTATCTCTCTCCGTCCAAAAAAAATCCGAAAAGTGGAAACTTTTTCTCTTCTGTGACCCCAATTGGGGACTGGTGACTCTCTCTCTTCGTCGACGATGGCGTCCTTCTTCTCTTTCTTCTTCTTCTTCTTCTCGTCGTTGTCGTTGTCGTCTAAAGCTTTTGCGGCGGCTGAGACGACGACGACGACGTACGCGTGCACGGCGCAGTGCGTGCCATCGGCGCCGAACGCGGCGAAACTGAGCGACGAAACCCTGTTTACCACGAAGTGTGGTGGAACGGCGACGGCGACGCCGAGCCTGGATGAGGTCCACAGTCATCACTGCGTCGGGAAGCCGTCGGGGTTGTACGAGGCGTGCGTGGATACCACGTGCGCGGAAGTGTGCGCGGGAGAGACGACGCTGCCGTCGCGCGTCGTAAAAGGTGACTACCAGTACAGATGCTTCAACGCGACGCAGACGAAGTATGCGTTCAGCGAGTACGACGAGTTGACCGCGCAGCACCTCGCGCTCGAGCACTCCGTCGCCATGGGGTGCGAAGGCGCGCCTGGTGCGCACTACATGGGCATGATGGGTGGCATGTACATGAATGGCGCATCCATGATGGGAGATAACAGTTGCACGGCTGGTCGCTGGGACAACACGGCGGCGACCGCCGCCGCCCTCGCCACTTCGAACGCGAACAGGGCGGCGCTGACGGCGCTCGCCACCTTTGCCGTCGCGTTCACCGCGTTCACCGCGCTCTAAACGGCATCAGCAGCGGAGTCACGTCACGCGCAGGTGTACTCATTTTCAGCCGCGCGGTAACGTCGCAACGAAGAAGTTTGGCGCGGACGAGCGCTCGATAAGAACGGGCGCTCTTTTTTTGTGCGTTTTGTACGCTCGTTCGTATCCGTTTTAAAGACGCGTCACGCAGACAATGTAAAAGTAATCGGGTGTTTGATGACTCATATTCTTGAGCTGGTCTGTTGTGAGAACAACAGAGTGAAAGTTGAAGAGGCGCGTGTGTTTAACGCAGTAATATACAGCGTAGTCTTTTTATCTATCGCGCGAGAGTACGTAGAGATCGGATGAGTTACCCTAAATATTATTAACAGACAATTTTCAAAGAACGACACACACAAACACGCATACAAATACATACACACACACATATATATACATATATACACACAGAGAGAGAGAGAGAGAGACGCACACGCACACACGCACGCGCGCGCGAGAGAGAGAGAGAGAGAGAGAGAGAGAGAAAAAAAAGATACGAGAGAGTTTGTGGAATTCTCTTTTCCCCTTCGCGGCTTTTGGATAAAACGAGAGAGAGAGAGACCGTTACGAGTAATTAAACGTCGTCTTCTTCTTCTTCTTCTTCTTCTTCTTCTTCTTCTGAAAAAGAGACGACAAAAGCGGAGGAGAAAAACCGGAACGAAGCCGATCAAAGTCGCTCTTTAACGAAGTGCGCGTGCGCGTGTCAGTGCGTGCGCATCAACAGCGTTTACGTGCCACGGTATATACACACACGTTTGAATACAAGTACACAGAAGAAACAGGAAAAAGATGGCGTCGACGATGGTTGTAAATAGCGTTTCGTTCAACCACGATAGCTCGTGCGCCGCGTTGGCCACGAACAGAGGATTTCGAATCGTAAAAACAGATACCGGGGAGATGGTTCACGCGTTCGACGATGTTGGTCCCATTCGCACGTGCGAGTTGCTTTTTGACACTCGGCTGGTCGTGTGCGTCGGGAACGGCGGAGGGATGGAGACGCCGGATTTATCGCCGAGACGGTTAAAAATATTGAACGTGGATTGGCGGACGCTCATCGCGGACTTGGCGTTTCGGACGACGGTGCGGTCGGTGAAGATGAACAGGCACGTTTTGGTCGTTTGCGATGACGAGGAGGTGACGGTGTTTGAGATGAAAGGATTGACGAGAGTGATGAACGTGCCGCAAAGGAAAGCGTCGAGCGGCGAGAACAACAACAATAACAACAACAACAACAACGCGGGAGGAGGCGGTGTAATTGCAATAAATAGCGACGCCGTGTGCGCGTCTGATTTTATCACCTCCACGAGCGGCGAAGAAGGAGAAGACGGAGAAGAAGAGATTCAACAAAAAGAAGACGGAAGGAAAACGAAGAAAAACAACAACAACAGTTACTTAGCGCTTGTGTCACACCTGTCTGAGACGACTGTGGTGATTTACGATTTGCACAACGTTCACGTGGCGACGGAGATTCCAAACGCGCACGAAGGACCGGTGGCGATGCTGGCGTTCTCGCAAAAAGGAGATATTTTAGCCTCGTGTTCGGTGAAAGGAACGGTGGTGAGAACGTGGGATGTGCCGTCTGGGGAACCGAGGAATATCTTTCGACGCGGTTCGACTGCCGCGAAGATCACGAGTTTACGGTTTGCGTACAGTAGTGAAATTTACGCGTTCGAGCCGGAACTTTTAGCGGTATCGTCGGACTCGGGAACAGCGCACGTCTTCCAGTGCTTTGAGAGCACTGGTAGTAAAACACACAATAGCAGTAGAGAAGGAAAAGAAGAGGAAGAGAACGAAATCGACGAGGAGAAAAAAGTGGAACAGATTGAGGCGAAATACGCGGGCGATTCCGCATCCACCGCGCAGAAAATCTTGCGCGTAGGCGGCTTGGTTTCCAAGTTGGCGCTCACAGGCGCAAAAAAAGTTACGAAGACGTCGGTGAATGCGCTCTCGAAAGTTTCAAACACAGTTTTACACACGACGGGCGTTTCTACAAAGTTCACGAAGAGCTTATTAGAACCGAAACGCGCCGCGGCTATTGTAAAGTTACCCGCGCATAAACGAATGGCGGTGGTGAGAAACGAGAAATTCGCGATTGGTTTAGGGAGCGGCGAGAGTAACGTGCAAGTAGATGTCGTTAATAATCCTAATATTTCAACGACAAAAATAACACCGGCAGCAGCGGCATCTGCATCACCTTTGCGTGTGGAATGGAACGTCGTCTCCATTCGACCGGCGGCAGATTATAATCGCGACGCTACAAAGTTTGTCGCGGGCTCAAAAAGTGCCAATGAGAAGAAAGATGCAGCCGCAGCAGCTCTCAACATGCCTCCTTCGTTGAATCCAGAAGACGACGACGACAACAACAGAGATGCCATCGAGGACGACGTTCACAAAGATCTAACCAAACGAGTCCGCGTCGTATGTGCATCCTCGACGGGTATTTTGTACGACTATCGCGTTCAACTAAAGACGCAGTCATCTTCTTCTTCGTCATCGTCGCAAGCTATACATAGCAACAAAGACGACGACGACAACGATTCACCGCTCCTCGAAACTATGTCGAGCGACGGCGGTGGCGGTAGTAGTACAACCAACAACAAAAGCGTGTACGCTTTGGAGCGCGAAATATCCATGCTCGTCCCCATCGTCGGCGCTGGTGGTTCATCCGAGAGAACCGTGAGATTCACCGGCTTCTCCGGATGGCGACGACCGGGATCCTCTTCCTCCACAACCATCGCGGAGAAGGAACACTCGTCAAAGAAACAATCACCACTCGATACGGCGGAGGAGGAAGAAAACGCGCTCAAGTACAGCATGATGCAAGCCAGTCAGATGCGCGGCACCGGTTCTTCTTCTTCTTCCTAGTCGGCGTCGTCGTCGTCGTCGAAAGTGCCGTTATGGTCACGCGCGACGAGAGAGAGTAATTCAACTTCTTTTCATCAAACAGAGAGACACCAAATTGGAAAAAAAAAACGCTGAAGAAGCGTTTCCGGTCGTTATTTGTTTTGTAATCTGTGGACGTGATATCTTAAACATACACATTCAGTACCTCTTTTTCCCTTCTTCATCTCCTCTCACGAATCATTTTTCGCAAAGGTGCACATATTCGCACGTGCGAATCTATTACATTCTCACTCGTGATGATGATGATGATGATGATGATGCGCGAAATGCACGTCGTGCGCCGAGTGCAACTTGTGCGTCCGGTCGTACACCACGCGACTTCCAGCGGTTGGAAATTTCACGAACGATCCAAAAATCACCGAGAAGAATAAGAGCGCGCATATCAGGGAGAATAATATGAACAGAGGCGCGTCGATGCGCTTCTCTTCGGAATCTTTTCCTTCTTCTTTTTCCATCATTTTTGTTCGCGTTCGCGTGTCGTAAAAAGTGACGAGAGAGACCACAAAAATAACAACGCGCTTTGCTTTGAAAGAAGAAGAAGAGCATGAAAACGAGAGCAGACTTCGACTTCATCCGCGAACACACAGAGAGAGAGAGAGAGAGTCTTCTCGAAAATAATCGCGCTTGAGCACTCTCGAGAGAGAGAGAGAGAGAAGAAGAAGAAGAAGAAGAAGAAGAAGAAGAAGAGAGAGAATGGCGCCTTTGTCGTCTTCGTCTTCGGAATCTGATTTGTATTCGACTTTAGGCATCTCTCCGAGCGCGACTGGCGCGGAGGTGAAGAAAGCGTACATAAAACTCGCGCGAGAGAAGCACCCGGACGTGAATAAAAGCAACAGCGCGGAAGAGTTTAAGAGAATCGCACACGCGTACGATATTTTGCGAGACGTGAGGAAAAGGCAGGAGTACGATGCGTTGAGGAGAGGAGGCGTGGACGCGGACGGGGCGACGACGACGACGAGAAGAACGACGACGACGAGGAAATGGCGACAGGCGAATCAAACTGGGGGAGGCGCGCGAAGCGATGCGTACGAAGGCGCGTCTTGGGAAGACTCCAGATTTACCGAACAAGAGTTAAAGAATCGATACGCGCGGTTTAAATCGGAATCGAAATCCCGCGCCGAGAACTCAAAGTGGTGGCGAGAGGAGAAGAAAGAGGCTGAGAGAAATAAGAAAGAGTTCAAGGAAAAGACGTTTCAAGCGCAAGCGAGGAAGGCTGGGAGAGACGCGGAACGGTTGAAAAGGAGCGGTTTTGTCGCGCGCACGGGGTACGTTTGGCAAGACGCGGTGGTCGCCGGAGTTTCCGTAGCAATCGTCATCGGCGCGGGCACTTACATCAATCGGAAGATGGAGCAAAGGGCGAGGGAGAAGCACCACGAAAAGTATTCGATGACGACGACGACGACGACGATGACATCTCCGCCGTATCCTTCTCCTCCTTTAGCCGCAAACGTCGTCGGTGATGATGATTCGGAGACTAAATAAAAGAGGCATTTTAGCAAAAACTTTAGCGCGGCACGCAGGTATTATTAGGTAGTTTTATAGTGATGTCCCATGTGAAAAATGTATTTATAATGTACAACTTTTAAAATATACGTGTGAACTCTTTACAATTCCTCCTTCTGCTTCCCGGTGACGTGTCTAATACCGTCGACGAATGTGTCGTACCCTCGTTTGAGATTTTCCTTCGCTATATTCAAAGCCGGATCTAATCCTTTTTTAAAAGCCTCGTTCATCCCGCCTTGCAACGTTTCCTTCACGATTCTAGCTTTCCTTCGTATTTCCAACTCTAACTCTGAACGACCTTTCTTTTCAAATTCAGACACTTCCGCTAACACGCGCACATACGATCGCGTCGCCGTTTTGAACTGGTCGATGGAGTAAAACTCATTCGGAGCGTGATACATGTTATCTTTAGTCGAGAAAGCCATCAACCCGGGTTCGATGGCGACGTATTTTTGAATCATGCGCATGACTGGGATAGAACCTCCCTCGTAGACAACCTTCGGTTCGACGCCATCGTAGGTCTCCGTGAGCACTTTTCTCGCCACGCGATTGGAAACCGAATCGATTTGGCCTCGGAACGGTTCGTTTGAAAATCCGGAATCGACGGTGGACACGTACGCGCCCGGCGAGACTCGCAGCGCCGTTTTCCTCACGTGCTTCTTCAACAGTCTTAAGCTTTTCTGCGGAGATTGGCCGGGCGCCAAACGACTGACGATTTTCGCGGACGCGTAGTTCGGTAACACTGTTTTGATTCCTTCACCGACGTAGCCGCCATAGACGCCGACGAACTCAATCGTTGGTCTCACCCCAACCTGTTCCGCGACGGATACATTCGTTTCGCCGAACAACGCACCGCCCGAGGCAGTTTTTCGGAACTCTTTATTCGATGGGAAATCTCGCTTCATGCGATCAATTTCATCCTTGGAGAAATCGTAAATGTCCTCGTAGTATCCATCGACTAAAATCCTTCCCGTTTGGGGGTCGTGGAAGGAAGCCATCAACGCGCTCAAGGTGTGAATCGGGTTCAAAATCGCACCGCCGTAAGATCCAGAGTGCAAATCTACCTCGGCGCCGTTTTGAACGGTAATTTCTAAATCTACTCCACCGCGCAAACCTAGCGTCAAGACGCCATTTTTATTCCAATCTCCCGTGGATCCATCCGCGGAAAACGCGGCGTCCACGTTTCCGATGTATTGCTTCGCGTATTTTTTCATCCACACGTCCAAACCGGGCGAACCGATTTCTTCCTGTCCTTCCACCAAAACGATAACACGCACTGGTTTGTTTCCTTTCTTTGCCATGTACGCCTCTATCGCAGATAATACCGCCCACAGATTACCTTTATTGTCGCTCGCACCGCGACCTTTTATCTTCGTGATATTCCCTGTTTCTTTATCAACCGCGACGCACTCCTCGAAACTTTTCGGAAAAGCTTCAGATTCCGTCCACAATCCATCCGCGGGTTGCGTGTCGTAGTGATTGTAAAACAATACGGTTGGAATTAACGTCTCGTCGAAATCCGCAAACGTCGGTTTATTAATCACTTTCTCTCCAACCATGACCGAGTGCGCTTTGGGATGGTACTTTTCCAAGTCGAACGTTTGTATAGAATCAAATCGCAACGCGGTCAACTTTTCCTCCACGATTCGTCTCGCATCTTCCACGCCTTCTTTATTGCTCGCCGAGACCGACTCCGCGCCCACGAGACCGCACAACTCTCGGATGTTTTTGTTCAAGTTTGCTCGAAGCGTTTCATCGTTCGCCTTGTTTACAAACTGAATTTGCGTCGCTTGAATTCCGATTGACAGAAAAGTCTCTGACGCCACAAGAAACAGCGCCGCGAAAAAGGAAAGAGAAGAACGGGAGAACATTTTTATCCGTGCTCTGCGCGTTCTTTGTTCTTCTCTCTTTTCAATCTCTCTCTCTCTCTCTGTCTCTTGTCTCTCTCTCTCTCTCTCTCTTCTCGCTCGTTCAAAGATACAAAATTTGAAAAGTGCGCACCGGGGGAATGAAGAAAAATTTTTGCAGCTGCTGCGTGGGTATTTTGACAACATTTACAACTTTATTTACACTACGCCTTCGCGGATGAAGACGAGCGTACTACTACGTCTGATGGGAAAACTTACAGGTTTCTCCATATTTACACTTTCCTTTGGCAAAAAATACGCACGGAACGTTGGAGGTGTCCACGACTTCGCCCGCTCCTTCCGCCGCGGATGAAGCGTGATGGGAGAACTTACAGGCGTTTCCTTTATTACACGTTCCTTTGGCGAAGAAAACGCACGGGACGTTGGAGGTGTCTCTCGCCGCTTCGCCCGAGATCGCGTGTCTGCCTCCGCCGCGGCCGCGGCCGCCGCGGCCGCCGCGGCCACCTCGACCGTTGTTGTTTCTGTTGCGGCCGCTGCGAGGATAGAGAACTCTGCTTAAATCTGGGAGATCTTGCGTCACGCTCTCGATGTGCGCTGCCATTCCTGGATTTTGCCGATGGATTTGTTTTAACAATTTTTGCATCTCTCTTTCAGTTGGGAGCGCGCCGTTCACTTCGAGACACTGTTGTTCGATACTCCGACGGAACTTGCGATCGAGTATGCGTGCCAGATCTCTCGCGTTGTGATTCGACCACTCGTCGTCGTTCGGCCAATCGTCGTCACTGGAGGACGAGGAGAAGGAGAGATCGTCCTCGTCTGACAGGTCTTCTGATCCGTACGACTCGTCGTCCGAACTTGTAAACCATTCGTTTTCAAAACGGAAGAGATGAAAGTGTTCATCAAGGTGTACGTCGTCGCATCTCTCACATCCTTCGAAATCTTTTCTCATCACCTCTCTCGCCTCTTCCAGCTCTCCGAACGTTAAACTTTGAGTTATCGATTCGAGCAGCTCAACTTGCTTCCTCACGTCATTCTTGTGTTGCTTCGAATAGTTATTTTCTCTCGAAACTACGTGACCCTCTCCCGTCGAATAGTTTCTCTTATTTTCTCCCGAAACTACGTAAGCTTCCATTTCGAACGCGTACCGAGCGCACTCTGGCTGATAGTTGCGCAACGCAACCTTTATGGTATCCAAATCCATAGGCTCAGATGTGTGCGTGCAGAAACGAAACTTTGCAATTTTATGCAAAAATTGCAAGCAGTCGAGGTATCCTTTCCCAGCGGCATACTCGCAATGACGTGGTTCTGGCCAAGGCAAGGGTATATCCGTACTTCTAGGATCATACCCGTCACTAAAATCTTTTTTTATTTTCTCAAACACCCACTCTAAGAGCGCACAATCGCCCCACGTCAACGCTAACTCGTATATACGCCAGTATGCGTCTTCGCTCATCGGGATTTGCACTTCCTCGTACAAAAACTTGACGCAGAGGAAATGTTCTGTTTGCTTCTGTAGTCGGAGCAGCCAGCAAAGCGGAAAATTTGGGTCTAACGTTTCGTGATATCCCTGCACCCATAATTTCCAGATGAGTCCGGGAAAATCCTCGGGAATTGGAAACGTTTGATGAAACCAAATGTATTTCAATAACTCCACGTTACCCATACTCAAGGCTTTCATAATGTGCTCAATATCCAACGACAACCCCGAACCTCTTTCTTCGCGCAAAAAACGAACAACATTCAAGTGACCAAAGTCGACCGCTGTTGTAATCGCGTCTGGTTCGGGTTGCCGGTCTAGAGGCACTTCTAAAGGGCAGCCGTCGTTCACGCAATATTTCACAATTTCCAAATCACCTCTCGCTGCGGCTCCTACCGCGCATCCCCACGTCCAATCGACTCGTCGAATGCTATTCTCTCTCAAATACTTCAAACACTCCAAAGATCCTGAATTGGCGCAAGATACAAGCGCATCGGACGTCACCGGGCTCCCTTGGGACAACAAATACTCTACTACATGCAGTTGAGACGATCCAGCCGCGTGATAGATGATAAATTCACCTTCTGTCTCGCGCCAATAACCACCTTTTAACCTTGTTTTTTGAAACCCACCGACGTGCTCGAGCAAAAATCGCACACAATCCAGATGACCTTTATGCGCGGCTACGTGAAGCTCCCAATCGTAATCGTTTTTATACAATGATTTATCTCGAGCGAATTGTCTCACGACGTATTCCAACATCTGCACGTTTCCTTGCTCAGTTGCGACGCGCGAGATTTCACTGTTCCACGACAAATGCTTCACTTCTCTCGCCCATTTCAACAACGAAATCTCGTTCGTTTTTGCCACGTTGTGAACAAAGTACTCCTCGCTGATTGTCCCGTCTTCCACGAAAATCTCAATCTCTTTCGGCGGGTCCATCACGCAGAAATCCAGAGCGATTTCTAACTGTCCGGTCCCTCGACACTCTTTGATCGTAAACTTATCCGGAATAGTACTCGTATCCTTCGCAAGTCTCAACCACGGAGAGTACGTCTTCCAATCCACTGACTTTAGATTTATTTTTCTCCCGGCCTCTTCTTCTGACCACTTCTTTTGGTCCTTCTTCAACTGATTCTTCTGCGCGTTCGACCGGTACCTTTGCACGGGCACGATTGGCATCTTCAGAGTCTTCAGCATCACTCTCCTCGTCTCCCTCGACACGTGCGTCACGAACTTTCGCTCCGTCGGGTTTAGAAACGAGAGCACGTGCGAGAACACGTCCTCGTTTTGGATCAAATGTTCCCACAGAGGAAAAAAGGAAGACGACGACGTGGGGTCTTCTTCTTCTTCCTCTTCTTCTTTTCCGCTCTGGTGCTCTTTCACAAACTTCTTCATCAGCTTTTTCACCAAACCTTCCTTTTCTTTTCCTTTTTCTTCGCGCGGCGGCGGAGATGTCGAGGACGACGTCATCGAAGCGAGAAGAAGAAGAAGAAGAAGAGAATTACGCCAACGCGTTCGCACGAAGTCGTCCGCGCTCTTTTCCGGCGTCGTTCTGTTTCTTCTTCTCCCCTTTCTTTTGCAAAAAAAATGGTAAATCGCGACGACGACGATTCGCGTTTTAACCGAATCGCCGCTTCGAAGAAAATCCAAATTTTTATTTAGGGTTTTTGACTCAAACGAGCAAAATCCCTCCTCTCCTCTTTCAAAAAAGAGCGGCTTCCCTCCTTCAAAAAAAAATCGTTCGGAAACGCGCTTTTCTCGGAAAACTCGCCCTTCCTGCACCCGGGTCTCTTTCGTAACTCCAAAGACCCGGATATTTGCATCGAAGAAATCCTTCGCCTCTCGATAGACTCGTCAAAAAGAGCTCGCGGTGGTCGCGAGTCGAAGGAAGAGAGAGAGGAGGACGCATTTCTCTTTTCCGGTAAAAAAACGAGAGTAATAAAAAAGAGCTCATTCTCTGAGTGTACATTTCTCGAGAGCGCCTGCCTTTTTCTTGTCGAAAAAACACAAAAAGGGAGAAGAAGAAGAAGTAAGAAATTCCACCTGTAAAATAGAGAGAGAACCGGAGAGAGAGAGAAAAAAAAGACGCAAACGCGAACGTATTTTAACCTCCTCGGAACCGAAAAATGTCCGACCGAATCACGCCGGATTCGTTTTTCAGCGACACGCACGCGTTTCACGGTGTCGGTGGCGGCAATGGGCCGACGACGACGACGGTACGTTTATCGTTTTTTCTTTCCGCTTATTAAAATTTTTTCAACGCGCAAAAAACGAGAGGGAAAGAGGGAATAAAAAATTTTCAT
>JACLAB010010960.1_pt1 | contig 17114 bp, 14 predicted proteins | sample 8027921 | NCBI WGS metagenome assembly JACLAB01 (sample SAMN15725117, study PRJNA655200) | protist metagenome | isolation source: fluorescence activated cell sorting (FACS) single amplified genomes of... | place: USA: West Boothbay Harbor, Gulf of Maine | collected 2000-07-19 | reverse complement strand
TCCGGGGCCTTACACGAAGGATTTTAATTTTAAAGTCGGCGGCGTCGGTTTGCTTCGGTTGCTCACGGATGAAGCGTCGGATCGAGCGGCGAGCTGGGACGAGACGTTGGTGTGCGTAGACGGGACGACGGGCGAGGAGGTTGTGTTTTCGAGAGAGTTTGTGTACGACGGTGAGGTGGCGAGGGAGATGCCGAAGAAGTGGACGCGCTGGGGCGACGCTCCGGAGAGGTCCGTCGGTTCGGTTTACGTTCCGAGGGAGTTTGGTTTTCGCGAGCCGCTCGCGGATGTTTCAGAAGAGGACTATCAGAGGTTTAGGCGCGAGTCCCCGAGCGTGTGGAACGAGTTTGCAGATTTCGTCGCGAAAGAGGGGTGGTGAATGCGTCGTGCGGTTTTCATTATTTCATTTATGGATTGTGTGTTCTTCTATACGAGGCGGGCGCAGGAAGTGACTGTTCGGCTCCCGGTTGTTAAAACTGGTTCTGTTGCGCGCATCGAATCCACACAACGCGACGCGTGGGCGGCATGAAGCCGCCGGTGAGGGTGGGTGTGAACATTTCACATGATCGAAGCGTGACGTCTTCGCCGCGCGGGCCGCTGTCCCGAAACCGCTCGGCGTCGATATCGAGCGATAGCGCCGAGTCTGACGTTTCGGACCCCGAAGAGTCTCGGTCGCTTCGAAGGTGTGTTTTCCGACTACGAACGAGCGAAAACGAGACGAAAGAAATTGTTAAATACCTGCCGAGACTGGATGTGGTGTTAAAGCGCAAGAATGGGCAGGAAACGTTCGTCGTCGCTCGCGCGTCGACGCGAGAGGAGAAGCATTTCTGCGCCGCAGCGCAAAAATATCAAATGTATCTTCTTCACTCACGCAACGCATCCGTGGATACCGGTGATTTCAACGCACAGGGAGGAAGCTCGTCTAAATTGAACAACGACGTGGAAAGTGTCGCTGACGACGACGTCGACGGCGAGGCAGTTTACCACTTCGTCGCGCGCGACGAGCCGATCCTTACGAAGTTTTTCGGAGTCATGAGATGGTCGCCCGTTGAAACCAGTGCGCTGGCGCGACGATTCGGTGTCGACTCGCGAGACTCCGCGGGCGACTTTATCGTTGACCGCTTTTTCGCGACGGGAGCTGCGAACGAAATAGCGGCAGAACCGAACGGACCGGAGTTTGTTCGACGTTTGATGGCGGACAGCCTTCGCAAGGTGTGTTTGAAAGGGGAGACGAAGAGACACTCCGGAGATATTCCGATTCTAAGCGCCGTCCCAGTGCACGGTCGACGAGGTGACTGTCGACGCTGTGAATTCGACGACGCGTGTGAAGAGATGTCGATCGATTCGCGCGAGCGTCGAGTGAGCGAAAAATATTTTCGTCTGAGCTGGTTGCCGCTGCTCGATCCCGCCGCGCCCTCGGCGAAATCGTGGAGACGTTTCAAACGCGTCGACGGTCACGCTTCGATGCACTCCACCAACGATGGCGTCGGTAGTAACGAAGATGATGACGATGAACTCGTCGTGGACTTTACACCGTTCGCTCGTCAAACGAGCGTAGACGCCTCGGATCAATCTCAGAGGTTAAAGGCGGCTTTCGGCATCGCTCGGGCATGCGGCGTCACGCTTGGTGAAGACGACATCGACGTCGCCGTATCCCTGCTCGATGCGGTGACGTGCGCGCTTCGGAACGACAGCGGTTATCCATCGGATCGGCTGTTGTACGACCGTAGTCAGGATTGGTGCACGGACGAATTCGTTGACGGCATGAACTTCGTGAGAGGCACCGCCACGGCGAGACATTTGGCGACGACGCTCGCGTCTTCGAATCTAGAAGACATTCTCTCGCGTGTGCACCGATCCATGGACGTGCAAAGCGTCAACGTCTGCGTCGTCATCGCTCGATTCGACACGATGTCAGAGCTGTCGAACCTGATTGCCATCGCCGGATCTCAGGGACTCTTTCCGGATGGTGGCTTATTCAAGACGCTCGCGCAAAATCAAACGCTCTTCGCCGCACGGTTCGTCCGTCGTGAGTTCCGCGTGCGACCGTCAAAACCAGCAGACATCCAAGCGCTGGTCGACATGGAAACCGATTCGTGGCGAGAGACGCCCGAGATGCGAACGCCTGCGACTGTGGTGAGAGAGCGCGTCGAGAATAACGCAGCGATGAATTTTGTCGTCGAGGACATTGCCACAAACGCAGTGCGCGGCGTCATGTACACGCAGTACATCGAAGACGTCGAGGCGCCCTTGAACACGATTTGGGAATTTAAGGAATCCATCCGCAAACCCGTCGGCGCGACGAACGTCGTGCAGTTGCTCGACGTCTTTGCCGATCAGGAGTACAGCGCCAAGTCGACGAGCGCGTCGATTTCCGTCGGCCAAGAGCTGCGAAATTTCGTCTTGACATACGCCGAGCATTCGAACGTTTCGTACGCGTGCGCCGTGACGCGCACGCGTGGATATCGCAAGACACAGTCAGAACAACCGTCGCTTTCATACGACGATTACGTTTACGGACCGACGCTCGACCGAGGTGTATACTTTCACACTTCAGCCGGAGCCGAAATCATGCAAATTGCGCGCCCGTGGCGCGCGCGTGATCACGAAAATGCGGGCAACGGCGTTTTGATTCGGTACGACGTGCGAAAGTACGCATTTGCACGAGCGGCGCGCAAAGGACGCCATCGACGGATGGAGAGTCGGCGACCGAGCGATCCCACTCGACTTCGCGAGAATGGAGAATATGTTTCCCCGCTCGAGGCATGTGCGTGGGAGGCTCGCGCGCAAGCCTTCCCCGTCGACTGAGGAATTCAGAGGAAACGTACACCTAAAGCATGTCCCAATGTAGTATTAACCGTCTTTGAATCGAACGCGCGAGCACGTCAAACGAAAGGGAACAACTTCTACAGTATCAAACATTACATTTTTATATTCGTCGCGCTCCAACATCTGAAAACCACAGTTCTCTTCCAAAGCGAGCGCCCGACACCGAAACACCTCTACATCTCCCCGCACTCCTCAATCACACACGGGAGTTTCGGCTTATTCCCACCCCCTGTGGCTACGTTTTCCATCTTCCGAATGACCAACATTCCGTCGCCGAGCACCCGTCCAAACACGACGTGTTTATCGTCCAACCACTCCGTCTTGGCGCACGTCACGAAAAACTGACACCCATTCGTGTTCGCCCCACTATTGGCGCTGCTCAGCAACCCCGGCCCGGTGTGTCGCCCCACGAACGCCTCGTCGTCAAACTTACTCCCGTAAATCGACACGCACCCGGTACCGTCTCCGTTCACGAAGTCCCCACCCTGAATCATAAAATCCTTTATCACCCGGTGAAACCCACACCCTTTATACCCGCGCGGCGTCCCTTCCCGCGTCCGAAACTCCCCCGTACACATTTGCCGAAAATTCTCCGCCGTTCTCGGCGCGACGTCGGCGAAGAGTTCAAACTTCACCCGTCCAACCTGCGCGCCACCGATGGAGACGTCAAAGAAAACGATTGGATTCGTCGGCGTCGGCGCGCGGTCATGCCACGTCGTCGGCATCGGAAACCTCTGCGCACGGATGGGGAAAAATGTCGCGCGCGTGAATCCGCGAGCGCTTCGTCGATGCGCGAGTCGCGCGGCGACGTGTGCGGGCGGATCGCGTCCGTGTGGACGTCTCGTGTGAAAAGACCTCGATTTTCACGAACGATCCGCACACTTCCACTCGCGTTCACTTCGACGCCTCGGACCGGACCCTCTTCACGTTCTCACGGAGAGACCCCCCACCGCCTCGAACGCGCGAACACACGAAACCCCTTTTCGCTTGCTGAGATATATGGCCGACGATCTCGTCTTTGGTGCGTCGCGAGGCGAACGAGTTGGCGCCGACAGATCCTCGAATGAGTGGATTCGAAACGAAACGATTCGATCCCGTTCGACGGATGTTACGCCGGGTTTACGCGTCGCAAACGACGCGCGGGCGGAGAAATGAACGACGCGTATCGTTTTGTATTTACGCGTACAGGCGACTGACGATGGGTTTGTGCGTACGCGACGACGACGACGACTACAGCGAACGATCCTTTTGCAAACGAAGCTCTTGACTTTGGCGACGACGACAAAGCCGAGAAAAAGAAGAAGAAGGAAACCGCCGATTCGGTTCAAGACAACTACATTCACATTCGCGTGCAGCAGCGTAACGGGCGGAAGAATTGGACCACCGTGCAGGTGCGTTGATTGCCGCGTTTTGTTTTGTTTTGTTTTGTTTTGTTTTGTTTTGCATTCCCGAGACGTGTACGAGGTGACTGACGAAACGTTTACTCGCGTCGCTTGTTTTTTGAACGGTTTTAGGGTATCAATCCGAAGATCAACAAGAAGATCATTCTTAAGGAATGCAAAAAGAAGTTTAACTGCAACGGCTGCATCATCGAAGATCCGGAGCACGGCGATATTGTTCAGCTTCAAGGAGACCAGCGCAAGCTTATGGCACAGTTTCTCGCCGAAGAAAAAATTGCGAAAAAGGCGCTCATCAAGGTTCACGGTGCCATTTGAGTCTGTGACTCGCGAAGGAAACGAATCGCGTCGTTGTTAACACGCGCGATAGATTACACTTACACATACGGGCGATTCGCTCGGTTTTTTCACTGTTTACGCCGCTAGCGCGCGACTCACATACACGTTCACGCTGAGAGGTTTTGTTAAGTTTGGTTTCGACGGCGAAAGCGTCGACGACGTTCGTCGCCTCGCGCGACCCAACGTCGGAAAATTAATCTTAGCTTTCTCTTAGATTTGAATTGAAATGATTAGCGGCTAGTAGTTCAACTTGAAACGAAACGTTTTCACTGAAGACAAAAGACGAGACATAGGAAACGCCCAAAACATCCTCTGCGTTTACGGTTTTTCCTCCGCCTCTTGATCACTCTCGACCTCCTCTTCGTTCTCGGCGCTGTTCTCGTCGTCGTTCCGACTCTCACTCTCACTCTCACCGTCAACCTCCGCCGCGGTAGCTTTTCCTTTGCCACTGCGCGGCTTCCACGCCCTCGCCCTCACCTCCTTCGCGCTCGCCACCCGTCTTCGCTCTCCCGAGTTCCCACCGATCGGTCCGGTCACAACCACGTTCCTATACGTCTCCCCACTCGCCGTCATTTTCAAAATCTTAAACGTCAACAAATCCCCGACGATCGGCGCCCCGACATCGCTTCCGCTTCCTCCTCCGTTTTCCAACGCGTCTCTCAACGCCTTCTCCGCCGTCCTCGGTTCGCCCTTCCCCCGATACGCCCTCGCCGGCAAAAACGCGATCAACCCCGCGATGCCGACCGCGTACCCCCCATTCACCGCGTTTAAAATCCTCCCCCGCACCGCTTTCCCCGCGTCTCGCGCTTCGAGGAGCTCCCTCCACGCCCGCTCTTTCCTCTTTGAAGCCGCGAGCCCTTTAACCTCAAGGTCGAGTTCGCGCAGCGGGTTGTTCATCCACGTCACCCTCGCCTCAACGACGTCCCCGACCGCGACGTTTTCGTGGAGTTCATCCAATCGGTACGTCGTCGGCGCGCGCAGCCCGGTCGTGGCGTGCGCGACGCCGTTTCGGCGGTCCACGGCGACGATTCGCGTGCTGATGACTTTGCCCTGAATGTCAGTCGCGAGCGCGTTCATCGGAATCTCACGCCGCCCGTCGCCGTCGCGACCGCCCGGCGAGGACGTCGACGCGGTCGAGGACGTCGACGCGAACGCCCGCGCGGTGACGCCGCCGGTGGTCCCACCGCGGCGGCGCGCGATGGACGCCACCGCGGTGCGTAACATGTTTCGGTCGGTTCGTTCGTTCGTTCTCGCGCGCGTTTGTGAAGAAGGTGAATCAATCGCGAATGGATTACGTCGTTCGTCACACGACGACGCGCGGGTCGGGACGTTGGAGAGCGACGCGCGCGACGTTCGAATCGCCAGGGTTTTAGTCTCTCCGTCTCTCCGTCTCTCGCGCGAAACAACGCGCGCGAAACAACGCGCGCGATGTCGACGGGTTGGATTGTTGAACGAGGCTCCCTCGTGGTCGCGTCGACCTCGACGTCTTCGTGTCGCCCTCGTCGACGTTCGTCGGTGCGCTTGAACGGCAGAGGAAGGAACGACGCGTCGCGTTCGGTGGTGCTGGCGCGCGCCGAGGGTAAACCCGCGGCGGACGACGGGTCGTCGTCGGGTTCGATGGATGAGATTTGGGCGGCGGCGCATCCAAAGTATTTACAAAAGAACGCGGCGGAGGAGGCATTTTGCGAGGACATCGATCGCGCGGATGACGAGGCGAGGCGAAGGGAGGCTTTGCAGATCGGTGTGGACGGGGGCGAGGCGTCGGAGTCGTCTTCCTCGTCGTCTTTGGCGTCGAGCGGTGGGGATTCCGTGTGGGAGGCGATTCGCGAGGAGGCTCGGAGAGACGCCGCGGAAGAGCCGTTGCTTTCGAGTTACCTGTACGCCACCATTCTCAGTCACGCGTCGTTGGAGCAGAGCTTGATTTTTGTCTTGGCCAACAAGTTGGCGGATAGCACGCTCTTGCCGACGCAACTGATGGAGATTTTTAGCGACGTGCTCGTGGAGGATGAGAGCGAAGCCGGAACGACGTTTCGGGAGGCTTTGCGCGAGGATATCGCTGCGTTTAAGGAACGTGATCCGGCGTGCGTGGGATACTCGCACGCGTTGTTGCTGTTTAAAGGGTTTCACGCGCTCGAGGCGCATCGAATTCAGCACGCGCTTTGGAACCGAGGGCAAGATTTGATGGCGCTCGCGCTGCAGAGCAGAATTTCTGCAGTGTTTTCGTTGGACATTCATCCGGCGGCGCGTTTGGGCAAGGGTATTCTCATCGATCACGGCACGGGCGTCGTCATCGGAGAGACTTGCGTCATCGGTGACCACGTGAGCATTTTACAAGGCGTCACGCTCGGGGGTACGGGTAAGGTGAACGGCGATCGTCATCCAAAGATTGGTTCGCACGTCTTAATCGGAGCGCACAGCACCGTGCTCGGCAACATTCAGGTTGGCGCTGGATCGATGATTTCCGCCGGCTCGCTCGTGCTTAAGCCTGTGGACCCGCACACCATGGTTGCGGGGTCTCCGGCCAAGGTGATCGGAAAGGTGCGCGATACAAAGCCGGCGCTTCTCATGGATCATCACATCACGCCGGTGGCGCCGACGTTCTGCGATGACTTGGAGGAAGCTGTGCGTCGCCAGGTGGATGCCGAAAACGAAAAATGGCGCAATCTCAGCGCGGAAAAAATTAAAACGCACGTCATTTCCGCGGATGAGAAGCGTAGACGCAGACGCGATGGGAACTGATGTTCCTCAGAGAGGCGGGAGTGGACACGGCAAATGTAAAAGTAGAAAGAAAAAGAATCGTCTCACGATTGCAAGCTGCACTATTTTAATTGTAAGTAATCACTGAAGTTATCTCCTTGCGCCGTCATCCGTTCGCGAACGCACACACTTCGCGTGACCCGCGTGTTGACTAATCGAACGGATCGATGCGAGGGTCGTGCTCCGTAGCGAGCGCCATTCCCGTGCAAAGGCACGACGTACACATCACCTTGGCCGTGCCGCTGCAAGTCGGGCAAATGCATCGAGACTTGGTCGTCGGATCAATCAACCGACCCGGACGCTCACTCACCGAGCACTCGGCGCACTGCAAATAACCCGTCCCCTTGCAATACATGCAAATCTTCTTGCGTTGCTCCTTGACGTTTTGAATCTCGATTACGAAAAACGCGGAAATGGCTCCCACCGCTCCACCCGTGAAGGATGCGACAATCGGATCAACCTGGGCCAACTGCGCCGGAAGGTGCACGCTATCTATGAACTCTGCGTACGACGTACCCCCGAGCCCGAGTTTCACCTCAGCCATCGGCGCAATCAACCCGCCGAAGAGCAACAACAAACCGACGGCGGCGCCCCAATAGATGCGATAATCCTTCACGCTATCCTCCGTGAGCACCGGAAACCCTGGAATCACAGACTCAAACTCCCGCGGCGGCTGTACGTCCTCATCATCGAGTCCAATCGTCTTCACCCGCTGCTGCACCCGCAACCTCCGCAATTCTTCCATGAGAAGAAACACTCGCTGCCGACGGCTTTCGATATTCTGCGCGATCTCCCCAGCCTGCATATCCGCGAAATCAATCACCGAATTCCGCCCTTCGATGATGCAAAAGTTTTCCGGAAGCGCCGTAGATTCTGTCACCGCCGCCGACACCACCGCATTCTCCGCCGTCGACGATTCCCCCGCATCGCCCTCCGTCGCCGCGACGCGAGCCGCTCTCTTCGCCGGCGTCGCCCCGCGGTTGATTCTCACCCGTCGCACCGTCGTCACCGCCGTCCGTTCACACGCGCGAACCCGCGCGGACGAAGAAGCACGCATCGTCAACATTTTCACCCGTCGTCCTGACGACGCGCGCACCACACCGTTCGTTCGTCCGTTACCACTCGGTCGTTCGAGCAAAGCGCTTTTTACCCTTATCCAAATCCTAAATTCTTTGTCGATTCTCACCCGTCGACGCGAATCGAACGCCACGAAATGAAGCGCGTGCGGTGCGCGATCGTCCACGCGTACCTCTCGCGCTCGACTGCGGTTCGCGTCGTCCACCGTCGACCGCGCGCGCGCGTGTGTCGCGACGGACGCGCACGAAGTTTGAGGTGTGTGTTTTAAATTTACATTGGTGGTGGTATGATTACAACGTCCAAAGGTTGGACGCGTCGGACGACGCTTCGTGGGCGACGAGGGCGGCGCTCTTCCTGCGCCTCGGATTTCTCGGCGCCGCGGCCTCGGCTTCGAGCTGGTTGTCGATCATCGCGTCGAAGGCGTCGGCGACGAGCCACGCCCGAGAGCTTTCGCCCTCGAGGGCGACGAGCGCTTCGGCGACGCACTCGGCGGTGCTCAGACATCCCGGGGCGGGTTGTTTGCGAATGCGGTAGTTGCTCTCGCCGCGTTTGGGTGAAATTTTGTACTTTTTGAGCTCGGCGAGCCAAGGGATTCGGTAGTACATCCCTTTCGCGCGGTGCCAGGTGGAATCTAATACGATCAACGCGTCCAACTGCGTCGTCGTCGGCGGCGCGTCGGCGTCGGCGGCGTAACTCCCCTCATCCCGCGCCACCGCAATCTCGGCGAGATCCACCGCGTCATCGTCCGGCCATAACAGTCCCATTCTCGCCATCTCCTCCTCCCCAGGTCTCCTCGGCCCGGGTCCAAACTTGACGTCGTACCACTCCACGTCGCAGTTTTCCAACGCCAAGTCGCACACCGCCGCGCTTCCCAACGCCCTAAAAAACTCGTGTCGGTCCTGTAAAATCCACACCCGCGTTTTGTTTTGAATCTTCCCGCTCGCCCCGAGCGTTTTCTTCACCGCGTCGCACACGCACGTCGCGACGGCGCGTCGGCAGTGCGCGCACGTGCGTCGCTGCGGGCGAATCGTCGTCGCATCTTGTGCCCTTTTTCGCGCCTCGTACGCCTGAACCGCCGCCGATTTACCGCCACGGGGCGCCACCGAGGCCGATGAAGACGCCGCCGCGGTCATCGCGCGCGCCGACGGTCGCATCGCGCGCACCCGCTCGTCGTCGTCGTCGGCGTCGTCTGTCGTCGCGAGAAAGAGGCCCTCGTCTCCAAAAAGCGCACCGTGGGTGTACTATGTAGCTTTTAGCGCTATATAGACCAAATAACGCATTACATTCCAAGTACCAGACACTCTTTAGATGGCTTACGAGACCACAATATACGTGTTGAGTGACGCGACAGCGACGGATCGAGCGGAACCGGATCGCGCGGACGCCGGCCCGCGCGCGCACACCGGCGCGCGACGCCCGTTCGTCGCCCGAAAACGACGCGCGCGCATCGCATCGCATCCGATCTCGCTTCGCGTCGTCCTCGCTCGTTCGCGCGCAAACGACGCGCGCGGTGAGAGGAAGAGACGACGTCAGTCACGATGGCGGCGCGCGCGACGCCTGACGTCGGCGTCGCTTTAAACGGCGGATACCGCGCGCGATGGGCGTCGAGACGACGAGGAGACGACGCGAGAGGACGACGGGGGATGCGCGCGCGACGACGAACGCACCGCGCGGTGGCGGGGACGGAGGAAGACGCCGGACGAACGACGATGATGACGACGGATGACGCGGCGAGCGGAGGACGCGCGCGCGCGAACGAAGCGGCGAAAACGATCGAAGCGAGCGGGGAAACGACGGCGGATAGACTCAAGGCTTTGATTGTTATCGCTAAAAAGGCGTCGTCGTCGTCAATGTTGGAGGAATCGAAGCGGACGCCGAAGACTCGGGTGATGGGGTGCGCTTCGGCGAGTTGGATCGAGGCGCGCGTCGACGCGACGAGCGGACGCGTGTACGCGGCGTGCGCGAGCGAGAGCGACGTTACCCGTGGGTTCGGGGAGGTGTTGTGCGGGGTATTGTCCGAGTGCACGGCGGAGGAGGCTTTGGGGATCGGGAGCGAGTTTGTCGATGCCATGGAGATTGGCGCGGGGAGTAAGACTGAAAAGTCGCGCGCTAACGGGTTTAAGAATATGTTGGAGACGGCGAAGAAACAGATTCGAGCGGCGATGAACAGAGACGCCGCGGGTGGGAACGACGACCCGTTCCCGAGCCTCATCGTGAGCGCGAACGAAGTTCGGGCGAGAGGATCTTTCGCGGCGTCGCAGGCGACGTATTTGGAACCGGATGAGGCCAAGGTGAGCGCGCTGGTGCGAATGCTCGAGGAGAAGAAGATTGGCATCGTGGCGCACTTCTACATGGATCCAGAGGTGCAAGGGATTCTCATGGCGGCCAAGGCATCGTACCCGCACATCGCCATCAGCGATTCGCTCGTCATGGCGGATCTCGCGGTTAAGATGGTTGAGGACGGGTGCGAGACGATAGGCGTTCTCGGCGTGGATTTCATGTCTGAAAACGTCCGCGCCATTGTCGACGAAGCGGGACACACAGAGGCCAAGGTGTACCGCATGGCGGCGGAGGACATCGGATGTTCCCTTGCCGAGGCTGCGCAAAGCGTGAGCTACGACAAGTACCTCGAAGAGGCGAGCAAGACGAAGAATGCCGTGCACGTCATTTACATCAACACCGGACTCGACACCAAGGCGGCGGCGAACGCGAAGATCCCCACCATTACGTGCACGTCTTCCAACGTTGTCGCCACCGTGTTGCAAGCCGCGGCGCAAATCCCAGACGTGTGCGTGTACTACGGACCGGATACGTACATGGGTGGCAACCTCGCCGAGTTGTTGCAACGCATGACGACTTGGGACGAGGAGGAAATCAAGGCGCTTCATCCGGCGCACGATAGAGAAACGATCAAGTCTCTCTTGCCGCGATTAAAGTACTTTGACAACGGCACGTGCATGGTGCACGACATGTTCGGCAAGGATGTGTGCGACACCGTTCGAGCGTACTACGGCGACGCGTACCAGACGGCGCACTTTGAAGTGCCAGGTGAAATGTTCAAGCTCGCCATGGAGGCGAAGGATCGAGGCTTGGGCGTCGTCGGCTCGACGCAAAACATTTTGGACTACACGTGCGCGCGCGTGGACGAGGCTGTTGAACGCGCGTTGCCGCAAGGAGAGAGGTTACGTTTCGTCCTCGGCACCGAGACGGGCATGGTGACGAGCATTGTGCGCGCTGTGCAGAGCCGGCTTCGAGCGGCGCGCGACGCGGGCGTACACGACGTCGAGGCCGAAATCGTGTTTCCAGTCTCATCCGACGCCATCACGGCAACGGGCGAGACGGATATGCCCGTGGTTCCGGGTGTCGTCGCCGGCGAGGGTTGCTCTCTCGAGGGTGGATGCGCTTCGTGCCCGTACATGAAGATGAACTCGTACGACGCCCTCATCAAAATGTGCGAGCGCGTCGGCACGCAAGCCGGGGAAGCCATGCTCGCCGCGCAAGAGCCACGCAAGTACGAGAGCGAGACGGGCGAGGGGCCGTCTATCGCTGCGCAAGGGTGCGTTCCAATCTTGCACATGCGCCACTTCCAAAAGAACAAGGTGTTCTCGGACACCCTGGTTGAGGACATCAAAACGCGTTGAACCAACCACCACTAGTAGACAACACAACACGCACGCCCGCGCGAACGCGACAAATATTCATCAATTTACGTTTGAAAGAGAGAAAGGGGTTTTTAAATACAAAAAACGTGCTTTAACTCATTAATCCACCCCGGCGACGCCTCGCGTAATGGGATCCTTGGCGACGCTCAACAATTCCATGTCGAGCGTAACCGTCGCGTTGGCCGGAATCTCCATAACTTCATTCGGACCGTACGCGTACTCGGGCGGGACGATCATTCTGCGCACCGTGCCAACACCCATACCTTTGATGCCTTCGTTGAACGCCTTGATAAAAGGTCCGCCTGGCTTACCCGCGGGTTGTCCGACGGTGAACCCGATCGGGTTTCCGCCCGTCACGCCGGCGCCCTGACGCGAAGTTCCGACGGTGATCGATCTAAACTTCAAATCGTAATGCACCGCGACTCTCGCCCCGTTTGGCACCCCACCGGTCGCGCCGCTCGCGCCCTTCAAATCGTAATACAAAATCGGCGGGTTCGTTCCCGGAATCTGTTTCGCAAAGCGAAGCGCCGCGCCAGCGATTTTTATTCGTCAGTCACAGTCTGTTCAGAGCGTGCGCGCAGTGCCGTCGTTCTTCTTCAACGCCGTCGAACGTCCTGACACAGCAAACGAACGGTGATGACGACACCATCTCAAATAAAATACCAACATTTCACTAAATCCCTAGACGTAAACACACAGACGCGAAAGAAAACGCAGACGCTTGTTTTGGATATCCATCCACTCACCGGCACAAAGTTTTCGATCGGAATCCCACCCGTCGGTCCACCACTCAACCGCGCCTCGGCGCCTCGCGGTGTCACCATCGATACCGCCGCGATCGCCATCGCCGCGCGTCGACCGAACGACGACGACTCGCGCGTCGGGACGACGTCAACGGCGTCGTTGTTATCCAGCGTCGTTGCTGAGTCACCATCGCTCAACGCCTTTGTCGTCGTCGTCGTCGCGTGTCGTCGAACACGCGCGAGCTTCGAGGACGGGCGACGAAACGCGACGCGCGTCGTCGGTGTCGTCGTCGGTGTCGTCGTGAGCGCGGCGTGCATCGCGGTGATTCGTTGGTTCGTTTGATCGTGCGAGGCACGGTGTGTGGAAGGAAGTTGGTTTCCAAATTAAGAATTTCGTCAGTCGCACGCGCGCGCGCGCGGTTCGTTCGAGAAGAGACGGAACATTCGCGCGGGGCGGCGTCGACTCGGGAGAGACGAGACGCATCGATCGCACGCGGGGCGCGGCGAAGGAAGAAAGGCTCGGCGACTCTTGTGACCAAATTTAGAAACCAAGTTTAGAAACGAACCGACGAATGGGTTTGGACGGCGGAACCATCGCATCGCGGACAGATATCCTCCGCGGATCGTCGTGGGACGTCGCGAACGCATCGCAAGGACGCGGGGCCAAGGCGTCGAGCCGGGGCGGGGCGATCGGGGCATCGTACGTACACAAAGGGGAGCGCTTGGAGAGCGGCGACGCGCGCGCGTCTCGAAGCGCGGCGTGCGCGTTGACGGGTGAGACTTTGTCGGATGACGTCGTCGCGTGCGAGCTCGGTGCGTTGTATAACAAGACGGCGATGTTGGAGTTTGTTCTCGCGCGACAAGGGCGGTTCACGTCGGCGGAGGCGACGTATCGGTATGCGAATTTGAAGTCTGGACATGACGAGGCGACGAGGCACTTGAAGTCGTCGCGTGACTTTATGGATGTGAAGCTGACGCGCGCGAGCGAAGGCGATGGGAGGTTTGAGTGTCCAATCAGAGGTATCAAAGCGGGTGGGAAGTCGAGGGTGGATTTTGTGGCGATGCGTCCGTGTGGGTGCGTGTTGAGCGCCGCGGCAGCGAAACTGGGGGGCGAGACGTGCGCTGTTTGCAACGCAGAGACGACTGGGAAACCGCAACCGATTTTACCAGAGGACGAGGAAACGATTAGAGAGTTGAGAGAAAATTTGGAACAGCGACAAGAGACAGATGCGAGCAAGGAAGAGGCGAAGAGATTGCGAAAGAAGAATCGCCGAAAACTCGATCGATGGGCGGCGGATGAAGAATCGCGGCGGGTGAAGAAAATCGTAACGGCGGAGGTCGCGGGCGAAGACGTGGGCGAGACGAGCGGTTGAGAGGTGATGCGTGTACTACCAGAATTAGGAGAGTCATGTTGTAATACTACCGTACTTGTAAAGTACTAACACCAGGGACTGGCCACAAGATAGGGCTCAGGTTCATCGTCGCCGTCGTCCCGAATGCGCTTGTTCGGATTCAATGGTCTCTCCGAACCGAGTTCTTCTATGGAGAGCGAGCTGCTCGCCTTGTTGATTTGCCCGCGCTCTCTGCGAAGCTTTCGACGCAGTTCATCGTAGCGTGCGTGATCGGACTTGCTGACGGAAGGCTGGACCTTTGTAAAGGCTTCCTCGAAATGCGACATGGTAACCATTGGCGTCGAGTCAATTGACATCGATTTGAGCGCCGCAACGCACGCCTCGCGCACAAGCGACGCCAAGTCAGCACCGCTGAATCCTTCGCACGCGCCACTGAGCGCAATTTGATCGACGCGAACGTCCGAGGCGATCGGGGTCTTTCGTGTGAGCGTCCTGAGAATCGCGGCGCGTCCGTCTGGCGGAGGCAGAGGCACGTACAACAGCTTGTCGAGACGCCCTGGACGAAGCATAGCTGGGTCAATCATGTCCGGTCTGTTCGTTGCGGCGATCAAAAACGTGGCGTTTCTCGCCTCCAAGCCATCCATCTCTGTGAGAAGCTGGTTGACAACGCGTTCAGCCGACGTATTGTCGCCGCCGCTGCCTCTGCGAGGCGCTAAAGAGTCCATCTCGTCAAAGAAGAGCACGCACGGACTCGCTGCACGAGCGCGTTGGAACAGCGTCCGCACAGCGCGCTCGCTCTCACCGACGTATTTGTTCAGCAACTCGGGTCCCTTGATTGAGATGAAGTTGGCCATCGCCTCGTTCGCCGTAGCCTTGGCCACGAGCGTCTTACCGCAACCGGGCGGACCGTACAAGAGAACGCCAGTGGAAATGTTGAGACCCATGGCTTGGAATCGTTCGGGGTGCGCGATCGGCTCGGCGATAGAAAACTTGAGTTCCTCACGGACGTCGTTGAGAGACCCGACGTCGTCCCACGTCACGTTCGGGGTGGTCGTGAAGCCCTCGCGCTGGGCGGACGGTTGCACCTTGGTGAGCGCAATGTTGAAATCGTCCATGCTAATGGCGAGGTCAACCAACTCATCCTCCGTGAGCGGACGAGGATCAGCGAGACGACCCGTCGCGAGAGCGCCGTTCGTCTCTTTCTTCTCGCCGTCTTGAGACATGGGGGCGTCGGCACCGCCGGCTTCTTCGCTCTCAAGCTTTTTGAAGATTCGCGTCACTGCCGAAGCCGCCGCTTCCTTTGCCAGCGCGGAGAGATCAGCCCCGACGTAACCTGGCGTCTTCTTAGCAATCTCGCGCAGATCCAAGTTTTCGCTAAGTCGAAGTTTGGTCGCCTGGACACGCAGGATGCGCTCGCGCGCAGCCTCGTCTGGGATTCCGAGCATGATTTCTCTGTCGAATCGTCCCGCTCGGCGCAGCGCCGCGTCCATGCCGTCGGGTCTATTCGTCGCGCCAATCACCGTTACGTGACGGCGACATCTCGCCAGTCGGTCTACGGGATCGGACCCAACAACAGTGGACTGTAGCTCATCCATGGAGGCCAATAATTGCGCCACGATTCTTCTCTCCATCTCCCGTTGCGCGCTCTCGCGCTTCGGCACGATGGCGTCAATCTCATCGATAAAGATGAGCGACGGCGCGTGTGCCGCAGCAGTGAGAAATAACTCGCGAATCTTCGCCTCGGACTCACCGCTCATGCCGCTCACAATCTCCGTCGCCGCAATGGAGAAGAAGGGCACCTTTGCCTCTTGCGCGATGGCGTGCGCGAGCGTCGTCTTGCCGCAACCCGGCGGCCCATGAAGTAACACACCTCGCGGCGGGTCCACGCCGAGCCACGCATAGAGCTCGGGATGCATCAACGGCGACAAAATGAGTTCCTTGATCGCGTGCAGCGAATCCTCGATCCCACCCAAGTCTGAAAGCTTGACGGCTCGCGGCGACGTCATCTGCGCAAACGCTTTGGCCGACGTCTGCCTTCCGAATTCATCCTCATCCAAGCTCTCGCTCTCGCTCCCACCATCCCCGCCGCGCTTCCTCCTGTGACCTTTACCTTTTTTACCCTTCTTCTTCTTCTTTTTCTTCTCGTCCTCTGCGCGCTCGATGCGCATTCCTCTCTCTTGCAAACGCACCGAGTCGCCCCTCGATCTCGCCTCCGCCACCACTCTCAGCGCCTTTTCGTGCGCAGACTCCGTCTCTCGCCCGCTCTTCGACGCAACCGCCGCTTTTTCTTCCTCTTCCATCTTCAACGCGCGTTGTGCCGCCGCAGCGACGGCTTCCGGCGCTGCGAACGCCGGCTTGGCCGTCGCCGGTTCCGCGTGGCCCGTCGCTTTCGCTTCAGCGGCGTCCATAGCCGCGTCTTCCGAATCCGTTTCGTACGAAGACGAAGACCCCGCCGCATCTTCCGAATCATCGTCGTCATCATCGTCATCGTCATCCGACGAACCCTCGTGATCGCTCGACCCTTCATCCTCCATCCTCCCGAACGCGTCGTCCTCCTCCTCTTCGCTCTTCGTCGTCGTCGACGTCGTTCTCGCCCACTTCCCCCGTTTCCGCGCCTCTTCGATCGCCTTATCCACGCTCTTCCGAAACGGATTCATCGGTTTCCTCCCGTACTGCGCGTACGTCGTTCGCAGGTGTTCGACGACCGCGTCGACGTCGCGAAACGGATCGGCCGCCGCATCGGTCGCGCGCAATCCGCCGCCAACATTCGTCGTTTTCACGCGCGCGCGTCCGTACGCCTCGATCCGCGGGAGCAACAGCGGGTCGCACGTCGCGGTTTGCGTCGCGCCGCCGCCGCGGAGCGCCGCTCGCGCCGCCGCCGCGCGGTTCGAGGCGGGTTTCGCGTTCGGCATGAACGAATTTGGGCGGGCTGGCGGTGTGTGAGGATGGCATGGCGCCGGC
>JACLAB010001095.1_pt1 | contig 17114 bp, 20 predicted proteins | sample 8027921 | NCBI WGS metagenome assembly JACLAB01 (sample SAMN15725117, study PRJNA655200) | protist metagenome | isolation source: fluorescence activated cell sorting (FACS) single amplified genomes of... | place: USA: West Boothbay Harbor, Gulf of Maine | collected 2000-07-19 | reverse complement strand
GCAAATGGTCGATATGAACTTGATTATTTAAAAGTAAGAGAAGAAGTAGATAGAGAAGGTGGACAGTATTTTAGATTATGGTTTCCTGATAGAATTGATACAGTATATCTTCCTAAAGATTCAGAACCTAGATTAATGGATTCTACACCGAATACGATTGGCAAAATACCAGCAGTAATTTTATACAATGCTAAATCTCATAAGAGAGGAATTGGTCATTCAGATTTAACTGATATAGCTGATCTACAAAAATCTATTTACAATGAATACTCTGAAATGGAACAATTAATTAGATTAACTAACCACCCTTCTTTAGTTAAAACTCCAAGTGTTAATGCGAGTGCTGGTGCTGGTGCAGTTATAGAAATGCCTGATGAATTAGAACCTAATTTAAAACCATACTTACTACAACCCTCTGGTCAGAACTTACAAGCTATTATGGAATCAGTAAGACACAAAGTAGATGCTATAAATAGAATTGCACATACTGGTGCTATCAGAAGTACAAAGACACAAGTATCATCTGGTGTAGCTTTACAAACAGAATTTGAATTACTTAATGCTAGACTATCAGAAAAAGCTGACAACTTACAAATAGCAGAAGAACAATTATTTAAACTATATGCAATGTTTCAAAATGTTAAATTTGATGGAGAGATTAATTACCCAGATTCATTTAACATTAGAGATTATGCAAGTGATCTTATGTATTTCCAACAAGCAAAAGCATTAAACATTGGTTCTCCTACTTTCAATAAAGAAGTAGATAAAGAAATCGCAAGAGCAGTAATAGATGATGATGAAAAGCTAAATGAAATATTTGATGAGATAGATATTAAATCAGAGGTTGGAGAATTTACACAAGACGAAGTAGAACAAGAAACAGTAGAAGAAGAAACTATTTAATTAATATTATTGTAAATTGATTAAGTAGTCTTTACTTAATTTGTTTTTATTATCTAAATTTACTAAATCATCTAAAAATTCTTTTGCTTGTTTAAATGATTTTATATTTTTAGGATAAAAAGGTATTGTCTGTTTTCTATCATAAGTGCTGAATGAAAAATTCATTTTTTTATTTGAATAGTATTCAACATTAATATCCATAATATCCAATTCATCATAATTTGCTTGAACAAAATATTCTTTAGGTATTGGTAATTTATTTTTAACTTTTGTAATTTGGTTTATTTTAAATGGTACAACATCTTTATTTTCATCAATAAATTGTCTTTTAATTTCAAAAGAAATAACAAACTTATCACCAGAATTTTTAAAAGTGTTTAATTGTCTAGAAGTACCAAAATAAATAAATCTATTATTATTAGAATCTTTAAATTTGTAGCAAGAACAAAAACCATATTCACTTTCAAAATTAAAAGTTTCTGTAAGTTTTAGTTCCATTTCTAAAACATCACCAACATTTCCAACATATTGGCTAGACTCACAATCTTTTTTAGAAACATTAAATGCAAGATTTTCTAAATGATTATTATAGCTAGTAATATGATGATTAAATAATAACCAATCTGGAGTATGAGGAATATAAACAGGAGAAACATATTTAGTTCTTAACCAAATATCAACATTTACTTTATCTCCCTCTAAATATTCTTTAGCTTTAATTTTAGCAATTTCTAAATCAGTAGAAAGATTTTTAACATAATCTTCTCCACAATTTAAAATATACATTTTAGCATCAGCACCCATTGAGATGTGATAACCTTGTTCTTTATTTTGTTTTTGCATGGCTCTCTCTTTCCATTGGTTGATTTATCTATAAAATGTATTAGAAATTGATATAAAGGTCAAATAAAAACGAGCATAGTATTTACTAGCTTTTTGGAGTATATATTAGAACATAATTAGAACAAAATGGCAGACATAATTAAAGACTCAACAATATATCGAATCAAGCAGATAGAACTTGCTGAAGCAGAATATTACAAAACTTTAATCAAAACATTAGACAGAATAGAACGAGAAGTAGTATCTCTTGCTAGTAGATTACCTTTAACAGATGGTAAGTTAATAGAACTCCAAGCTGCTATTGCTATTAGACCACAAATAAAAGCTATTCTTGAAAGAGAATATTTAGCATGGTCAGATACAGTTGTTAGAAAAGGTTTTAATAAACAAGCTAAAAGAATTGAGAAAATATTTAAAAGAATAGGCAATATACCTATCGAGTTTCAAGAACTAACTAAAGGCGATCTAGCATTAGTACAAAACCTAAAGCAACAATACTTTACACAGTTTAAAGATGTATCTAATACATTTACAAGACGATTATCAGAAAAAGTTTATCAGAATACATTAGTTGGTTCAGAATTTACAGTATTAGAAAAAGAATTAAGACAAACTATAAATGGTATTTATGCTAGTGCAGATGACCCAGAAGCACAGAAATTAGTTGATTATATAAATCAAAATAAGTTTAATAAATCTAAAAAAGACGCAGTAGATAAAGCAATTCAAACTTTACAGACTAAATTTGCTAGAGATCGTGCTGGAGAGAACATGAAACGATATGCTGGACAGATATTAAACGATTCATTAAGAGATTTTGATGCAACATTAAACTTTAATAAGTCAAATGATGCTGGTTTAACTTATGTTAAATACTATGGAGATGTAATTCCAACAACTAGACAGTTATGTAGAAATGTAGTAAGTGGAGTATATAACAAAAGACAAGGTGGACTTTTCACTATTGACGAAGTTAGAAAACTTTGGTCAAGCACAAGTTGGAAAGGTAAGAAGTCTGGTAATCCTTTAATAGTTCGAGGGGGTTATAATTGTCGACACCAATGGAGTTATGTCAATCCTGATTGGTATAACAAAGCTGGAGAACTAATAATATAAACTAAACAGGAGTCTTATGACGCAAGAAACAGAGGTAGTTCAACCGAAAAACGAACAAGTAGAAACAAAAGAAGAAGTAAAAGTAGAAGCACAAGTAGAAACACCAAAGCAACAAACTTTTACACAAGAGCAATTAGATAACATAATCAAAACAAGATTAGATGCTGAACAAAGAAAAACACAAAAGATTCTTGAAGCAGAAGAAAGTAAAAAAGCTGAATTAATTAAAGAACAAGAATTAAAAGAAGCTAAATCTAAAGCAGATATTGAAAAGATTATGCAAGATAGATTATCTGAAAAAGACTCTGAACTTAACAGATATAAAACACAGATTAAAAAAGAAAAAGTTGATAACTCAATTTTATCTGTTGCTAATAGAGAAAAATCTATCAATGCACAGCAAGTCGTATCTTTGTTAAAAGATGAAGTTAAATATACTGATGATGGTAGAATAGAAATAGTTGATAATAATTCTAATGTAAGATATAACACAAAAGGAGAACTATTAACGATAGATGATAGAGTTAAAGAGTTTTTAGATGCTAACCCACATTTCCGTCAAGGGTCTTTGTCTGGTTCAGGAAGTCAGAGTAGTGTCGAAGGTAAAACTGTTAAACCATTTAATTTACAGGACTTGGACTTAACAAACCCAGAAGATCGTAAAACCTATTCAGAATATAGGAAAAAGCGAGATTCAGGTGCTGTTGAGATTAACTTAAACAATAAATAATAGGATAATAAAATGGCTAACGAAAGCACAAGTTCTACACTATCAGAACTATATACAGAGATAGTGGCAGAAGCACAATTTGTAATTAACGAGAAATCTATAATGAAAAATCTTGTTAAAAATTATGCTATATCAGGTGGTGGAAAATCAGTTGAAGTTCCGATCTATGCAGCAGTAGCAGCGGCAGCGGTGGCAGAAGCAACTGACTTATCTAACACAGCAATCAACCCAAGTTCAGTAACTATTACTGCGGCTGAAGTTGGTGTTATGACAACTCTAACAGATTTAGCAAGAAACTCTGCACCAAGAAATGTTGCAGCAGATATTGGTAAATTATTTGGAGAAGCAATCGCAAAAAAAATGGATCAAGACTTACTTGCTAAATTTGATGGTTTTTCAACTGCTGTTGGAACAGATAGTGCAGCTTTATCGCCAGCAACTATTTTCAATGCAGCATCAACTTTAAGAGCATTAGGACTTCCTGTTGATGAAACTTATTGTGTATTGCACCCAAAAGTAGCGTATGATCTTAAATCAGGATTAACAAATACTTTTGCTGGTCTATCAACTGACCTATCAAACGAAGCATTAAGAGGTGGCTTTATTGGTCAAATCGCTGGTATCAAAATCTTTGAAACTGGTAATATGGCAAATACTGGAACTGGTGGAGATTTCAAAGGTGGAATGTTCCATAAAGATGCTTTAGGTCTAGCAATGATGCAAGACATTAAGATTGAAACTCAAAGAGATGCTTCTTTAAGAGCAGATGAAATCGTAGCAACAGCAGTTTATGGTGTTGGCGAATTACATGACTCTTATGGTATAGAAGTACTTGCAGATTCTTCAATATTATAATAATACTTTTAAGGTGGGGGGATTAAACTCCCCACTTTATGAAAAAAAGGAAAAATATTATGAAATTATCTAATGGAAAAAAAATTATAGAAAGAACAGAACAAGATTATAAAAAAAATATAAACATATGGACATTAAGAGGGTGGAAGCCTGTTGATGACAATGTTAAAGAAAATGTTAAAGAAGTAGATCAAACTTTTGAAAATGAAACAGTAGTTCCTATCAAACCTAAAAAAAGAAAAGAAAAAAAGAAATGAAAAACTTAACAAAATATATAGAACTTGCAAAACAAAATCCTAAAGTAAGTATTGGTATTGCTGTTGCAGTTATAATTATATTATCTTGGGTATTTTAACATGGCAAATTATACTGGTGCTGATGTAATTACTCATGCAGATGTAACAAAGTATCAACCAGATGCTTTTGACTTTGGTATTGCAAATAACGCAACAGAAACAGTTAATTTCTTTGCACAAACTACTAACGATATTTTAAGAGCATTAAGAGTAGAGTGGTGGCCTGTATATAAAACAAACATATTCACAGACATCACAGTTCTTAACACAGCAGAAATGGTTAATACAAAAGTTAATTTAGATCAGTTTGAACGTGCTGGTGTTTATCTATTTTTGGGAAGATTCTTTTTACCAGCATTAACTAAATTCAGACCAGAAACAGAAAAAGATAGATTTGAAAGAATGGCAGAATATTATATGAGTCAATACAATATGGAATGGAGAATGATCTTGGAAGATGGTGTTGAGTATGATGTTGATGCAGATGGAACTATTGTATCTAACGAAAGAGAGCCTTTACATGGATTCAGAAGATTAATTAGATAATGGTTGTATCAGTAAAAGTTAAAACTAATACCGAATTTCTTAAAACAAGATTAAAAAAAGTAGAGAGAAAAATCAAAAGCATTATTGAAAAAGGAATACTACAAGGTGGTTTTCAATTACTAGATATAATCAGAACTAAAACTGCAAAAGGAATAGACTTTAGAGATAGACCCTTTGCACCTTATAGTCAGGGTTATTTAAAAAAATTAAATAAAGAAGGTAAATCAACTAAAGTAGATTTATTTTATTCAGGTCGTATGTTAGGTGCTTTAACTCCTAGTGGTAAAACAGTTAGAAAAACAGGAACAAATAAAGTATCAGTAGGATTTAGTAATAGTCAAATGCTTCAAAGAGCAGTATTTAATCAAGTATTGGGAAAAACAAAACGTGAATTTTTTGGATTTAATGATAGAACTGCTAATATAATAGGCAGACAATTTAATAAATTTGTAGCCAAAGAATTTAGAAAGGCAAGAATATGAGCATAAGAGAAGATATAGCAGCAAACTTATTATCAGTTATTTCAAACATATCTAGTCCAGCAATCAAAAAAGCTACTAGACAACCTTTCTTGTTAGACGAATTATCTATGCAACAATACCCAGCAGTTATAGTTCAGACATCAGAAGAAAATAGAGAAGATAGCGAACTTGGAAGTGGTGCTAAAACAAGACATGGTACTATTGATTTTGTAATACTAGGATTTGTTAAAGGTGCAGAAGATAATATAGATACTGCAAGAAACGCATTAATTACAGCTATTGAAACTGCGATAGAAGCTGATATTACTAGAAACAACAAAGCACTTGATTCAGAAGTAGTGCAAGTAGAAACTGACGAAGGTTCTTTATTTCCAGTTGGTGGAATAAAAATGACAATTAGATGTATGTACGAATATCAATCAGGAACACCATAAGGAGATAACCAATGAGCAAACTAGATAAATTATTAGATAGAGTAAGTAAAAAAGTAGATCAAGTAGAAAAATTACAAGATAAAGAATCTTTACTTTGTGAAGAAGTAAAAGACTTAATTGAAGAAATTAGAGAAAATTATGTAGAAGAAGATCATACTTGGGAAGAAGCAGATAATGATGATTTAGATGAAGATTTAGATGACGAAGAAGATCAAGAAGATATTGACGAAGAAGATGAAAAGTAATAAAAGGACTTATGGCTAAAGACATTAAATTATATAAAGATAATTCAGAGATAACTATTAATGAATCTAATCTTGAACATTTTTTAAGTTTAGGTTATAAGGAAGAACAAACGAAAACAACAAAAATTAAAGAGGATAAAAAATGGCAACACATCACGGAAAAGAAGGACAAGTAAAAGTCGCTGGCACAGCTTGTGGCGAACTAACTGGTTTCACAATAGAAACTACAGGAGATGTAGTTGAGGACACAGCTTTATCAGACGCAACTAAATCATTTGTAACTGGACGTACTTCATTTTCAGGTACTTTAGAAATGCACTTTGATGAAGGTTCTGCTCAACAAGAAGCATTACTTGCTGGTGCATCTATTGCTTTTATTTTATTACCAGAAGGTGCTGCTTCAGGAGATGCTAGTTATACTGGAACAGGAATTATTACTGGTATGAGTATCAATAGTTCAATGGACGCAATTATTTCAAGAACAGTTACTTTTCAAGGAACTGGTGCTTTAACTGTAGGAACAGTTTAATCTAATTTATGTCAATTATAGACAGGGTTAAATCCCATTTTGAAACTCTTAAAACTATTACAATCGAAGTAGAGCAATGGAAAGACGAGCATGGAAATGCTAGTATATTCTATTCAGAACCATTAACTCTTGAAGAAAAAAACATTATCTTTAAAAAGTCTAATAACTTTCAAGACTTAACTATTCTAGTTGATTTGCTTATAATGAAACTCCAAGTCAAAAATGACAAAGGAGAAATGATTAAAGCCTTTGATGTTAATGATAAATTTGCTTTAAGAAAAAAAGCAGACTCTAATGTTATATCTAATATTGCCAATCAAATACTTTTAGATACTAATTACGAGGAAGCCGAAAAAAAGTAGATAGCGACCCTGAAATAAGGTCGCTTTTAGTAGTAGCAGACAGACTCCACATTCCAATTCAACAAGTTCTTGATATGCCAGTTAGTCATTATAATCTTTGGTTAGCTTACTTGAAAAAAGAACAAGAACAGTATAAAACAAATCAATCATTAGCAGAAGCAAGGAATTTTAAATAATGGCAAATCAAAGACTCAATATAGATATAGTAGCAAAAGATAAGTCGAAACAGGCTTTAAATGGTGTTCAAAAGTCTTTAGGTAGATTAAAAAATTCTGTATTTAATTTAAGAAATGCCTTTTTAGGTTTGGGTGCTGGTTTAGTTGTTAGAAATTTAGTTAATACAGGAAAACAATTAGAGAATTTAAGAGTCAGATTAAAGTTCTTATTAAAAGATACTAATGAGGGTGCAAAGGCATTTGATAATATGACTAAGTTTGCATCTAAAGTTCCTTTTTCATTGGAACAAATCCAATCAGGTGCTGGTATTCTTGCAACAGTAACAGATAATGCTGAGGACTTACAAGAAATGTTAGAGATAACTGGTAATGTTGCAGCAGTTACAGGATTAGATTTTAGAACAGCTTCAGAACAAATACAAAGATCATTTAGTGCTGGTATAGGTGCAGCAGATTTATTTAGAGAAAAAGGTGTTAGAAATATGCTTGGCTTTAAAGCTGGTGCAACAGTTTCTATTGAAGAAACAGTAGTAGCATTTGAAAAAGTATTTGGTAAAGGTGGAAGATTTGGAAGTGCAACTAATGAATTAGCAAATACATTTGAGGGAACTTTATCAATGATTGGAGATAAAGTATTTAACTTTAAAAAAGTATTATTAGAAGCTGGATTCTTTGAAGAACTAAAAAATCAATTTGGAGATTTAGATAAATTCTTGGAAAATAATTCTCAAAAAATAGATGAGATAGCAACAGCAATAGGAAAAAATTTAGCAGAAGCAATTATTGGTGCAGTACAAATAGGAAAAGATTTAATTCCATTTTTATCTAAAGTTAAAGATCAGTTAATAGGACTTAAAGAAACATTTGATTCTTTACCAGCAGTAATGAAACAAGTTGGTATTATAGGTGCTTTGTTGCTTGGTAAAAAAGGAATATTAGGTTTAGGTTTAATATTAAAAGCAATAGAAAAAGCAGATGAATTTGGAGAAAAATTTGGAAATAAACCTTTAGTACTTCCTGAAATAAAACCATTTGAAAGTGAATTATCAATACCAATAGAAGAAAAAACAATTAAGAAAGTAAATGAACAATTAGAATCTTCATTACAAATAATAAATGAATTTGAAAATGAATTATCTATTGCCATTCCAAGTGCTACTCAAAAAGCAATCTCTAAATTTAGAGAAATGAATGATGGTGCAATACAAGATTTTGAAAAAAAAATGAGTAATATTAAAATGACTATTGCAGAAGGTATTAATAATGGAATTACTACAATGTCGCAAGGTATTGCAAGAGCAGTTGTATTTGGAGAAAAATTATCTGATACATTAAAAAATATGGCACAACAGTTCTTATCAAAAATTATAAGTCAATTAATAGAAGTTGTTGCAAGAAAAGGTGTTGAACTTGCAATAGAAAAATTAATTACAAGAGAAAAACAAAAACAAGCAGCTTTAAGTGGTGCTAGTGCTGGAAGTAGTTTCATAAGTTTTGCTACTAGCTTTTTACCAAAATTTGCTAGTGGTGGTGCAGTATCAAAAGGAAAACCAATAATGGTTGGAGAAAATGGTGCTGAAATGTTTGTACCAAATCAATCAGGACAAATTACTCAATCAGCTAGAGGAACTGGTGGTGGAAGTACAACAGTTAATTTTAATATAAACACAGTAGATGCTAGAGGATTTGATGAACTACTAACTCAAAGCAGAGGAACTATAACTCAATTAATTAATCAAGCTGTTAATGAGAGAGGGGCTAAAGCTATTATATAATGTCAGGTGCTTTCCCTATATCAACTGCTAAATTTGGAACTTTAGGAATAAAGTCAATTCAAAATACTCTTATATCTAAATCAGTATCAGGTAAAAGATTAGTAAGACAAATAGATAATCAAAGATTTGCTTTTACAGTTCAAATTATTACAGGAACAAGATCAAGCACTTATGGAGAGTTGATGGCTTTTATAATGAAACAAAGAGGTCAAAAAGAAACCTTTACAATTATCCCACCAGAACTTGAAGATGCTAGAGGTAACGAGTCAGGTACAGTTTTAGTTAATGGAGTTCACGCAGTTGGAGATACAACGATTGCAGTTGATGGACATAACAATGATTCAACACATAAATTTAGGGCTGGAGATTTTATAAAGTTTGCAAGTCACTCTAAAGTTTATATGGTTGTTGCAGATGTAACTTCTTCTAGTAATGCTTCAACAGTTACAATAGAACCACCTTTACTTGTAGCACTAACAAACGATTCAATAGTTACTTATGACAATGTTCCTTTTACAGTAGCTTTAACTTCTGACATTCAAGAATTTGGAGTATCAGGTGCAGATAATGAAGGCAAATTATATTACGAGTACCAATTTGATGTTGAAGAAGCCTTATAGATGAAATATAAAGTAAAGTATTGGATTAGTGTTGATTTCTTGGCAGAAGAAATAATCGAAGCTGATGATTTTAATGCTCAATCTTTGAATCAAGGAAAGTATAGCGACCCATCTAAAAATGCTACTTATACTGTCAATGATGCAATAAAAATTAATAGAAGAACATTCGAGGAATATGACGAGAAGCCTGACAACAGCATTAAAGAACGAATTAGCGACAAATGATATTAGACCATTTCACCTTATTACACTTGGGTTTGGTACTCCTGTTAATATTACAGATAACTCATTTCCATTAACTTCTTCTATATCAGGTGGTTCAGTTACTTATGCAACAAGCGATTTTATATTAGGCTTTTCTAATTTTACAGAACAAGCAGATATAACAAAATCAAGTTTAACAATATCTTTATCAGGTGCAGATCAAACATTTATTTCAATTTGTTTAGGAGAGAATGTAGTCAATGATTCTGTAACTATTTTTAGAGGTTTATTAGCTGATGACAATTCTATTATTGCAGACCCTTTTCTTTTATATTCTGGCAACATAGAAAGTTTTAGTGTGAATGAATCTCAAAAAGATAGCACAGTTAATTTAGCAGTAGTATCTCATTGGGCAGACTTTGATAAAAAGAATGGTCGTAAAACAAACAACACATCACAACAAAGATTCTTTAGTGCAGATGTAGGAATGGATTTTAGTTCTGAAACAGTACAAGACATTAAATGGGGTAGAGAATAATGTTTAATTGGTTTGATAAATTATTAGTTAAAATAGCAAAAAAAATATTAAATAGGTATGCACCTAAAGGCGAATTTATTGCCTACATTAATAAAAAGGAAGAAAAAATATTAAAAGAATTAGGTGGATATGGAAAACCAGTAAACGAAACAGGAATTAAATCTTTTTTTTCTTTAGGTGATATTGTTGATTTTGGTAAAAGTATTGCTGCACCAGTTCTAAAATATGTTTTAAAACTTAATCCTTTTCTTTCATTAGTTATTAGTCTTGGACTTGCTTGGTTAATGCGACCAAAAATGCCTGAAATGCCTGACTTTGGTACTAATGATTTTGACAATTATGAAAAAGGAATTTTATTAAATAAACAATCTAATGACGCAAACATTCCTGTAATCTATGGAGAAAGAATGATTGGTGGTACTAGAGTTTTTATGGAAACCTCAGGAACAGATAACACTTATTTATATATGGCTATTATCATATCGGAAGGAGAGATAAGCGATATAACAGAAATAAGAATAGATGATAAAGTAGTTACATTGTCAGGCGATTTAGCAGATAACACTCAAAGAACAGTAGCAAGTAATGATGCTAATTTTTATAAAGACTCTACAAGTTTAATTACAGTAGAGCCTCATTATGGAACAGATGGACAATCAGCATCAAGTTTGTTATCAACATTATCTTCTTGGGGTAGTTCTCACAAACTATCTGGTCTTTCATATTTAGCTATAAGGTTTAAATGGCATTCAGACGCATTTGTAGGTGTTCCTAAAGTTCAATCAGTAGTACAAGGTAAAAAAGTTGTAGCTTATAATTCAAGTTCTGTTGCTCAAACTGCTGCATTTTCCAATAACCCAGCATGGTGTTTATTAGATTATTTAACTAATGAAAGATATGGAAAAGGAATAGCCATAGCTAATATTGATATACCAAGTTTTTATACTGCATCTGGAATTTGTGATACAAAAGTTACTCCTTATGGTTCTGCAAGTGATATTGATGTTATGGATTGTAACGCAATTATAGATACATCAAGTCCTGTAATAGATAATGTTAGAGAATTTTTAAAAGGTTGTAGGGGTTATCTTCCTTATGTTAGTGGTAAATATAAATTAATTGTTGAAACAACAGGGTCATCATCAATTACAATTACAGAAGATGATATTATTGGTGGATATACTTTAGCAAGTCCAACTAAAAATTCAAAATATAATAGAGTTATTATTTCATTTGTTAATCCAGATAGAAACTATCAAGTAGATGAAGTACAATTTCCTGAAATAGATGATAGTGGTTATGCAACAGCAGATAAACACGCAACTATGAAAGCTGTTGATGGTGGATTCTTATTAGAGGGAAGATTCGATATGAAAACTATTACTTCACCATATCAGGCTTTAGAAATGGCAGAAGTTATATTAAGAAGATCAAGAGAAGCATTAGGTTTATCTCTTAATGTTAGCTTTAGTGCTTATGATATAGCCATAGGAGATATATTAGGAGTAACACATTCTAGTTTAGGTTTTTCAAATAAACAATTTAGAGTATTAGCAATTAATTTTAATGCTGATTTTACATTAGGTTTAGACTTAATGGAACATCAAGATTCTCATTATACTTGGGCTACTAAAACACAAGTAGCATCAACACCTAGTACAAACTTACCTAACCCATTTGTTATTCAACCACCAGCAAGTGTTACATTAGATGATGAGTTAATTGAATATAATGATGGAACTGTAATTGTAGCTTTAAATGTAACTGTAGGTGCTTCTCCTGATAGTTTTATTGATTATTACCAAGTAGAATACAAATTAAGTACAGATTCAGATTTTATTATCTATGCACAAGGGTCAGGATTAAATCATAGAGTCTTAAATGTAATTGACCAAAAAATTTATAATGTAAGAGTTAAAGCTGTAAATACTTTAGGTGTATCATCAACTTATGTAACAGCGACTAGAACTATTGTAGGTGCGATTGAGCCACCAGCAGATGTTACAGATTTTTCTTGTAATATTTTAGGACAAGAAGCACATTTATCATGGACACAAATACCAGATTTAGATTTAGCTTATTATCAAATTAGATATTCAACATTAACAGATGGCACAGGAGATTGGGCAAACTCTGTATCTTTGGTAGAGAAAGTATCAAGACCAGCAACTTCTATAAATGTACCAGCAAGAGTTGGAACTTACCTAATTAAAGCTGTAGATAAACTTGGAAACTTTAGTTCTAACGCAACAGCTATTGTTTCTAATGTTACAGGAATACAAAACTTTAACTCAATAACTTCTGTATCAGAACACCCTGACTTTGATGGAACATTAACAAACACAGCAATAGTAGATGGCACATTAAGATTAGATTCTTCTGAATTATTTGATGCAGCTAGTGGAAACTTTGATGCAGAAACAACTAGATTTTTTGATTCAGGTGTAGCTAATGCAGACTTCTTTGCAAGTGGTAATTACTTATTTGCAGATGTAGTGGATATAGGTGCTAAACATACTTGTAGATTAACAGCTACTTTAAAACAAACTTCAGATGACCCTGATGATTTATTTGATAATAGAACAGGATTATTCGATTCTCAAAATTCTAGTTTTGATGGAGATACACCAGCTAACTCTAATGCACATATTGAGATTGCAACAAGTGATGATAACTCTACATTTACATCTTTTCAAAATTTTGTAATAGGTAACTATACTGCTAGATTTTTTAAGTTTAGAGTTGTTTTAACTTCAAGTGATTTAGCTTCAACTCCAGTGGTTCAAGAAGTGTCAGTTACAATAGATATGGAAGATAGAATATTTAGTGGAAATGATATAACATCTGGTGCAACAACTAAAACTGTTACATTTACAAACCCATATAAAAGTGCTAATTATGCACTAGGAATTACAGGACAAGGAATGGCAACAGGAGATTTTTTTCTAGTAGAATCTAAAACTATTAATGGATTTAACGTAACATTTAAAAATTCAAGTGGTTCAGCAGTATCTAAAACATTTGATTTTATTGCAAAAGGGTTTTAAAAGGAGTATAAAACAAATATGGCACAACACGATTATAACATAGCAAACGCTTCATTTCCCACAGTTAGATCAGACATTAATGATGTTTTATCTGCAATCAATACATCTAATTCAGGTACATCAAGACCAAGTGGTGCAGTAGCTGGAACGATCTGGCTAGATACATCAGGTGGTGTAACTGCTAACATTTTAAAATTTTATGATGGGGGTGCTGATATAAATTTAGCAACGATTAACACAACAGCGAATACTGTCGATTGGACGGATAGTTCAGTTGTAGCAGATTTAGTAAATGACACTTCTCCACAATTAGGTGGAAACCTAGATACTAATTCACATAATATTGGAATAGATGATGCTCATGGAATATTAGATGAAAACAGTAATGAGCAATTAATATTTCAAACAACAGCTTCAGCAGTTAATTATTTAGAAGTAACAAATAGTGCTACAAGCAATAATCCATCTATATCTGCAACAGGAAGTGATACTAATGTTGGAATAGAATTTAGCACAAAAGGAACAGGGGCTATTAAATTTAACGATCTAGCTTATATTCCACAACAAGCATTATCATCATCTTCAAACGCAGTAGCTTGGGACGTTCAAGCTAAACCAAACGCATATCATTTAACAACTGAAAATACGACTTTCTCTGCACCAACTAATGCAGTAGAGGGTGCTTTTATTTGTATTGAAATTAATTACAATGGTTCACACACTATTGCTTTTAATACTGTATTTGAATTTGCAGCTTCAACTGCACCAACATTTACTTCAGCAGATGCTAAAACTGATATTCTTGTTTTCAAATACAATGGTGCTATCTGGCAAGAAGTAGGTAGAACATTAAACCTTAGTGAAAGTTAAAATATGTACGCATTAGTAACAGATAACGAAATAACAAAATTTATTAACCATCCTAAATCTTTAGTGATTGGTGATGTAAGATACCCAGCTAAAATATTTCAGTTTTGGTCAACATCAGAATTAAATGCCATAGGTATTTATGAAGTAGTATTTAATGACAGCAATAAAAAAGATGAACAATGGTATATTAATACTAATCAAACTTTTGCTTTTGCTGATGGAACTGTAACAGCTTCTTATGGAACTGCTACACCAAAGGCTCATGCAGATAGTTTATATACAAGCCAAGATAATACAGATGGTTTAATACCAGATGATAAATCAGTTGGAGATGTAAAAGTTGAAGGATTAAAAACAGTTTTAATTAAAAGTTTAAAACAACAAGTAGCTGGAATACTATCTGATACTGATTGGTACATAACTAGAAATTCTGAAAAATCTACTGCTATACCTAGTGCTATATCTACTCACAGAGATGCAGTAAGAACTAAACAAGCAGAAATGGAAACTGCAATAACAAATGCAAGTAACACTCCAGCATTAGAAACTTTATACACTTACACTACTGATAGTGATGGTGTTCAATCAAGACCATTAGGCGAACTTCCAACATTGGAGAGTTAATGATTATTCTTGGAACTAACTCCATAAAAGCAACTGGTGGTTTTAATGTAGCTAACTCATGTAGGTTTAATAGAGCAGATAGTGCTATTTTATCTAAAACATTTAGTGGTGATGGTACACACCATGATAAAGGAACAATATCTTTATGGATAAAAAGAAATGAACTTGGTGCTGAAGAAGTTTTATTTAGTGCTGGTGCTTCTGGTAGAGAATTTATAAGATTTGAAACTAATGATACTTTAACTTATAGAAGTGTAACAGAAGGTTATCACTTAAACACTAATAGAGTTTTTAGAGATATTTCTGCTTGGTATCATATTGTGGTGGCTTTTGACAGTTCTCAAGGTACTTCTTCAAATCGTCAAAAAATTTATGTCAATGGAGTTCAAGAAACTTCTTTTGCCACAGAAACTTACACACCTAATCAAAACATGGATCATAAATTATTATCTGGTGAATTAAACACACTAGGTAAAGATAGTGAACAAAATGCTTTTGCAGCTTGTTATTTTTGTGAAGTTGTAGGTATTGATGGTCAAGCATTAACACCAACTTCATTTGGAGAATTTGATGAGGACAGTAATATTTGGAAGCCAAAAGATGTATCTGGTTTAACTTTTGGTACTAATGGATTTTATTTAGAATTTAAAGAATCTGGAACTTCTCAAAATGCTAGTGGACTAGGTGCAGACACAAGTGGTAATACTAATCACTTTGCAGTTAATAACCTTACAGCAATAGATCAATCTACTGATACTTGCACAAATAATTTTGCAACATTTAATCCTTTAGTAGCAGGTTCTGGAGTAACTTTTGCTGAAGGAAATTTAGCAGTTGGTTGTGGAACTGTGGGAACATATAATTATTCAGTATCTACTATTGGAGTTAATAAAGGTAAATGGTATTTAGAATGTAAGGTAAGTTCGTCACCAAAAGCTGCTATTGGTATTGTATTTGATGGAGATACTGGAAATGTTTTTCAAAACATTATAAATGATAAACCACCGGGAAATAATTCTTATGGTTGGGGGTATAAACCCGGAAATGCTGGTGCTGTAGAACATAATGGTGCAAACATAACTTTTACTCCAACTGCAACTGCTGATGAAAATGATGTTATTGGAGTTGCTCTTGATTTAGATAATGATCGTCTTTACTTTAGCAAAAATGGCACTTTTTTAAATAATGGTAATACACAAAATTCAACTGGTGCAATAGATATTTCAAGTAGGTCTGGTTTTGTTTTTATTGCTTTAGGTGATACTGATACTACCAATACAACAACAACTTTTAATTTTGGTTCTCCACCTTATGCAATCTCATCTGGCAACACAGATGGTGATGGCTATGGAAACTTTGAGTATGCAGTGCCTTCTGGTTATTTTTCGTTGAACACAAAAAACCTAGCGGAGTATGGATAATGGCTTTACATTCGTTACACTCATGCAAAGAAATTAACATAGGTTACACAAAGGATTAATCATGGCTTATACAATAATAGACGATCCAACAGCATACTTTCAAGTTAAGACATATGCTGGAACAGGAAATGCACAAGGAATTACTTTAGATGGTAATTCAAATATGCAACCAGATTGGGTTTGGTTTAAAAATAGAACTATTTCTGCAAATCATGCCTTGTTTGATTCTGTTAGAGGTGCAACAAAAGTATTAGGCTCTAATACTACTACAGAAGAAGCAACAGAAGCGCAGATGCTTAAATCATTTGATAGCAATGGTTTTACTGTAGGTACTGATTCTACTGTAAACGATAATGATAGTGGGACTATTAACATTGTATCATGGAACTGGAAAGCTGGAACATCATTTACCAATGACGCAAGTTCAACAGGAATAGGAAGTATTGATAGTGCTGGAAGTGTAAATACTGATGCTGGGTTTGCTATAATTTCTTA
>JACLAB010013225.1_pt1 | contig 17118 bp, 11 predicted proteins | sample 8027921 | NCBI WGS metagenome assembly JACLAB01 (sample SAMN15725117, study PRJNA655200) | protist metagenome | isolation source: fluorescence activated cell sorting (FACS) single amplified genomes of... | place: USA: West Boothbay Harbor, Gulf of Maine | collected 2000-07-19 | reverse complement strand
CCGAGTCGGATGTCGAAACAACTCGTTTCTCGCTCGCGATAAGTGCGATTCCGTGTTCAACATGTTCCTCTCTTTCAATAAAACGTACCAGAGTTTGTGTAAATCTTCGTTCGATTTTATTCTCAACTCTTTCGCTTCCCAGGCTCGACCGACCGGTTCAATCGGGTCTGGCTTTCCGTCCTCGCCTTTTTTCGGAGGACTGTCCACGAAATCATCCAAACCGTGGCGGCTGTGCGCGGCAGACGCGGAGAAGAAACGGTGGTGATGGTGGCGGTGGTGATAGTGGTTCTTCACCCCTTCCCGTCGTCGTCGTCGTCTTTCCAACGCTTCATTTTCTTCAAGCTCTTTCTCCAAACCGCCAAAGAAAAAACTACTCGAACTATTACTACTACTAGTACTTCTAGTACTCTCGCATCCAATCGCGCGCACGCTCGTGCTCGCGAGAGAGGAAGATAACGCTCGTCTCGATAGTCTCGATAACATTTTATTTGTTTCGTTTTGTCTGTTTGTGCGCGCGCGCGCGTTTATTTATATAATGAAACAAATATAATAGGTTTGCGTGTCACACGCGAAAGTGTCTCTGCGGTCTTTTTCGGTTTTTTTCTCTCTCTCTTGTTCTCTCTGTGTCTCTCTCTCTTCTCTTTTTTTTCGTCCCCTTCTCATTTTCCAACAAAAATTTATACGAAATTTATACGAAAAGAGAAGAGAGGAAAAGTAATAAGTTGTCGTTGAAAAACAGAGCGCGAGTCTCTCGTTCCACACAAACACACACACGCGCGCACTCAAAACGGGAAAGAAAGAGAGCGCGAAGAGGAGGAGAGACGCCGCGGGGGCTGCTCAAACAGAGAGTAAAGAGAGGCTAGGTAGCGGTCATTCAGCGCGCGCGCGTGCCAGAAAAAAATAGAGAGAGAGAGAGAGACATTTTTCTCGTTTTTAGTTGGTTTGTACCCCTCGTTTTAGAAAGATATACAAATAATAATAAAAGATGGCGGCAACGTTCTTAGCGGGCATGAAAGCCTTGGAGAGAGCGAAGGAGAAGGAAACGCAAGCGATTCAAAAGAAAGCGAATTTAGTGTCGTCTTGGTTGTTGGAGAAGAAGGAGGAGATTCGAGAGCGGATGCTGTTGATGGAGAAGAATGTGTTTAACACCAACGAAGACGTTGAAGAGGAAGAAACGGAGACGACGAAGAAGAAGAAGAGATTACTAGGAGTCGCTGAAAAAACAACGACGACGACGACGAGGAAGAGAGGAAAATCATCATCGTTGTCCTCGCCGGTGAAGAAGAAGCAGAAAGAAAACGTCGAGGTCATCGTCATCGATGAAGACGACGAGGAGGAAAAGAAAATGAAACGGAAATCCTCCCAACCAACCGTTGTGCACTCGTTTGGTGCAAAAAATGAGAGACTCAGCAGCCAACAAGCGTCGAATAATAATAATGATAATAACGAAACGAAGAAGAAGGCTTCTACTCCTACTCCACCTTCTCCAGCTCTCGACGCGACGGAAACGCAGAAAAGCGAAGGCGAAGACGATGCGTCGAGAAAGGAAGACCTTCCTCTTTCTTCGTCGAAAAAGAAGAAGAAAAAAATGGAAACGGCGACTCTCGCCGGTGGCGCGACTGGCGTGGGGGGACAACACCTCTCCGCGAAGAAGAAAAAAATGGATATCGAGAATAACATTACCGCAGGAGACAAAGCAAGGAGCAGTCAAACGGTAGCAGTGATGCCGCCAGTAGCGAAGAAGAGTTCCACGGAAGCGTCAAAGGTGGTTGTTGAGAAGACGACGGTACCAGTCTCAGGGGTACAAAAAGAGGTTGCGCGAGCGGCAAAGGAACAAGAAACAAAGAAGTGGGCTGATTCAGTCGCGCCCGAGGAATCGGCGATGAAAAATAATGTCCCGTTTAGCACAATAAATACTGACGTCGAGAATAAGCGACCGGCGCAACAACAACAACCGCAGCAAAGAGTTGTCGCTCCGCTTCCTTCGCAGCAGCATAGACCAACGACCGAGGAAGATGAAAAAGCCAAGGCGAAGGAAAAGGCGCGAGCGAGAGGCAGACTGTTCGAGAGGCAGATTGTTGGCACGTCTTCAAAACAAAATATGAAAACAAAAAGCGCCGCCGCAGCGCGCCTCAACGCTCCGGCACCGCAAGTGAAGCAGCAACAACAACAACAGCAAAATAAGACAACGGCGGAGAAGATGCGAGCGCTCGCGAAAACACTGGAGGTCGCGTCTGGTAAAATCCCCTCTGCCTTGGCGCCGGCGCAACCAACGCCGCCAACGCAACACCCTGCAGAATCCATCGATGAAACTGAAAGGGCTTTAGCTGATCGAAAGAGGCGCGCAGAAGAGTACAATGAAAGGTTGCGGATGGAAGAAAACGAGAAGCGAATGCAAAGGGAGCGAGAGGAGCAAAAGTTAGAAGAGCAAAAGAGAAGAGAATTAGCGGAAAAGAAGAAACGAGAGCAGCGCGAGGAAATTGAACGCCGAGAACGAGAGCAAAAACGACTGCGCATGGAACAGATGGAGATTGCTAAGAGAGAGAGAGAAGTGGCGTTGAACGCGCAGCACGAAGAACATTTAAGAGCGCGCGCACTTTTAGACGCGCAAGAGCGAGAGCGTCATCGCGAGAAACAGCAGCAGCAGCAACAACAACAGCGAACGACAACAAAGCCTGCGCACAGCATGCATCCGTCCTCCTCGCTCGCTAAGAATAATAGTTACCAACAACAACAACACCGTTCGCAACATCAAAAGCAACATGTCGTTGAAACCAACGCCGACCGTGCTGTAACAGAAAAGAGTAAAAGGCTTTTGGAAAATGCGAGAAACGCCTTGGCCGGTGGCGCCGCGGCAGCTGCGAGTAACGTCACTCCTTCGAGAAGACATCAGCAGCAAATGATGACACCTTCAAAAATCAAATCTTTCAACGTAACACCGAGGGGTACTCCGTCGAGTCGAGCTAATAATACAAATTACCACGATCGGTCCATTCCTCGATCACACTCGAAATTTCCGAGTTCGTACGAGATGTCCCCTATGAGAGATGATTCGGACGATAGCGATTCTGAGGACCAGCGAAGAGGGAAGCCGATTCCGCCGTGGGCGCACAAAGAGTCCTTGATTCCCATGCTTAAAGCGCAAGCGCGAATGGATCCAGACATGATATTCCCGAATCCTCCTGCGACGTGCTCTTTGTCGCAAGTGTTTGGTAAACCAGCAAGCAGTGAAGCGAGAAGAGGTTCCTCGGGTAACTGGCAGCATGATAGATTACGCATCGACGAAGAATTGAACTATAAGCGAACGATGGGATATAGGATCATATAACAACAATATTATCTATTCGACTGATTGATTGATGTCATTGATAAACAGTACTATTATTAAAGCTAAAAATATATTTCAATCTAAATTGTTTCTTGCGTGCGAGTCGTATAGATCTTCTATTTATTCCGACGCCCTTAACTCCTTCAAAACCTTAACCGCTTCGGCAACTTCTGCATCATCGTTTGTCTTTCCCGATTCTTTCATAGATCGAATGAGCGCGCCTTGTGCATCTATCTTTGCTTGCGTTTCAGGGCTGTACACCTTCTCAACCTTCGTTTTAGACTTTTTCGCAGGCTTCTTGGACGCGGCCGGGGCTTGCGCTTCTTCTTTCATAATTTCGCCGTTCTCATCTAATGGATCGAGTCTGGGGAATAGTGCGAGCTTTGAAATGGTCGTTCCTGGTTTTAATCCACCCCATACTAATCGTTTTTCCATAGACTCGCTTTCGTTCGCATACAAAGGTAAACCCGCGTGCATTTCCTTTACTTTATTTGGTAAAATCGGTTCTAAAATGCATGCCGAGATGCGCAAAGCCTCCAAACATTGATACAATACCGCTCCTAAATTCTCTTGTTCGTTCGGGTCCTTTGCCATTCGAAACGGTTCGGTTTCAGTGATGAACAAGTCGACTTTGGTGATTATTCGCATCGCCGCTTGCGTTGCTTTGTTGAGTTCCAAGTTTTCGTACGCGCGCACAGCTTCCGCCGCTTCTTTCTCGCATATCGATTTCCAATCGTACCCGTTGAAGATTTTCGAAGTGTCGTCCGAATTTTCCGGTATAACGCCATCAAAGTATTTCACACACATTGCCGTCGTGCGAGAGGTCGAGTTACCGAAAGTGTTGACTAAGTCCGTACCGTATACTTCTTGCACTCTCGAAGACGCAAAGTTTGCGTCTTGCGCTCCAATGGGACCTTCCGTCGCCAAATAGTATCGAAACCCGTCTAAGCCGTAGTGTGTAGAGAACTTGTTCAAAACGCTCAAATCGACAAAGTTCCCTAATGATTTCGACATTTTTCGTCCTTCGCGAATCCAAAAGCCGTGCGCGTGCACTCTCGATGGAAGAGGCAAATCCAACGCCATCAAAACCGCCGGCCAAATGACAGCGTGAAACCACGAAATCTCCTTCGCCATGACATGCATGGAAGCCGGCCAATACCTTTGCTTCGCTTCGCCATCTTTAGCCATACCAATAGCCGTGATGTAATTCATCAACGCATCGATCCATACGTAAATGACGTGCTGTTCGTCTCCTGGCATGGGTATACCCCACGTGAAATTTGTGCGCGAGATTGGCACATCGTTTAATCCATCGTTCACGCGTTGTAACAACTCATTCTTCCTTTCTTTTGGCGTCAAAAACGAGTCGTTCGTTTCCAGTAATTCTTTAACTTTGCTTTCGTATTTCGATAATTTGAAGTAATAGTTCTCCTCTTCCATTCGCACCATCGGCTTTCCAGAAATAGGCGACTCGTAATTACACTCCTTCGCTTTCGTCTCAGTGTAGTACTCCTCTTGTCCTTCATCGTACCATCCTTCGAACTTACCTAAGTACACGTCTCCTGACTTCAACAGCTTCTCCACGAACGCTTGAACTTGCGTCGTGTGTCTCTCGTCCGTCGTCCTGATGAAATCATCGAATGAAATCTCGTTCGATTTCATGACATCTTGAAACACCAGACTGTTCTCGTCCGCCAACGCTTGCGGTGGGATCTGTCTCTTCTCGGCCGATTGTTCTACTTTTAACCCGTGTTCGTCCGTCCCCGTGAGGAAAAATACGTCCATGTTTTGTAACCGTTTGTATCGCGCGTATATATCTGCAACCGTGGAGGTGTACACGTGCCCGATGTGTGGTTTATCGTTGACGTAATAAATAGGGGTGGTGACCATGCACTCTTCTCTCGTGGTCCCCGCACTCGTTTGGATAGAGTACCTTCTCCTCCTTCTCATTCTCTTGTTATCATTGCTCGCGTTCACGGTTTCAGTCGCGCTCGAAGGAGTTAGCGTTGAAAACGAAGATGACACATTGAAAGGAGAAGCGTTGGATAGCAACGAGCGCCTGGTAGTTGCGGCGACCGTCGCGGATTTCGTCGACGTGTTGTTGTTGTTGTTGTAACTTTTCCCTAAACAAAAGAATCGAGACGAACACGCGCGCGACGATGACGACGACGACGACAACGAAGCGCTTCTACTCAGTGAAGAAGCAGAAGAAGGAGATGCGATAGTTCTTCCACCAAACGATGACGTTCTCCGAATCCGCGTGGTCGTTCTCGGTGAACTGCACAAAAAGCGTAACATTTCTTCCTTTACTTTTTTTTTTGTGTTGTGACGACTTGACTGAACGACGACGACGATGAAAGCACCGAGACTCCGACTCTCGGAGAGGAAAAAATTCAAAAAAGAAGCAACTCTCTTCTTCTTCTTCAAATGTTGTTTGTTGGTGTTGGTGTTGAGATACGGTCACAACAATAGCATCATTAATTGAAAGAAAGAAAGAAAGAAAGAAACGACAGGATATAGCGAAGAGAAGCGTTGTTACAAGTGCGATCACGAATCGACATGAGCGGTAAAAACAAGAAACAAAAAGTCTTACCCGACGAAGGCGTAAACTTTGCTTTGAAGAAATTGAAAGACGGACAGAAAGGTCGAGACGGTTCCTTGGAAAATGTTTTGAAAAAAGTACAAAAGTTGGAAGCGATCGTCAAGTCGCAACCGAGCCGGAGAAAGACTCTGAAAGATTTGAACATGGAAGAGCTATACAGAGAAGTCGTGGATAGGCCAGAGACTGAAATTGCGGCCGCGATAGAGCAAGTGATGTTAGCGGTGGCGAAATCGATTATGGATGGGAATGGTTTCGCCTATCAACTGCCTTCGAGAGGCCAAAACGACCAGGTGTACATCGACCAGTTGGATAGAATCGTTTTGAAGAATAAGAGCACATCCGCGGCGTTTACGAACATGAGTTCAGTCAGGAAGGTGACTATTTTGACGCGAGTTATGCAGTTAATCCACGGAGTGTTGAGCAAAGGTATCCACGTCACGAAGAGAGACTTGTTTTATACAGACGTGAAGTTGTTCAAAGACCAGAAAGATTCAGATGCGGTTTTAGACGATATTTCGTGTTTATTAGGGTGTACGAGAAATTCCTTGCACGTGGTAGCATCGGAGAAAGGTGTGGTTGTTGGAAGGCTGAGATATAAAGAGGATGGCGACGAGATTGATTGCACGAAAATGGGCGTCGGCGGTAAAGCTATTCCGTCCAACGTCGATAAAGTGACCGAGTTACGAACGGACGCAAAGTTTGTTTTGCTGGTGGAGAAAGATGCCGCGTTCATGCGATTGGCGGAGGATAGGTTCTATAACAAATATCCGTGCATTATAATTACAGCGAAAGGTCAACCAGACGTCGCGACGCGTTTGTTTCTATCTAAAGTGAAGAGGGAGTTGAAGTTGCCGGTGTTAGCGTTAGTCGACGCGGATCCTTACGGATTGAAAATCATCTCCGTATACATGCAAGGTTCTAAGAACATGGCGTTCGACTCTGCAAATTTAACGACGCCGGATATTAAGTGGTTAGGCGTTCGTCCGAGCGATTTAGACAAATTTAAAATTCCCGATCAGTGTCGATTGGAAATGACCGCGAAGGATATTGAAACCGGCAATCACATGCTGAAAGAAGATTTCATCCAACAGAACCCGGACTGGGTGAAAGAGGTTGAAATCATGTTAAAAACGAAAACCAAGGCGGAAATTCAGGCGTTGAGTAGTTACGGGTTTCAGTATTTATCTGAAGTCTATTTACCGTTGAAGTTGCAAGAAGGCGACTGGATTTGAGTTTTACGAGCAGTGAAACGCGCGTAGTTTACCAACCCAAATGTATAATAGAGAGAATGAGAAACACACACACACATTGATTCAATTCATACATTTACGCATACACTTGAACAACAATTACTCTTCTACAATTTACTACTGCGCTAAAAAAGCGTGCGTGGCTTCTCAACACTAACTACTTCTAGTACTAGGAAGTGAAATCTAAAAGCAACTGTGGTAATATGCGTTCCAAATGCACTCCAGTCACCGAGCTATCCCCATCTTCCTCCGCTGCCGCGGCGGCTCTGTGTACGACTTCTTTCAAAAATGAATTCATCACCGCGTTCGCCGCAATCAGTGCCTCGTCCGTGATTATCATCTCTTCGGCGTCTGAATCTTCTCCTCTGTCGTCGTCGTCGTCGTCGTCTCCTCTCCCACGCAGAGCATTCTCTGTTCTTCCTATTCCTCCTCCTTCGAGTAATCGCTTCTGCCGTTTCTTTTTCGCATTCTCCTTCGCCCAGGAAATTCTGAAGACTTCGAGGAGCAGCTCTGGAGTCATTCTTATTGTCGATGTTCGCGTAAAAAGTGTCGTGGGTCACGCGTTTGTGTGTGCGTGTGTGTGTTTTGTGTGTGAAGAAAAAGACGGGTGCGTTGTGAGAAAGCTGTCGTTCATTCGTTTGAAAAACGAAAAAAAAACGCACACCGCACAGGAGAAAAAAAATACACGTATACTGCTTCAAGAAAAAGCAATACTACAAAGATGTGTCTGCGCTCGCTCTTCGCGGAGCAATACGAGCAAAAGATCGCACAGTTGCAAGCGGAGAAGGATGTACTTTTGTTTTCTTTATTCGCGCTCTTGATGATTGTGTTCTTTCTCGGAAAACAAAAAGAAAGCAGAGTGAAAGTTATACGCGTTCAAACACCAAAGACGAGGAACGCGACTATGCACGAACGAGGTGCGAGCGCTCTGACAAAAGTTTGGACGCATCAAAGCGATATATTTCGCGCACATGTGCTTCCAAAACTCAACGCGGTCGATGTGAAAATGCTTTCTCTGGTTTCGAGAGAGACGAGAGCTGCTATTAGGCGCGCTGGAAGAAAGTTAAAGGTGATAACTATGAAAATCTCCGATTTCAGTTCTATATCTACTTTGCAATATGCGATGGTTCGAATTTCTAAATACAACTATTACGCAAAAAGCCCACAATACGTTTGCTCAGAAGTTGCCGCAACCGGTAGAATTGATATTTTGAAATGGTTGACAATCAACAAGAGGCTTCCGTGTGACGGAAGAACTCTGGAGAACGCCGCGGAAGAAGGACATCTGGCAATCCTCGTGCACGCGAGAAAAAAACTCGGCTGTCGCTGGACAGAGCCTCACGAGGGCGAGTATTTTTGTGATAACTGTAATGAATGGCACGAAGACGAAGAATTCGAACCCAGTGAACGGCCCGTAGAACTTGCTGCTCGAAATGCTCACCTCGAGTGCGTAAAATTTTGCCACGAAGAAGGTTGTCCTTACAATGACGAGCAGTTGGCGATTAACGCTGTCCGCTCTATTAACATTGACCTTTTGAAATATGTGCACGAAGTGATGGAAGTTGAATTGTTTTGCAGTTGGCAGAATGTCATCGAAGAAGCAGCCGAGGATGGATTCCTCGAAGGCTTGAAGTATTTGAAAGTTCACTCGTCGGACGAATGGGAGGACGTTGACCAAGAACATGCGTGTATTTGCGCTGCTGAGAATGGTCACTTGAACTGTTTGAAGTATTTGCACGAATGCGGTTTCGCATGGAACGAAGAAGTGTGTAACTCCGCGTATATAAATGGTCACATGGAATGTTTTGAGTTTGCGAGATCGAAAGGTTGCGCCTTCGACGCGTCCCTCTTGAGAGGTGCATTTTGAGAGCTTTTTACGTACTAGTACTGATATGTAGTTCTTTTTCTCTTGCAATTTTCGAAATACACGCACGTACAAATCCACCATTATTTCGGCGGCATAGCTGCGACGGAGACGAGATTGATACAATATCGATTTCCTTTCCTGTCTGGGAGATTATGGCCTAAGTGCGTGCCCGTAGTGCTCACAGCTTCTCCGCCCGGCACACAGCGAACGTTCTCCCAAACGACTTCTTCGTCGCGAAACGAGGGCCACCCGTGGTCGCGAGATTCTTGCTCAAATTCTTCGAACGTTCTCCCACGAGGGGCTATGAAGAGCGGTTTACCAGTGACTGAGTCGTAATAAGTAGTCTCTTTCGTTCGGTCGACTTCTTTCAAGAAAGACGTCGATAAGAAATATCCAGCGTATTCCGCGTAATGTCTGTTGAAATTGCATATTCTGTCGGCGGTTTCGTAATCACAATTCCAACGCAACTCTTTCTGAACCGGGTTTTCGGACGAGCCGTGCGCCTTTTTACACATGATTGAGTCATCACCCATTATTGGGTAAGTGCTCCCAGCAGGAGCGTCCGCCCCCTTACATCCGTCCGAATCTTCTTTGTTCTTGCCTAATCCATTCGCCCATTCGATTATTCCTGCTTTCGTCGTCAGAGCGCTTTTTCTGCTCGATGATGAAGACGACGAAGGAGCGTTGCCCATTCTCAATGCGTTCAAGGGAAGGATAGTGCCTCGCAAAAAGTTGGCAGCCATTATTTATATGTATGCGTCGAGTTACAAAAAAACACGGCGGAACACAAAAATAAAGAATGCGTCTTGTCGACGTAACCACTTGCCACGCTTGCGTATCCAAAAACAGCAAAAACTTTCTCTTTTGGATTTTTTCCACCACAGCATTTTCAACACCAGAAAAAAAGGAAACGAGTACGAGGAATAAAAATGGGTTCCGCAACGACGACGGCGTCATCAACCGTCATCGGTTCCGATGCGCGCGTCTTTCAATTATTCGCGAGGAAAAGCAGAAGTGCGCGCGCGAGAATCACCACGTTGTCTTCGTCTTCGTCATCATCATCGAAGACGAAAGGCGACGACAAAAAAGATATCCTTACGACTAAAAGGGGGTTGTTAGCGATGAGTGCTGCTGCTGCTGCCGCGATATCTTTCGCTTCCGTTCAAGCCAGAGCAGAAGAGGAAGAGGAAGGGGTGATTTTTACCAATGAACAAAAAGTAGATGAGCCGGTCACTGTCATGCGCGATATTCGAACGGTTTTAATCACCGGATGTAACCACGGTATTGGGTTAGATGCCGCGAAAAAGTTTGCGAAGAGGAACGACTTGAAGGTGATTTTAGCCTGTCGCACGTTGGCCAAAGCGAAGGGAGCAAAATCTGAGATATTGGAAGCGATTGCACAAGAAGGCGGAAAAGTCAACGATTCATCGTTGTTGGTACCAGCAGAGTGCGACCTCGCGGACTTGGAATCTATCAAAACTTTCGCGACGTCTCTAGGTGACGAACCTATTGATATTTTATGCTTGAACGCCGGAGTTCAATACGCGGGGAGCAAGGAGGTCAATCGGACGAAAGATGGTTTCGAAATCTCAATGGGGACGGACCATCTTGGCCATTTTTATCTCACGAACTTGTTGTTGAAAAACGTTGAAAGTGCGGGAATCACTTCTACATTGAAACCACGAATTGTCGTCACCGCTTCCGAAGTGCACGATCCGGAATCTCCCGGAGGAAAAGTTGGGAGAGGTGCCGGATTAGGTGATTTCGAAGGGATAAAAGAAGATGGTGCGGAATTCGAGTTAATGGATGGCTCTGAATTTGACGCGGACAAGGCTTACAAAGATAGTAAACTCGCAAACATTTTGTTCGCAAACGAGTTGAATCGACGATTAAGATTAGCCGGCTCGCAAATAAATGTCGTTTCTTTCGGCCCGGGCTTAATTACTCGCTCGAACTTTTTTCAGCACCAAAATCCAGTGTTTACGAAAGTCTTCGATTTCGCGGCAAACGATTTACTTCACGTCGCGGAAACTGTATCGGGTGGTGGAGATTGTTTGATTAAAATGGCATTAGATCCAGAGTTGGAAAATAAAACGGGGGTGTATTACAACAACGACCTGGGAGGAGAAACTGGTCACGTATTCCACGAATCGAAGACGAGCAGAGAGAGCATGAACGTGGAGGAAGCCGTGGAGCTTTGGACTTGGTCGGAAGCGCTCGTCGGTGAAGAATTTGATGTCTACGTCTAACGATGTTGTCTTTTTTGTTTGAATTGCTATGATATGTTATTGCTATGCGTTGTACCTAGATACCTCCTATCATTTCGTTTTCGCTTTCTTGTTGCTCTTTTCTTCTCCACCGGACTTGGTATCTTTACCAGCCGCATACGCTTCACTCATCCAAGCCATGCACTGTTTCGAAGCCATGGCATGATCAACCATCGGTTTCGGGTAATCCACACCAACAACACATCCGGCTTTCTTTTGAACTTCCAAAGGTGCTGTCCAAGGTTCGTAGATATATTTTGACGGCATGTTTTTAAGCACTGGTAAGAAATGTTTCACGTACGCTCCTTCCTTATCGTATTTCTTTGCGAATGAGTGTGGACCGTAAACGCGAAAGTACTGATAAAAGAACGAAGAGGCAGATAACCACATCCAGTTCCCGTTGTTCAAAGCCCAATCTGCGTCTACGAGATCTCTATCAAATACCCGAGCGCCTTCTTCCCACGAAATAAACAAGTCTCCTCGGGTCAAAAAACATGCCACGGCGTGTCTGGCGAGATGATGCATCCAGCCTTCTTTTTTCAACTGTATCATCGCGGCATCTATCCAAGGGAAACCGGTTTGCGCGTTTTCCCATTTGGCGAGTACTTCAGGATCGTTCTTCCATGGGATTTGTTTGCATATTCTATTACCGACCATTCTATCGTAATTCGGGGTGCCGCACGCGTTGACGTAATAAAATTCGCGCCATAAAATCTGGCCCATCAAACTCGTCGGAGGCTTCGTGTGTTTTCCTTTCAGCTCGTTCTTCAATATATCTTGTAACTCGTAGTAAAACTGTCTCACCGAGACGGTACCAAACTTAAGATGCGGCGAAAGCGCCGTCGTTGAAGGCCACAACAACGACTCTTCTTTTGGAGAAGAAGAAGCTTTCTTTGCCATTTCAAACGGATTCGACGCTTTTCCGTTGCCCTTTTCTTTAGCGAATATCTGACACGGCGAAGACTGTGGCTTATCGAACTCCTGCACGTATTTGTATCCATCTCCGCCTCTTCGCAGAGCGCCGCGCATTCTTCGCAGTCCTTCAGTTTCACCTCCTTCACCACCTTTGTACGAAAGATTCTTCGCCTCGTATCCTAAATCCTCCAGCGTCGGTATACCGTTCGCATATTTGAACTCCTTCGAGAGAACATCTCCTGCATCTGGTATCACTCGCAATGAATTCTTTGGCGGCGTAGGTACTGGACTCGGTGGTTCGCCAACGTTTGCGAGTACTTTTTGAAAAGCACCCATCGTGCTCGGAGGAATACCTTTTGCTGAAGCTTTACTCAACAAAAATTCCTGATCGTACAAAGTGTGCGACGCATACGTCTTCACGCCCACGTTCAGTTTCTTGCATATTTCGATGATTTCTTCGTCGCGTTGCTTTCCAAACGGCTCCACTTGTTCCTTCTCGAAGTATATGGACGAAACGTTAAACTTTTTGATGATGTTTGGCAACACATCTTTCGGTTTTCCTTGTACAACCGTCAAACAGTTGTTCGCGTTCACATTCTCAATCGAAGATAAGGATCCAAGATTCTCGTTTAAGTTCGCCAGCGACTGCAGTAAAAAGTTCATTCTGTTCGCTCCTACTCTCTTCTCGTTGCAAAACCACGGATCTAATATGAATAGTGGCAAAACGTTTTTGCTATCGTCTTTGCCATTTTTCGCTTCTCTCAATGCTTCTGACAACGCCGGATTGTCGTGAATGCGCAAACCTTTGCGGAACCAGACAATTGAGGTCGTCGTTTCAGAGCCCATTGTTGATGATATTGAAGATTGGCCAGTTGATAACGTTGCCGCTTGTCTTCTTGAACGCGCGAGTGATCGTCGTTGATCACCAGTATTAGTAAAAAGCGTCGATTTCTTCGACAGTGGCGAAGACGACGACGACGTCTGTGATGACGCTGCAAATTTTCTTCGAAGGTATCTCGAACACCCGGTAAACGAGATGAGATTCGAAGTCAACGCTCGACGAATGATAATGATGATTGTGAACAAATAAACCACGTTTCCTTTCTGCTTCTAATATGTTCGGTTCGTACAGGAGAAGTGCGTGTTTGAGAGAAAAGGAGCGTGAGAAAAAGTGGATATAACGCTTGTGCTCTGAGTTTCCCTTTTTAAGCTGTGGTTGGTAAAAAACAACTAAAACAAAAAATTGCTGCTACTACTAGAGAGGAACTTCGTTTTCTTTCCCTTCTGAGTCGTCGTCGATGATGTTACTGTCCTCCTCGTCTATCCTTCCTCTCAAAATCCTCCTCTCCCTCTCGCTTTCCGCTTCTTCAACGAGTTGGTCCAATAACTTTTCATCGTCTTCTTGTTCGTTTTGGTTAGAACCCATCGTCGCGGCGACAGAGTAAATAGAACCACCGTATTCAGAACCTCCAAAGTCTTTCACGCTACCCACATCGTCACCACCTCTCGAGGAAACCGCGTCTGAGCGAATGGAACGCACGTCATCTTCGATTGGAAGCGGCGGAAACGAAACGTTTTTGAACTTGGAATTTTGATGCTGTGCGAAACTTTCGCCCGTGAGACCCCCACTGGTTATATTCTCTTCTTCATTTGTATTGTTATCGTTGTTGCTAATGTTGTTATTGCTATCGTTGTCGTCGTTATGGTCGTCGTCGCTACTATTGATATCACTATTATCGTTACTGTTGTCGTTGAACTTCAAGTCTGCCATCATTTTTTTAGCCTCTTCGATTTGTCGCAGCGCTTCTTTTTCCATTTCCTTTTGTTTCTCTGAAGTTATCGTGGCGAATGGATTCGAGCCAAGTGGTGCTTCTGGTTCGAGTGCCGCTTTGCCGTAATAGTTGTCCGGATCTTCTTCAGATTCTTCTGACTCCGAGTCTGCGTATGTGTTTGTATTTGCCGCGTTGACCCTGTGCTCGTCGCCTCGCTGCCCCGGGGGCGACGGCGAACGAGGTGGTGGTGCCGCTCGCTCCGTGCCTTGCACCGAAGAATCTGAATCGCTGTCGGAGTCGTTGTTGTTATTATTATTATCATTATTCCCTTTGTAACGCCCTCCTCCGTTAACTATTTTGGTCTCCGTAGAGTTGTTGTCGCCGTCGTCGCATATTCGTCTATTCGAAGAAATCGACGACGAGGAGTTATTTCTTCGCGGAGGGGAAGACGAGGCGATCTTTGCGCGATCATTATCATCGTCGTCGATACCGGCATCGAACCCAGTCGTCTGCTTTGCCTTTGTCATAAACTCTTCCCTTTCCGCCCGTTTGGCTTCGCGTAAAACTTCATCGGAGAGGAGTTTTAACAGTCTCCCACGTTTCACGGCAGCCGAGCAATTTACGGGTAAATCGTAGCCCATAAACCGAACGTGCGCCTCAGCTATTTGCTCTGGCATCGTGCCCATCACCTCTATAGAACGCTCTAATCGTTCGATGGCCGTTTTCGACGCCGCTTTGTGCGAATACATCGTGCGCGTGTTCTTTTCAAAACAGTACAAAAGTGGCGCTTACGAAAGCGTAAGTCAGGCACCCGTTCGTTGTTCGTTTCGTTTGACTTCCTGCACAAAAAAACGAATCTACTGCGTTTTAGGGTTTGAAAAAATTTGCCAGCCCCACAGCCTCTGAGAGCAAGGCGGGCGCCTCTCGAATTTTCGCTTCTTCAAAAGATTATCGACCCGTGTCGTCCTCGTTTTTACTATCACATAACGCGGATCTAAACGAGTTAAGAAAGACTCTCGCGCCGATCTAACGCGAAGAGAAGAGATTAAAGAAGCGAACGCGAGTGCGATTGACGGGAATAAAGAAGGATAAGGGTGATAAAGACTTGGTTTTAAATTTCAGAAATCAAACGATCACATCCTCTTCTTCTTTCTTCTTTCCTCTTTCCTCTCGCTCTCCACCGCCCTTTTTTTGAATCTTCTTCCTCCTTTCTCGCGTGTGCGCCTGCTTTTAAAAGAGAGATAATCTTCTGAAACGATGCAGAAGAGATCAGATAACGCGATGATGCTCGTAGTGACAATTTTTCTCGCTTTCTTCTCCGTCCTTTTCGCGAACGCGGAGAAGACGCCGAGGAAGTACTATTGGGTCCAACACGTAGACGAATCGTCCACTTCCACGGAAATCTTTGTCGATTACGTCGACGAGGAAGTGAGCACGATCACTTTGAACTGGAACATCTTGCCCAGCGACATTTGGTACGTTTAGAAATTCGTAGATCGAGCTCGATCGCGCGCTTCAGAAAGACCATACATTTCCACGGAGGAGTGAGAGAGACAAACGTCGGTTCAAAATTTGTCCGCAACGCTTCAAAAGCGTGTCTATAGATCGCTTCGCGCCTCTCTCTTTTTCTTTCTTTTTCTTGTTCTTTTCTCGGCCAAAAGCACCGTGTTCTCTTTTTTAGAAAAAAAGGAAAAAAAAGAGAGGGAGAGAAGAAAGAGAGCAGGTCTCTCTCCTCCTCCTCTTCTTTGTGGTTGTTCCTCTTTGTGTTCGACGCGCGTGTTGGAATTAGCAACGTGAACTGACCATCACCATCTTTCCTTCTGGTTTTTAATACAAACAGGATTTTGAAAAAAGCCGAAGCGGGATACACACCAAACACGGTTGGTTTCCTCGACGAGACGTGTTTGACGGCGACGCAGCTGGCAGCGACGAGTGGTGCAGAAAAACTTGTCGATTCTGCGACGGTACAACCGTACGGGTCGCTTGAGTTAAGCGTTGAAGTCGGATGGACGTGGTACTTAGTCGCCGGGTCGAAAGCGGATTGTAACAACGGGTACAAGATCGCCATTTCGAGGTCGGTCTACTCGCCGTCGCCGCCACCGCCGACTCCGAGAGCACCCCCTCAACCGTCTCCACCGCCACCAGTGCCAGCACCACCGCCGCCACACCCGCAACCGGGAACGCCACCGCCGTGGAACCTGTCACCACCGCCGATTGTATTGGAGCGATTCGTGAACCCAATCCTGGAATTTTATTCTTCTTTCCAAGGCATGTTCAACGTTTTCCCGTACGGGTTACAATACAAGCACGATATGGGCTCGACCATGTCGGGAATGGGCCAACAGCAAAACAGGGACTCGATTGCAACCGTTGCCAAAGCGCTTGGTGCGGTAAAGAGTGAATCGTCTGCGCAGCCTCTCATGCACGGCGATCCGTTACAAACGGCGTCTCAGTTTGTTGGCAAGTTCAGCTTGACGTCAACCGCAACCGTGACTGACCTGTACCCAGGGATACTCAGAGCCATGCAAGATATCGTGAACTCGGTATCTGTCACGGGTATTGTGGATGAAACTGGGGAAAACACGTACGCTGGCGTTGCTGTTGAGGTTTTGTTTCACCAAGAGCCGTACAGCTGCGAGAGAAAGGCGGGCGCTATTTGCGACAACGATCTCACCCGGGCGGATAAGGAAGCCGCGCCACTCGATGGCGTTCGCTCGGTATCTGTTTCGTTGAGGCATTCTGAGAAGAGCTATGTCACTCTCGCGAAAGAAGCAATTCATGTCGCGTGCGATTCCGGGTCACTCGTCACCAAGTTGACCACGCCGGGAAGCATCGGGGACGTCGGACCGATCGATACGGTAACGAATTGCTCTACTGGTGTCAGCACGCACGATACGTGGGGAGTGTATGAACCAGTGGTTGAAGCAGATCCGAGAGGGGAGTTTGTGTACACGACCTTCTATTATCCGGATGGTTTCACTCCAGCATTAGAGCAGCAAGTTGTCGATGCCGCACTCCCGTATGTGGGCGAACGTAAATACGTGCAAACCGACTGCAAGTCCTGGCCCATGTCTCCTCCATCTCCACCACCAGCATTACCATCGCCGCCACCGAATT
>JACLAB010014733.1_pt1 | contig 17121 bp, 13 predicted proteins | sample 8027921 | NCBI WGS metagenome assembly JACLAB01 (sample SAMN15725117, study PRJNA655200) | protist metagenome | isolation source: fluorescence activated cell sorting (FACS) single amplified genomes of... | place: USA: West Boothbay Harbor, Gulf of Maine | collected 2000-07-19 | reverse complement strand
CGGGGCGAAGGGGATGGGGATTCAAAAGGTGCGCGAACGCCGACGCCGATGCCGTGTGCGCTCGCGAGGCAGATATGCGAGCAAAGACACTAACCGGCGTTTCGCGCGACAGAGTTCTGTGAGTGCTAGTAGATTATTTCACGCGGAAACCGTGGGTGGAAACGAACGACAAGTGGGTGACGTGGCGAAGAAGGCGGATTCCCGCGCGGGGACGCGCCCGTCGATCAAGCGCGTTCGGTGAGCGCGTTAGATTTCTCGCGCTCGCTTATTCACGCGAGACGCCAACATTTGGTTCACGCACATTATCACGAAACGACGGTAAAACGTTTGAAACACTCGCTCCATCGCAACATAGCAATGCGGAGCGAACGATCGGCATATTGCACATTAGCAATCAAATTTAGAGCAGCTGCAAATACTATTACACAAACGCTAGACGTAAAATCAATCGCCGTCCCGTCGTCCCGCCTTTTAGTTACAGTAATATCCGAAGATCAGCGACTGGATGCAGAAGTCGCCCAAAGTGTCGTCCGTGCCGTACAGTATCGGAAGCAAGATGGCGGCGCCGATGTTTCCGAGCGAAAAGAATGAAAGCAAAAACGCGCAGAATACGACGACGCCTTTGATTTGTGCTGGGTCCGTGAAGAAGTTAGAGTACGTCCCAATGTACAAATCAGGATCTTCGCGATCGCCCACGCGATCGCCCTCTTGCGGCATGCGCCCTTTCACTCGCTTGTTTTCATCATCATCGCCGTACGCGCGCGCGACGACGACGGACGTGCGCGAGTAGGCATTCTTCTTCACCGCCACCATCGCGCGCGGTCGCGCCGTCGTCCTGGTCGACGTCGACGATGATGAGCGCGCGCGCATCGCACACACCGACCGCTCGATCGTCATCGTCGATGTCGTCGCCATCACGATCGCCAACGCGCGCGCGTCGTGATGTCGGGGCGGTGGAGGTGTCTTTTTGCGCCGCGCGGATAAGTCGACGAGTGACTCGTCACGAGTCAGCGCCAAGTGGATCGCTAGAGAGAACTAAGATGATATACAACGACGCGCGAATTCGACGGCGTTCAAACTCAAAACTACGGCGCGCCGCCGGACGTGGGTGCGGTGGCCGCGGGAGCGGGCGGCGCGGCTCCCGCCACTCCCAGCGGCGCCGCGGCGGCGCGCGCGCGCTCGGCGCTTTGTTCGCGAATCTGCGACTCGAGCATGTTGATTTCGCGAGCTAGCGCTGCACCTCGGGCGAACACCATATCCCGCTCGATCGTCGCCGCCCGAGCATTCTGCTGCGCGCGATTTAAGAGTAAGGATTCCACGAACGCGCGTTCGTTCGCGTCCAGCGGCGTCCCGTTGGCCGAAGCCGCGAGTCGTTCTTCGACTTTCGGCAGCATCGCGCGCACGTCGCTAACGAATGCGGACGCCTCCTTGGCGAACACTTCCAAATCTCGCGTCCACGCCTCTTCTCGAGCGAGTTTCAACACGCCCTCGATTTCGTTGGCTCCGTTCGCGGGCTTTGGATTCCACCTCGGGTCCCGCCCGACGTCCTCCGGTCCCGCGTACGCGTGGAACGCGAGCAATCTATCGTGAGCGTCCTCCACGGACGTGAACGCATCTTTCCCGCCTCGTCGAGTCAAGCACGCGATGGCCTCCGCGGCGTCTTCTCGCGCGCGCACGCTCGCAGTCTGCGTCAAGCGCGCGACCTCACCGGAGGCGGGGACGCGCGCGTCTGCGTCCGAGGACGTCGCGCTCGTCGTCGCGCCCGTCGTCGCGCCCGTCGTCGCGTCTTCGTCGTCGTCTCCCGACCGCGACGTCGCCATCTCGACGTCGACGGCGGACGCGAAGTGCGGACGCCAGTCGACGGCGCGTCTCCATGACAAAGTTTGAGTCGTGCGCGAAGGGCGCCGACCGCAGGGGCGCGGTCGTGGCCGACGACGTGCTGCTCGGCGACGCGTACGACGTCCCGGACGACGGCGTCGAGGTGGACGCGAAAACCGGGGAATTGCGCGCGCACCGCGACGACGCCGAGACGACGGATGCCGAGCGTGTTGCGATGGCGAAAGCGCGCGCGACGACGACGGGGGCGGCGTCGGCGCGCAGGGTGTTCGTAGACGTCGTGAAAACCGATGCCTCCGACGCTTGCGAACCGACGGCGACGGTCGTGGTGGAGTTTCACGCCCACGACGAAGACTCGACGACAAACGCGGCGCGCGCGTTGGAGTGGTTTGACAACGCGTGCGAGACGCGAACGAGTGGGCAATCGTACGTGGGAGCGGGCGTGCGCGTGATTGAGAACGGCAAGATTTTACGCATCGAAGCACCCATCGCGTACGAGGCGACGACGAAGACGAAGAGGGCGACGACGATCCGCGAGGTGACGCCGAGGGACGCGTGGTTGGACGAAGGCGAGGTGCGCGTTTTCCTCGGCGCGAGCAGTTCGGCGGCGCTTAAGATTCCGGAGAGGGCGACGTACTTGGGTAAAGCGAGTGAGAGCTCATTCATCAACTTGGTCGACGCTATTTCGCGCTCGATGGATATCTTCATACGCGATGGTGCCGCGCGCGTCGGCGTGTGCGGGGCGCTTTTGGACGAATGCGGCGGCACGTGTGAAAACACGCTCGTGGACTTGAACCGTAAAAGAGTGCAACTCGAAACTGCGAAGCTCCATGAGCGAAACGAAACCGTAGACGCCACGAAGAAACGGCTCGCGCACGAATCTAAGGCGTTGAGCGATCGCGTACGCGATGCTGTCCTGTACGCCTCACGAGCGAAAAAGGCGAAGGAGCGCGTCGGCGGCGGCAAGCCGACCTGGGACATCCTCGCGGGCGAAAGCGAAAGCGATAGCGATAGCGAAAGCGATAGGGACGTTGAGCATGGATAGTGCGGTAGCGATTGTTTTAATTGGGAATCATGTCAAATTCAAAGTTCTAATGTGGAAACGCGAACGTTTCGCTAAAAAGCGTGCTCTTGGAAGGATTGACGACGCTCGTCGTCGAAGACGACAAAGTTGTAAATAAACCTCCTTTATCCCGCGCTCTTTTCATTTCCACCAAGCTGGCGCTCCAGTTCGAAAGTCAACTTCCGTCCACGGCGTGAACGTAACCACGTCGGAGTCCGTCACGACGACGTGGGCGAGGGCCAAGGAAAGCGGAGCCGGACCGCGAATCACCTTCCCGTCGGCGTTGTACTGGGAGCCGTGGCACGGGCACTTGAACTTGTTCTCGGCCTTGTTCCACGGGACGACGCAGCCCAAGTGCGTGCAAACAGCGTTCAACCCGAAGTCCGTGAGGGAACCATCTTGCTTGACGATCAAGTACGTGGCGTCACCCTTCAAGCCTTGCGTGAGCGAGTAGTCGCCCGGCAAGTGCGTCTTGAGCCATTCTCCCTTCTTGATGTCGTTGCCGTTCGCGTCCTTAGCCGGTTGACCGGCGCCACCGCCGCCGGCGCTGTGCGTTCGAAACAGTTTTATCCGTCAGTCTCCTCGCGTCGCGCGCGCTATTGTTCAACCCAATCCCAACCAAGGACGGCGTCGCGTCCGTTTCGAATCGCTCGCTCAGCCCGATCGTTCGCCGCGACGCGCGATCGTAGAGTTTCAACTCTGCGACCGCGTCGACCGTGGCGGCATCGAGTGCGGTCGTATCGCGTGTGCTTCCCCTCCGCGCCACCGCTCGCTCGCGGTGGCGACGGCGTGGTCAGCGCGATCCGCGGCGCCCGCGTGTCCCGGTGTGGATAGATATCCCTGACCCTAACGTTGTGCATCTCGCGCGATCGGATAGCGATCGCGCTCGTGACGATCGCGACGCGCGCGCGTCGCTGTGCGCACCTCGGGGGCACGAAGAAGTAGGCATAGCCGCCGATCAACGACGTCGCCGGCAAACCGATCGCACCGACGAGCAGAAGGTTCATAACGCTTCGCTTCGTCATATCCGGCACGTCCGCGGATGCGCTCGCCGCGCGGGGCACGACCGCGCGCTTGACGGCGTTGCGCTTGACGGGCGCGCGCTGCGCGCGCACGCGGGTGCACCCGAGTTTTTGGGTCGTCGAGAGAGAGAACGACATGGTGTGTGCGACGATCACGCGCGCGAGTGACGCGCGCGGCGTCGACGGACGCGCGAGCGATGGCGCGGATGGGCCGGTCGCGGACGTCGATCGTCGATCGTTTTTTTAACGCGTCGTTTGCGAAATCGATCGCGTACATCGCGGCGTTCGAACGCCATGACGCGCGCGATCGCGCGGCGCGACGCGATCCATCCCCGGGCGCGCGACACGCCGCGACCGGACGCGCGCGCGCGTCGGTCGCCCAACGGCGCGCGCGAATCCGGCAGACGACGGACGTCCGCGCGACGATGGCGGGGCGATGGACGATCGAGGCGCGCGCGTGACGAGGCGCGGGAAACGTGCGCCGAGCGAACGACCCGGCGCGGCGGAGTCGCGCGCGGCGCGCGCGCGCGGGCGAAGGCTCGGGCGACCGACGGTGGCCACGGTTGCCGCGCGGTGGGATCGAGACGAAACGAACCCGCCGCGCCTCGACGCGTCTTGACGCGCGCGAACGCCCGAATGGAGGCGGTGTACGAAATGATGGGCTATCCCAAGCCCAAACGCGTGGTCGTGCTCGGAATTCAGGGCGCCGGGAAGACGAGCGCGCTCGAACGCGTCAAGGACGCGTACGACGCGAACGCCAGAGGTTTGCGCCCCGATCAAATCATACCCACGGTCGGGATGAACATAGCCAAGATATCCAACGCCGAACTCAACGTGGAGCTCACGTTCTGGGATCTCGGCGGCGCGTTCGGGCTGCGTGGGATTTGGGAGAGCTATTTCCAGGACGCCGACGCGTGCTTGTACGTCGTCGACGGCGCCGAAGAGCGAGCGCTGGAGGAGTCCATGGTCGAGCTTGAGCGCGCCATGCGCAATAAACGATTCTCAAAATCGATGCCAATCCTCATCGTCAGCGCGAAGAGCGATTTGAGCGGTCCCGAAGGGTTGGAAATGGTTCGCGCGTCGTGCGAAGACGTCTTCGCGCGCGTCGACGGCGGCGGCGCGCGGCGTCGGACCCGCGTGTTCCCCGTCGATTGTCACACGGGATTAGGGGTAAAACCCGCGATCGAATGGCTCGCTCGCGCCCTCGCGCCGTCTTCGTCGCTGTTTAGTTTGTCGTAGCGCGTCCCGTGCGCGGTGTAAAATTTCTGTCTCAGTCTCGCGGTCGTCTTCGAGATCCGTGTTTAGCTCCCTGTGTGGATAGCGTTCGCAGTCGGGGGATTTTGGCGGTTCCCGACTCATCCAGAACGCGAACGCGCTGAGCCGTGACGCCATTCGCGCGCGCGGCGCAGCGTCGCTCGCGTCGTCGTCGTGGATTGCGACCTTGATCGTCTGAGTGCGCCGCGTAGCCATGGTATCCGTCGCCGTCGCGCGTCCGCGCGTCGCGCACGCGTCGACACACGCGCGCGAGCGGCGTCAACGCGCGAGCGGCGCGAGACGCTCGAACGCGCCGCGCGCGATGTTGGCGTCGTCGACGGCGGTGCACGCGAACGATGCGTCGTCGTGCGCGATGCTGAAACGCGCGACGAGTTGGCGAGGTAAATACGCGCTGAGTGTGCGCGCGTCGTCGACGTCGAGCGCGTCCGAAGTGGCCGATCGCAACGGCGCCGACGGTGGCGGCAAAGCCAACGGGTCGGCGACCAACGGCGCGGGAACGTCCTCCAACGCGCCTGATGATTCTTTTCGCGGATTGGAGGGTACAGAATGGTTTTCGCGTGATTTCTCCGAGAGCGGCAGACGATTCAGTGAGGTTTTTCCCGTGCGATACGCCGAAGTGGGTTCCAACGGCGAGGCGACGATGGTGACGATAGCCGACTTGATTCAAGAGTGCGCCTGCAATCACGCGCAAGGCATCTGGGGTGTCGGTCAATCTATGCCGGCGGAGATGGCGCGAGCAAACTTGGCGTGGGTGTGTACCAGACTTCACTTGCGCGTGCGCAAGTACCCGAAATGGGGGGAGAAGGTTGCGGTGAGCACTTGGTTTGAACCTCAAGGGAAGATAGCGGCTAGGCGCGACTACGCCATCGCGGATGCGCAAACTGGAGAATGCATGGGCGAAGCGACGTCTCAATGGGTTGTGTTTAATCTTGGGAGTCGAAGAATGGCGCGCATCCCGAACTCGGTGTTGGAAGATTTCAAATTCCAATCCTTGCAGCAACAGGTGATGGAGGAAGGATACGCCGCGGATAAGCTCCCAGACGTGTCTGAAGTCGGGGGCGCGTGCGCGGCTCCGATCACGCATAACGTGCGCCGTAACGACATGGATATGAATGGACACGTAAACAATGTCGTGTACGTTCAATGGCTACTCGAGAGCGTGCCCCCGGAAACGTGGGAAAAGCACGTGTTGAGTGAAATTATCTTGGAGTATCGATCCGAGTGCAACTTTGGCGACAGCGTCACGGCGACGTGCTGCGAGATTGAAGAGGCAAACGATACCTACGTGCTCCTACATAAATTAGCGCGAGGCGAGGGTGAAATAGTTCGAGCAAAGACGGTCTGGAGGAAGTAAAGACAAAGCAGCGCGAGCGATAATATCTCGGAGTTGGCGAAGAGTCGAACGACATGTAAATGAAAATAGCAAACGACGCGACTGCGCGTTCCTTCGCCACGCATCACCACTTCGCCACGCGCGACGCCCATGCACCCACGCGTGGATGCCTCAATAGCCCTGTCGTGCGTCTGCGTGTTCTCGTTGTCGGTACTCGCGCTCGCTGTCGAGTGTGTCGGAGACTTTGTGAACGACGTCGAACGACTTGCACCGTGCGAGTCCGTTGCTGGTGGCAACCTCGAGTTCTCGAGTGTCGACGCCGTCATCGGACCTCGATTGCGTTACATCACCAATGGATCGATCATTATCACAAATATGTCCAATTCATCGAATCTGTTTCCACGCCTGTTGAGCGTTCGCGGTGGCTCCGTGCGCGTTCACGACTACGGCGGTCGGTTGAAGCGTCTCGAAGGATTTCATGCGCTTGAATTGATTGAGGGAGATCTTGAGATTTCCGAGGCCCCAAACTTGACTGGTTGGGATGCGTTCACGTCGCTGTCGCGGGTCACTGGAAGTGTGACGCTGAAAACGCTCGCAATTGCGACGGTCGGGCTTTCATCTCTCATGGACGTCGGCGAGATTTTCACCGCGCGCGATGTCCCTACGCTCAACTCGCTCAAAGGACTCGAAAATCTTCGTTCGGTGAGAAAACTAGAACTAGACCCCGAATTCGAAGCATGGTCGTTCGGCGAGTGTGGAACGATAAACTCTACCGCCACGCCGCCGGTGCGAAACGTGTGCAACGACTCGCACATGACGTGCGTGGATAATCGATGCGTTGAAACGCTCTTGTCGACGCTCGCAAACGCGATAGAAGTTCGAACATTTACATCGCTCGTTCTTCACGATGAAATGTATAGTCGGCGATTCCAAACTATATCGGGACACGCGATGACGACCGTGTTCGCGCCGAAAGACATTGCCTGGTACCTTCGAAACTTGACGACTCCGGCTCGCGTGACCGCAGCAGAGCGCTCCGACATCATCGCGGCGCACGTGGTAGTGAGCTCTTCCGATCATGAGCTTCGACATGGTCAGCGCCTAATCACCGATTTGGGCGTCAAAGAGGTAATGATGAGTGCTTCTTCCGACACCGTTGCACACTCACTCGTCGCGATCGAGACGGGACGTCGTCGGATTGTACTCGGCGGATTTCCGGTGAAAGAGACGCGTTGTAGAGTGTACGGCACCGCAGCGTTTTTTTGGAAAGAGTGTCTACCATCCATGTACACGGAAATAATCGTGAAATCGTCAGATGCCCGACTCAGCGTGGAGAGCAAACTTTCGCGCGTTGAGCAATCGATAGGACCTGTATTTGCCTCACTCGAGAGCCGCTCTGACGGACACGACGCGTTCTCGGAGGAAGACTTTGATTTCGAAGATGAGTACGTGCGTGCGCTACTGTTTGACGAAGTCATGGCGCCGTCGGCGTCGTCGTCATCGTCGTCCGCATTCGCATCGAACTCGAATGTGCAGGGCACTATCGTGGATTCTGCTAGAAGATCATCCAACGGAATCGTGCTCATCGTCGATGGAACCTTGTTTCCGCGAAGACTTGACAGAGCGCCTGCATCGCAGGCAAACGGTCCGAGCCCGCCGATTCCATCGCGTCCACCACCACCGCCGCCGTCGCCACAATTTTCGTCCCCACCGCCAGCTCCAAGACCACCGCCACCAATCCTTGGTTCATTCAATCCAATATATTGGCAGACGCGCCCGCCGCCTCCGTCCGCAACTACTGGAAATGCGCGCGAACCGCCGCCGTCACCATCACCTGCAAACGGCTCGTGCCTTGCGGTGCTGCCAAATATTTGCGGGCTGTGTGATTTCACGGACGACGCTGCACCGTGCTGCTGTGACAGTGAGTGCGCGCAAACTGGAGATTGTTGTTCGGACTATGCCATGGTCTGCCTGCCGTAGTACAGTGAAGAAATCTAAATTAGCACAACGTCAGTCGCGTGCGGTTGAGCGAGTCGCTCGCTTTCGGGGAATGCGTTTTATCGTCTCATGTGTCCTTTTAAGGACGGAATTTGCTGATTTCATCGATCGCACAGCCTAATTACCAGCGCGCAACCGTTCATCTAGCGATACTGATCATCAGTGGGTCATCATTAACGTACGTCGCGTTCGCTCGAGTCGTCGTCCCCTCGCCTCCCGCACCTTGGTTTTAAAACATTTGAACCGCTACTTTTTATACTCGTACTCGATGCGCAAACGCCGCTCCGTTCCCTCACCGACTGCACTATGACTTAGCATGTACGTGTCCACCAACGCCTGTTGCATTTCAATAATGCGTCCCGATCGAGGCAATAGCTCGACAGGCTCGCGGTGGGGAATAACGAGCTGCTCGACGGCCATGCGCACCTCTTCAAGGGCATCCGTTTCATCCGCGCTCGACGTTGTCGCTCGCTGCCTATTTTCTTGAGCACCACTTCCTCCGTTAAATCCATCACTTGCACCCGTTATGCCTAACATTGCTTGCAAGGCACGAACGAGTTGCGCCGAGTTGTCTGCCCGCACGGCGTAAATTGGCATACCTCGCGCTCTCGCCGCGTGTCGAAGCCACGTGGAAGTCTTCACTTGCGATTTCGGCGCAATGACCACGCTCGCGTCTTCAAGAAGGTCAACCAAGCACACTCGATCACCCAAGTCCATGCTCTCCATGACGCGCTCCAGAGCGTCGCGACTAACTTTGAACGGGAACACTCGAAGAGCGTGCGGAGGGCACGTGTTGTCGTCTTCGTCGTCTTCGACATCGTTCACGATGACGTCTTCACCGCCGAGTTCGAAACGCGTGTTATCTGCAAACTGTTGCGACGTCGACGATGACCGACGTCGTGTTGCGCTCGCAATTTCTAAAGCCGCAAGCTCAGAGCTCGATCGAGGCTGCACTTTTTGCGCCGTCGGTCGAGGCGCCGTCGCGTCGTACGCTAGGACTTCTCCAAGAACGCTCGCCTTTCGGCGACTTGTGTACTCTGCCTCCGTCGTGACCGTTCCATCTTCGTTCAGAACGCGTAGTTCAGTCATCGGCGACTGCCCCGCGAGTAAAGCGTCGACAGAAGCCGCGACGTCGGTGTGAACTCTCCAAGTGCCGATGTCGAGCATTTCCACGGCGATGGTAAACGTCGGTGGACCTGCCCTTTCGAGCACACTCTTCTGTACCCCTCGTCTACGCGCTTCGTCGTCGCCAAGAGTGACGCTCACAACACCGCCTATCAAATCACATAACGCCGGATTCTTCAAGACATTCTCCAGCGTGTGTCCGTGCGCCGTACCAATCATTTGCACGCCTCGCTCGCTGATGGTTCGCGCCGCGTCCGCCTCTTGCTGCGTGCCGATTTCGTCAACCACCACCGTCTGGGGCGTGTGATTTTCCACGGCTTCGATGAGCACGAGATGCTGTTCGCTCGCGTTCGGGACTTGCATTCGGCGGGCACCACCTATACCGCGATGGGGAACGTCTCCGTCGCCCCCAATTTCATTTGACGTGTCGACGATGACGACGCGGCGAGAATGCTCATCCGACAGAATGCGAGAAATCTCTCGAATAGCCGTCGTTTTTCCTACACCAGGCCGTCCGAGAAGTAGTATCGAATTATTAAACGTCGTTGCCGACGTTTCGGCGTCCAATACGTCCCTGATGAGTTCGGCAGAACCAGAAATCGCGCGTCCGACTCGACACGTCGCGCCGATGACTTTGCCGTATCGATTCTTTATCGCGCTTATTCTGTGCAAAGTCCCGTTGATCCCAGCGCGATTATCTCGCCCCACGTCTCCTACCTTTGTCATCATCCTATTCAAGTCTTCGTACGTCACGAGCTCGTCCCCGATCGTGGCGTCGCCGTCCGGAAACCGCGCCTTTGGTAGTCTTCCCAAGTCGAGCACGACTTCGGTGAGCTCTAGCCTTCGCGCGTCTTCCGCCAACGCCCGTCGCACGCGCTCGGGCGCCGCGTCGAGCAACAGCGCGATTTCCCTTTCGCTCGTCACCGCCGCGAGCGTCGCTCGCTTCCGAGCGGCGAGCACGTCCTCCTTCGTCAACGCCAACGCGCCCGCGCCACGCGGACGCCGACGTCGACGCGGTCGGCGTCGCCCGCATGGTCGCTCGTTCGTCGTCGCGGTCTGCGGGTCCCCGGGCGGTGTCATCCGGACCCGTCCCGACCGCGGCTGGCATCCGGACCGCGTGGGGCGCGACGCGCGGCGGATGACTCGCGCGGCGTCACAACGCGCGCGCGCGACGGAAGCGTCGAAGTCGTCGAAGTCGTCGAAGTCGTCGAAGTCGTCGAAATCGTCATGGGCTCGCCCGGCGGGCGCAGCGCCGTCGTCATCGCGTGCTGGTACACCGCCAACGTGGGCGTGCTGCTGCTGAACAAGTACATCTTATCCGTGTACGGCTTCCGATTCCCAGTTTTCATGACGCTGTGTCACATGTGCATGTGTTCGGTGTTGTCCGCGGCGGCGAGAGAGTTCAAGATCGTGCCGAAACAGTTCATACGGACGAGGCGACACTACGCCAAGGTGGCGGTGCTGGCGGTGACGTTTGCGCTGTCGGTGCTGGGAGGAAACGTGTCTCTGAGGTACATTCCGGTGAGCTTCAATCAAGCGTTGGGAGCGACGACGCCATTCTTTACGGCTATTTTTGCGTATCTCATGCTGCGTAAGAAGGAAACGACGGCCACGTACGTGACGCTCATTCCCGTCGTCGGAGGCATCGCGTTGGCGACGTGGGGCGAGCCGAGTTTCAATTTTATTGGGTTTTGCGCGTGCCTAGTCGGGGTGTGCTGTCGAGCGTTAAAGTCTGTGTTACAAGGATGGCTACTGACGCCAGCGGGTGAAAAGGAGGCGGAGAAAATGTCCAACTCGAACGAGAATAAGCTCGACAGTATGTCGCTTCTGTACTACATGTCGCCGGTGGCCATCGTGACGCTCGGAGTTTGCACTTTCATCATGGAACCAGACGCAATATCTGCATTTTATGAGGCGGCCGAGGTGAATCCACCATTCATTGCCATTCTCCTAGGAAACTGTTTCGTGGCTTATCTTGTCAACCTGACGAATTTTCTCGTCACGGCGCACGTCGGCGCGCTGTCGCTTCAGGTTCTCGGCAACGCGAAGGGCGTCGTGTGCACCATCGTTAGCATCATGCTCTTCCGTAACCCGGTGACGTTTCGCAGCGTAGCTGGATACACGATCACTATGGTCGGTGTTTGGCTTTACTCGTCGAGCAAGCGACGCAGCGCCCGTTTGCAGGTCATCGAGAACGCCAACAAAAACTTAGCCTCAAAGGTGTAGCGCGATGCTTCTCTTCTTGTAATACACGTCGTCGTCGTTTGCATTTCTCCGTATTTGTTCTCCGTACTATTTGTCGAGGTTTCACGGTTTTGCATCGTCGTGTGCGCGGAAGACGCGGGGGACGACGCCGGCGCGAGAATAGCGCGTGATCGCGCGACGAACGTTCTCGCGTTTTTTCTATCTTCTATCACTTTATTTAGCGTTTTTTAATTCGCTCTAGACGTGCGAGAACGCTCGCGGTGGACGAACGATTGAACGAACCGTGTCGAAACTTGACTTCGCGTAAGGCGTGGTCGGTGAGCTCGCCTTCGTCGCCCGAAAATTCGAAATGGCCAATGACGAGCGATTCGTCGACCCCGTTGCGTTTCGAAAAGCGTCCCAACACGATGGGATACCATATCGCGTCGTCTTCAGGCATATCTGCATACGGTATTTCTTGTTCTCGAAACCACGTCGGAATGATGCCATCAGGAGACGCGCGCGCGTCAGTTGGAAACAACTTTTCGACGGCGCGAGCGTCGCGAAACGCACACACGAATTCGTGCTCGACGGCGAGACCACCGTCTGGCATCCAACCGCGGAATACGAAGCGCGCGGCTTCGAAAAGATCTCTCGGATCGTTCAAAGCATCGCACGCCAAGGGGTCGAGACCTGCTTTTTCTAGCGCGACGGATCGAGCGACATCCAAGGGGACTAAATCCTTCTCGCTGTCGACTTCGGCGATGAAGCCGGTGTAGCGGCCGGCGAATTCGCCTCGCGTGTGCTTCCCTAGCAGGATGCGACTGTTGACGACGTCCAAAACCAGAAGCTGAGCGAAACGCTTTGGCGGTTTCGTGAGCTCTGATTTCGGGTACACCCGCTTGTCGAGCATATCGGCGAGGTTGTCGCTGGCGCGCGTCACGTTTTCTCCGACGTGATCACCCTGGGTCCTCGGCCCGTACGCTGGATTCAACGGACGATCCGGAGTGACAAACTGTGGAAGTGGCGCGATTACGGCATCGTCATTGAGACCGTTGAATCGCACGAGCGATAGTCGATCTCGTCCATCGCGAGAAGGTCGAACGCGATGCGGCGTCGCGCGCACCACTCCGTTTGTGAAAATCTCGAACGCGTCCGACAAAATACACGTGAAAATGGCGTCATTCTCGTACGCCGGCGCCGAACGCCATGTACCATCTCGCCCTTTAAGCTCCAAGCCTTCGCACGTCTGATGAAGAAGGGTGAAGAATTCAAAGTCTGTGTGCTCCGAGATGCCAACTATTTCCACTTTCGACGCGGCGTTTCGCTCGCTGCGGCGCATCGATGGGTACCGCATTGCGCGCATGCTACAGTGTGACGTATTGCCAAACTTCCTCACCCAGACGTCTTCGTCGTCTACGCGAAGCGCCTTCGCAAAGCATCGATACAGCGTCCTCGCCGCGCCGTCGCACGCGCTGTAAAAACTGCAAAACGTGCTTCGCATCTCGGGCACCTCTACCGGCCAATCCACTGGTCCTAGCCCTCGTGCCGCATCGTCACCTCGTGCACGTCGTACCTGCTCGATCTCCCACGAGCTCAACTCTCGAACGACATCGAACGACTCGACAAGCGCCGCTGTTCTCTTTTGGTAAGAGTACTCTTCCAGCAGGGGCACGAATCCACCGCTCTCGTTCGCGTATTGCGAGTGAACGTACAGCGCCTTTACGTCTTCGGGCAGCGAGAAGAACGTTCGGGCGATGTCGTACGTGCGCGCGACGTCGAACGGCTCGACGTGCGATGTTGACGCCTCGCCGACGTCTCGAGCGTCGAGCTCGAAATAACCGTAACGCGACGTCAACGCATCGCGCAAACGCGCGAGTTCGCCGTCGTCGCCGTCGACGAGCTTGACGAGAGATATTCGCGGCACGTCGTCGCTCGCGCGCATGACGCGACGAGCGATCGAACGAGGAGAGTCGTCGCTCACGTCGTCGTGTGACGCGCCGAAGCCGCGTGAAAGTTCATTCCTTCACACAACGACGTGTGCGACGACGAATCGAGCGACGACGCGTCGCGAGCGCGATGACGAACGCGACGAGCGGGCACGTTATTGGCGTCGCCCACGACGTGCTGCCACAACGAGCGAAGAAGAAACCGCGACGAGACACAGCGACGAGGGAGAGGGCGGCTTCGACTTCGGCGGCTGAGGCCGAACCGACGCCGCTGACGGCGGACGAAGGGCGAGCCGACGGCAACGGTGACGACGATGGGGACGTTCGACAGGGATTTGAAAGCGCGGACGCGCGTGTCGTGCGATACGCGCCAGAACACGATGACTTTCGAGCGCGCGAAGACGAAGACGAAGACGAAGACGAAGACGACGCGCGAGCGCGAAGAGGAGTGCAATACGCTTATAAAGACCACACGGCTGACATACAGATACACGCCTGGGGATGCGATCTCGCTGAAGCCTACGCCTGGGCCGCGCTGGCGATGTTTGATTACATGACCCCGCTCGAGGACTGCGCTCGAGTGCCGACGACGCGATTCAAGGAAGTACGCGCGAGCGGGCACGATTTAGACACCTTGCTCTTCGCATTTCTGGACGAGCTGTTGTTCACGTTTCACACAGAGATGCTCATATGCACGGCGGTGCAAGTATGCGAGTTCAATCGAGACGAATGGAGGATTCGAGCAATTGTGGGCGGGACAACGTTCGTCGACGGCGAGACGCGTCAGGGCACAGAGATTAAAGCCATCACATACAGCGCAATGAAAATCATAGAACGAGGCGAGACTAGCGAAGACGAGGAAAGCGCCGGAGTACATCGCGCAGAGTTGTTCGTCATCGTCGACATTTAGAACGCACACATGTCGTAGTTTAGCAGCTTCTGTAATACGTATTATTGTTAGTCGCTAAGTTCAAAGTATCAAAGGTGACGACGACGGCGCGGAGACGCAAGAGGACGACGACGACGTGGAAATAGCGCGTGATTGCGCGACGAACGTTCTCGCGTTTGTTCTACTTTCTATCATTTCATTTATATTCACGATTCTTTCGAATTCTAAAGGCGCGAGTAATCTAAGCTTTCGTCGTCTGAAGATTCTTCGAACTCGCGTTCGTCCGCACGTGAGCCGTTTCGGTAAGCGCGCGGCGCTTCGTCGGATTCCTCATCACTCGAACCACGCCGCGACGATCCAGCCGACGTTGCCATCTTCATACGCGCTGTCGCGCTCAGAACTCGCGACCGCTGACTATGCACTCGCGCGACACTACGACCTCGAGATGGTGTTGTCATCGATCCCGCCTCGCGAATCATCTTGACCGTGCCCTCGTCGTCGTCGCTTCTGTTCACATCTTCCACGTCGCTCGTGGATGGCGCGCTTGCGCGTCCTCGACTGACGCTTCGAGAGCGACTGCGCGAACGCACGAGCCGATCAACGGCGTTCGCCGCCGCCAAAAGTGACGCCGCGTCGTGGGTTGGCAACGCCTCTCTCAGCGCAGATTTGACGTCTTCAAAGTCGAGATCATCTTCGAATGCGAACGGAGACTGCGTTTCATCGCGAATGTCTTCAAGTTCAGATCGCGCACCTTCGATGACTTCATCGGTCGGATCATCGAAGGGATCAAACTCGCCATGCGGCGATGCAGACGCTGGCGAAGTGCTCGCGTCGCTCGCTCGCTGAATGCTGTTGTTCTTGCTCAAATGTGGTGTGTCCGGCGTAGCGGCGCCGCTGACGGAATTCGAACGCCCACGGCGCTTCTCGAAATATATATCACGACGTTCGCTCGGCGTAAGCTTGGTCGCCTCGCGTACGCTACGAGAGATTTGACGCGCCACGCGCTTCAACGTCATCGTGGCGTAAAGAAAGTTGCTCTCGCCGCTTCCACCTACGCCTTCTTCTGAGGCACAAAAGCTAAATCGCTCGAGGATGATGGCGATGAACAAGTTCCCAAGGAAAAAGACGCCCGTGATGACGTACGTGACGAAATAAAAAACGCTCACGTAGCGCGGAGAGCACGTCACATCCGCCGGCAGCGGTGTGTTCTCGTAACAGCGATCGTCGACGTAAATATCGGTGAAGTACCCTTGCCAATTTCCAGTATAACTCACAAAAAGACTCACCATCGCTTTTGGGAACGTCACAAAGTTTGAGTACTCCGAAAGTGCGGCGCCGACGTAATCGGGAGACATGTCGCCGAAAAAGGCGACACCGAGGCAGGCATAAATGTACATGAAGAGCAGCGATAAAATCGCGACGTTGACGACTCCCGGAATCGCCGCTAAAAATGTCGCGAAAAGTGTTCGCAGCCCCTTACTCACCTGCACAATTTTAAATAACCTCAAAAATCTTAGCATACGGAAAGCACCGCCGACGCCACTCTCATAAACAGCCGGGATGAGTAGACCGATGATGCCAGATACCGCCACGATGAAATCGATCTTGTTCCAACCGCTCCGCCAGTAATTTGTCCACTTCATGGCCACGATCAAAAGATAAGCCTCGAGCATGTACCAGATCGCTAACGTGTTCCCCATCCAAACTTGATAGTCGTCCTCCGATTTAGACGGGTTCGCGCGTATTGCCATCATCGTAACCATATTTAGCACGATCATGAAGACAGAAAACGCGTCGAAGGCATACTTGGACACTACGCGATGCACGACGGCTTTCCAGGGCGTTTCCGGTGGTGTTCTACGCCAAGAGTTGTCAGCGTGCGCCATGGCGAGCAACATTGCTTGCTGCCACACGCGTTGCTCATCGGTGATGAACAGCTTGCCGTCGTTCTGCTCGTTTGCGATACGATTGAAGTTGTCGATGAGCGCCGACACAAAGAGATTTGCCCAGAGCAAGAATCCAAAGAGAATCGATACGAAAAAGTAAACGCACGCCCACTTCGCGTGATCTCGGATTGGTTCTTGATCTTTACCGACGACATCCATTGCCTCATACATGAGGTCCTGCCAGTTATCGCCAGTCGCGATGATGAATACGCTGAGGAAAGCCTCCGGAAAGGAATCAAAGTTAAACTTTGCCTTTCGCCAAACTCCTCCCGCTGCTAAGCACTGCGTTTTATTTGAAACGGCCACCGCGGTGAGCGTGCAACGATGCATCTTGCCCAGAAACAACTCCATGCCCAGCACTGACAACATCGTGAGCATCGCGAGGCCGACCACGCACACGGATGAAATCGCCGGCAGTGAAGACATGATGGCTTCGACTACGACTCGCAACCCCTTGATTCGTTTGACCGATCGTAAAGGACGTAAAACCCTCACGACGCG
>JACLAB010012620.1_pt1 | contig 17126 bp, 12 predicted proteins | sample 8027921 | NCBI WGS metagenome assembly JACLAB01 (sample SAMN15725117, study PRJNA655200) | protist metagenome | isolation source: fluorescence activated cell sorting (FACS) single amplified genomes of... | place: USA: West Boothbay Harbor, Gulf of Maine | collected 2000-07-19 | reverse complement strand
AACGTTTTTTAGATAATTGTAATAAAATAGCTATACTTCTGAAACCATCTAAAGCATGTAATGTATCTGGGTATTTATATTGATCTTCTCTTTTGATATGGACTATGGTGTAGTCTTCTTTATAATGTTGAATTATCTCGTTGACTGTAGGTTCTGGTATGTCTCTTGTCCATGAATACTGAAAACCTTGACCTTGTGGTCCTCCATTAGGCTGAATAGCCATAATTGGTTTTTCTGTTTGGTAGAAGGGTTTGAAATAATCTATTTCAGGTTGGGTTAAATACAACTCTGGTTGTTCGTTATTGTAATTTAAACCATAGATTTTACACCAAGTTCTAAATAAATGTTCTCTTTCTGTTAAAAATGAAGTGTGACGGTAAGGATCTTCAATAAAAATTTTACAATCTTGGTCTTTAACATATTTTAAATATGCACCACCCATTTGATCTACTCTAAAACATTCATTAATATGGGGATTATTTAAAAATACATCAGGATAAGCTGTAACAACTATAATGTGGGCATTTTTATAGCGTTTTCTTAAAACTTTAGTCATGGCAGTTGCCATGATAGATTTTCCTAGACCACCGTCTATTTGAAAGATTACATTCATAACTTTATTTAATTATAACTAATATATAAAACCAGATTGGATATTCCTAGTTATTTTACCAAGGAGTACCGTTTTTTTCAGTAATAGCAGCTCTTGCTACAATAGAAGCCGCAATAGAAGCAGAGTTAGCAGTTTCTAAAGACGAAGTATCTATTGAAGATGTTACCCATCCTAAAACTATTTCCTGTGTAAGATCTTCATAAGCTACGAAATCTACGTCATCTGCAGAACCTACTACTGTAAGTTGGCCTATTTTTCTGGTGCTTGATCCTGATAGTTCAGATTCACAAGCATATGTTACTTTTGTTACTACACCATCAGCAATAGTTCTTTTTAAATCGTAAATTTTCCAAGTATGATTCATTGTATAAATTTTTTGTTTATTATAAATATATTAACTTTTTGGTAAATAATCAACTATTAAATGAATTCTATATTCATCGCTATCATTATTTACAGCATGTTCTTTTGCATTGTTTATCTCCCATACTTCTCCTGCTTTTAAATTTTTAGTAGTTTCACCTACTTTAAAAAATATGTTTTCGTTTGTAACTAAAGGTATGTGAGTTCTTTTTACTTCCATCAAAGATTTACCACCATCTCTATGTATAGGAATAGATCCGCCTGGTTCTAATCTTGGTATTAAAGCTCTGATAAACCATCCCGGACCATAGTGTTCAGTGTATAGAGGTTGAAGTTGTGATTTAATACTATTAAAATCTATTTTATTGTAGCTTACTTTATTTTTTTTTCCTACAAATCCAGTTTTTAAGCAATCTGGGTCCCATAAAATTTCTATAGTATTGGTCATACTATGTGCTCTAAAGTCACTATTTCTATATGAATGTTCTGTCCACTGTTCTTCGGTAAAAGTGTTAAGATTAACTAATGTCTGTTCTATATCTATATTACCTAAAAATTTGAAATCAAATGGTTGTGATGCTTTTTGATCTTTAAGTAATTCACGAAGTGGTCTCATACTGTAGTGTTTTAAAATCTTCTTTATAGGTATTTTTAACTAACTCTAAACTTTCATCATTATACATATCAATGTATGGATTTTGTGTTTTTTCTTTAGTTATATTAACTTTAGGTAATTCAAAGTTTATTTCTGTATCTAGTATTTCTGATAAAATAGAACAGTCTTTGGATATATCTTCTAATTTAATATATTTTATTTTCATTCCAACATCATTCCACTTTACTTGAGGTAAATAAAAACGTACCCCATACCCATTAGGTGATTTATGTTTACCAAAATCTATATCTTGAAATACATTATAGCAAAATTTATTTACATGATCAGGTAAATGGTGTGTATTAGATGTTATTAATTTTACAAATTGATTAAAATCTAAATTAAAAAAATCTTTATACTTTTCTTTTTGTTCTATAATCTGTCTTTGAAAATAATATGCAGATGCTAATCTATCTATAGGATTTCTACAAAGTTGGTATACCTTGTAGTTATAAAAATCTTCTATTTTACTACTCCTTAAAACCTCAGACAAAAAAGGGTGTTTATGTCTAGGGCTTAGTTTAAATTCTACATTATTATCTTTTAACATTTGTGTTAAAGAAGTAGAACCTGTTTTTGAAGGAAGTAAAAATATTACCTTTTTTTCTTTAAGAACCATATAATATAGAACCTGATACAACTGTTTCTAGGTTAGATAGCTCTGTAGCATCAAATAAAGATGATGAAGGTAGAGCTAATTCTTCTTCTAATATAGTTGTATATTCTCTTAAGTTTTCTCTTATTTCTCTTTTTGTTTCTCCAAAATTAGGAGTATTAGAGTTTACATTTTGATCTAATGTTTTAGATATTAAAGTCTGTATCTTATAAGATGATAGTTGTATTTCTAATTTTTTTACTTTTTGTTGTTTTGTAAGCATAACTTTTATATTATAGAATTAAATGCTTTTGAAGCAGAAATAATATGTTCGTATTCTGTTACTTTAGATTCGTCAACGTTATCTTCAAACCATTCTTCAATTAAAATCCACTCTAAAGCCTCACGGTTTTTATTTAATATATAACGTACTTCATCTTCACTAGAAGCTATAGGGAATAGGTAAGGTTCAATATTAAAACTGCCAGATATTAAATCCCCCAAAGAATTAGATAAGATTGTATTGCAGAGTTCTAAACTATCAAATGAAGCTGATATACTATTTTCAATATCCTGTTGTGTCATAATTTTAATTTTCTTTTAATCTTTCTGTTCCTTTCCAAGCGTTTACTGCATCTTTATCTTTTCTAGTACCTATAAGTAAAATATTATATATACCGTCTGTATCAGCAAATACTGTTAGCGTGGTTTGTTCTTGGTTTACTACACCATATGCTCTACCGAAATGGTTTTTAGCATTTACCCATACTTGATCATTTTCATTTAAGTGTTTGTAGTAATCAGGTAGTTCTATAGTTGCTTGACCATTTTCTACTTCTACTTCAAACCTATATAAGTTATCACCTGCTGTTGGGGATTCCACGAAGCTATGCCATAACTCGCAAGCTTGAGTTTTAGTTGGATTTGGGTGAGGTATTGCAAATGATCCCGCTGTTTTAGATAAAGTACCGTTTACACATAATGTTCTTCCACTAGAATTTAAACAACCACACATCAAATGATTACCACTACCTTGTCCAAGATAAAATTTATAGGTTTCAGCTCCAAAAACAGTTGGACCAGACCTTTGTCCTATATAAATGTTATTATTAGATGCTCCCTTAACACATTGACCTGCATATGGGCCGATAGCTATATTACATCCTCCATTTATAGCACATGAAGTAGATGTTTGCCCGCCTACACATAAAGCTGCATATCCTATAACTGTGTTAAAATAACCGGCACACATATTTCTTAAAGCATCAATACCCATAACTACATGACCACCTTGAGTACTACAACCGTATGCCCCAACTTTAGAACCTATAAAAATAGAGTCATTTTGGTTACCCATACCGCAACCAGCACCACATCCTATAAAAATAGATCTTCCACCTGTACAATTTCTGTAACCTGCATAATATCCCATGTATACATTTATATATCCTGTAGTATTACAAATCCCTGTGCAAAAACCAATACTTACATTATTATCTGCTGTGGTTATTTTGCATAAATTACCGTAGCCAATAGCGACATTCGAGTTGGCAAAGGACATACACCCAACTCTCATATTGTAATTTCCTATAGCTACGTTATTAACTCCGTAGGCAGAACAGCACATATTAAAATGACCTATAATAGTATTTTGACTCCCTATAGATTTACTAGTACCTGTAGCTATAGTATTACAAAGTCCTATGATTATATTTCTAGCTGATAAAGTGTTTAGACACGTACCATTATTTGCTCCTATAACTGTATTACATAGTGAGTTACTAGCAGTTGGAAAATTATTTGCACCTACGATTGTAGTACAACAAACATAACATAATGCGTTAGGTAATGAATTTGAACCTATAACAGTAGTATCAAATATACACCTAAGGGAGTTTGTACAAGTATTACACCCTGTAAGTGTGTTGTGTCCAATTGCTATACTATTTTCATACGAACCAGATAACATTGTATTAGCACCTATAGCTATGCTATTTTTTTGATAGCAGAATCCGTTTGTTAGATTACCTTTAGCGGCACACGAACCTATTCTTATGGTGTTTTGACCTTGTGCTCTACAACCGGCATTATGACCTATATTTATAGAGTTTTCATTTAAAAAAGGTTCGATTGTAAATATTTCACAAGTTTCACCTGCAGTACATGGATCACATACTGTACCTGTAGCTGTTGATGTATAGCCTGAACCTATATTCCCTATACAAATTGCCTGTACATCCCCAGCATCACCAGGACCTGAATAATTATATCGCTGTACTCTTCCTCCAAAAGTTGCCCCGGAACCACCTCCACCGGATATTACTACAGGTTTACCAAGGGTGTTTCCTTGGTCGAAAGCATAGTAGCTGTAACAATTAGTAGTAAAGTTACTACCTTCCTGAGTAATGGTTAAAGTAGAAGGATCTAAAGCACCTGAACCTGATAATGCTGTATTTTCGCCAATGGCAATTAGATTACATTGATTGGTGAATTCTGAATTGTTGGAAACACCGCCAATCATAATAGCTTGTTGTGCGCTTGTATGAGAGGAAGAAATTGCTAAAGTTCCTATTACGCATGTAGATTGTAACTGTCCCATATTATCCTTGTTGTTTTAGTATAAATATTTCTTTTTTCAACTCGTCTATTTGATCTTGTTGTTCTTGGATTGCTTTAATTAATAACGAAGTTATTTTAGAATATTTTACACCCATTAAATCACCATTATCATCGTGTTCTACTAGTTGTGGGTATATTTTTTCTACATCTTCTGCAATTAAACCAATATCTTTCTTTTTGGTTTCTTTCCATTCAAACTCAACTGGTTCAAGTTTTTTAAGGTTATCAAGTTGATCTTGAAGAGAAACAATATTTTCTTTATATCTTCTAGCTGATGTTTCTACTAAAGCTGTTGTACGTGTTGTACCATTTACATCTAAAGGAGTTTGTGGTGAAGTACAACCTATACCTACTCTGCCGTTTGAACTAACGTTAAAGGCATTTGTTCTTGAACCATCACTAGAACCATTTCCTACTGCAAATAAGTGACAATCTGTTATATTCCAAACATTATATCTACCTATAACCATTGAGTTGGCTATATTTGCTGATGTACCATTATTAGGATTGGTTGTTCCACATCCAAAGGCATACTGTTGGCCTCCGGTTGCTGAAGTAGCACCAAAACCAAAAGCTATACTATTTGTACCATATCCATCTGAGTTGGTTCCACCAACAATATTATTTTGTCCAAAATGGGCCTGGTTATTACAACCTAGTAGTAATGTGTTACAACCATAACCTGTTTGTCCAGATACTGGGTTATTGTTATTAATACCTATAGCAACTGTACCATCGGCCAATATGCAGTTTCCTCCACCAAAAGCAGCGGCACCACCTACACTCGAACTACCATCTCCTATACAGTTATCATTACCCATTATTAGGTTACCTAAACTATATGTTCCTTGGACTTTGTTAATTTTACCCCCTACTATATTTCCTCCTGCAACTGCTAAAACATTACCTCCTAATATACAGTTACCACTTCCTACTGCAAAACTCCATGGTGCATTTATACAGTTACTTTCACCTAATACTGATGAGGCTTTTGCGGATGTAGTAAGTTCATTAAATGCTCCTCCTGCAAATCCGTACTGTGAACAGGCATCGTTTCCAGATCCTCCAGCTACAAATGAATTATCACCACATGCATTGGATAATGCTCCACCTACCGCTGCTGCTGCAGCTCCTGATGCTTTGGCTTGATACCCATGAGCAAAACTTTGTGCTCCTGAGGCGCATGAACCTTCACCACCTGCATATGAGAATGTACCTGCGGCTGTATTGCTTGCTCCACCTCCTATAAAACTACATGCTCCTGAGCCTGTGTTTAGAGTACCTCCTACTACGGTTGCAAAAACATTTCCAGTTTTATTTTGTTTTCCTGCACCTATAAAACTACATGCTCCCTCTGTTTTATTTAAACATCCCCCTACAATTACACTATGGTCATTTTCATTAGTAGCATCACCATCTATATAATTATTACTACCTCCTCCTATAAAGGTATATGCGATGTATTCATTACATATACAGTTGTTGGCACCACCACCTATAAACACACCATTAGTATCACCTACTATATCATTAGTACTACCTCCTACAATGACTGAATCCGTGGCAACATCACCAATACAATTTAATCTACCCCCTCCTATAAAAGTATGGTCAGCTTGCGCAATATTTGACTGTCCACCAACTATGGTTGTATAGCTTTCAGTACCAGTACTATTATTACAACCACCTCCTATAAAACTACATGCTGCTGAAGCTGTGTTTAAAGTACCACCTACTATTGAAGAATATTCTCCTGATGCTTTATTTTTAAGACCACCTCCTATAAATATTCCACCATTACCACCCGGTGCTGAATTACAACAACCACCAACTATAATCCCACCAGGAGAGTTTACTGTATTGAGTTCTCCTGCTCCTATAAATGCACCTGGGCCTCCATAAGGGCCGTCAATAGTATTAGATACACCTCCTACTATAACACCTCTATTTAAAGCATTTTCTATTGTGTTATTACATCCTGCTCCTATAAATCTGAAATTATTATATGCACCAGATAAAGTATTATCTTGACCACCTACAATTACAGAAGTATGCGATTGATACTCACCAGATATACTGTTGTTATTTCCTCCTACAATTACATGTTTTGCATTTTGAGAATAATTTGATGAAATAGAATTACTAATACCACCTCCTATAAAACTACAAGCTGCTGAAGCTGTGTTTAGAGTACCCCCTGCAATTGTAGATAAAGTACCTGTATTTGTATGTCCTGAACCTATTTGTAGAGTTGTACTGCCTGATACACCACCAGTTACTGTTAAGCCTATACCTGGGGATGTAATGGCAAAATCGTCCGGAGGCATAACATATAGACCATTTGGAGAAAAGTTTGCAGTATCTATAAATACATTATTACATTCGGCTTTGAATGAAAGATTACCTTTAGTTTGACCATTAGTAGCACATGCTATTCTACCGTAAATTGAAGCATAATTTTTACATACAGATGTACCTGAAACTTCACCGTAAAACTGTATTGTACCTAAAGTATCATCATCAGCAGGTGATGCTGAATTTCTACAGAAAGTCAAATCTGGTGCAGAAGCAGCTCCTGCATCTGTAGAAGTTAATCTTAACAGATCGCCTGTACCTGTATATGATAAATTTAAAGTAGTACCATCATATGTAAAATTAGATGACCCATCTAAACTTGTAGTACCGTTCCAAGTAGTTACTTGATTATTTGCACCTGTGCCAGTTACAGTACCATTTCCTGTACCCGCTCCAATATCTGATCTTACTTCAGCACCTGTTCTGAAATCTACGTTATTTAAAGAATCTAAAACTAAAAACTTATCTGTATCTGTTCCAGCATTAACTACTGATGATACGGATAAAGAACCTGTGATTTGAGCGTGGGAATTATCTTCATCTAGGGTTAAGATAGAAGACGTTACTGTGTATGTGTCCGAACCTACCCATATTTTTCCTATAGGTAAGTTTGGTACATCGTTTGATCTACCTGAACCATAAACATACCCTGAACCATTAGAAGCATCTACTTTGTTTACTAATCCTATATTTTGTATAAGATTATTTGAACCTTGGGGTTTTATATTCGTATAACTACCTGTAGCTCCTACATATACTACATCTCCTTCCTCAAAGGCAGAAGTATCAATACCATTAATATACCCTGTTACTAGAGCTAAACCTTCAGCATCATTTGCTAAAGTTTCATTTAATACAAAAGTAGCAGGCATTGTAGAAGCAACAGAAGCGGATGCTGCTATAACTTCAGAAGTATTTCCTGCTGTTCCTGTTGCATGAACTGGGGTTCCTTTTAGTAATTGAACACCAGAAACGTTTTTAACATTTGCATATACATTTGGCCTACCAAAACTTAAATTACCTATACCATCTGTGGTAAGGAAATCTCCATTGTCTCCATTTGTAGTTGGATAATTTAATCCACTTGCAGTAAATGTGGATGTAACGTTTAAAGAATTTAAAGCGGCATCTGATCCGCTAACTATGAGTTTTTTCCAGTTCGGCATATCTATTTTTATTATGGTTGGTTACAGATAATCTGCCCACTTCCTTTACAGGCCAATAATATCAGTTATAAATATTAAAGAGAAATTATTTATTTCGATCTAATAAACAATTTTGTAATTTGAGAACTAAATTATAAAGTAACTCAACTTGGGATCCTTGGAATGTAGAAGTTTTAAGAGTTAATAGTAATATTTCTAGTTCCTTTTTATCTAAGTGTATATTAGGAGAAACCCCAGATGTAGTTTTTGGGGCCTCTCCTATTTTAATTTCTCCTGCTTTGAAACTCATAAAACCTTTTTACTCTAAATATAATAAATTTTAAGAGTAAATCCAAATTGCTTCGTCAGTTCCTACAAAGATATTTCCTTTTTTATCGTATCTTGCAGGTGTCGTATCTGGGTCTGTTCCAGCTCCTTCTACTACCGCTGACATAAATGCATCTGGGGTAAATGCTGTGGCACTTGCATTAAATGCACTATCTAATCCCCAACGAGTAGTTCCTGAGTCGAATCCAAATAATTCACCAACATTTTGAGTATCTTGTTGTATTACTATACCACCATCTCCAGCAGTATTTGACCCAGAAGCCATTAAAATAAATCTATCTGCTACTTGTAATTCAGTTGTATTTTGGAAAGATGCTGTACCTTGTACTGTTAAATCACCCGTAATAAGTTGATCACCTGTTACAGTTAATAAGTTAGTAGCATCATCAAAAGTAAATTGGGCATAACCATCAATGGTATTACTTGAATTAAATACCGCAACTTGATTATCAGCCGCATCACCAGAAATGATACTTCCACCTGTTCCAGTTAAACCTGAGCCATCTCCTTCAAATGAACCACTAAATGCTGTTATTGTCTCACCTAATGCTACAGAAGTATCGCCTATTGTAATACTATCATTTGTAAGTTTTGCATTTGCAATACCATCATCAGCAATAGTTGCTGTAATAGTTTGTGCTGAGGCTGATAGTTGTAAACCATCTTGTCCTGTAAAAGTTAAGGTTTGAGAATCAAGATCTACTGCAGTTGTTGTAGTTCCATCACCTGCTAAATCAAGATCAGCAGCTGTTGCTATGGAATCAACATAAGCGGTTGTTGCTACTTTTGTTGAATTATCTCCTGATGTTTGAGTAGTAGCTGTTACACCATCTGCTAAAACAGAAGTGGCGGATAAAGAACCTGTAAATCCTGTAGAAGTTACGCTAGTTAACCCAGCTAATGTTGTGCTACTATTACCTAAATCAATTTCAGTTGTACCAACAGTTATACTATCGTTGGCTAATGAAGAATTAGGGATTGAAGATAAACCTAAAGTTACTGTATCCGTTCCTGGGGTACCTACTGCGGTAATACCTTCTCCTGATGCTGTAACAAAGCTTATTTGTCCTTGTTGTCCTGCTAATAAATCTACTCCGTTAATAGAAGCGGTTGCAAACGCATTTAAGTCTGTTGCTGTTGTTAAGTATCCTGCATCGTTATTAAATTGAGATATATTAGATCCGGATACTGATAATTTTTTCCAAGTTGCCATTTAATATGTAATTTTAAGTTTTGTTATAAATATATATTTTTTTATGTTCCTATATAAAAAGCAGAAGCAGAATAATATATTCCTCCTTCTATTGCTGTTGGTTCAGAAGATCCACTCCATCTTAATTGAAATATACCTTCTGAATTTGCTCTTATTGTTCCGTTATCTACAGTATTACCTTTAATTAAAAGTATATCTTGAGTATTCCCTGTATCTGTTAAAAATATTGCACTACCTGTTACCCCTAAACTACCAGAGATAATTGCTGATCCTGTATATGGGAAAATATTACCCCCTATACTTGAAGTAATAAATTTATCTATAACTGAATTTAGTGCTATTTGATATCCTGCTACATCTGCCCCAGGTGCGGATATCATATCAGTTAAATCTGTACTATAAATTGGGGCTATAGATTGGGTAACTGAAAGGCTTACAATAGGTAAATCTTGTCCTGCTGTTTGTAATAATTGATCTCCTGAAGAGACTTCAGATCCATCTTCACCCCATTCAACAAATGCAGTAAGTTCTAGTGGAGATTCTCCTCTATAAAGTACTTCAGTAATATTATATAAATGGAATCTACCTATTATAGCATTTCCTATATTATTTGCTGCTTGCCCTATTAAATGGTAACTAGTACCTCCTGCACTAAATTCTGAATCTTGACTTCCTGTAATGTCTTCTACAGTTTTTATTCCTTGAGGATCTATAAAAGAAGCGGATTCAAATAAATATGTACCTGAGGGAGTATTTAAACCTATAGTTTGACCACTAGCAGCATTAGCGTTTGCTGTTTGATCAACTGTAATAGTAGACCCTGCTACATTTGTAATAGTAACGGTTCCTGTAAATTGGGAATCAATATAAGTAAGTGTCTGGCCTTCTCTTACAAAAAACGAATCTGCAATTGTAAATTGATCAGACCCATTAGTAAAATCTCCTGTTGTGACAACTATGTTTTCATTAACTGGGGATAAAGATGATAATCTACCATAGAAAGCTTGCTCATGTGCCATATTAGAATGTAAATCTAATTAAGTTATTCTTTAAGTTTACCAAATTACTAATATTAAATACATTGAAATTAGTAGATGTATTTAAAACTATAGTGGCACTTGCATTAAATCCACCAGTATCTAATCTATAAGCTGATAATAAAGGTGGGTTCATATTAGTTAAACTACTATTTGCCCCTGCTCCATTGCTTATACTAGATGGCATTGTTAAAGCAAATGCTGATGTTGATTTAACACCCGTAACTACTTTAATAGATTGAATTTGAATATCACCTACAGTTGGAGAAACTATTGTAGCCCCTGCTTCTGTTACAGAAGTTACTCTTGCAGCCGGGATATAGGCACCTAATGAACCTACCATTCCTCCAGAATCTGCTACAGTTACATCAAAGGTATCTGTTGCAACATTTGAAACTGCTAAGTAAGAATAATCTTCACTCATATTTCTAATTACTACATAATCTCCATTAGATAAACCATGTGAAGGAGAATTTATTGTTAATGTAGTAGAAGAACGAGTCCAATCTAAACCACTATAAATTGTTCCTGTTGATAATATTTCAACAACTTGAGTTGAATTATAAGCTTCGTATCTAATATTATCATTATAAGTAGTAATATTACTTGTAATATTTAGGTTAGTTAAACCACTACCATCACCTACATAAGAACCACTAAATATAGAACTAGAAACTGTTCCTTCTACATCTAGGTTATTCATAAAAGTGTAGCAGGCTTTGTCTGATGTTAAATTAGATCCTATAATAAAGGATTTGGTATGTGTTAATGTGTTAGATACACCACCTACGATAGAAGAACATTGTCCAGTTACACAGTTGCTATCACCACCTAATATTGAAGAGTAGCTTCCAGAAACGGTATTTTGTGAACCACCTAAGATAGATGCTCTACATACTAGTGAAGAGATATTATTTTTACATCCACCGACTATTACTCCGTAGCAGGTATTATTAATATTGCAAAAACCACCACCTACAAAGGATAAACACCCTAAAGCATCATTTTGTGCTCCACCAGCTACTGTAGCTCCACCACACCCCGTGCAGTTAAATTGACCACCTCCAATCGTGGCCCAACCTTGTGCATTTCCGGAAGTTGCTACTATATTTCCATGACCACCTCCTATGAAACTATCATCTTCTAATATACAGTTATTATGTCCTGCAACTATACCGCTACAGACTGCTGAGCTGGATATTAGATTACTGCTTCCTGCTCCTATAAATGAAGTTGATGCACTTGCATCAATTGTGTTTCCATTACCTCCTGCGATGGAAGACCATATTGCACATGCTTTATTATTAAACCCGCCTAAAACGTTTGAACAGTTTCCTATAGCATAGTTATTTGAACCAAATACTGTAGAAGAACTACCTGAAGCGAATACGCAACATCCCATAGCAGTATTACCTCTATGATTATTTTCAGGTTCACCTGCAATACCTGCATATGCTTTATACCCCATAGCTTGTACTCCATGTCCTGCAGCTACACTAGTATGTCCCATTGCAAATGCCTCAGAACCTGAAGCGCAGGATCCAAACCCAAATGCTACAGACCAACCTCCTACAGCTTTAGTAGGTGTTTGTGTTGAAGTTTCCATTCCACCATAAGCAAATGAATAACATCCTGAAACTATGGAACCACTACCTCCTGCTGCTGAATAATTTCCTATTACACAGTTGGTTTTTCCTCCTATAATTGAAGAAAAAGATCCACTGTTTATGTTTGCATATCCCCCTAAAATTGAAGAACAATCTGCAGCCGAGCTTATTTCATTTAAACATCCTCCAGCAATATTTGAATTACTACCAGAGTTAATACTGTTTCCTAAAACTGGTATAATTGAAGTACTTTCACTACCTGTTGAATATGGACTAGCTCCTACACCTGATGTGCCTATTGATATGTCAAATGTTGTACCATCACCTTTTGTAAAGGTAATATTTGAACCATCTGCTGAAGCTGTAATTACGTTTTTAGTAGCATATGAAGATGATATAGCATATGAAGAAGAAATAATGCTATTTGAACCATAAGGCCCATAAACATCTGAACCTGTAATGAATGAAGCTGTTAATGAGAATGAAGCAGATTCAACACTATTCATTCCTAATGGACCATCTACATTTGAAGATGAAACATAAGATGCTGTATCTACACTTCCTGCTCCAAATGATAATCTACCATTTCCATCTGTTACTAATACTTGATTTGCAGTACCATCAGAGGTTGGGTATATAATACCAGAAGCTGTTAAACAACCATTAATATTAAGTTGCATATCAGAAAAATCACCACAAATTAATGGAGATCCTTGAGTATTATGTATAAATAATTTATTTGATAATGTTTGGCAAGTTGAAGGACCAGCACATCTTCCTAAAAATACGTTTCCAGTTGATGAATTAGCCGCTAAAGCTCCTGCATTCCAACCTATAACTGTGTTATGAGCTCCAGTATCTATAGTTTTTAAAGCTTCATGTCCTATAACAACATTTCCTAAACCATTAGTTATTTGATTTAATGCTTGAAAACCAATACCAATATTTTGTATTCCTTCATTAGCCCTAACAAGAGCTCTAGAACCAATACCTATGTTACATCGACCTGTAGTATTAGTATACAAAGCACAGTTACCAATACCTATATTATCTTGACCACATAAACTACTATATAAAGCTTGAGCACCTACTGCTACGTTGTTAGGTGAAATAGCACTTCTTAAAGCTTGGTGACCAACAGCTACGTTTCTTTCCGCTGCATCGTTATTGCGTAATGCTTGAAAACCAACGGCTACATTTAATAAAGCAGAATCACCACACTGCATAGCGCCTTCACCTATTGCTACGTTGTTTATACCTGATGATTGATTTATTAAAGCATTTCTACCTAAAGCAACACTACAATTTATCCCAGTTTGAGCAATTTGACCCCCTACTTCTAAAGGAACAGACGAATAAGAACTTGTAGCTATAGAAACGTATCCACTACTTTGGTTATACATGAATCCAAAAGCTCCTGCAATAGTTCCATTATTATTATATTGTAATTGAGAATTTTGTCCTGCAGCTCCTACAAATGCCCCATCTATATAAGAAGCAGTTTCTGCATTTTTAACATATGAAGCAGTAATTGCAAAAGATGAAGATATAGCTTCTAAAGAATATGATGAAGTTAATGCATATGAAGAACTAACTGTAAATGAAGCAGTTTGGGCTATTGAAGAGCTTATAGAAAAAGAAGCAGATTCAATACTATTAGAACCATAAGGACCCCAAACATTTGAAGCTGTTATAAAAGAAGCAGTTTCTACTGTTCCTAATACATAAGATGCCGTATGAGCATAAGATGCTGTTTGGGCATGGGAAGCAGAGGTAGCAGAATCAGCTGCTAATGTACGATCAGCTACTAATGAAGCACTTGCAATAGTTGCAAATCCTGAAATTGATGATGTTGCAGCATAGGATGATGATAATATGCTATTAGACCCAAATGGTCCATATACATCTGAACCCGTAATAAATGAAGAGGTTATACCCGTTAAACGAGAACCATCTCCTTGATATGAACCAGAAAAATCTGATCCACTTACCATTTGGAAGCTAGAAGTTCCTATTACATTTAAGGAACCTGAAATGGTGATATCATATGCTTCTAGCCCAGTAAGAGCAAGTATCGATTGGGATACGTGTTCTGCTTCTACTGTTTGACCAGTAACAATGCCGTTAAGTGATAATATTTTGGCCATGAACTATAGTTTGTCTATTATAAATATATGTTTTTACTATTGTGTGTCAAAATTTACTAAAATTGTTGTATCTGTTGTTCTTGAAGTAGGTAAGGGTTTTGCTAATTTACCTACCGCAAGTAATTCAAAATCATTATTATACAATCCTACTGTTGTAACATAAGGAGCAAAGTAAGAACTTGTAGCAAATTCTAACATAGACCCATCGCTTCCTGTTGTAATGGAAGGGTTTTGAGAATAGTTATATTCATCCGCTCCAATTGTTACCTTATATTGTGTTTCAAATATAGTATATGAACTTGAAAATGAAGCTGTTATTGTACTTCCTATAGCATAGGTTTCAACAAAATTAGTTGTAGGTTCTAAACCTCTTCCTCCATATTCAGCATCTCCATATATTGCTGTACCATAAGCATCATCTCTGGAGATTGTTTGTACATCATCATTTGTAATGATGATCATTCCATGAGGGTATACAACATTACCAACATATTGCTTTTCTCCAGTTAACATTGTATATAATCTACCTTCTCCATCATCTAAAATAGAACCACTAATTTCACTATTTAAAACAACAGATCCAGGTTTTATATTATCTCCATATAATTTTGAAGGAATAGAATATACGGCCACGGGGACTATTGGGTTTGTTGTACTAGATGTTGGGAATGTCTTTTGAGGGTTTAAATCAGTTTGTTCATAATTAAAATAATTAGGAACGTAAAATGATCCTGTTACTGTACCATCAGGTAAAAAACTTGCAGTATTAGCTATAGATATTTTTCCACCACTTCCAGAAAGATAATTTGAATAATATAAACTTTTTACAGAATCATATACCAAAACTTCAGGTACTCTTGTGTTTTGACCTGTCAAAGAACGATCCGTTAGGTAATCTCCATTTCTACCTAAGTATCTTTCTATTTGTACATTTGGATCTGTAAATTTAATCATTTTATTTTAAATATTAAATGTTTTAGTTTCTGGTTCAATATACCATATAAGCCCATCAAGTAAATTTGAAGTTTTAGGTGGTGCTGATGTTATTTCAACCTTATATATATTGCCTGGGGAGTAATCAAAATTGTTATTCATAGTAGGATACCCTTCAGCATATATTGTATTACTTGTTGGTGTAGTTGGCCATACAAAAGCTCCCCCATCATCTACAGCTAAAAAATTAATATCATTAAAAGTTGCTGTATCACTATTACCTACATTTGTGATAGTAAAAGAATATAAACCTTTTAAATTATCAATATTAGAGAATGAAGTTTTATTGAAACCAAAAGTCCAATAATCTCCAAAAAAAGCATTATTTTTGGATAAAATTACATATGCTAAACCAATATATGAATTACTATATACTGTATTTTGTGGGAGTTTTGTCCAGTTAGGTGAAGGATAATCAACTGAAAGGTCAGGAATAGCAGCACTCCCCATATTCCAAAAAAGTGATGGTGAATTTGTTGGCTTTACTACAACATAATTGTCACTTGAAGGGGAGTAGTATGTTTGACCCTCTATTGCCTGATCTCCTACTGAAGTGTATGAAGATCTCATAACATTTTGGTAAAATATACTTCCCCCTGATGGGCTTGGGGTGGGTGTATTGGTTGGTGTTGGAGTAGGGGTTGGTTCTGCTCCTCCACACATCTCAAGTAAAATTTCATCTGCTATAGATTCCAATCCTTGGAATGTTGAATTAAAATATTCATCATCTGAACTAGCTATATTTCTTAATGAGTTATCATTATTACTTTCAGGAGTTATATTTAATCCTACTACTATTAGTCTATTTTCATACCCATTAGAAGATCCAGCATCTTTATAATTTGTTGCTGCTGTAGTTGCTGTTGCAGTTGCTCCTGCATCTGTAAGAAGAATCATTTTAGTATCCGAACCTGATTGTTTATAATTATTGTCCATTACAGTTAATGCACCCAAATTAATTCCTATATCAGTACGAGTACCTCCACGATTTCTATTTGCTAATAAATTATCAATAGTATCTGAGATATTAAGATAATTCCCACTTTGATTTAAAATAACTCTAGCAGTTCCTGTATAACCTACAAACCCAATATGGAATCCTTGGGGTGCTCCTATTCTAGATTGTAAACGTTCTACTAAGTATCTAATTAAATTTACTATAAATTGATACTCTGGAGCTCCTGGTGGGTTTTCAGACCCATCAGTAACACTACCAGATTCATCTATTACAAATACAATATCAAAGAAACCGTCTATACATTCTTCAGGGAGGGGTATTCCGGAAGAAGTAGGAGTTGGTGTAGGAGTTGATGTATTAGTTGGTGTGTTTGTAGGAGTATTAGTGGGGGTTTGTGTGGGGGTTGGGGTAGGAGTTAAAGTTGGGCTAGCTGTAGGAGATGGTGTTACACCCACGGTTGGAGCAGGTGTTTGGGTAT
>JACLAB010007951.1_pt1 | contig 17126 bp, 8 predicted proteins | sample 8027921 | NCBI WGS metagenome assembly JACLAB01 (sample SAMN15725117, study PRJNA655200) | protist metagenome | isolation source: fluorescence activated cell sorting (FACS) single amplified genomes of... | place: USA: West Boothbay Harbor, Gulf of Maine | collected 2000-07-19 | reverse complement strand
TTGAATATGATATTACCAGTGCCAGATGTAGAACCTATGATAACATCGTTGCTGTGATAACCAATCTTACCTCTATTACCACCTTGAGGTCCGATATCGATATGCGGACTAGTTGCACTTACATGAAGTAATGCATCAGGCGCAGATGTTCCGATACCAACGTTGCCAGTCGCACCATCAATGCGAATTCTTTCGTATGAGCCATCTGCAACACTTGCGCCTGCTTTTGCGTGAAATGTTAGATCGCCATTATATGAATATGAAATACCCGCACGAATATCACCTGAGTTTGGATTACCATCGTCAATTCTTGCTCCGAATCCAAGCATCGGTCCAAATTGATCTGTTCCAGTTCCAACGTCTGCATCATCGTGATCTTGACCCCAAAGAGTTACAGCAACTTTACTAAACGTGTCTGCAACAGGACCGTTAAAATCTTTTCTAAATACAGATCCTACAGAATTTGTTGATCTAACGTCTAGCGTACCAACTGGACTGTCTGTACCGATGCCAACGCTGTTTGCGCTGGAATCAATACGCATAACTTCGGTGTTTGCGGCGCCATCATCGTTGACTAAAAAGATAATATCTTGGTTACTTGTAGAGTTTCTTAGAGTGGTATTAGAATTGTCGTTGTAGATAGAGAAGTCATTATCTGTTCCAAATCTAGCGGCTTTACCGTCTAATATCCTAACGTCTTCACTCGGAAGTATATTACCAGTCGATACTATAGTACCTGTTACTGTTATGCCACCAGCGGCTGAAGTCATAAGTCTCAATCTTTCAGCCATAGTTGAGCCATTATATGTACTCATAATAAGCGTGTTTGTTGCTCCGCTTGTGCCATCCAGTTTTATACTTGCCGCTTCTGCACCACCTGCACCTTGCCAACTTAACCCTGACAATGTTGCGTTATCACTTCTTTGTATAGTAATAATTGGAGTAGCTTTATAAAGTTGTAGATCGCCAGTCATAGTGCCGCCGGCTTTTGGCAATGCTGCGTTAGCTGTAGTGCCCTGAGCTGCTGTAGCGTAATCACTAGAGTCGAAAGCCTTAACCTGTGCAAGATTAGTTACTTCTGAGTCCATCAAAGCGCCTGCCGCTGTGACGTTTGTAGCGTCAGTTACATCTGCACCTACTTCTATACCGTCGAGCTTAGTGCCATCAGTAGCTACGTCACGACCGTCAAAAGTACTATTTGTTGTAATTGCTCCGGTCATTGCTCCACCGGCTTTTGGTAGTGCAGCACCCGCTGTAGTCGTCGTGGAAGTTAGTATTCCGTCTCGTGTTGCAATATCTACTCCATCAACTGTGCCGGAGACTGCAATATTACCAGTAATACCTATGCCTGCACTACTAGTAACAAACTTAGGGTCATTATCGTAGTATAGAGTCTGTGCTCCACCTGAGCTAAATAATGCAGATGTTTTGCTTAAAGCAGCATTACCGACTGTGACAGTTCCTGAAAGTATTTGAATATGTCCAGCACCATTGTCTCGTATAATACTGTTACTGGTATCATGATAGATTTCTAAATCGCTTGAATTACCAAGTTTTAGCTTCTTCGTATCTGCAAGTACTAAATCTCCAGAAATTGTTAAGTCATTTACATCGGTAAACGACACATTTCGAGATCCTGCGGTAACTTCAATTTCTGCATTATTTACAGGAGCTGTATCAAAGGTAAGAGTTGTGCCTGACACAGTATAAGTATCTTTATTCTGATATACTGCATTGACGTAAACTTGTGTGTTATTTTCGCTACCAGGAGATACTGAAAGAGTATAGGCTGCTGTTGAACCGTTTCCTGTAAACGTATCAAGAGTAATATCACCTGTACCTACTACTTTTACAAAAGTATTTATTTGTACTAAGTCGCTCGCGCTCGCGGCGGTTGCTAGTACTATAGAAACACCATTTGTAGCTGTGTAGTCAGTAGAAGGGTCTAGAAGTAAACCGTTTACGTATACTTCTAAGTACCCAACGATATATTTCATAGTGCGAGAGTTATCGTCAGACCCTGTAAAAGTAGTCTGATTACTCGTCGCTGTATAAGCATAAGGTTGCCAAATGGCAGTTTGTTGTGTTGCAGTTCCACCAACTTCTACGATAGACTCACTTCCATCGTTTTTCTTGATATACATCTTACCATGATGAGTATTGATGGCGACTTCGCCCAACGCTAGTTGTGAAGTCGTAGGTATGCCTTGTCCGCTCGTCAAAGTTGTATTTGCCGAGCGCTTTAATTTGATCGTTTGTGCCATTTGGCTCTCCTAAGTCTTGCGTATATACGCTAGGATTTTAAATTATTTAGCTAAAGGTTCCACCGTCTATGGTATTTGCCCAAGATGCTACACCAGCAGTATTCATGCTCAAGATGTAGTCGGTAGCGGTTGCGTTACCGGAAGGTTTAACCAGTCTTGTGTATCCGCCGTTTGAAGCTTTACCTACAAGAAGGTCACCGACTGCGGTAGCTGAGATTGCTTTAATTCGCAAAGTATCGTTGCTAACTTCAGTAGTAATATTGTCATCATTTACGTGAAGAGTGTTGCCTGACTTAACAAGTGCATCTCCCGCAATTACCTGACCAGCACCAGAGAATTGTACAAAAGTTAGTGCAGTAGTGTTAAGAGTAATTGGATCATTTGTTGTAAGTACGAAACCATTATCACCGCCAACAGTACCTTCTTCTACAAAAGTAAACATACCAGAAGTTACTTCTGCAGAGATATTTGCATCGTCAGCTCGTGCAGGCACAGCGCCTACTACATAAATACCGTTCTGGCTTCCAGTCGTTTGATCTTTAACAAGTACGCGGTCTCCATTTACAAGAGTAACACCATCAATGGTATCACCTGCATTAAGAGCAGAAGCGATTGTAATGTTTGCAGTAGTAGCAACTCGTACTGAATCTTTAATATCAAGTGCTTGTTTAACTGCGTCTACATATCCTTTGTTTGCAGCATCTGTATCATTTGTAGGAGTTGCTACATTCGTAATTCTAGAAGTATTTACATCTACTACACCAACACCATGTGGGTTTAATGAGATATTTTTGTTGTTGCCTGTAGTCGAAATTTCTAATCCATCCAACGTCAAATCGTCAACAACTAACTCTGTAACACCTGCAATGGCAGTACTCGAAGCTCCAAGAGCAACAGTAGTAGAACCAAAGGTTACACTATCATTTAGAAGTTGAGTATTAGTTACACCAGAAGCTTTAACTGTTACAACACCACTTGATACTAAGAAATCATCACTGTGGAATGATGCAACACCTTTGTTGCTCGAAGAAGCTAGTTCTCCTGTAATTGTAACAGTTGTTCCATTAGCAGTTGTATCAATACCTTCACCACCTGTGAAAGTAAACCCTTCACCAATAGTAGCAGCAGCTGTTGATCCGTCTTCCGCAGTTAAAGTAATATCTTTTGCTTCAATCCAACCGTTTGTGGCTGTAAAGTTTACACTGTCAAAAGAGGCAACACCTCTATTTGCTCCACCGGCTGTAGTAGCTGTTGTAGCATCTTCACCAGTAATAGTAATTACTTGTCCAGATACACTTGTATCAATGCCTGTACCGCCTACAATATCAAGTCTTTGACTAATAAGAGAAACGTCAGAATTTGTTCCTGTGTCTGCTCCAATATCTAAGATAGTAGAAATGGTGGTAAATGTAACTGCACCACTACCATCTGTAATGAGAGCTTGACCTGTAGACCCGTCAGTAGTTGGGAAAGTATACTCAGTACCAATATGTAACTGCTTGTTGAATACAATTTTTTCTGCGGCATTAGTAGTAACTAACGTGATATAGTTATTACTACCTTCACTAATAGTAAGACCTGTTGCAGAGTTATCAACTAACTTAAATTCAGAGGCTTGAGCACTAAAGTCAATAGTACCTGTATTAACTACTAAAGAAGCAGCAGGGTCTAGTATTAGATTGCCTGTGGTTGTGTCGATTTGGTTTGCAGTATTATTAAACCGCATAGTACCTGAAAGCAGTTTATCGATCTTGCTGTTTGCATCTACAAGAATTGCACTACTAGGAGTAAGAGTTCCTAGAGTATGGTCCAGCATGTCTGTATATAACTGACCACCAATAATTCTGTTTTGTGAGCCGCCCCCTCCAGGGTTTCCTATATATAGTCTGCCGCCTTGTTGAGATGAATATGCTAATTCGCCTTCGGGCAAATTACCTGGCGATACTGCGGTACTACTGCGTTTGATTAAAATTGTTTGAGCCATTTAGGTTCTCCGTTGTAGCCTTAAAAGGCCCCTGCGTCTAATGTATCCGAGTCATCTCCAGCTGCACCTACAATTATAGGGACCCACTGAAAGACTCCGTTACTAGTTTCGCGATATACTTTTAGCTGATTATCATCAGTGTCATACCAAGTATCTCCTTCCTCTAAGTTTGCGCCCGTTGGGGCAGAATCTGATCTAAAATCTTGGGCAGCTAACTGATCGAGAGCTGCTTGGACGTTTGTTGCGGTTAGTGCACCCGTAGGTTCGTATGCCATACTTTGTGCATATGCCGACCCTAAAGCAAGTGTGGTACTAGCTACAGTTGTTTTATTTTCTGTGATAGCAACGCCACTTACTATGGGGGTTATTACTATACTTACTGCCATTATCTTGTTACCTCTTGAGTTATCTCTACCTCTCCATGCAGAAGTCTTGTGACCGCTGAATCACCACTAGTAAATATCTCTAAATCATAAAAATATCTGCCTGCAGTTAAAGAGGTGGAAGATGCATGAGGTAATGACATAAGTACTTTACCATCGGTGCTAGGAGATAGAACGCTGCATGTAAAAGTAGCGGCTACCGAGGAACTAGTTTTTGATGAGCGCATCTGAGCACGCGCAGAAAACCCTGCGAGATCTTTAACGTTACCGTCTTCGGATATTACCAAGGATACCGCAAAGTCGGATCCTTGGTCGATAACTAGGTTGTAGCGGGCTGCACTCATTTCATTTCCTCCATTACAGAATTATAGCTAACTTGAGGTGTTATGTCAAGAATTATTTTTTTGATGCTTTTCGTTTTCGTCATATACAATTTATTAGCTTAAGTTCCCTATTTTTACTCGAAGTGCTCCGCCTGCAAATATTTTAATACTGTTCGTAGTTCCGTCTAAAAATATACCGTCCTGAGTACCTGTTGCATCGGCATCAAGACTGGATATTTGTAGTTGTTCTGACTTAATAGCATCTGCTACAATTATGCCGGTGTTGATTAAATCTTTTGCCGCCCACGCAGAGCCATTATATCTATAACCTTGTTGAAGTCCAGAGGAGTTTTCTACAATAGCTATTTGTCCTGTTGCGGGAGAGGTTGCGGTTATATTGCTAGCAGCAACACTTGCGGTTGTTGTGATATAGTACAGAAAACCGCTTGGACCTGGAATTGCTGTTGGTGTTGTACCATCAGTTCTCTGGGCTACGATGACAGGCCCTTCCCAGGCTGATGTTTGAGGAGCAAGACCATCGGAAGTAAAAGTTCTACTGACCATGTAGATTACTTCACCATTTGCAGGAGTCTCTTGCGTGGTAGTCCAACCCGACTCAACTCCAGTTGTAGGACTTGCATATGTTTGATTTGCAGCAGTGTTTCCGGAAGTAAAACTAAAACTACTATCATCTTTCTTGAAGAGCTGTACGAGTTTAGCGCTTTGTCCGTCTAATATAACTGATACAGGTGCTGACGCAGTAGAAGTAACCCCTCCATAACTATAAGTTACTTTAACTACGGCATTCTGTCCCGAACCTGTAACAGCAGGAGTTAGTCTATCTACGTTTGATTCATCGGAAGTATCGGCATCTCTTTCAGTAACAGAAGATGCCCATCCGTTGGAACTTCTTGCAAGTCTATATCTTCTTTTTGCAAGTACTGTTGCTCCACCCTCTCTGAAAGTAAAGTCTATATCCAACGAATCTGCAGAGTAGGTTCCTGTACTACTTTTTGTAATTGTTGAAACAGTTACAAAGTCAGGGTCTCCTGATACTGAAGGATTTCCGTCCGAAACCGTAAAAGTTGTAGTAGTAGCATCATCGAATGTAACTGTTACTGTTTCTCCTGATTTAGATACACTTGCTATACCGTTACCAGTGTCTCCATCATCAATTGTAGAGGTAGTTCCGTCATCGTAAGTAATAGTTAAAGTATCGCCTGACTTCGCTACACTTGATACACCATTTACTGTAAAAGTATCCGTACTAGCATCATCATAGGTAACAGTTACAGTTTCATCTACTTTAGCTACCGATGAGATACCAAGGCCGTCTAATATAACTGATACAGGTGCTGAGGCTGAAGAAGCTATACTACCATCTGAATAAGCTACTTTTAGTATAGCATTATTGCTCGAAATAGTTAAAGCAGCAGTTAATCTATCTGTATTAGTTTCATCAGAAATATCTTCATCTCTTGTAGTAACTGTAGTATTCCATGTATTACCGTCTCTAGCAACTCTATACCTTCTTTTAGCTACTACTGTACCTCCTTGACTAAATATAAAGTCTATATCTAATGAATCTGCGGAGTACGTTCCTGCTGCAGTTTTCTTTATATTAGAAACAGTTACATATTCTGGATCCCCTGAGACTGCACTTATACCGTCAGCAACTGTAAAAGTCTGAGTAGTTCCATCGTCGTATGTAACTGTTACTGTTTCTCCTGATTTAGAGACACTTGATATACCATTGCCTGCACCTCCATCATCAATTGTAGAGGTAGTTCCGTCATCGTAAGTAATAGTTAAGGTATCGCCTGACTTCGCTACACTTGATACACCATTTACTGTAAAAGTATCTGTACTACTATCCTGATAAGTTACAGTTACAGTTTCACCTGATTTAGATACAGATAAAATTCCAGTACCATCATTTCCTTTTGTAAAGCTCTGTACTTTAGTAAGTGTAGTGTCTGTACCTTCTTGATTTCTTGCTGTTATCGTAAAAGTAATAGAGGCACTTGTAGTTCCGTTTGCCATAGCACCCGCTTGTAGATTGGCATATCTTCGAGTATCATTAGCTACGGCAAATTCATGATTCGACGCGCCTCCAATTTTATCATCACCACTCACTAGGCCACTAGCAGCTGCAGCTACACTAAATGTATTTGCCCCACTTGTAGCATATGTAAGCGGAGTACTTCCTCTAAAGACTCTTATATCTGTGCCTGAGTTAGCATAAGTTTTTGCTGCACCCTCAAATGTTGCAGGAATAGTGTGCGATTCATTCGTTAGAACCGCAGTAAAAGCATCCTCACCGTCTTTGACTCCATATATAGATGTAGAATCTGAGGCAATAAGAGTTCCAGAGGGCTGTTCTACATCTATTCTTATTGTTTTTTGTTCTCCATTCGCAGGTTCTGAACCATCAGGAAGCACACAAGTAACAGAATTACTAGTACTAGATTGAGTACCGGGAGTACTTGTTCCAATTATAATATTATCTACATAAAACTTATAAATTTTAGTACCGGATATGTTTTTAGCTGTAGCTGTAAAAGTAATAGTAGTATTTTCGTCCTCATCCACATCGTAAGGAATGACATATTTATCCGCTGTTAGATTTACTACTTTTGCTGAAGCACCTGCATTGCCTTTGGTAAACGTTTGTACTCTAGTAAGTGTAGTCGCTACTCCTGCAGCATCCCTTGCTGTTATTGTAAAAGTAATAGACGCAGAAGTATCTGCATTTGCCATACCACTAGCGACCCCAAAACGTCTTGTACTATTTGTAACTCCATTAAAATCTTCTGTAGTAACATTAGTAGATCCCGTAGCTACAGTTATACTGGAAGCTGAAGCAACTACACTAAATGTATTTACTGCGGGAGAAGAGCTAGCATCGTAGGTAAGAGGAGTACTTCCATGAAAGACTCTTATATCAGTTCCTGAATTAGCGTAACTTAATGCTAAACCGTTTTCATCGGCAGGAATAGAATGAGCTTCGTTACTTAAAACAGTTGTAAAAGCGTCTACACCGTCTCTAACACCGTATATCGAAGTAGAATCTTCTGCTGTAGTGCTTCCTTGAATAATTTGTACTTTTACTGTTTTTTGAGCATTTGCTGCAGGTTCATCTGCCTGTGAGAGTACAAAAGTTTTGCTGTCTGCTGTTTCGCTTGTATCCTGTTTTTCAACGTTATCAACAAAAAATTTATACTGTCTACTTCCAGTAGCAAAATTAATTGCTTTCGCAGTAAAAGTAAGAGTAGTATTTTCTGAATTCGCCTCAGAATAGGGAATTACATATTGACTAGCACTTAGATTTGCTACTTTTACTGGATCACCATCTATTCTTTTTGCGTATACAGAAGCAGCCGACCAGTTGTCTTCTTGAGGAGGCTGGCCGTCTTCTGTAAGTATTCTTTTTATCACATAAATAACGTCTTTATTATTTGCTAGTGAGGGGAGGTTTAGACTCCAAGCTGCACCTACTCCGTTTGCAGGATCCTCAAAAGTACCTGCGGAAGACGTATATGTGGGAGCACTTCCTTCATTTGCAACAAGAGCATATAAGAATCTTTCCATTGTTTGAGCAAGTGTGGTATCTAAAGATATAAATGATACCATATTATTGCCAGCATTTGTTTCTTTATAAACTCTTGCAATTACAGTATGATTAGTATAGTCAAAGTGATAATTATTAGTAGAAGCACTGCTAGTAGAAGTAATACTAATAGGCCTATCTATATACAGTATAGTATCGCTTTCTATACTAGATACTAAAGCAGCTTCCGAGCCTACTACTAAAAGAGACCCCACAGCTAATTCCGTAGTAAAAGAGGTGCCGATTCCTCCAATTTTTGTAGCCGAGGAAGCTAAAATCGACCCTGTCAAACTAGCTAAACCTACTGTTTCACTTCCGTTTCCTGCGTCAAACCAGTAAGGTATATTATGTGAACTATCTTTTTTATACTTGATAAGTTTCATAATATTAGCACTTGCATTAGCTTGCATAACTATATAATGGTGCTCTTCTATAAACTCTCCTGACTCAGCTTGACCAGTCCATGTAATTGTGGGCAAGTTGCTAATATCCAACTGGTAAGTATTTGTATTTGTACTACTGCTAGAAAGAAATGCTCCTGTAGATTGAGGAGGTCTAAATCCGTATACATTCTTACTTAGAGAGAAAAGACCAGAACTATCTAAGGAAGTAGTCGCACTACAGGTACCTCCCATAGGAATCCCTAAAGCAAGACGAGGAATACTTTCATCAAACCTATCTGTTATTGTTACTTTAATTTTTACCGGCTCGGATAGATTGTTAAGCACATTAATGGTTCTTACAGCAACACTATAAGTCCCGTCTTCTATTCCATCTATTTTCCACGTTCTTTGCTTAGGGTCTGAAATACGGATAGGATTTTCTAAACCTGGAAAATCATGTGTAATTTCAAAACCAAATAAGTGTTCATAATCTCCCGGAAAATCTCCCACATTAGTAGGAGCTACCCAAGATACTAATAACTCTTCTCCTACTTGCCCCTTTTTAGGCATAGTAGTAGAGAAGACATCTAAAGGAGGTGGTACTATATCATCCGAAGTAACTGTAGGATAAATAGTATCTGCAATATAAGTAGTAAAATCTGTATCTACTGCATCAAATTTTTCATCATAATGCTCTACTGCTGAAATAGATATCTCATTCTTGGAACCCTCACTCATTGCTAAAACTTTATATTGTTTTGAAGAACTAGCAACAGTAACTGAGTTTATTTTTTCTGTAAGCACCCAAATAGTGTCCGCATCAGGAGTGCTAGAAAAGGCCGTATTAGGGTTTCCATTTACATCATTACCTGAAGTTTTAACAGTCAAAGAAGAAACCGTACCCGCTCCTGTGTCTACTTCTTTTGTCTCCACCCTAGTAGTATCTGTCCATGTAAGAATTAAAGAATCTGACGAAGTTGCGGTGGCTTTTGCATTTTGAGCCTTTTGCTCAGTATCAATAGCTTGAAGAGTATAAGTGCCATTACCCGTTGATCCACCATCTCCATCTCCATCTATAAATGCGTGTGTTATTAGATCTCCTGCTTTATATGTTTTATTGTCTATTGTTATTTCGGACGTAGCAAAAGCAGCTGGTTCAGTAAAAAGTACAGATAACTCATAAGTACTACCACTGTTTAAGACAGTAGAAGTGTCTAAAGGTATCACAGAAGATGTTCTAGAGCCTGTGTTTGAGACTCTTCCGCCTAAACGAACAGCAAATCTATTAGGATCTTGAACATTTATAATATCTCCTGGAGCTAGAAAGGCTCCATTTAAGGCCGTAGAAAAAGTAACTACCTCTCTTTGATTAGCCGCAGTCCATAGCTTCCAACGACCATATCTCATAGCTTGTCCTTCAGAAGTAGCTCCCATAGCTACCGCAGTTTGAGAAATAATTTTCCCGGTTTCAGCTATATTTAGTCTATCTTCTACTATTAAAGGTTCTGCTTTATAATTAGACTCTGGATTTATCCAAGTAACAATTACTTGATTTATCCTAGTTTTACTCCCCGTGCTTTCATAAGAAAAAGCTCCCTCTAAGACATTAGCACTGGTAAAGTTGTATACAGGACCACTAGGGGCATCCGGAATCGGAGTAATCTTTCCGTCAAAGAAGTATATCATAGACCTAAAAACAGTAGATATATCTTTTAATACTTTGTATGCGTCCGCAGCTTTGGTAAGATATAAGTTAGAGGTAAACCTAGGCTCTTGACCCCCTTTACCGTCAGGTACTAACTCATCACAATATCGAGCTATTCTATACAAACTGTATTTATCTACATCACTATGAGATAAAAAATCTCCTAAGCCATATCTATTATTTGTTAAAATATCATAAAAAATCCATGCAGGATTGTTAGTATAAACTTTATCGGCTCCAAAAGATCCGTCCCAATCTTGATAAGAGGTTTCTATTGCACCAGTAGAAGTATTACGATTATAGTTTGCTATACCGCTAGCATCTTGATCCCTAGTTACATAGTTAGAGGGTACTAGAACTTTTAATCCTTTTAGGTGAAAAGATCTAGTAGGCATACTTTGAAACTGTTTAGTGTCAAAAGTAGTTTTAGCCATCGAAGTAAACGGGTGTGTAAGAATAGTTTTAAGTACACTAGTAACAGTAGATAAACTAGAGGCTGAAATATTCTGCCAATCGTGATAAGTCTCTCCTGGAGATTTATATCCAGGACCCGTATGATTACTAATTCTTGAAACTCTTACTTTAAAGTCGGAAAAAGGCCTATACTGATCTAAATCGATACGAGTTACAAAACTAATAGCATTTTTTTCTAAAGCTGCGTGTTGAAAAGGATTGTGCAAGACAGTATAACTTCCAAAACTACTCTCGCCGGGTCTTTGTAAAGCTAGCTCTATTTTATACTGGGCATAGGTTGTTTTATCAGTGCCTTTTCCACTGACTGCATATAACCCATTAGGATATGCAATAGTTAGAGTAGTCTCGTCGACTTCTTGTAGCTGTGCAGCAGTTAAATTAAAACCTGAAGCAGAACTTCCAACTAATTCTTTAGGAGCTTGAGAACCTCCATAACCAGTACTTTGCTCCAAAGTACCTCCTGCGCTAGGACTGTTTGTAATAGAGGTGGAGCCTACGCCCCCATAGCCTGTAAAAGGGGGTTGATCTAAAGTGCCTACCCTAAATTGACTAGTTACACTTTTATATTTTTTAATTTCTGTTTGAGACATAACATCGGCATTTGATACAATTGCTCCTGATACATCAAAACTGTATTCTTGATAGCTGCCTGTTGTAGGGAAGGGCCATGCCGATGCCAAAGTCAATACAGGACCTGAAATACTGGCTATTTTAACAACTCTATCTATGTGTAGAAAGTAGGTACCTTCAGGTACTATCAGGCCTTGCGGAGACCCTGCTCCTGGCTGAAAACTGGCTACAGACTGACTTGCCCTACTTATGATACTGCCTTCTACCAGACTTCCGGAAGTGCCTCTTCCTACAATTGTCAATCTTGCCGGTACAAGAGTCTCTAAATCTTCAGAACCTGAAGAAATCATATTATTTGTAAAAAACCCAGCATTATTGACGGTTGTTAGTTTTGCGGTAACATTTCCATTACTATCACTTCTGGAGCCGTTAGTGGCATTTACATATATTTTATGTACGCCTCTTACAATTAAATATTTATCTCCATTTGTAGCTTCAATAACCGGAGTAGAACCTGCGGAAACAATGACTGCCTGAGTTGAGTTATTAGTTAATCTTACTGTAGCGGCGGTGGCACTATAGGCATTTCCTGATTGAGAAAGAGGGGCTACTCTATCGTCATTTAAATATATGGAGGACTGAGAGTCTACTAAACCCTGTATAGGACCTTCTGAAAGAAGATCCGTAATAGAAATTACTTGCCTATCTCCGGAGGTATACTGCCCCGTCATATCCAAGCCTGCTATTTGTATATTTATATTTTCAAACATTTTTTGTTTTTCCTCTTAATTTAAGCTTGTTGATACTTCTGCAGTCGTAGTATGATGAGTAATAATATTACCATTTGAATCTACATATGTATTATCTGTTAAATACCCTGAATTTGAGCCTCTTCCTTGAATTACCTCAATTGCAATAGGTCTTCCTGGAACTCTTAGTTCTCCATAAAGAAGGGGTACAGGATCGCCCTCTTTAGCGTTGCTTGCCCCTCCTGAAAATAAATAATTAGTAGGAGAATCTTGATCTACAGCAGGGTCGGGTGCCATGATTTGTTGTATGCCTGCTAGAGCGAGATTAGCTGCAAAAAGAACAGTCATACTACCCGCCATAGTTAAACCTCCTCCGGCGGCGACCATATAACCTGCATTCGCTGCTGTAGTTGCAGCACCTCCTCCTAAACCTGCGAATCCTCCTGTAAAATAAATTACAGCAATAATAGCAATTGCAGCTAGTATTTTAGTAATCCCTTTTTTTGATCCTGCGGGTACAAGAGCTATAGTTATGTCTCCTTTGACTACGGGAATTAATAAATCTTTATGTTCTAATTCACCCTCTTCCGTGTCTAAGATAAAACCTATGTCTTCTTCATGACACTTTCTAAGATAAGGTAAAAAATCTGGTCTATTAACATTTATACATCTAAATATATCTGCATAATCCTCTGTGTTTACCACAAATTTTGTACCAAACTTTTCGCCTAGTTCTCCTTGTAAATACACGTTACGCTGCATGACGATAAACTCCAGTTATATACTTTTTCCAAAAAGGGTATAGATTCTCTCTACAGGAGATTCTATTTTCTGCATGATGAAAGAATAAATCTTCCCCTAAATAAACTCCACAATGATTACCTACAGTAGCTTGAATTGTAAAAATAATCACATCGTTTTTTCTCATTGGACCTTCTTCTACTTTAATGTATCCATAATCTTTAATTATTTCGTCTGTAAAATAATCCAAACTCTTTTCCCACCAGTCATCTTCAAAAGCCGCTCTAGCAGGTATGTCTATATCTTGAGAACTTAGATAGTCTCTCATAGCTTCAAAACAGTCATTAACTCCAAATTCATAATCTCTACCATAAAGAACCTTATTAGCTCTTTCAGGCTGTACAACAGTCATATCCATAGTAGGGTAACTAAATATATAATAAGGTATTCCTAAAGTATTACAATATTTTTTATCATTTTCGCTAGGTTCAGAAGAGGCATCTGGATGACTATGTACAATTCCTACTATATCTCCCCTTCTACTAGCTGCTATATATTGTTTTGAGTCTATAACAAAGGAGTTTTCATCTTCAGAAACATTATCACATGCTACCCATTCTTTTTGCCCTTTTACCGCTATAAAAACTCCACAACCTTCTTTTGGATAACACTTTTCAAAATGTTCTTTTATTAGCTCTATATTCATACTTAATACTTCACTGTTCCGGGAAAAGATCCAAAAGGTAAACGAGCTGCAGTACTTTTTCTGCCAGAAGGGGGCTGATTTGCCGATGTTTTAACAATAGGTATAACCCCATATCTAGCTTTACATGATTGCAAGGTTTTTCCACATATTTCTTCTCTCACCCAATGACCGTCTTTGTTCTCTGGAGCGTTATCTTGATTACCTCCGTGTGCGGACTTCCATATCGTGCCCCCATAACGAACATAGGTTCCAGCACTGTAAGAAGTTGAAGAAGAGTAGTCTGTCCACGTAAATACTTGTTTCCAGAAAGCGGAAGTTTCTGTAGGAGTATTTCCTGTTCCAGCAATTATACACAACCACTTTTTGCCAGAATGAGTTACATAATTATCAGTAGTATAAGCGGTATTGGAAGCGTAAGTACTAAAAGAAGTTGTTGAAGCTACTAAAGGTCTATCTTCAAAATCAAAGTATGCATTGTGTGAAAAAACATTATCACTACCATCTCTGAATTTATAACTATTATCGGCGTTCCAAGTACATCCACCTGTATTTGATTTGTCATGCCCTTGATATTGCCAACTACAATATTTTCCAACTACCACTCTTCTAGGAAGTTTTATACCTTCTAAGTCAAACGGAGTTGCTACTTCAAAAGTAACGCTTATAGCAGTTTCCGATGCTATTCTATCTATAATATATTCTTGAGTACGAAGCTCTATCGGAGGGCTTGCGTCCCCGCTTTGTCCATACAAATACTTTTCAAAAGTTTGTCTTCTTATAATTCTTTGCCCGACTAAATCATCATGTTTAAAGTTTCCTAGCTGAGAGGTGAACAATGCACCAATATTAGCAATTGTAAGAGTAGGTCGAGAAGGTGCTCCATCCGCCGAAACTTCTAACCCATCTATCAGCATAGGCATAGGAAGATACTCTCTAACTGTGTATGGGTCTTTTTTATCTCTAAACTGTATCTCATCTAAAGAATCGTTAAGTCCTGGATGTAGGTATAAAGTGGTTCCGTTAGGTAGACTTACTTGAAATAATTCTATTAAACCAGAATTAATTTCTGGAGACTGCACATCGGTTGCTATTATATTACTCATGCTTCAAAAACTCTTTTTAATGATAATGTGAGACTATAAAAATCTTCATAGTCATAGGTTACACTGTAATTAGTTGCCACTACTTTAACATCTCTTTCTCCGGAGCGCGTAGTGTTATTTGTGTCTGGCATTGTAAATAAAAACTTAGATACATTTTTTTGAGCGTCTAAAAAGAAAACTATATCATCTATATCTTCTTTTGTGCGCGTTTTGAAACTTAAGGAATAAGTTTCTTGTAAACTATTAATACCGTCCTTTATTCTTTGCTCATAGCCGTCACCAAATTTTGCGGTAAGTACTCTAGGTGCAATTGATTTAGTCATAGACTTATCAGGAGTTGCAATTAAATTACCATTATTTTGTTTAATTCCTATTGTCATTATGCTACTCCGTAGGGGTTCAGGATTCCACCTGAACGTTTTTGGTTTTGTAGCTCTGCTTGGACAGCTTGTGCAATTGCTCCTCCTAGCTTATCCATATCCGGACCCGTGCTACCTTCTTTCTTTTGAGAAGCTCCATCTGCAGAAACATTAACAACAATATTGTTATTAGTAGCTCCACTATCTTTCATTTCTACAGGTATAGATTTTCCATTCGGTAAAGGCACTACTGCTTCTGTTCCATGAAGAACTGCAGGATACCCCGATGTGGAACCTTTAGCTACTCCACCTGTTGCATATCCAGATACTTTTGCACCATTTGAAAAAATTCCTCCGTTTCTACCGGTGGGCGCCTTTATACCTAAGAAGTTACCGAATCCGGTTCCTCCCAGAGTACTTTCCAACATCTTCATAACCATTAACTTAATAATCATTTTTGCTATATCTGCTATTATTGCTTTTGCCATATCCGCAAAGGCTTGTTTAGCAGATTTTGTACCGTCTACTAGTGATTGAAAAGCTGACTGCATATTAGACTGTAAAGAATCTCCAATTTGTAAACCCATTTGAGCCATTTCATTTGCTGCTTTAGTTGCTGCTCGGCTTTTTTCGGTTGCTAGATCTATTTCTCGTTGACCTTGTTCCATTAACTTAGTATGGGCTGCTAGACCAATTTCGTCAATAATAAGTATTCTATCTGAGTGCATTCTTTGCAGATCGTTTTTCTTTTGAAGCAATTCTATTTTTGCTTGCTCTGCAGCTAAGTTTGCTTGCTCCCTCTGTCCGAATGCAGAATTTAAATCTGCTTTAGCCCCTACTTGATTTATAGAGGTAGTATTTCTTCTGTTTGCTAACTTTTTATCTTCTGCTTCGATTTTTCTTAAATTCTCTATAAAAGCATCTATGCCTCCTGCATCTTTAAATCGAGCGTCTAGTTTTTCTTTTATATCTGTAGTCAGTCCTAGAGTCTTCCCTGCTTCGATAGCTGCATCTCCCATACTGCTTATTTTTGAGGTATAGCTTAAAACTGCTTCTGCACTTCCACCCTTTAAAGCACTAGACATATTTTCTAGCTTATCTTTTGCTCCATCAATATTTGCGGTAAATCGTCCAGCATTTGCAGTCAGCTCTCTTATTGCTTTAGTATTACCTTCTCCTACTGCCTTTGCAAATGCAGGAGATACTTTATCCAAACCTTTCATTTGTTCTTGAATTGCGGCTAAACCTTCTGCATATTTATCTGTACCCTCTAAACCTTCTAATTGTTCAAACATGTCTAAGACTGGGAGACTCTTTATGCTTTCTGCTCTTGCTCTGTCTGCTTTCAGGGGGTCATAGTTTTTATCTTTTGTATTAAATACTTTTCCAGATAAAATAAGATTTAACTCTTTTCCTACACTTTTTGCAGAATCTTTTATATCTGCTAAAGTCTGTTTGTAGTCTTCGGCTGCTTCTCTGCCCTTTTGCCAACTGTCTGCCATCTTATATATAGAAGTAGACTGTACTGCGTTTTCTATAGAATTACCTAAATCGGTTCCGAAAGTAGTTTCTTTAGTCATTTCAAGATCTACTCCTGGTATTCTATTAGCTTGTTCTTTTACATAATTTATGGCTTTAATAGCTCCATTTACTATAACTTCTATAAATTTTAAAGAACCCTTTACTACAGAAATTATACCATCCATTATACTTCTAGGCGCATTTACGATCGCCATGATTAAATCATAAATCATTTGTATTATGCCGAGTAT
>JACLAB010013993.1_pt1 | contig 17152 bp, 18 predicted proteins | sample 8027921 | NCBI WGS metagenome assembly JACLAB01 (sample SAMN15725117, study PRJNA655200) | protist metagenome | isolation source: fluorescence activated cell sorting (FACS) single amplified genomes of... | place: USA: West Boothbay Harbor, Gulf of Maine | collected 2000-07-19 | reverse complement strand
TCAGCGCCACCGCGCGCCCGTCGCTCGGTCACTCGGTCGCGCGCGCGGATGCGTTCGTTAACGCACGCGAACACGCGACCGATACCGCGGTGAGCAACGCGCGCGCGCGCGTGCGCGAACGTCGCGCGACGACGAGCATGTGTGGGTTCGCACGTCGCCGTAGCGCGGTCGTTTCAGTCACGTGTTTGGCGTTGACGACGTGCGCGGTGGCGTGGTGGCGACGGTACTATCGCGTCGCGCAGCTCGGCCCGAATGATCTGAGTTGATTTTGATTTTGATTTTGATTTTGATTTTGATTTTGATTTTGATTTTGATCTTGATCGGCGCGAGGTGTTGGTTTAAATATTCAAACTGAGGTGATGCGCGCGCGGACATTGACGCGTGTGCGGAGAATAATACGTCGGAGTTTGAGCGCTTTCACGGATGCTGACACTTGCCGCGCTCCTCTCGCGGCGTCGTCGCCGCGCTACTAGAAATAAACACGTCTATGCTTCGTCGTGTTCGAAAGTCTGACATTAGCTATGACGCAACGCGTTTTGCGTATATATCAGTTGCGCATGTATTTATAATTGAAGAAAATATAATCAGTCTATGTACTACGATCGGAGTCTCTAACTTTTTACTACTTTCGCGCTTTCACCTCTGTCGTTGTCGACGCCGTCGTCGTGGCGGGTTTGTTGCCCTCGTACAGCATGCCCGATCCCAAACAACCAACTAACGCGACGAAACTCAGATACGACCCTTCACTCGGCCATAAAAGAAATGCCAAGCAAATGGTACCCATCTTATTCAACACCCCAACCAAGCTAAACGTCGTCGCAGACACGAGAGAGCGCACGCGCCAACTGGTGTAGCCTATGGCAACTCCAGCAACACACGTTAGCAGGAGGATTGCGTTGCTGAGTGTATCAGAAGAAAATTCAGCGAAAAGAATTTTCGTCTCATGACGAGCGAGTATTGTTAACACTGGCAAACCGCAACCATTAGTGTAGAATACTCGCTCCCAGTGCCTAAGTTGCACCGCGGCGATGAGCCACTTGCCATAAATCATCTGGCAAGCAAGAATTAAGAGCCACACCGCTACATAAACTAAACCTATGTGATTCATTTTCACACCTTGTGCATCGAGAGCGTATAGAGAGCTAAAAGCTACGACGCAAACGAGCGACATAATTGACCTGAACGATAACCCACCCACGCTCCCGAGAAGCAACTCGAGAAGGTATACGACGATCGGCAAGCAACTTCGCGCAATCACCATCATTCCTACGTTTGTCATACTAAGCGCCTTCAAATTTAAAGATATAGATGCGGCAAAAAGTATGCCCTCAAAGACATACAGAGAAAGGCTCTTTGCGCTAATCCTCGTAAAGCCGCCGCGAATCACTAAAGGCAAAGTCACCGTGGCCGCAAAAATCAACTGAACACACGTGAGCGCTAAAGGCAATGGATACGTATTCAAAGCAGCCTTATTAGCCAAAAGCATAGCAGTTGAGCACACGGAGTAAGCAAGTACCCAAAGCAACGCTGGCCTTGAAGTCGACATTCGTGCAATTATTAATTGGATGCAACACACAAAACAACCTATCGGGAAGGGGGATAAAAGCCGAATAGACGTGAAAGAACACCAAAATTATCAAATCTTCTTTCGTTTCGTGCAGAGAAACTAAATTTATTTTGGAGTGCGTGCGCGTCACTGCGGCTTCAGCCGTCTCAGACTGAACTTTTTTTTGGCGATTTCCAGGCATCGAGGGCGCATTCTAATCAGCGTTTCGCGCGCGTGGGTGATGAGTCGCATAGCTTTTATTTTTTCAGCGATGAATCATTTTTGGATGTCAATCGCGTGGTGATGGGTGATGTTATCTGCGCATACAAGGGAGGTTTGAATTGAGAACTACAATGCATGTTTACAACCATGTGTTTATCTAAGAATATGAGTACACCCGTGCGCGCCGCGCTACAAATTGCGACAACGTTCGTTTGTCAGATGTTTTCAATTTAGTGGCTTGCCGTTACTACTGCGATCGATCTCTTTCTCGCCATTTAAAAGACGCATTTGAAAATGTGGTGCGTTGTTTGTTAAATACTGGATGCGGCGCGAGAGCTTGTGTAATGTCACCCCAGTACGATGTCAAATCTTGCGTCGAATACCACTCCACGGTTTCCATTAAACAAACGTCCCAAGATTTCTTCTGCGACCAAGCGAGGGCGAGAAGTTTTGAGCAGTCTATGAAATATCGCCTGTCGTTGAAGTTTCTATCGCATACGTACGCGATCAACTGTTGTTCATCGCATTCTAACAGCCGACAAATATCTTGAGCGATGGATAATATCGTGCGCTCTTCGCGTGCACCTATGTTGTAAATGTGTGCAGTTTCACCTTTGTGCAAAATGACATCAAATGCGGCCGCCGCGTCGTCGACGTGCAAGTACGACCGCGTCGCCAATCCATCTCCGTGAATAGGTATTTGTTTTCCTAATTTTGCTAAAATTGTAAATTTTGGAATAGCCTTTCGGGGTATTGATTCGGACCGTACACGTTATTTCCTCGGGTGATGATGAATGGCAAGTTGTACGAACGGCCGTTGCCATGACGAGCATCTCCGCACCCACTTTGGATGCCGCGTACGGATTTGTGGGCGCAAGCAGCGTCGCGCGCTCAGTGTTTTGAATCATTATTCAATTCACCGAGTGCGCTTTCACCGTACACTTCATCCGTTGAAACGTGTAGAAATCGCCGAATGGCGTTCTGGGCCAAGCGACACGCTTCGAGCAACACGTGTGTGCCCTTAATGTTTGTCTTTGTAAACTCAAAAGAATTGTTGAAAGAATTGTCTACGTGACTTTGAGCGGCAAAGTGCATCACGGTATTGATTCGTTCCGTATTCAACACGTGAAGTACGAGATCAAAGGAACGTATGTCACCCTTGACAAATTTCACTCGATCACCTCCACAAAGGCGCAACGCTCGACTTAGATTTTTCAAGCTTGAGCAATAATCAAGCTTGTCTAAAATCACAACCTGTGTCATACAGTGACAACACGATGCGCGTGCTCACGCGTGCTTTTCGTCAGTGCCGCTATTATAAACTGTGCATCGCGTGAATTGAACCCCGCACCACCGGTGATGAGAATTCTCATGATCGTTCGACGCGCCCCCCCTTCACGAATTCCTTTATGACAACCCAACCAACCGGCGCTCCATGTCGCCGTGGACACGCGCGGCAGGGATAAACGCGATGCAGTCTTTAAACACCCTACAAGTGCGGCGCCGCGCGCGACATTCCCAGAATTCGCACGTCGAATTGCCCCACTGAACGACCACGATCTGGGGTGATGCATTTTCAACAACCCCAGGACGCCGTCGAAGATGCGCGACGAAGCACGCGAGCGAACGCGCCGCCGCCGTCGCCGCATCGAGGGACGATCCCACGAGAGCGATCGGACGCGCGCGCCATTCGGCGGATTCGCGCCGTCTCCCGCCAGGCGTGTGGTTGGAAAAAAGCCACGTGGATATTTTTGGACCAACGAAAAAGTTCCGAAAAGTTCCGCAACACGAGCACGAGCTAACACCCTCGTTGCGCGCGCGCGACGTCACCGCATCCTGTGGCGCGCAACGGAAGCGCACACCATGGCGATGAAAAACTCGCAATCGATGATCCGTTTGATCGCCGTCGCCGCGGCGATTGTCGTCGCGCTCGCGTTAGGTCTCGGTCTCGGCCTCGGATTGAAGAAGGATTCTAGCAGTGAAGTTGTGCCGACGTACAAGCTCGTGTCTGACGTCAAACTCGATGGTCTCACGGCGGCGACGTTCACAGACGAACCAAAACTTGCGTTTCGTACGGGCATGGCGACCACTTTGGACGTTGATGTAAGCGAAGTGACGATCACGTCTGCTGTGGACGACAACTCGAGACGGCGATCGCTCCTCGCGGCCGGACTCACGGTCACGTTTGAAGTGAACATCGCACCAGAGTCGGGTGAATCGACAGATTCTATTCTTGCTACGGTTGCGACTGTAACGCAAAAGATATCCGAAACACCGCTCGCTACTATTGTAACTGTCTTACAAAAGGCTTTCGACACGATTGCTCCTTCAGCGAGTTTCACAATCAGAGTCACGACGCAGCCGAGTACGCCATCGGTGAAAACAGTGATCATCGTGAATGGCATAACTACTACAACAACTGTCTGTGGTACAAATCAACGCGTTTCGAGCGGCGCGTGCGTTGCTTGCTCGGCAGGTCAAAGTAACAAGGCTGGAGATGACCCAGCGGGTGCTGATACGTTGTGCGATGCTGGTGTACCACCGCCGCCGCCACCTTCTCCGTCACCGCCACCTCCTCCTCCAGGAACGTATTGCGCTGCAAACTATCATGTTGTCAGTAACGCATGCGTCGCGTGCGCTGCGGGTACGCGCAGAAATGCTGGTGATTCCGCCTCGGGTGGTGACACGACGTGTTTCGCCATCTCTTGCGCGCAGAATGAGCATGTTGTGAACAACGCGTGCGTGGCTTGCGCTGCGGGTTCGACCAACGCCGCTGGTGATGAGGCATCGGGTGAGAATACTGAGTGCGACGTCACCACGTGTGCAGCGAACTTTCATGTTGTGAACAACGCGTGCGTGGCTTGCGCTGCGGGTTCGACCAACGCCGCTGGTGATGAGGCGACGGGTGAGGATACGACGTGCGACACCAGCGCCCCGTCGCCAGACGGCTCCCCAGACGGCTCCCCAGATGGCTCCCCAGATGGCTCCCCAGATGGAAGTCCCGCATAAACGTCTTATGAGTTGGCAAATATGTTGTAGTATCGTCAAGCGCAGCATATCCGACGCACGCAGGCCGAAGGAAATTCCTCTGCGATCAAGGTTGCTTTTTAACTCGCCCTGTTTTTTAATTCCGAACAAAATCGTAAAACGCAACACCGTTCCTTGTGATTGTCCTCTTTAATACCATTTGCGCATATTGGTTGAAATTACTCTTAGGGTTTCCCATATTTAAGTGCCTACAAACTCCTCGCACGACATAACTCGCACGCGACCGCGATCGACGCGATGTTTTGACGTGCACACACACGTATTGATAATTTCACGCACACCACAAAAGTTTCGATGCAAATCGACAACGTTTAGCGTCATTAGTGCGCTCGAATGCACCGCATCCCCTCGACGAGATTGTATGCACTTTGTTTACATCCTCATACCGCGCCGCACGCTTTGCACATTCTTTTTGGAAACTAACTTCTAAGTGTACTTTATTCATTGTTTTTTACTTTTCAGCCGGTTTCGACGTCTCTTTCTGCGAGTCGCTTGGTAATTCTTACGCAATTGTTTTACTTGGTCGTTTTGCGTTCCAGTTGGTTGGACTGACGCACTTGTCAAACCATCAGTGAGGCACATGTTTTAGAGGTTTTACGTTGACCTCTGCACGGTGAGGAGTTGAAAAATCCATTGTGTGCAACCATGGATCTCGAGCACAAGAACGTCTCGTGTAGCCGGCATATGGAACCTCCCTGGAGGAGCTCGCGGCGTCGTTGCAACAAAGTTTACAAATCATGCTAAAGAGGGAGGTCAAACTCAAGGAAACGCCCAAGAATACCCGACAACCAACTGGAAAGAATAATTTCTAGCGACTAGACTTCGGTTTTTGAATACTTTTGGAGATCTTTGACATCACAAACGCGTTAAGAGGCTGACGCGTGACCAACTTGAGACGTGTCACACGGTCATCTTTGAGCAACCACCACAGCAAGGAATGAAAAAGGAACAGCTCGCGGAAGCGTTCAAGGTTGAAATTTAAGAAGATTATTTGAGATGCGTGTTCGAAACGGACATTGGGGATGACAAAATTGCGAAACCGAAGGTGAAGAGGATGACGTTGACGACGGGCGTGAAATTGATCTCAATTTACTCTTCCCGTCTTCGCGTGCACAACCAATCCAAGAGCCGAGTCCTTGATGTGCAAATGAAAGAATATGATATAGACTTGTAATTAATGTATGATATGTGCTATACTAATGACATCTCGCGTCGCCACCGCGTCGCCCAAAGTGGTGGTGCGAGCGCATCACAACTGCCTACAAACTCAATTTTCAAATCGCCGTCGACGCGCGAGAACGCAAGCGATCGTCGTGAAAATCACCACATGGGCTTAAAAAACCTTCTCGTTGACTTGTATGCTTTTAAATCTTGATAATTCGCGTTGCGTCGTGATATCTGAAAAGTGCCTACAAAGTGTGCATAAGAGTAATTTCAACCAATATTATGAATATGAAATATCCATTTTCAAGTCTATGGAAGACCAGGTAGAGTGGTCACGACTGACAGCAACACACCGCGCCGCAAACAAAGGTGAGCTGCGCTGCCGACCCCCCCCCCACACAACTGGCTGTTCGTGCTTGTCGCTTATGTAGCGTTCGGTTAGCAGTGCTTGAAGTTCTGCCTCGCGACGAATGAACGGTGAATGTAGATGAAAATCGCATCGGCACATTCAGCACGTCTAGAGTTTCTGGTCGTTTATCGAGACGAGACGACTACGAACAGCATTCCGCGATGATTCATAAAGGAGCTCTTTGTTAAATCACTGCCAGACGTACGGTCAAAATCGCACGAGAAAGCTTTATCATGATGAAACACGACGCACGTATTATTCGTCACAACCAAAATCACACACTTGCAGACTTAAACGGGCGCTCGAGGAAAATACTATTGTCGGTCTGCACGATATGGCTCTTTTCAAGTCTATGGAAATACATGTCTTCTTCGCACACGCACGGATTGCGACATTTGGGGACTGATGATGTCGTGTTTCGTACTCGTCAGGGCCAGCGAAAGACGGAAATACATGACATCGGTAACATCGTCGGCGAGGGGAACGTGGGATTAGTTTGCACGACGCGATCAAACAGTAATTTGACGCCGTGGCTCAACTACCATCGCTCAGTCGGCGTGAGCCACTTTTTCATCATTTTCGACGGCAAGAGTAAACCTGTTGATACTGAACGAATGTACCAGCAGATGCGAGACGTAACAGTATATACATCAGCTCAAACAAATGCATGGCGCAACGAAAGTAAAATATTAAATCTTGAGCGCGTGCAAAAACACATCCACGATCCAGTCTGCGGAGTAGATAGAGTGTTTGTGCAGCAGGCGTTGAATGTTGAATATGTTATTCATCAAATATTACAAGGCAACGTTGACGTTAGCGTTGATTGGATAGTTCACATTGATTCAGACGAACTGATTTATCCAGCAGGAGCAGAAAATAATTTCAACATACGTCGCCTACTCGCAAGTATACCAACAGCTGTTGGTCGCGTCGTTTTTCCAAATTATGAGGCTGTGCCAGAAAAACTCATCAATCACGATCCATTTGTAGATGTTACGTTGTTCCGTCGTAGTCATAAGCACGTCGACGCTGAGATATATGCAAAGTACAAGGATGCTTCAAAGGGGGATAATCCCAGATATTTCTTGGGGTATTCCAATGGCAAATCAGCCGCGCGCGTGTTTGACGACTTACGACCAGTCGGTGTTCACAACTTTGAGCACATTCATCGCAAGCATCTGAAAGAGATCACTTTGAATGAGAGTGTAATTCTGCATTATGGATTTACAGATTTTTCGCGCGTCATTGGACGATTTTCACAGTGTGATTGCCCGCAAGAGTTCACACACAAATGCAAGCGACTACCATTTGACTTGGAGTTGGCGCACAAATATCATGAATTGTATCTGACTTCTCGAGAAGAAGAACTTCAAACGTGGTATGAGTCGCGCGTAGTCGCGCATCCAGAGTCATCAGACGTCGTGAAATTTCTCAAACTTGGCATACTGACAAGAATAAATCTACCTAGTATTCTAATACAAAATCAGCGCAATACAATTTACATAGAGAGCACATTCAGCACAAGACTAGTCCACGATTCGTTGACGCTCGTCGTCGCTTGTTGCCGAAAAACGTTTTCAAAAATACGTTTCAGTTATACACACCACCTGTGTCCTGTTGTTCTTTTGATGATATCGAATACTCCAGTACTCGTTCAACAACAGCTGGAGCATCATTCTTTCAACTTATCAGCCGTCTGCGCGTGTAACGCTTTCGCCGCCTTGCGCTTTTCCGCTTGGTGAACTCTGTGTTTTTCTAAACAGGTTCGGCACGTTCTCCGGCCAATTGTAAACGCAAAGTACGCATCGAGCATCTGGCGACAGCTGGTACAATGTTTCAACACAGGTGGCGCGCCCAACTTGACGTCAGCCGTGTTAAATGTATCCAACTCTTGGTCGTCTTGCCCATCGAGCGTCGCGCTAGGCACCATCGCAGGACCGCGGCGTGCTGTGGCGCCCTGAGCTCACTGAGTTCCAAGGAGACACCCCTTCCGCTAGGGAGCAAATCTTGGCGAGTCGTGGTCGTGATTCGTGGGGAAACAAAACAGCGCGTAGCAGCAACCATCGATCGCCATCAAAGAATTACCAAATTTGGACTGAATATATTCACAGAAATTTCACCCAAATGTCAGTACACGTATGTGACGCGACATGCAGTCCGATTGTCTGGGCTTTTTAGCCGCTCAATATGTTCTGTTGGAACACCGTCAGCGCTCCGCAGTGCTCAGCGCGCGCCCGCGCGGAGACGCGCGTTGAAGACGCGCTTCTTGTGTTTCGTTACCGGGATCGCCGCCGACGACGACGACAGACACGCGTTTTAGACGAGATCAGCGGCGAGGGGTGCTACTACTATGATTCAGGGTGGCTGGAAGCGTCGACGTGGCTTGCAAACGTGTTCGCTCCCCTCGGGTTGTAAAGCTCACGCAATTTTCAAACTGGTGACAAGTGTTGTCGTCGGAGTGCTCGTTCTGATCGCAGTCGTTCTCAAGTGGCGTGGCAGTGCACTGACAGTCAGAGTTTCATCGTTGTCACGCGCACGAGTGGTGCACGTATTAGGAAATCGTTGTATTCAGTGGCGCGTGCCTCGCGACGAAGAAGTTTCTGGAGATTCGATCATCTATGTACAGTTGAAGCGAGCACACACCAAGTGCATACAGCACAGGGAAGAAACAGCAGTGGTGGTTGACAATAATCAAATTACATGTGGACAACGGGAAACCGAGTTCTGTGCGTCGAAAATTGTAAAGTACTTGAAACTCAATTATGATGTGGATTTGAAAACCTCGGCACTCGTTTGCGTAGACTGTAGCGGTTCATTAAAATTATTCTTGAGCCAACGATTTGAGACGTCGATCAGCGTGCCTGCGCGCGATTATTCTCAGGCTACTTGGTTGCATTCCTTGGGACTGAATGTCCTGAAAAATTGGCCAAAAGTAAAATTTGAAATCAACGTGGTCACAACGTGTAGGGAGACTCTCTATCCGTTACTAGAAGAGCTTCGCGAAACATTGTTCATTGGTGATCAAGTAAACTTAGAAATCGCCGCAGAATCTACAGCAACGGAGGATTGCCTGGACTATATTGATGACTATGATTGGCCATATGGTTTCAAACGCGTTCGCCACCGACTCGTGTCGTCTGGGGGACCGCAGATCGCTATTCCTGAAGCCGTCAGACCTTTGCCAGTCGAAAACAGTTATTCCGTTTTGTTAGAAGATGACGTTATGATTTCGCGCCAATTTTATAGCTGGCTCAAATTTGTGGGTCTCCAGTTGGCAGACGTCCAAAACGCACGCAAGCACAGATACTTTTCCATCAGTTTGTACACGCCTCGAGTGCTCGAAACGGGTCACGCGCAACGCGGAAAAATAGATTACGAGCAGCATGGTGTCAAACGTGGTGGCGTTTTTGGATTTGAAGTCCCCTGTAGTTGGGGTGCGGCTTTCAACGGGGTGTACTGGAAAGAGGCTCTTTTGTATTTTCAGAAGAGACACGACGAGGAGCAAAAACCAAGGCGGGTCATTATTCCTCGAAGCAGAGTGACTGGTTGGAAAGGTTCGTGGAAAAAGTGGCTCATAGAACTTGGATACACCCAACATTGGACTACAATCTATCCGATTTTCCTGAATGAGACTAGTTTCTCGACGAATAAATTGATGGTCGGCGAACACATAGGTCACGTCACCGAGGAGATGCGTCGCAACTACACTGTACCGCTGTTCACAAGCTCAGTATGGTTTGAGCAGTTGAGACGGACGAATCTATTTGTAGAAAAAATAACAGTGTTCGACGCATTTTTCACGCCTGTGGTGGAATGGCGTTCTAGTTCCGATTAAGTCGGTAGACAGTTGTTTGCTTGTAGCACATAGTACATAGTAATAAATCACACTCGACTGAACAAACGTAGCGTATGTACGCGACTGTACGCGACTCGCAGTGGGTACACGCTAGAAAAACAAGATATTTCTTTTCAAGCAAATAAAAGTACGTCACGCATTTATCACGTCTTTCAAATTCTTTGTTTACCATGATCACCTTTGGAATGTGCTATTTTCATTATTACACAATACTTCACAAACGAGTATGACTGACGTTTACTAAAATGACTTGGATCGGATCGTAACGAGTTGATGTCGCAGGCGCTCAACCGCTTGAATTGAATCAGCGCTATCCTGGATGTGACTAAAGTCCAACTCTTTCAAATCGAACTCCGTGCCATGTACGAAAGAGTCCCCCATGAAGCGTTCTTCTGCATTCGCTGTGAATGCGAGATCATTGTATATCAAGAGCTGCGAATCTAGCAACTCTGGAATCTGTCGCATGCACTCGTCTCTCGCGTTGATGTGTCCAGGTCTATTGTAAATACCAGTCTTACCACCAAAATCAATTTTTGTAGCGTCTCGAAGATAAATGGGCGATTTATTCGAAAGAGACGTCACCAAATAATTCATAGCTATATCTTCACAGTTTCCTTTCTCGCGAACGTAGTCGCGTACGCTCGCGGGCATTTGGTTTGAATACGCAACCAGGTACGCCGAGTCGAGCACCATGAATTTTGTGAGGATGATTGAATAGCGATACTTGGGATTGGAATTGTAAAACGTCCCTTGAGACGTCACAGTGTGTGCTCGTGGGAATAAACCCACTATTTGTGTTTGATGTTTCATCCAGAGCGCGTGCGCGGCGTTTACAGTCCTTTCGTCGACGTAGATGTCGTCGTCGGCAATAATCACGCACCTTGACTCACGCAGAGGTGCGATGGGTAAAAATCGATCGTTCAAATCGTCTGTTGGAGTCATGATGACTTCTATTTTGTCGCCCAATCTCGATACACTTTTAGTGTGAGAGAGGAAAAATTCTGGGTGCTGCTTGGTATTGCCCCACACGACGCGCACCTTGTTCACAACCTCCATGGCTGAATAATGCAAAGCAAGCGCAGTTAAAACGTGCTCTCTTGAGAATCCATTTAAAACCATAGTACACGAAGACGTCACACCACCAACACGTCGTTCTGAGGTGATCTTTGCGCTCACGAAACACAGCGCACAAAGGAGAAGAGTTCTCGTGAAAAATTTCCTCACCACCGCCTTGGACGAGCGCTTCCCTTTCACCACGCGCCGCTTCCAACGAAAAGTGTCAATCATGTGACCCGATAACGCAAATAATAAAAAATGAATGCGATACGCCGTCGTGCACATCAAAGGAACGGTGACACGAGGAAATAAACACGCACCGAGGTGCGGTGTGTGGAAACCCCGCCGCGTGGGTGCACACCACTCCGTTTGCCGTCGAGAGAGACTGTTTTGTTACGTGCGTGCTGAACTGCTGAATATTTTATACACATATTTCCATACAACCATCTACAGTGGTATAGATTTTACCAACGTTAATACTTTTCACTCTACAGTATGCAATATATTGCGAGCGACGCGCACTTAAGGTCCATAAACTTTCAAAAGTGAGGCAACTTTTGCGAAAACTTGAAATTTTTTTGATGACCAAAATTGAAATTTCAAAATTTTTGGTCATTTTTTGGGAATATGGGCTCACCCTAAACGACTACATACCTCAGGTATGTATCTCAGGTATGATACCTGTACTATACAAACGTTGGTGCTCAATATTCCCTTGAACGGTAAACATGGTTTGGTTTTCGATGGACGTCGTCAGCAGTCGGGTCGGGCAGGTCTACGCTGGTTCGAGAGGACTGGAGGACGCGGCAGAGCTGTAGCATTCTTTTGCTGCACATCAGAAAGTTGGCGCAGTGCGGTGGAGGGCAAGACTCGCGCGCACTGTGATTGTAAAACATAGCATCCACGTGGATTGTAGCGTCGAATAATTCTGTGAAACGTATAGGCGCGCGCGCGCGTCCGTGAGAGATGTCCGAAGTGAAAGAATCACATCACAGATCAACGCGATGGTGGCTGAAATTATTAGTTGGTGGCGCGATCATGATGTGCGCTGCTACTACGGTGAGACACGTGCGAAACACTAATGCATAGATGCTTGAGAGCTTCAAGCGGGACGAAGGCGTCGTTCTTCAGTCGCGCCGCGCGACAAAGGATATACCAGGATCTGCCACTACGTCTCCGTGGGAGGATGAAGACTGTGTGCAATTATTGTATGAACTTGGTGAAGGACGAGAAATATCAAAGGAAGAATTGACAAAGCAGCACGTGTTTGTTTTCTCCCACCGACGTTCTGGTACGCACATGACGATAAATCTTATACGCTCTGCATTTGATGATGTGTTTGTGTGGAAGACCAATCACGTGTCGTGTGCAAATTGTTCAAAAATTGCCGCCATTCGATCTTGTGGAGGACATATCGTGCACGCATACAGAAACCCCTACGACGTAGCCATATCACTTTACAATTTTCGCAAGCGCAACACACTGTCGCTTGAAGAATTCTTGAGGACGACGCGAGCTGTTGAAGTATGGAAAAATTTCACTCAGAATTGTTTCAGCGTTCCTGGGATGCTTTCGGTGCAGTTTGAGATGACTAGACAAAATCCAGCGTTGACGGTTGGCATTATCAAAGATCACCTAAAGGTCGAAGGAAGCTGGACAAGAACAAGCATTCCTCACACTGACGCGGTGAGTTATCATGGAGGCAAAATAGGCGGCTGGGAAAAGTTTTCAGGTTCGTTTTTGAAAGAATTCTTGAACAATTCTACCGGTGATTGGGTCAAAGGTGGTTGTGGCTGTGATTCGTCGGGGTTTTCAGATGATTCGCATCCTTGTTCGAGGAGATTTTCACCTTATATGTCTGACACTGACTAATTCTGTTTGTACTGGAGTGTGTATCGTCTGTTGTTGTGTGGTTAATAATGGTTAATAATTTCATAGCATGAATTGCATCCTTCTGTAGGAGTAGAGTAGGCACGATGTGATTATATGCATGTGCATAGCACGCATGCGTGAACGTGAAAGGTTGGGCTAGTTGTAAAATTTTAAAATTTTTAATTTGCTTATTGATGTCTAAAACAACGGTTTTACCTGTTTGTGCAATTCGTTTTATTGTCTAAGTCCTCTACTTTTCTTAATCCTACAAATTCAGCGCTTGAACAAGTAGTTCTACGGCGTCTTCGTGTATGCTGACTGTTAGTTTCTGCGCAAATAAACACTCCTTTAGTTTTGAATAACGACGCACTACTGCTTTGTAGAATTTGAGTTCTGTGCTTCGGCGATTATACTCTAAAATTTTGCGCACAGCCTCGCTGCTCACTCTATCTGTAGTGTTCGTCGTTGTCTTTTTCGTTTCAGGATACTTCCAGTCGTTAAAGGTGAGAAATGGAACTAGTTTTGTCACAGTCAACAAAAAGTCTTCCGTTTCTTCAGTGAGACCAACAACGAGATATCGTTGCATATGTTTAAGCGCGAGTTGCAGCGCTTCTTCGGAATTTGGATTTTCCATGCATGCATCGTCGTACCCGCAAAAGTACGACACTTGGTCGTGGCCGAGATCGAGAATTACTTTATAGCATTCTGGCTGCGCGGAGATGACGCACTCATCAAACGTAGTCTCATTCGTACACATGCAGCGATCGTATGCTCCGGTGCGCTTCCTAGGCCAAAAGTATGCATACGTCGATCGCTTGCGAGCCACAGGGTGCCGAACAGAGGCTATGTACTGCGTATTCAATGGAAGCTTTGTATGCTGAATATAGTGACTGTGCCCAGACCATATGAAGTTTGCGCCGGCTTTGTGCATATCGTGCGCGGTGCTTATGTGATGCTTCGACTGCCCGTCGATCGTTCGCTTGCCGCAGTGCGAGCAAATATCGCGTCTTACGTGCGTGAAATTATCAGTTTTCGCCCGTTCCCTGAAATATTCCCAGCACGTGGTGGAGCCAGTCTTCGGGACTCGAGTGAAAAACACCCCCATCGGCGCGGTGAGATCCCACCTTGATGCGTCGCACACCACATCTCCGTCGTCGCCGCTCGAAATAAACGATCGCGCTCTGCCGCTAAAACCTCTGTTCCACAGCACCAATGCCAACACGAGCACGATCCACGACGCCTTGCACACTTTCCGACGCGCTTTCATTTTTTTCGCCTCGTCTCGCGCGCCACTTGGTACGTTTGCATCCATGCGCGTAACTTTGTACGAGCGAGTCGCGTCGCGCGTGCGATCTTGTGCCCCGACAGACAACGCGTACCTAGTGCAGCAACGCCGCCCTGGCTTTTGTGCCCCACACCGAGAGGGTCACCGAGGACTGGCGGACAAAGATGGCTACTGAGAGAGGGCTACCACTGTACCAAGGACAACACCGATTTCCATAGGCTGTTAGGGTGGTCGTTTTCGAAATCTAGATTTTCGATAGACGCAATTTGTAGATTCATACTTTAGAGAGATCTGGCAAAACAGCTTTCAGATTTGGATCGGCGGCCAAGCATAGGGGGTGGGTCAGGGAAGGCCCAAAACGCGCCAAACGCGACGCAAACGCGCGCACAACGCAACGCGCGAGCGACAACGCGACGCGAAGAGGAAACGAACGCAAGGAAGACGTTATTGTTGATTCAGATGACTCCTGTTCTGTGTGGTTCTCATGACTAGCGCGCGTTCTTAGCGTGCGTTTTGACGACACGCGTCTGCACTTCACGAACGAACTGAAGCGCGATTGTTGAGCACAAGACTCGTCGCCTGTTGCGCGCACCAGCCTTTGTTTTCAACATTAGAACAAAGGGAACGGATTAGAATGATAAGTAAGCCATCATCGCACCTTTAAATGACGACGACGGTCATCGCTGCACGTCATGGCGCGAAAAGTGCGTGCGTGGTGACTCTCGACTTGTCCGCGTTGTAGTGACCAAAAATTTGGTTTTTGGTACAAATCTAGATGCAGGTTTGCAAAACTGACAAACCGCGCCTCAAATCTAGAAAAGTCTGTGGTGTTTTTATCGGTGCCATTTAACTGGACATTCTAAAACGCGCCCCGCGGCGACCAGACCAGACCAGACTCCGCGGTCGACCAGACCAGTAATGACTCGTGGTGCCAGATGGGACTCAAACTCAAATTCGTCCAAATTCGCATCGAACGGCGCTCCCCAGCCGTCGCTGGGGACTATCGCTGGGGACTGCGCGCGCGTGTCACGCGTATGGAGTATTGGATGCCACTAGGGGGTCATAATTGGTCGAATGGGCTTGGAAAATTTCTCTGGGGTCAACAAAAAACCGCCTATGCAAGGCATTTCCTTCCCTGTGACTGCACTAAGCTATTAAGGAGACGCCACCGACAAGTCCTTCAACTTCTTAAACGTCTTCAAGATTCATCAGTCGACGCCACGTCAGTCTTTAGACGTTGTTTCCTCTTGTTACGTTGCGTTGTAAACGAGCGAGTGAGAGCACGAAGAGTTTTGCGCGGCTTACGACCTAGCCCCGAACATCTTGTATCTTGCATTATGCAAGTTGCATATGCCTACGCAGTACGTGGATCAATTACCTACGGTCATTCTTTACCAATGTAGTCCTGAAAACTTCTAAAATACTGCAGTAAATATAGTGACCATTCATCGGGAACACCAATAGAACAGAAATGAAGACAGTCACTTCCACGGTGCGCATCACCTCGCAGTATCGACATATGGGTGATGTTCATGACAGAGAACTTCACATTAGGGGCAAATGCTTTGAATGCTATTTTCCAGTGTTTTTCTAGTGGTGGTACGCGTTGCCATTGGTACCTACTTTCCCACGTGTTTGGTAGAGTGTTCGGCAACAGTTCTGGGCCACATCGTGGGTAACCAGGAGGTGATGTCACAAAAATTACGTCACCACGAAAAGCTTCCTTCTCCAAAAACTTAGCGACCCCTTCTACCATTTTAGGGTATTTTGCAAACGCATCGACATTTTCTTCAAAACCCATCGATTTTGAGTTCGTTTCTTTCCACCAGTGATGTCCTGTGTTGAGTAAAAGTGTCTTGAAATGCCCTTGTGTTAAATTCTTCCCCCAAGAGAAGTATTTTATGTCTCTATGATACGATGGATAAGGCGTTGTATTCCTGTGATGGTAGGTGTTGAACTCATTGGTCCCTCGTGGACACTTCTTGGCGTCTTTTGAGCAAGCTTCAAATGTCAAAGCACTAACAGGTTCCAGAGAATACGGTTCTACCAGTATAAAGTTTTTTGAAAACAGGTGTGCGGAGCGCTGCTGTGTCAGATCAACAAAACTTTCGTAGAACTGCTCCAATATGCTATCACCTACCCATAATGTAGGCGAATGCAGGCTCAGCTCAGTTTTCGCAGATGCAAGTGCGCTGTCAACATTTGCCGCTTCATGCTGATCAGGAAGCCACTCGTATCGCAATAGTTCAGTTTCGTTTACACACCTTTTTCGTGCTCGTGTAGAATTTCTCAAGCTCAATAACTTTAATACGTCTGATTCCGATCGTGTCTTCGACCAGGCACCATTGCCTCCCAATGTCCGCATAAGTGCGTCTGTTAGAGGTGGGTGCGATGTAGGAATCACTGCTAAATTATCGCGATAGACGTTAGGTAGCCCGGTAGTAACAAAACGGAGTGCAACCACTGCTGATGACAGAAAGATAGTTCTCGTAAAGGCCCTCGCCAAAGCCATACCTACGTGCAATCGTGTGTGGTCGTAAGATCGCTTTGAAAGCTTTTAACGATTCTAGGCAACCGAACTTCGCTGGCCTGCTGCAAGGCGTCTAGTAATTCGCACGGCTTTCTGCAGCAAGCTCCGCAGGTAACTTGCGGTCCGCAAGTTAAAGTCACCAGCGCTGTGAGGGAGTTTCAAGA
>JACLAB010004210.1_pt1 | contig 17157 bp, 11 predicted proteins | sample 8027921 | NCBI WGS metagenome assembly JACLAB01 (sample SAMN15725117, study PRJNA655200) | protist metagenome | isolation source: fluorescence activated cell sorting (FACS) single amplified genomes of... | place: USA: West Boothbay Harbor, Gulf of Maine | collected 2000-07-19 | reverse complement strand
ACGACGAAGAAGAAGCGGCGCCGAAAGCGTCGACGAAGGAGATTGAAAGCGAGCGGATTTTACTTCAGTTTGTGATCATCGAGAGTTGCACGAGAGCGACAAACGTTCGAGAAGCGTACACTAGGAACTGGTTTGAACTAAAAAACATCACGAGGTCGAGAGTGAGGTGCGAAAAGAGCCGACGCCGCGCGGCGAATTTAGTGTATTTTGCCGCCAAGGAGCGAGGCGGAGGTGCGCAACAGGCGAGAGTTATCGCGCGCGTCGCGGAGTCGTTCGGGGTTGGCAAAGAGGATTTCTTTTGGGGGGAAGAAACGAACGATATCGTCACCAATCGAGTCATAGAAGAGTACGTTGAATTTTTATTGGAGGAAGCGCCAGGGAGCGCGTGCGCGACGATCACGCATTTCGAGTTGGAAAAGTTTACAAACTCGGAAACGTTTGAGCTCTTGGCGAATAGAGACGAGATTGGTTTATTGGAAGAGTTGACGAAAAATCTGTCGAGAGAGAAGAAGATTGAGTTTGTGGCGACGTGTTTAGCCATGGAGTCGCATGCGTTTTTAAGGGCCGGGTTTCGAGCCGTGAAACGGTTCAATCTGTACGAAGAATTTCCGTACATTAAGAAACAGTATTGGGAAAGTTCCATCGACCGAATGGTTTCGAAAGGCGCGTTCGAGGCTGCGTTGAAACACGCCGGAGATGACGTCCGTTTTCAAGAGCGAGTGGTGAGCGCGCTCGTTACTGCGGGAGAATTAGAGTACGCGAGAACGTTTGCCGAGCGATGTGGCTTTAGCGAAGCTGATATCGCTTCAATTTGTTCGGACGAGATGATGATGCAAATGCGCATGGACCGCGAGTTGCGATATTATAAACTGCCAGAAAACGTAAACGTGAGTTTCGTGGACGATGAAAATTCCTTGAAAGAAATGTTTAGAGTTTTAAGCGCGTCCAATGCGATTGGCATCGATACCGAATGGGCCGCCAAGCTAGGCGGTTCAGACAGTGAGAATGAGAACGAGGAGGATGAGGAAGAGAGTAAAGAAGACGACGCGAAAGCCGCGCCGCCGCCGTCGAAACGAGCTCGCAGCAGCGCTCTCAGCGAAACCGTCGCGTTGCTCCAAATCAGTTCCAAATCGGATTGTTTCCTCTTAGATCTCCCAAAACTTATCGACGACGCGCCATCGACGGTTTTAAGAGACACTTTGGGCGCTTTATTTTCAAACGATTCGATTTTAAAGCTCGTCTTTGCCGGCAAAGAAGACTTCAAGCGGCTCAGTCAATGCGCGTCGTACCTCGGCCAACCGCGAAACGTCCTGGACCTTCAACACTACTGGAGAACGAGAGTGGAAGACGCTCGAAGCGCGAGACAGAAGAAGAAGATGATGAAGAAGAACGGAGAAGAAGAAGAAGAAGAAGAAGAAGAAGAAAACGGAGAAGGAACCGATCGGAGAAGAAAACCGTGGCTCCTCGAGAAAGAACTCAACCGACACCAACCCATCGGTCTCTCCAACCTGTGCTCGGTCCTTCTCTCAAAACCGCTCGATAAATCCGTCAGAATGTCCGATTGGTCCTCGCGGCCGCTCTCGGAATCTCAAACCGCGTACGCCGCTTTAGACGCGCAAGTATTGGTCGATTGTCACCAGATTTTGTTGGAATACGAAGAACGATGATAAAAAGCGCGCTTTCATTTTGAAAGAGAGAGAGAGAGAAAGAGAGAGTTTGTTCATCTCTAATGTATATGTATATGTATATATAGTGTGCCAGGGTTCTTCCGCGCTCGCAAAATACAGCGTTCAAAGCAGGAACAACACACGAGCCAAAATCAAAATGGAAAAATTTGCCAGCAGAGCACTTTTCTCACATTCATAATTTACTCCTCTCTTTCTCTTTCTCTTGCTTTCGTTCTTTTTCTGGGACAGGGAAGCATTCGATCATTTTTCGCCTCTTTTTGGTGCGTGGTTTCCCTCCCTCTGTTTGGGGAGACAAGGAATATTATTCCCCCAAAAGAAACCCATCCGTCAGTGTTTTCCCCTGCATACACGCTTCAAGTCCGAGACTTCTTACCGAGAAAACGCCTATTTCTCTCTCTCTCACTCGTGCGGAGCGTTGTGTATCCTTTTCTCGTTTTTAGCGGAAGAAATATATACTCTCACGTTCTTCTTCTTCTCTCGTTGTTGGGAGATCCAAGAGAGCGCGTACGAGTAAGAAAATCATCTCATCGGGGAGACGATCCGTTTTTTTAGATACTCTTTCCTTCGCGCGTTTCTCTTCTTCCGCGAAACGCTTCTTCAATTGGAGACGTCAGACGCAATATGAGCGGCACTAAGAGCAGCGCCAGCGCATCCTCCTCCTCGAAAGCAGCGTCCAAAGAAGAGAAGAAGGAAAAAGAGGAGGACGAGATGAAAGTCGTCGTCAGCGCGGCGGAAAAAGAGGAAAAAGAAGATTTAAAGACGACGACGGAAAATGTTGCGGACGAGGACGAGGACGAGGAGAAGAAAGCGTCGAACAAAAGCAAGACGAAGAGTACCTCTGATGTGCAAAGGCTCCCGAGACCGTCGCGAGAGAAGCACGAAACCGCGATGAAAAGGTTGAACGAACAAATCGAGGAGAGGAAAAAAACGATCGAGTCGGCCAAAAGCAAAATCAAAGTCTTGAGAGACGGACGAGAAAAAGAGCAAGCGAAATACGCACCGATTCGATCGAAATTAAACGAGTTAGCCGCGCAATGTCAAATTTTGATGCAAACGAGAGATGCGTGTAGGAAAGAAGTTCAAGCTTTGGATAACATGGGGAAAGGCGAGAGAGACGGCGGTTCCGGGAACCGAGGCGGAGGGAAGAGCGCGGAGCAAATCGACGCGGAGATGGCGAGAATCGAAGACCAACTTTCGCACGAAACGATGAGTTTGAAGGAAGAGAAAGTCTTGGTGGAGAAGATTAAGCAGTTGAATAAGATGAAGGATTCGGCGAGAGCGATGGCGGCGAAGCAGGCGCAGATTACCGGGACGGACGGGTCGAGGAAGGCTATGCAAGAAAAGGCGAAAGCGAAGGACGTGGAGATCAACGCGAACAAAGCGGAGCAGCAAAAACTGAAGAACGAAATCGATAAGATTCGCGGCGTAGAGGGAGGTGGCAACAACAAGAATAAGAAAGAAAATGGTAAAAGTGGTAATAGCGGCGGCGGCGATAACTTCAACAAGAACGTGAAAGCTTTAGAATCAGAAAGAGACGGCGCGTATAAGCAAATCTTGAAGATTCGGAAAGAAATGGACGATTTGCGAGACGATTTTAAGAAGAAAAACAACGAGTGGTTGAAGAGAGAGAAAGTCTTTCGCGCGGAGCGAGACGCGGAGTACGCGTCGGAGAAAAAAGCGTCGGAAGAGAGGAAAAAGCAGTGGGAAAGAGAAAACGCTCCGGAACCGTTCGAGGCGGAAATTTCTTCGTGCGACCAGTTGGTGAGTTTCTTGCAAAAGTTCTTACCGAAAAGTGCACCGGCGGAAGCGACGTCCTCGTCGTCTAAAAACGGAAGCGCGGAGGACTTGACCGCGAAGTTGTCCGGTCTGAAAATGGTCAACAAGAGAGACAAAGACGAAGAGATGGACGATTTGCTCTCCATGACTGGTACGCTCACGAAAGCGAAGAAGAACAAAGTCAACGCGATGAAAAACGCGGGACCTAAACCGCCAAAGGAAACCGACAAAGTGAACCTATCTTTAGACGCGTACGGTATGTTTGGTAAAGTTGGCATTTCCGCGCCGTTAATAGTTGGCGAGGTACCCAGATGTGTAGAATTGCTCAACGAGAAGAAGGAAGAATTCTTGGAGAAGCGAAAGGTGAAGAAAGAGCGCATCGCCGCCGGATTAGGAGACCCCGTCGTCGAAGAGGAGTCCAAAGACGAAGAAAAGAAAGAAAAAAACGGCAAGAAGAACAAGAATAAAAAGAAAGGTGGTGGTGATGGTGGTGGAGGCAAGATGCTCGTGACGGTATCGTTCGAAGTCAAGGAGGACGAGAAGACGGTGGTTGTTTCGATTTCGCCGAAAAAAGAGGATTAGAAAGAAGAAAAACGTGTTCGAGTCTTCTGAGAGACGTGTAGTGCTCGACAAAAGTGTTATGATGATACTAAAACTAAATACTAAATTCTACTACAGTTCTACTTCTTCTCTTCCTCCGCCTCTTCCTTTTTCAATAAATAATACTCCGGATCGGTCTTCTTTAACAACGCTCTCGCGTGTTTCCTCCAAGCTTCGGAAACTCGCAATCGCATATCGAACGCGTTTCCCATACCTCTCAATAAAACAGACACTCTGGAGATCATGACCATTTGCCTCGGCGTGTCAATCATTGGATCCCTTCGCTCCATCTCGTCGATAAATTCTTGCAAATTTAAGCCTTCGGTGATATCTGGCGTGTCTCGATCGTTCCAAAAGGTTGCTAATTTGTACGCCGTATCGACGTCTCTCTTCTTCGTCTTTCCTCCGAACCCGTCCGGCGGCGAGGACCAGACCAGCCTCGCTACTTCTTCTTTATCTTCATGCAGTAACGCCAAGACGAGTTTGGCATACGCGCGTCGGGCGCATTCGTCGATGCGCACGGTTTGACCGTAGTCAATGAGACCGAGTCTTCCATCGGGCATTAAAAGAATGTTTCCCGGATGCGGGTCGCCGTTGAACGTGCCGCACTCAAAAATTTCGTGCGCGTGAACGTCCAACATGGTTCGCAACACGTCTCCGAGATTGACAAGCGTCGCGGACGGTTTCTTTTCTGACTTCCCAAACACGAGACGTAACGGTGAGAGATTATACGCCAACCGAATTGGTTCATCGATGAGAAGAAATTTCGCTCGAATCATCGCGTTCGCCTTCCTCGTCGCTCGCGCGGTTTCTTCCACGTCTTTAAAATTCGTTTCGTTTTTTGCCTCGTCGGCTAACAACGCATTCGCCGAATGACGCATCGCGTTCGCGTCCGCGCTCTTCCCAGTCGCCTTCAAAAATCTCTCGTACGACTCCTTCACACCTCTCACCAACGGCACTCCTTCGATCTCTTCCATAAACAACGCGTTCTTTGAACACATCTCCACTTTTGGTTCTGGTATTTTCACCCGATCTGAAAACTTCCCGTCCTCGATCAACCGTTTCATCTCTCGCAAATTCTCCGCCTCGATTCGATAATCAAACTCGTTCAAAAAGTTCCTCTGCACTTCCTTCAACGGCGGCACGTGTTGCGGTTGAAACAGTCTCAAAAAGAAAATCATCGTGTCCACGTCGTTCCTAAACCGACTCTCCACCTCCGGCGCTTGCACTTTCACCACGCACGTTTTCGATTCGCCTCGCAAGCGACATCGATGCACCGCTCCAATCGATGCCACGCCAATCGGCGTTTCCTCCCAATACTCGATCGCGTTTTCATACTTCGTCCCTCGTAAGCTTTCTTCCGCTATTTTCAGCGCCTCACCTTTCTCCAACTTCGTCGGCGCTTGATCTTGCACTTTCTTGCACCACTCGAGATATTTCTCCGGGACGAAGTCATCTCTCGTGCTTAAGAACTGCGCGTGTTTGATGTAAAATCCTCTCTGTTCCCAGACTTGTTTCTCAATTATTGGGCTGAAATAGTTATGTAATTTCTCGTACTCTGCGTTCGCGTCGGTATCCGAGAGGAGAAAGAAGGAGGAGAACATCGTCGAAAGAGGGAAAGAAGAGGACATCACGTCGTCGTCTTCGTCCCCGGGACGATTTTGTTTTTGATGAAACCGATGGAACAATTCGTTCCTCCGTTGCACGTACCGGTAACTCAAATACGCCGGCAACGCGTGGTACCAAAACGTCGTCGTACGCTTCGCGTTTTCGTAGTTAAAGTACTCCGACGATGTTTTTGTCGTCATCGTTGCGGTCACCCCGATTGCTGCTGCGAGTGCTGCTGTCCCACCACCGAAAACCAAACGTCGTCCGACATTCAACATCATCGAAGAGTTCTTCAAACGAAAGCGTTAGTATATCTCCTCGTTTTTCTCGAGCGACCCGAAAGAGATGGAAAGGAAGGAAAAGAGTGGTTTTCGTTTCACCACGGATAAAACCGGGAAAATCGTCGATCGAAGCGCGGAAAACAAACTGTCACTAACGTGTGTTCTTGATCTGAAAGATTTGATTGAGAAATAAATAAATCAAGCGTTTTTTTATGAAGAGAAGATTTGTGTTTGTTGTGTCTTTTTTCATCACTTTTGCTGCATTTCTTCTTCCCAGTATTCTCCTTCTTCCCAGTCGTCGAAATCTCCTTCTTCTTCCTCTTCCTCTTCTTCTTATTCTTCTGATGTGCATAACGTTCCATCTTCGTGAGACCAGCCTTCTGGGAGAGGACAGTCGTTGTCGAGGCAGTATTGTAAACACTCGGGGTGTTTGTTCTCGTGCGCGTAGCGTACCGCCCAAGAGCTCCACGGCGCTTTGGCGGTTTCGTGTAAGTACTTCAAACAGTCGAAGTGGCCGTTCTTGGCCGCATGCATACACGCCCATTCGCTATATCGATCATACTTACGCTCAACAAGATATTCGAGTATATGAAGATGACCATTTCCAGCCGCCCAAGCGGCAATTCTCCAATCCCACGGCGCTTTCGCTACTTCGCGTAAGTATTTGAGTATCTCGAGATGACCGTTTAAGGCAGCATATGCGCACGCTTCACTATCGATGAGGAAATAATTTGCAACGCAATACTTTACCATTTCCAGATTACCTTGAAGTGCGGCCGCATTAATCGGCCCTACACTCCACTCACACTTTTTCTCCTCTCGCGCCCACTTGAGCAACTCGAGTTTATTCGTTTTAGCAACTTTCCAGCAGAAAATAGTTTCGTTCAACCAATACGACCACAACGATTTATGCTCCCAAGCAAAGTCCAAAGTCGATATCGACGACATCTCTTCAACTTTAAACCCCTTTTTCAAATCACCCGCGCGAGAGGATCTCTTCACCAACGCTCTCGTCTCTGTATTCACTCCATACAAGAATTTCACATCCGTTCGATTCAATCTCGGCAGAATGTGTTTGAAACAAATATCGTCCCACTTCACGACCACGTCCCACAAAGAATCTCTCTCCCCCATCGTCGTCGAAAGCTTTTTCTGTAAAACTTGCGTCTTCATCGCTTTAGAAAGAAGACAAAATCATCTCTTGTCTGTTCTTTTTATGTTGCGTCGTTGCTCTCGGGAAACTGAAGAAATTTCGTCATTTTCAGTCACACACAAAACGGAGCTTTTATTCGTTGGAATACTCATACTACTGCTGTGAGAATACGAACAACAACTCTCTTTGAAGAAGGAGAAAATGTCCTCGATGACAACCTTACGCCTGTATCGTCAAATCCTCAAAGCGACGAAAACGTTCCCCTCGAAAAACAAAAACGGTTTGTACAAAGAAATCCAACTCGAGTTTCGGGAAAATTCAAAGTTGACGAAACAAGAAGAGGTGGAGAAGAAACGAGCGATCGCTTTGGACGGGTTAGACCGACTGAGAGCGTTCAGCCGGTTAGACGGGAAAAGCAGCGAATGGGAGGTACGGTTAAAAGGACCGAGCACGGAAGAGAGCCGGTAGTTTTTAGAGTAGATGTAGGAGTAGTAGTGGTTGTTTAAGAGTCTGTCTAACTTAAGTTTCTAGTTTCGCGTGCGTATCGTCTGATGTTCCTTCTCCTTCTTCTTCTTCTGAAAACGGTTTGTGGCGACGGAATCGTAAGGTGACTTTTACGATACCGTTGTCGTTGTTGTTGTTCGAGGTATCGTCGATAAATCGAGGCGCCCACGTCCTGTGTTTTTTGCTCTTTTCTTTTTCGCTCTTGCCGCGGTGAGGCGGATGTCCGAGAGGGACAACAATCGGGAGGTGTTTACGAACGATGTTTTCGAGGTCGCAGGTCGGAGGAATGCGCCAATCGGTGTCGATGCGGAACGCTTTTTCGGTCGTGTTCATGTCGTACTCGTCGTTTGCGTCGTAACATCGCGCCGGCATATGATAGGAAATGTCGTTCTCGAGCGCGTCCCAAACGGAGAAACATTTCGGTCGCTCGAGTTCTTCGCGACTCGTTCTGTCCACCATTTCGAGCGTTATCGTCCACGGGCCACACGTTCGAGTTTGCGTTCTGTTGTTGTTGTTCAATATTTCCGAAGAAGGAACCGAGAAGTTTTCAAACGTCGCCACCGTCGCTTGGGAGAAAAAGCCTTCGGCGAACATGGCGAGCGTTTTCGAAGCGTCCGTGGTTAAAAACACTTTCGTTTCTCGTTTCACCGGAAGCCACGAGATGATATTGTCTGGATCGCTTCCGCGCTGTTTCGATGGTTCCGCCTTCGTCGTTATCTTCTTCACGATTTGTCCAACTGATTCATCTTTAAAACCGTTCGTGCCTAACTTGTGGCAAAATTCTCTCAGCGTTTCTTTCCAGAAAAACAACGGCTGCGCGGTAAAGGCTTCGCACGGAACGTATATGCCCGCATCTGAGACTCTAAACTTCGAGTAAAACGGATTGAATATCGAGTTCTTCACCATTTCGTCCAACATTTCGCTATTGCGACCAATTTGCGTCACGTTTCGTAAAAATCCTTCGCCAAACATATCCGCCAACAACGGCACCAGTTGGTTCCGTAGCTTGCCTCTCGTGCTCCACGTCGGCGTCGAATCGAGAAAGTACGGAACACCGAACGTGTGCGCGAAATCCAGCACGTCCGATTTCGGTCTCGATAACATCGGTCGCCAGATTCGAACGTTTTCAATGATACCTTCGTCGGACATGCCGTTGACGTTTAACACGTTCGCGCCGCGAAACATGTTCGTGATGACGTTTTCTTGCACGTCGCCATCGTGGTGGCCTAGAAGGACCGCGGGGTACTCATATTTCTGTCGCATGAGCTTGTAGAAATCAAAGCGAATTTTCCTGGCTTCAATCTCGTACGTCTCCCGTGGCGTCACGCCTCGTTTCAAGCCTTCGTTGTTCATGTTTTTAATCTCGCACGCAATGTCGTGTTTTCGACACCACGCCTCTAAGAAACTCGCCTCGGCGTTTGCCTCTGGACGATTGCCGTAGTTGATGTGTAAAGCTATTACCACATAGCCTAACTGTTTCAAAATCATCGCTAAAACCATCGAGTCGACGCCACCAGACAAGGATACCGCGATGATCATTTTTTTATTGTTATTATTGTCTTCTTTAATGTCGTCAAACCAAAAGTCTTGTTTCGATACCATGAACTTTCTCACGGCGTCGACGATTGGCATGCGCGTCGCTTTTTCTATTTGCTCCGCGGTCGGATCGAACTCAAAAAACTCCAAGATCTCGCCGTTCGTTTCTGGATGCCACTGTTTTCCTTCTAGATCTTGGTAACATCGCAAAGTAGTCTTCTTGAACTTTTTCAGCAATTCGAGACTGGCCAAATCCGAATCTACGCGTTTGTCCAAACACTCTATGATTTTCTTCAATTTCGGTAACGTTTTCTGCGTGTGTCTGTACGGCATGAGGAGGAAAACCAAATGCTTCGCATCGATTGAATGCGACGACGTGACATCAATCTTCTCTAAACACCTATCTACGATTGTAACGCACACTTCATCTAAAAGCGCTATGTTTGTCTCGGCTTCATTTACTAAAGAGCGACGACGAAAGTAGTGTCTCGAGAACTGGTCGAGCGTGACGACCGTCGCGATCGTTATTTCCGGGAAAAGAGTTCCTCCCACTCTCGCGTTTTCCTCGATGGCATCTAAGCACTCTTGGACGAACTCGTGATGATGATGACTATGATTATGGTAATAAAAACTCTGCAACTCATCCAGTAACTGTCCAAATTGACTCGAAATCTTCGCGTCCAAATCTGTTCTCTTCTGCACGTCTGAATGCTTGATAAACCATCGGTTCTCGTACAACTTGTCTATCAACAGCCTTTCTTCGTTAACTTCTTTTACTTTTTCTTCTTCTTCTTCAAAACGAAACCACAGCTCTAAAGCTTTTGCTCTCAGACTGTTGAATTTGCTTTTCGGTTGTTGTTGAATTTGCTTTTTGTGCTCCTCTTCTTCATTTGTCGTCGTCGACGCAACGACAAAGTCATTCTTCTCCTTCGCCGAAACAGACGACGACGACGATAAGAATTCACCACCAAAGCTATTACTCTTTTCGCTCAAACTCGTCGTCGTCAAGATATGGTTTCCCATATTAAAGTGTGGCCTTTAGGAAAAATGAAGGGAGGAGAAAGAAAAAAAAGAAAAAAAATTTGTTATATACTTATTAAACTAAACCCTAATCAACATTCACAAGGTAGAAAAATATGGCTCAGTGGTCTAGTGGTATGATTCTCGCTTTGGGTAGCAAAGCGCTGCGCAAACAGCAGTTACATTAATCTCTAACGTGCGAGAGGCCCCGATTTCGATTATCGGCTGAGCCCATTACCGTTTTATTTTTTGCGGTTGTGTTCTCTTCGATGGAATCTACGCTATGTTGACATCATCGTATCGTGGTTCTTGATGGGGAGAAAGGCGAGTTCGAGGAATGAATATGACGACGAATACGTTTTTTGCGCATGAAACTAACTATTACTACACTATTGAACGACATCATCATCTTCGAATCTTTCGATCATCTCAACGATTTCCATCTTATTCAGCCTCGAGTACCCTTTGATGCCGTTCTGTTTACACGTCTCGATCAACTCGGGCTTTCTCATCCTTCGCAACATCCACTTTCGATCCCACTTTTCGATTTCGTCCGAGGCTATAGATTTTTCCTTCTCCAACATTTGTTCCGTGGCTTCGATTTCTCGTTCGATTTGCGCGCGAATGCGACCTTCTTGAACGTCCGTGGGTAGGTTTTGTAGTTGCACCTGAAGTTCGCCGATGTATTCTCCGAGGTGTTTCGCGAACGAAGATTTTACCGCCGCGGCGCCGCCGCTCTCTTCTATTTTCCGTCCCTTCTCTTCCGCTTTTACTATTCCTTTACTACTGTTACTAGTACCTAACAAACTCGCTTTCAAACTCGCCGCGATTTCCTCGATCACAATCCTATTTTCGTTGATGTCCTCCTCCTCATCACCATCAAAACCTTTCATCAAAACTTTGCGTTCGGGCTTCAACAACCCAAACGGCGACTCGATTTGCGTGTGCGCGAAGCACGTCGCCGCGACGAACCACGTCTCTTTCCTCGTCAAATCAAACCCGCCAAATCTCGCGTAACTGATGAAATACACCAGCGCGTACACGCTGAACCTCTTTTGCCGTTTCAATTCTCCCTCTGACTTCGCCTCTGCTTCCCACGAGCCGAACGAAAGTTGCGGTAAAAACCAACTCATAGAGCCGAAAATAGGGAGTAAAGAGAGGAAAGAAGCGACGGTCCATCTCGTGCGTAAATCATCACCATCATCACCATCATCATCATCATCATCCACGTTTGAAGACGAGGAGATATAATAATAGCTATACAAGACAGAAAGTGCGATCGCACTCGTCAAAGTCGCATCCAACGCGCTTTCCACGAACACGAATCCATTCTCGTTAAAAGATACGACTTTGACGCGTTGGTGTCTTCTTTTGCTTCTTAAACTCTCACTCAGACTCTTCCTCTTTTTCGACGATTTTAAAAGCGACGAAGGTGGTACCACCATCGAGGCTGTTCTTATTCTCGTTGGTGTTGCCATCCTTCTTCTTTCAAGAGGAGAGAGAGAGAGAGACAACAACGCGCGAGGAGGAAGTTTGAGATGTTTTGAAGTTTTTTCAAGTTGTTTTTCCCCTGAGAGAAATTCTTGTATCTCGCGCGGGAAGCAGAGAGAGTAAGAGAGTGTAACAGAAGAGAAGACGTGCAAATGTCGTACCAGTACCGGAAGAAGAACAGTTCTGAAGCTTCTGTTCCTTCGTCTTCGTCGTCGTCGTCTAAAACGACTTCAACAAAGTTTACGAATTCCATAACGAAATACGCGTCTCAGGCATTGAAAGGCTCGGAATCGAAGCGCGTGGATGCAAACTTGTTAGATTCAGTCGCCGAAATAGTGTCCGGGAACGCGGTGTACATCGAACGGTTTCACTGCGAAGAGAGTGATTACGAAACTTTGGAACGGTTGGCGAAGGATTTAGATGAGCGTTCTAAAGAAGAAACAGAGGAAGGAATGATAAACTGGTCGAAACACTTGAAACGGGAAAATCCGGAGTTTTCGGAGACGTTTCGAACAGTCGTGGAACGGATGGCGGAGTACTTCGACGTGGACGTGTTCGCGACGCGTCTTAACTTTTACCGGGACGGGTCGGATTGGAAACCGTACCACCACGACTCGCACGCGTTTGGCGCGAACGGACACAAGGAAGATTTTACCATGGGCGCTTCTTTCGGCGCGCCGAGAGCGCTGAGCTTTCTTCACGAATCGAGCGCGAGTTCGTTCGAGTTTCCTCAGAAGAACGGGGATGTTTTTGCGTTTTCGTCTGAAGTGAACGCGGCGATGAAACACGGCGTACCACAACTGAGCGGCCAAGAGCAGTTTAAGGTCAATCCACGATTTTCAATCATCGCGTGGGGGAGAAGGAGGAGTTTAAACGCGAGAAACTCCTCCGTATCATCGTCTTCCGACGAGAAAACAACCATTGCTGTCGACGAATCGCGAATGCCGTGGCATCATGACACGAAAAACAACGAAGAAAACGAGCAAGGAGGAAGCTACGAAGTCTCGTTAGAGACTCCGAGCAGCGCTAAGAACGCGAACGAAAGAGTCATGTCCAACAACGAAGTCTCGGAACTCGTGCAAAAATTTATCAAACGTAAACGAAACGAGACGAGGAAAACCAGCAAAGCGTTAGTCGAGCATTTGAAAGAGAACAACGGAATAGATGATTTTGATTTCGTTCGAATGAAAAAACAAGCTCGCAAATATCAACGCGACGACACGATTTCGGCGAAGGAGTTCGTCGAATCCGCGTTAGACAGTCGCGTTTCAGTGGACGATTTGAGGAATCTCGCGTCGTACTTACCGAACGAACAAAAGAAGATTGAGTTGACGAACGAGCTTCAAAACTATTCCAGCGCGCTTCCTTTCTTGTCATAGTGTCATAGTGAGTAGTAATAGTTTCAATAATAGTATTAGTAGAAGGTATTAAAAGATAAAGCAACGGCGCTCTTCACGCTCCGCATCGATATTGGAGATAGTAGTAATTACTTCTTCTTCTCAGTCGCTTTCGTGTACAAGTACGCGCCTAACAAGGCCAAACCGCTCCCGGCGGCGTTCAACGGACTCACCGGGTTGCGAAAGTAAATCACGCTCGCGACAATCACCGCGACTCTCTTCAACGAGTTTCCGACAGAAAACGTCACCGGAGATATACCCGTCAACGCTTGGTAAGATACCTGGTTATACAAGTGATAAAACACACCGGATAAGAACAACATCTGGCACAACTTCTCGGCGCCGACTTTCGCAACCGCGGCGGACCATCCCGCCGCCCACTGGCTCCCTTCCATATACACCGCCGCCGGCGCCAAGTAAAAGAGACCGACGATACCAAGAATGCCGTACAAGTTAATACCATCGACTGCTTTAAAATCGTTCAACTGTTTCTTACTCGTGATGTTTCTCAACACCATCGCGACGTTCGAAATCATCGCGCCGTTGAATCCGGAAATTGAAAACGACACCTCCTTCATCGCCGCCATCGAGCAACCTAACACGATTGGAATTAAACTTGCCCACACGGCTGGAGAATACGTCGCGCCCAACAACGGTCCACTCAAAATTACCGAAAATACCGGCTCCGCCGCTTTAATCACGTGCGTAAACGACACCGCCATTTTAGAGAACGACACGCACGCCGAGACGTGGCCAACCATGTGAAAAAATGCCACCGGTAACACCGCGACCAGAAACGCCTTGGACACTTTCGGCTTCTCTTGAATCCCAGTCGCCCAAACGACGAGCATCCATATCGACGTCGCGGCTAACTGTAAGGTGGAAATCAACCACGGGTACGGGAACACGTTCAGCGTGCTCTTGTTGTACACGTTGAACACGATGTTGAAAAAGTACCACAGCGAGAAGAGCACCGCGGTTCTCGGCCCAGCAGCTAAGGTGGAAAACCCAGTTTTTAAGCTGAAACCATTTCCATCACCCGTGGATGCTGCCGCTGCTTTTGCGGAAGACGACGACGACGTGGACGACGCGTTCGTCTTCAGAGAAACCATTCCTCGAGATTTCTTTTTCTGATAATACTGCGTACTTCTGGACATCAACACCCCTCCTGATGATACTATTCCTTTCGTTGATTTTCCCCAAAACCCGTTAACCACCACCAAAGAAGCATCATCATCTTTCGCTAAAACTCCTCCTCCTTTCGAAGAAGAAACGCGCAAAAATCTTCTCGTCGTCCTGTTGTTCGTGTTGGTGTTGTTCCCGTGTCCTCGTGTGGTAATAAGTCGCGCGTTCAACGCGGTTGCCATCGTCGTGAGCATCTAGTCTTTCTCTCTCTCTGAAGGTGGTGTTAAATTTCAAATCTTTCCCACTAAGCAGCAGTTTTGTGGAGATATTCCCTTACTATTACTCTAGCGGATGTAACATCAAACGTTCTTCGATTTGAAGACGAGGATACGGATTTCGACGACGATGAGTAGTAACGCTCACACTCGGTCGGGGTTGAGAAAGAAGACCGGGAGGAAGAAACGAGCGATAGTATTACTCCTCCTCTTACTCATCGTCGTTTTGGTCGTCGCGTTCCAATGCGTCCGGATAGAAGTCGTCTCGTCGGACGAGGACGAAGAGAAGGCAGAAGGAGCAGGCGCGAGAGTTGCGCTGCCCTGCGATCCGAGCTCGAGCGAAGAATTAAAGCATCAACAACAACAGTCGTCGTCATCATCTCGAATGAGAGAGAACGACGACGTAAACGACGGGAAAGCGAGACGAACGAAAAGTAGTGCGAAAGAACGTTCATGCGAAGATCCGGAGCGAGTGGACAGTTTAATCCGCTCGCACGCGTGCGAAACCGGCGCGAGTGGAGAGCACGTGCAGGCGCAGCTGAGAGCGATGCCGAGGAAACCAAGCTCGTCGGATGCGCAGGAGGAGGAGGAGGAGACGAAGAAGAGTCACAACGACGACAACAAGAACAACAACATCGAAAGGAGGAGGATCCGAAAGAAGAGGAGAAAACTTTTAAACAACGTGGAAGACGCGGACCCGGAGATGGAAAACCAGGAGATGAACCGAGTTTTAGAACGGTTTCGTTCGGGGCGGATGAAAGTCGACGGGACGAGGAACATTTTTCACGACCCCGAAGACGGGAAGGCGGCTTCGACGTTGAAAACGTATAAAACGTGCGCGGTGGTTGGGAATTCAGGGACGTTGCAAAAGACCGCGTACGGAGCGATGATTGATAGCGCGGAGGCGGTTTTTAGAGTGAACGATGGGGTAGCGAAGAGAGGATGTTCTTTGTACGCCGGGTCGAGGACGACGGTGAGAGTCGTGGACGCGAAAGCGCTCGGGAAGATGGAGATTTTAGCAGACGACGAGGAGGAAGGAACGACGAGTACGACGACGAATAGTTTTAGTAGGAGCAGGAACGAAACGATGGTAGTTTTAGTGAACGCGGACGAACACGAGAGAGAAACGATCGCGAGTTCGGAATACTTTAATCACGCGAAAAGTGTGAAGAGAGTGCACGAGGACGTTCAAGACGGCGCGAGCGTTTTAATGCACTCGTTTCGCGAACATTTGGCAAAAGTTGGAAAGATGCAAGGCGCGGGTGGAAACGTGCCTTCGACGGGAATGATCACGTATTACCTGGCGCTTCGATTGTGCGATTTTGTCGGTTTATACGGTTTCGGTTTGTACGTGGAAAAAGAACGCGTGGAAAATACGCCTTCATCCGGGAAGAAAAAATCCGTCGCTCCAGTCACCGCCGTCCACGATTTCTACCGCTACTACGACGCGAAACGAAACGTAGAACTCGGCATGCGCCAAACGCACTCGTTCGACACCGAACGCATGCTCATGTCTCTCATCTCTCGCTCCACCGGTCGCAGTAAACTCTGCGGCTTCAAAAAAGACGGCGACGAAGACGAAGTCACCAAACGCATCCGAAGAGAACAAGACCGACGCGCGAGACAGTTAGCGCGACGCACCGGCCGAGGTAAAGTCAAAGGAGGAAGTGCGAGTAACTCTAACGCGGCATCAGCATCGTCAGAAAGCGCGAACACCGGCGTCTCCGTTGCCGAAGAGAAACCGATCGAACACGCCGTCGACTGGGAAGCGCGCTTGGGCGACGCCGCCGGGAGCGCCGGCTAGGCTTTCTCGTAAAAGTCACAACGCACACGTCGTCGCATTCGCACGGCACATAAGAACAACAGAAAACTTACTTACGTAATCGCACAGTAAAGCAGTTTTAGTAGTAAACAAAGCAGCAAGAATACTAAGTGATTTTTAAAAGAGCGACGATATACGTATACTACTCTAGAGTAAAGTCAACCTTTTTCTCTTCAAAGGCACCAAAATTCTCCACTTATCTGATCGACCATCAAAATGTCTTCTTTCGGCAATCGGTTTAAGTTCAGCCCGACGCGATACGAAGAGTTGGACGGCGAGACCTCGCTCATGACCAGCGAAGAGCAGGTACGTTTATTCTTCTTTTAATAATGATTCTTCTTCTTGTTTATATTCACGAAGAAGAAGAAGAATAAATCTCGATTGCGCGCGATTACATTTTATTCCATTCTTGTCACGTCCAATGCCGTTATTTTTCTCGCGCGTGTACACTCACCTCTTTCTTTCTCTCTCTCTCTCCTTACACCGTTGTCGATGACGATGAAAACGACGTTCGATGAAATTACAAAACAACACAAAAGGCGGACGCGGTGAACGACATGGCGCACGCGTTAGGCGACGACCGCGCGGCGGCTGGTTTGTCGAGGAGCAGTCCCAATACCCCGAATAAGAACAACAGCTTACCGGGGTCTTTACGAGACAGATACACGAACGGCGGGCAAAACACTGAGAATGAGAACACGTTCATTCGAGGAGATAACGTGCCAACGTCGCGAATTGTTGGGTTTGGAACGTCGCCACCGGTTGGTGCGTTGCAACGAGGCGGCGGGAAGAGCTTTAAAGAACGAGCGTTCTCGAAACTCGAACGGGTGAAACGCAAGACGCAAGAAGCGTTGCAGGCGAGGAAAGAGAGACAAACACAT
>JACLAB010012470.1_pt1 | contig 17161 bp, 14 predicted proteins | sample 8027921 | NCBI WGS metagenome assembly JACLAB01 (sample SAMN15725117, study PRJNA655200) | protist metagenome | isolation source: fluorescence activated cell sorting (FACS) single amplified genomes of... | place: USA: West Boothbay Harbor, Gulf of Maine | collected 2000-07-19 | reverse complement strand
TCTGCTGCACTACCTTGAATTAATTTGTTTAATGCTTTATAAGTATAGGCTCTTTTAATTCCCGGTCCATGTTCCTGGAGTGCATCTTCATGTGTCATAGCTTTATGCATACCAAAACTATTTGGTTCCCATAAATGAAACCTACATAGTCTGCCAAGTAAAGTTCTTATCTGCCCTCTATCTTGTGCTCTGTTAGAAGCCTTCTCCATAAGTTGTTTAACAAAAGGTACTTTGCCATGATAAGTATTAAACAACTCATTAGCTTTTTCTTTTGATACACCTAGCTCTGCTTGTAATTTATTTTTACCCATACCATAAAACAATCCTAAGTTAATAGTCTTGGCTTGTGTTCTTTTAATCTCAGCCATGTCTGCTACTGTCTGGTGAAAGTCTGAGTTAGGGTCATCGTTGTAAGCGTCTACAACATCATACACTGAAGGTAGTTTATATAATGCTGCGTAGTGTACAACCAGTCTTGGCTCTTGCTGCGAGTAGTCAAAACAACCCCATTTACAACCTTCTTCTGGTATAAATAGTGATCTGATCTTCGGTCCTAAATCTTTATTACGTGCTGGAATTTGTTGTAGGTTAGGATTCTGATATGAGAATCTTCCTGTAACCGTACCACCACCTGCATTTCTTAATTGGTTTATCTCTGCATGTATTCTACCATTGTGTTCATATTTTAAAATAGAGTCTATAAAAGTTGTATGTGCTTTGTTTACTTCTCTAGCTTTAGCTATCATGTTGACCACAGGATGCTCGTGTTCTTGTAAAAAGTTTTTAGTAAAACTTGGCGCATCTGTCTTCTCTGTTCTTTCAAATGGTATCTTTAAATTCTCAAAGACTTCTGCTATACTTCTTGCGGCCCATATCTGTGGTCTAACATTAGTTTCCTTTTCTATCGCAGTTAGTATTGCATGCTCTTCTGCTATCAAAGTTTTTTTTAATTTCTGTGCGCCTTCTACATCTACTCTTACACCTTTGAATCTCATGTCTACTAGACATGGAAATAAATCTGTTTCCAGATCAAAGATAGATTGTGTGTCTTGTTCTATAATTTCTTTTTTCATTTCTTGCCATAAACCAAACGTAGCTTCTGCATCACGTTCAGCATAAGAGCCGACGTTAAGTGACGGTAACTTATACATTTCAGACTTTGGATCTATTCCCCATTCAGCTGCAGCTTCACTAAGTCCAGCTTCATTTTTACCATAGCCATTATACTTCCATGACAAACTATTAAGATCATATCTAAATCTATTTTCATCAGTCACAGCTGCGGCTATCATTGTATCTACAATCCTGCCATTAATATTTAGTCCCAGTGCCCTGATCCAACATACATCATACATTGCATTGTGAAATATTTTTGTTGATGGTGCATTTAAAAGATCTTGAAACCATTCTAATACTTTTTTACGATCCATGTTGCCACCACCTTCGTGTGCTATTGGAAAGTATCCTTTGTAATGTGCAGTTGCTACAGCTATTCCTATAACTTCTCCATTACCTATGATAGATCCAGATCCTTTTTTAATTAAGTCTGGGTCTCTTGTTTCTAAGTCAATTGCAATTTCGTCAACCTGTCTTAGGTCTGGAAATTCTGTGGGTATAACCCATTCTGTTTGTGCACTAAATGTAGGTATTTTCATAATGTTAGGTAGCAAAGAATCAGTAGGCAAGTGAAGAGCCCCATGTAAAATGGTATATGATTATTCGGTTCCATAGTCCCTTTCAATTATCATTTCTATAAAATGTATTGCTTTTTCTAAATCTTGTTTCTTTCCTTTATCGCGATGTCTCACTATGTACTTTATAGCACAACCTTCAGGATATAGCAATTCGTTCTCTACTACAAACTTACTTGGCTGTATTTTATATTTTTGGTAGTGTGATCCACCAATTTGTTTATCGTATGCTTTAGATGTCATAACCTCTGTCCTCTCTTTTTGCTGTCATTATATATAAGTTTTGTTTTGCACGAGTTACACCCACGTACCAAACTCTGTGTTCTTCGTCTTGTTTGTCTAGACTATTTTCTGTAGCTTCTCTTATTTTTTTAGTATTATCTAAAATAATTAAAACATTTGTAGCTTCACCACCTTTGGCTGCATGTATAGTAGATAATTTTATTCTTGGTGCTTGCGATAACTTCTCTTCATTACGCATCATTTCTCTAATGTATAAACATTCTTCTGGATCAGCTTTAAATACTTCAAACCACCTTTGAGTTTTAGAGTAACCCCATTTAGATAGATCATACATCACTTCTTCTGTAGGCACTTCTTCTTCTAAAAATTCAAATAAATCTTTAATCTCTGACAAAGATAATTGATCACCATTGGTCCAACGTGTGTAATCCATTATCGACTTGTACAGTCTAGTCCTGTAACTTTTTCTACCTTTTATTTCAAAGTATAACCCCATATCTTTTAAGTCTGGTGTCATTCTTTTAAGTTTGTCATTTGTTCGTGCAAGTATTAACCAGTCACCTGAGTACAGCGGTAAATCTTCTATTGAAGTTACATATTCTACATAACCTTTCTCCGGCCTTGGTGACCATTGTTTTTTAATTCTTCTGTGGTCAGGTATCCTATTTAAAATACAATTAGCTATGTCCTGCACAGCTCCAGGAATTCTGTATGATTGTGGCAAAATAACGTCTTTTGCAGGCTCGCTTTGAAACCTGGCAACATCTGCACCAGCCCAACCATAAATTGCTTGATCGTCATCTCCGGCTAATATAACATGTTTAGAGTTCTTTTTAAGTATATCGTACATTTTCCACTGTATTGGTGACAGATCCTGTGCTTCATCAATAAATACTACGTCATATTTCGGACACAATTCTGACACATTAAATCTTTCAATCATATCTGTAAAATCTACCAAACCATAGGCTTGCTTGTAGTTATCTACTTCATCTTTTAAAATTTGTAATAGGTGTTTGTCTATGTCCTGTGAGTACATATCAGTATTATATTCTTCTTCTATTGTAATACCTTTAATCCTTGCTGCATTTATTATGTTAAAATATTCGCTATCCGAATCTACAAACCCTGTCTTTTCTTCTCCATTAGAATAAACTGTAACTTCTATACCTAACTTTCTACCTATGTCTTCGTAGTGTTCGTCTTGCATTACATTACTTTTCTTCATACCCAGTTCTGTAAAAGCTAATGAGTGTAAAGTTCTAAAATATTTTAAATCTTTTCTATTATACTTTGGATATAAATCTAAAGTTCTATCTATAGCTTCTTCCGCAGCTTTTTTTGTAAATGCAAAGTAACCTATCTTATCTATTGGTGTACCAAACTTAACTAAAGTCCTTACATAATTAATAAGTCTAGTTGTTTTCCCTGTTCCCGGAGGCCCGTATATTTTTCTAATCATTACATGATCTCCGTGTTGTGTTTTATTTTAGTGTGATTAATTTTAATGTCTTCAAACTCTTTAATACTTACTGAAACTACATTTTTTGTTGGTGTGTTGTATTTACCTTTTTCTTTTGTAGGGTATCTTTTTTGTTCTATAAATTCTAATCCGCATTCTTTATAGTTAATCTTCATCATAACACCCGTCTTGTCCTCTGTATGTTTCCAATTTTTAGCTCTAAGTTTGTCGTAAAATTTATCAAATTTAAAATAAGCTATTCCATCTTCTATCAACACAGTACCAGATTTAAATGCAGCATCGTTCATAGCTTTTGGTCCGTTAATTTTTGCATGTATTACATCATGTAATTTTTCTTTGGGTGATGTGCCTATTGGTGGATTAATTACTTTTTGAGTGCCGAACAAAGCTTCTAAAACAGTTTGATCTTCTGCTGCTTTTATTATTGGTGGTGGAAATCCTGCTGCTCTTGCTATAGAATTTCTACGTTTACGTTGATCGGTAATGTGTTCAATAGATTTACAATGTACTGTTGCAGTTTTTTCTCCATCTGGTTTAGTAACATCAAATTCATATTCTGGTTCTGGGTCAAGATCTATTTTTCTTAAATTGGATAATACAGGGTAAGATCCTTTTGATCCTGCAAGTATACCAAATTTTTTTTTAACACATATACCTTTTTTACAAAAATCACTTAAAGGACTTTGAGTACAAGTATAACCTTTTTCAGACTTAGCCCATGATCTAACTTTAGAATTTAAAGTTTGAGTATCCCAAGCATTTGCATGCACAGGTTCAAAATATTTGACTGGTGCATTCATGACTCTCTGTTGCCAATTATCTCCGTACTTCATCTTCACAAACACATGATAATTATACATAAATCTGTCCTTGCCATCGAACCCTGGATTTCTCATTATCTTGCTAAGATGTGCTAGACATGGTGGACCATCGTCAAATTCTGGATCAACACCTTCTAGATCTTTTTCTTCTATGCTTTGTGTTAAGTTTTTTAAATCTTCTGCTTGAACTGTATTACTTTCTACTACTGATATAAATTGATCAAATGTAAAAGGTGTACCATCTAGGTTTATTGCTAACCTCTCTGATTTTTTAAAGTATGGTAAGTTAATAAAATTACCTTTGTTTAATTGTCCTGTTTCATTATCTTTTGTTAACTGTGTTTGTTTAGGAAATATTTCACAGTCTGGTTTTAATTTAAATAGTGACAATAAATTACTTAAAAAAGATCTAATTAATACTGCTGGTACAAACTCTTTCATAAATAAATATAAATGTAGGCCACCACTTTTAGATAATACTGGTATTAGTGGTAGTTTGTAATTTTGTATTATGTCTATAAAAAATTTTTTATCAAAATCTTCATAATTTTTAGGGTCTACATCTATTACACCAAACCTTGCTTCTGATTCTTCATTACATGGTTGAACACCAATAGATTGTGTTCCTGCTAAATGATTAAGATAAACTTGTGTTGTAAGAGGTTGATCGTTCCATCTGTAATCTGGTTTTTGCTTTCCGCTTTCTGGGTCAATCTTTAGTGTAGACATGTCTGCTACACCATAGGCCAAAGCAAACCCTTCAAAAAATTTTATATACTTTTCGCTCATAGTTATCCTGTCGATGCGGACCGGTCAGTCTCCTTAACGGTCCGCACTGTGCACATACCCCTAAGGGATTATATAATGCTTTTACTTTCCGCTACTTTAGGTTCAACATGCTTTGCTTTCACAGCACCTTTAGAGATACTTTCAGAAAACGATTTAGCTTGTTGATATGTAGCTGCGTCAGTTATTGGACCTATTTTACTAACTTCCCAACCAAACCAAGTGCCTTTATCGTTAGACATTTGAGTAGTCTTTAGTTTGTAAATGTGGCTAAAAGATGCCGGTGTATATAAACCAGCTTTACCTTTTAGTTTAATCCCAGACATCATTGAGTTCCATTTTCTACTAATTTTTAATTGAGTAGACTTCATAGAAATCAAAGCTGTTTGTGGACTATCTCCTTGAATGATTACAAAGTGTGATGCAGTCTTTTCAACATAGTTACCATTAGGTAATCTATCTTTATAGTTAGCATCTGGTTTTGTTTGTGACATGATATCAGAAGAAGAGTCATGTACCATTACTGGTGCACCCGGTCCTTCTCCTCTATCTTTCCATTCAACATACTCTAATTTATAGAAAGCAGGAATAACATCTATTCCTTTTACGCCATCATATAAATCTCCAGTAACTGAATTGAAAATCATTCCAGGTTCTGCTCCTTCAACGTGTTTACCATCCCTCTTATTTACTTCAGGTGATAATTGTCCTAGGATTTTAAGAAAAGGTAAAGCTAAGTCTTGTTGACTTATATTACCTAATCCTTGTGATGCATCATCTTCAAACATACTTGCTGCTGGAAGACCTGCGGTCTTTTTTTGTGTTACTTCATTCATGATTATTTGTTCCTTGTTATTTTTGTTCTGTTGCTCGTGAACAGGTTAAATAGATTAGAGGGCATATCAAGTCCATTTTCAATACGCTCTCTAACCAATGCTTTAAGTGTCATGGGTTCAACCTTTAATTTCTGGACTGGTTCATACCCTTGACCTTGCGCAAGGACAGCATACTGCTGTGCCTTGTTATCTTCGGAACGACCAAAAGCAACGGTTACCTCATTTTTGATAAGGTCACCCAGTCCGTTCTCACGAAGCCATGTATATGCATCTTCCCTTTTATCTGCAGGTATAGATGCACCGTAGACAGGTTTAACTTCTACTGAAGTCCCGTCTGCTAATTTTAATGTAGATATATTCATTTCTTGCATCATGGTCGGTATGACCTCAGAAGAAACTAAATCTACTTTTCTTTTTAATTCTTTTGCTTCTACTTCTTTAGCTAAAAGTTCTTCTTCTAACTTTTGTAGTTTTACAACTTGCTCGGCTAAACTGCCGGCCTCATTTACTGAGTCCAAATCCTCTCTTTGATCTGCCTCAAAATTTATATTACTCATCGTGTGCTTTTCCTTTCTCGTGTAGGTTAATTGAAATAGGATAATACATTCTATCTTGCTTGTCCCATTTTAATAGATTGTATTTTCCATTAGTCATGTCAGAAACAATAGAGCAAGCTACACCTATAATTGCAGGATCACCTGTAAGTAATAAATAATCTTCTGGAGTGTAATCCTTAAGTAAGTTTCTCAGTTTAAAAATTAGTGGTCCTGGTGAAAATATTATTTGCGAAAATTCTGGAAGTAAAAATTTAAACTCACCATACTTTCTCGCACTCATAATATTAATTTTAGGAGCACATGCTTTTGTACCCGGTAATTCTTGAATTACGTATACTATTTTTTTGCTTTCTGTCATTGACAATGTATATAGGATGTTCTATATAAGATGTCAACTAGAAAGAAGAAAATAAAATGGAAATAAAAAACTATAAGTTTAAGACTAAGCCTTATGCTCATCAAATCAAAGCATTAGAGCTTTCATGGGATAAACCTTACTACGCATATTTTATGGAAATGGGTACAGGTAAGTCAAAAGTATTAATTGATAACATTGCTATTTTATATGATGAAGGAAAAATTAATGGCGTATTAATTATTTCACCTAAAGGTGTTTATAAAAATTGGCATGATGGAGAAATTCCTACACACCTACCAAATCATATTGATCAAACTTCTGTGTTGTGGCAAGCAATGATTAATCAGAAACAACAAAAAGAATTAGATAAATTATTTACAACAGGCGAAGACCTACACATTTTAAATATGAATGTAGAAGCCTTATCAACTAAAAAAGGTGTAGAGTTTGCAGCTAAGTTTCTAAGATGCCATAGAACAATGATGGCTATAGATGAATCTACTACTATTAAAAATCCAGATGCAAAACGTACTAAACATATTTGTTCGCTTGGTGAGTTTGCAGCATATAAAAGAATACTTACTGGATCACCTGTTACTAAGTCACCACTAGATTTATATAAACAATGTGAGTTTCTTAAAAAAGAATTATTAGGACACACTTCTTATTATACATTTAGAACTAGATATGCAGTTATGAAGACAGCTAATTTTGGTGGTAAGTCTGTACAAATTGTAACTGGCTACCAACATCTTCCAGAGTTGTCAGAAAAATTAAAATTATTTTCTTACAGAGTATTAAAAGAAGATTGTTTAGACCTACCCCCTAAAACATTTGTTAAACGTTTGGTTACACTTACACCAGATCAAAAGAAATTGTATTTACAAATGAAAAACTTAGCTCTTGCACAAATGGACGGCAAGATGATGACTACAGCTACAGTTATGACTCAGTTAATGAGACTACAACAAATTACTTGTGGTCACTTTACTGCTGATGATGGCACCACGCAGGATGTAGACTCAAATAGATTACCGGAACTAATGAATGTATTAGAAGAGACAGAAGGTAAAGTTGTTATATGGGCCCACTGGCAAAGAGATGTTAATAGGATAATCCGGGAGGTGTCTAAAAAGTTTGGCGAAAATAGTTTTGTAGATTATTACGGATTAACCCCTATGGGTGATCGTCAATCTAATATCAACAAATTTCAAGATCCAAACTCACCGGTCAGATTTTTTATTGGTACAACACAGACCGGTGGTTATGGTATTACATTAACTGCAGCGTCTACTATGGTATACTATTCTAATGGTTATGATCTTGAAAAAAGACAACAATCAGAAGCAAGGATAGATCGTATTGGACAGCATTATCCTATGACATACATAGATATTTACTGTGAAGATACTGTTGATGCTAGGATTGTTAAGGCTCTTAAAAAGAAAGTTAATATAGCTAGTCAGATTATGGGTGAAGAACTTAAGGATTGGATTTAGCCAACTACTTTACCACCGGACCATTTCATTTCTGGTAAACCTTCGGTGTATTTTTTACCATCAAAGGTAAGAACTTGTTTTCTGTTAGATCCTTTTTCATCGTAAGACACATGGATCCATCCTGCCTGATCATCTTCGGGCTTGTAGTACTCAAGAATGCATTGATCAAAGTCTACGTTGTTAGTTAGCCAGTAAGCGACCTGAATGTTGGGCACTGAGTGGATTTCAAAATCTGCGGCGCAGCCTAGCGCATGCTGACTAGTTTTTTTGCTTCCTATAGCTTCACACAGAGCTTCTGAGCGGTATCCCGAGCTGATGCTTAGGGCTTTGTCAAAATGTGCTCTAGTAGGCTCTAAGACCTCGTAACAGAGGTTTCCTAGATTTTTAATCTCCCCGGGCCCTGGTATGTTGTCAATTCCTTTACGAACCGCAGTCATGGACCGTGTCATCTCTTCAAGAGTAAAATGTTTGGATAATTGCATAGTTTTTATTGTGAAATAATAAGCGCGAATATAACATAAGCCATACCCGAGATCAATGTCCCAACTGATACTAATAATATACTTTCTACCCTATTTATTTGGGTTTCAAGCTTGAGTATTTTATCATGAGTTTGTTTCTGCATAATTCTACACAGTTTTTCATGAGAATCTATTCTCTGTATTGCATCTTGTTTAGCCATTGGGAAAGAGTAAATCGAATTTTTGTTTGTTTGTCAAGGCAGAAAACTGACCGCCTTGTACCTGTGCTGCCACAGATTCTGCGTTAACTTGTGGAAGGTTCAAGCTTGTTGGTGTTAGTGGTGTGTCTTGCATGATAGGCATTAATGGGTTTTCAAACGTAGGTAGTTCAGGTAAAGCTAAACTTAAACCAGATAGTTTTGATTCTAAATCCGAAATTGTATCTATTGCTCTATCTAATGGGTTGGCTTCACCAATCGCTGAAGCATTTTCAGCAAAAGAATTATAAACAGAATCTGAAATACTGTAAGGAGTAAAAATATTTTCATCAATAGCATTAACTTCTGAATCAGATACTCTATCTAAAGAATTATAAAAACCTTCTTCAGATATATTTAAAAGTCTTGCAGCATCCATATCAGCTTTTAAACTTTTCTTTACATTAAACATGGCACGATTAGCATTTAAATATGCATCTACTATTTCTCTTGGTTCTATAGGTCCACCTTTAAGTGCCGCTCTTGTAAACAAACTTCTCGACTCTCTTATACCTTGTTGAAATTCTGCTACTTTAAAATTCATAGTTCTTTCTGGGTTAACGGCTACTGGTCTAAAACCAAACAAACCTTGAAACTCATCTCCAAATTCAAATTCTTGGCCATACTTATCAAACTTACCTTTAGTCAATACGTCAACCGATTCTATGGATCTATCCATTCTTTTTAGTTGTTCAAAAGAAAAAGGCATCTGTGCTTTTACTAAGTGAGCCATAATTTTACTGTTACGATCTCCAGCTGTATCTTGTTCACTATAAACTTCAAATCCATCTCTAGTTCTACCACCTCTGGCAATAATATCTAATGCAGCTTCAGTCCATATTGATTCTGATATAAATGGTTGACCAAATTCTGACATGGCTGTGAATAAACCTTTTGCAAAATCATCCATTATACCGTCTTGATCTTTTCTTCCATCTTGTACCGCGTTAACTACAGATTGTAAGGGTCTTATTAAAGTATCGTATGCATTAGCATGACTAAAATCTACGTATTTAAAATTACCTTTTTCATCTTTGATAGGTAGTAAAGTAGAATTTTTAGACCATGAAGCTGCAAATCTTCTGATAGCTTCTCTTTCTTCATCGGTCACATCATACAAAGCCTGGAACGCTGCGGATGTTGCCAAAGGCACAGCCGCAACTGTTGTAGTAAATCCAAATAATCTTGTGTAACCTATGGTTTCAAAAGGTTTAATAATTTTGCCGTCAGCTAAAGTTATCTCTTCGTTAATTTCTCTTAGTGCACGTCTAACAATATTGGTTCCAGTTCTTGCTATTTCTGCCGGGAAAGATACAAAGTTTCCAACAGGTAATCTTCTTAAACCCTGTACAAAATCAGATACGTAATCGTAGTTAGGTATATTGTTTCTTACAATATCTGCTGCTTCTTCTTTTAAAAATTTATCATCAAGTTTTATATCAACACCATTTCTTTTAAAAAATTGTCCTCTAACAAGTCCTTTAGCTGCAAACTGTTTTTCTATTCTATCTTTTTCTACAGCCCACGAATATATTTTCCAGAAGTCATCTTCAGCTGTGTATAAATCTTGCGATACAGATTTTAATTTTGATAAAGGTTTTAATAATAATCTCATACCTTTGTCGGAAGTCATGGTCTCACCAAAATTTACATCTTGTAACAATCTAGATAAATCCCCAAGTCTTACATTAGAATTTACAACACCCAGCTCTAATAGTTCTTGATACAAATCATTCTGTTGCCTTGTACCTTTTAATCCTGTTTGTAAAGCTTGGTATGCTTGTTTAATTGCAGCAGGATCTGCTGCTGGTAAAATACCATTAGCTGCAGCAAAAGCTCCAGCACTTACAAAGTTTCTTAAGTGTGTCACTGGTGATAAAATTGTTTTAGCTATTTGTGATGTAGCCTTAGGGTATAATACTAAACTTTCATATATTCTACCTAAAGTACCTGAAGCTTCTGTAACCCCAGATGTTTTTGCCATAGCATCTGCTATACCTTTTCTTGCAAAAAAAGGTTTGGCTGAGTCGCCAAAAGGATTACTAGCTGATGACGCTATATTAACGTTTAAAGTTTGTGCTGGATCTATTTGTTCCATTCTTACAAAATCATCTCCAAAAAATGCTCTTGCTTCTGATTCTGATCTAGCAAACATAGGTTGAGGTACAGTTGTTTTATCAACAGCAGCTGTCCAATTAGTAATAACTTCATCATTTTTTTTAATTAAGTCATCATAAAATAAATTACGTCTAGTGATCATAGATAGTTTAGCCATACCTCCTATCATAGTTTGCATAGGGTTTTTTTGTTTGCCAAACAAATCATCAAACACTTTTCTATCTGCAGCAGAATCTATATCTTTAATAGATATTCTAGCAATACCACCGTGTTTAACAGCATCATCTAATGAAGTTCTATTTACAAAAAAATCTGGAATATTAAATATTGCATCAGAAGGTTTATCCATTCTTAAACCTTTAGGAAGACCAGAGGTTTTTAATACATTGTTTACAATCTGTTCAGCTTCTAAATCTGTAAGATCTTTACCAGCTGTTCTAGCACTTGATTTAAATAAATCTTTTGCATTTTCTACAGCTTGAGCAGCAGGTTTATATTTTAACCAAGGTAAAATACTTTTGTCTTGAAAAATATCATAAGTAGAACCAAGGTAGTTTTTAAATTTACCACCAAATAATTGTTTAAATGTTTGAATATCTGCAGCGTCTAATGTACCACCAAGTTTAGAGAATAAGTCAGACCATTTGCTTCTCATTATAGATAAACCACCAACAATATTTTTTTCTAACTCAGCTGCTTTGTCAGCAGTAGGAGCAAACTTTTTTATTTTGTCTCTAACTTTTTGAATCATGGCTTTATCCATTTCTCCAAAGGTTGCAATACCATCATCACCAAGTTTGGCTTCTCCTGATAATAATGCATCGTTTACTTCACCTAAAAATTCTGTTCTTTCTTTTGCAGTTTGTTTATTAAACATTGTTCTCATAGGTGGAAATAATTTATCCACATCTACATCTAAGTCTCTAGATAAATTTCTTGCAACGTTGGCATCAGCAGCCTGTGCTCCAATACTCCCTCTTTGTATGTCAAAAAATTCTTGGGTCTTACCACTACGTGCTCTAAACTTTGAAGCAACAGTATCAATCCATCTATCTAATTCAGAGTTAGCTGTGTCTAATCCCTTGTTCCTGTTTGTTATTTTTTTAATAACTTTTCCTGTACCACTAAGAATACCTGTAAATAATGCACCCTCTGTACCAAATTTAATTCTATTTAAAATTTCTCTTGTTGCATCTGGGTCTGTGCTACTTCTATTTATTTCAGTAGGGCCACCAATAAGATCTCCAAACGTACCAACTTTTTCTGCGTCACCTACAAATACACCTTCCGCTAAACCACCAGTTAATGCACCAGCTATAAATTGTTTTGTCTTACCTTTTGCTGTAAGTTCTAATGCTTCATCGGCTGCATTAACAAGACTTTTATTATTTAGTTTTACGTACTTACCATTTTTACCTGCAAGCATTGCGCTTTTTGCTAAGTTAGCACCAGCTTTAAAAGCTATACCACCAGGTACACCAATGTTAACAATTAGTTCTGTAATTTTTCCTGCAGCTGTAGCTTCTGCTTTCTCATCAAATTCTGTAAGGTCATCAAACCATTGCTCTACTCTAGCAGCTTTACCACTGTTAACACCAAGGTCCATAAGACTTGCACCTAATGAAAAAAAACCTTTTGGTATAGCAATAAGTCCTGATGCTACACCTGATAACATAGATTCTATTGTCCCAACTGAATTATTACTTTCAGCTTTGTTTACATAGGCTGAGTAATCAAAATTAGAGGCCATAATTTATTACCCCACATCTATAACTGTTTTATCTTTAATTGTTACTATTCTATCTCCAACTGTGTAGGTACCATCAGGGATATTTTTTTCTGATTTATTAATTGTTTCTTGAGTCCAGTTAGCAATAATAGTGATATCATCAATATCTCCTTTACTACTTTTTTTAATTTCAGTTAATATCTCAGAGAAATCAGCTTTAGGTATAATGTTTCCTCTAAATGTTTGACCATTGTTTGTAGAAAAATCATTTGCAGCTGCATCAATTCCAGGTTGACCTTTGTTATCTTTAAGATATGCAGATTTTAAAGTAGCAAACGTAGGGTTTAATTCTTTATTTATTTTTGTAGTAGCTGCTTGTTTATACGCAAGGTCTGCTGCTGATTTTGGATCACTTGCATTAATGTCTTTTGTAATTTCACCTTTTAATATTAATGTATCAATTGCATCTTTAGTTGCTTTAGGTTTGTCAAAAGCTTTACTAGTAGATTGAATAATTTTATTAATTAAACTACCATCTTTAAGACTACCCTTAAAATCACCTTCTTCACTAACAGCTTGACTAGCTGCAATTAAAGAATTGTATGCAGCATCTTTGTTCATGCCTTTAATATCCATAATGTCTCTGTATTTTTCTACTTGTGTTTTTCTTTTATCAGCTTTATTTAAAGTGTTTTCATTTTTAGCAGCACCATTTTTTACTGATGTTTCTAATAATTTTTCTAAACCCAGCTCAGGTTTTTGTCCTTGAGTTTCCAATACTTCATCAGGTTTAGGAGTACCATCTGGATAAAAATAAAATCCAGCAGAAGCAATTGTTAAAGGGTCTTTGGCAACACTCCAAATAGCTTTACCTGCTTTTTGTGTTAGACCTGCTGCTGTTGGAGATGTAGCTCCTTTATATAAACCTGAAACTAATTTACCAGACATTGTTCCAGATAAATATGTACCAAATGGATTAGTTACAAAAGCTTCTCCCATCGCTGGTCCTGTTGATGACGCTGTTGTTGCACCTGGTTTAAAACTCACTGGACTATAACTTCCTGATGCCCCTGGAACTCTTCCCCTGCCTCTTACAACTGTTGTTGGTCCAGTAGTGCTTGAACCGACTGGTCCTTGGAATGGTTTATTTTTACCAAACAGACCTTTGATTGCTCCAATACCTCTTTTAGCAAGACCTACACCCTGTCTCCCATATCTTAAAGCTAGAGGTGCTGCTCTTGCAAGACCCATACCTACACCATATACAATAGGTGCTACGTGGTGTGCTCTTCCATTAGTTTGAGGGAAATTAGGGTCACCTACTAAAGCTGCTCTTCTCGGTCCTTCATTAGGACCCATAGACCCACCATGTTTTTTAGGTTCCCGGATCCCATTCATAACACCCTCTTTAATAGGTCCACCGTATCTGAACATTGGTCTATTTAAAGTTCTCATAATTTCTAATTGTTAAATATTTTACCGTACAATCCACCTAGACCCATAGCTGTACCTAATGCTGTTTGGAAAGGACTTGATTGACTTGGTTCTGAGTACTGTTGTCCTGCAACACCACCAGCCAAACCAGTTAATGCATTGCCGTATTGTGTTAATCTTCCGTAAGGTTCATAAGCCCCAGTCTGTGCTTGTTGTTGGTCAGCACTTAGAAGAGCTTGGTTGTAACCTTGATTAACCGCACCCAAAGATCCAAGAGCATTAATATCGGCACCCATACCTTGTCTATTAAAGTCTGATAGACCGAACTGTTGGTTTATTTGATTACCGTATGCACCCGCTAATCCTTGGTTAGAAAGATTTTGTTGGTTTTGCATAGCAAATAATTGGTTTTGATTATTAAATAAATTTCCTTGGTTAGCAAAGTTTTGTTGTGCTGCTGCTTGAGCATTACCAAATCCTTGTTGTAACATCTGTGCTTGCAGTGCTGATCTATCTGCTAGTGAGTCTGCATTGTACTGACCCATCATAGCTCCTTCTCTACCGCCACCAAAATTTCCTGAACCAACTGCAGCGTCTCTAATTTGTTGTTGTCCACCTAATCTTGATTTATCAAATTCAGATAAAGTTGCGTCAATAACTTGCGATTGATATGGAGACATAAAAGGTTGGTAAGCATTAGGTCCTGTCATACCTGCTTGACCTTGTGCTATATTTCCTGCTTGATTTTGAAAAGCACCTAGTCCACCTACTGCTGTTGCAGCTTGTCCCAGAGCCCCGGCCCCTTGTGTTTGTGCAGTCTGTGCTGCTTGTAAATATGGTTGATAAGAACCAACACCTTGTGTTGCAAGTGCTGCCGCTTGTGTTTGCATAGGATCTTGTCCTGCAACAAACTGTCTACCTGTAAAAGTATCTGTATTAATAGGCGCAGAGTACGCGGCTGTTGCCTGTGTTGCGTAATCTTTTATCGCCGGTTCTATAAAATCTGATATTGCCATTATGCCATCCTTGATTGTAATGCTTGTTGTTGTTCATACATTGCTTGCGCGCCGTTTGGTTCTTCTATAATTTCTTCTTCAGACATCATTTCTTCTCCGCCACCCATACCTTGTGAGTCTTCTGAAATTTGTCCACCTTGTTCTAAGTTATCCATCATGTTTTGCATAACCTCAGATCCTCTGTCTATATCTCCACCGCCTGCATTTCTTACAGCATCCGCAGTGAATACAAATTCGTTTTTAGATAATCTTGCAGGTACATCGTCGGCTCTTTCTTCGCCACCCATTTCTACAAAGCCACCTGTTTCTCTATAATCTTTTTCTTGTCCACCCATGTCAATCATTTCTGCTTCTTCAGTATCCATGATTCCACCTTCAGCAGCATTAACTCTTGTGCCACCACTAGGATAACCAAATTGATTAGTTCCTGCAGGTGTTCCGTATCCCGGTACACTTGTTAGTCCACCGTTAGCTTGTTTTGTCATTGAATTTATAATGGTTGTAATAGTTTCAGCATCTTGTCCACTAATTTGTATCATAGTATCCATGTCCATGCCTTTACTATTCATATCTAATACCATAGCATCAGTTGTTTCATCTACAACAAAAGGCTGTACTGACTCACCTTCTACATAACCTATTCTACCACCATCAGCTGCCATGGCCATTGGTTGTTCCATACCTTGAGACTGTTCTTGTTGTTGCATGACTGCTTTTACAAATTGTTCAAAAGATAAATCTCCACCTTTGTTTTTATATTTTACAAATTCTGCCATAAGCATTTGTTCTGCTTGTGCATTACCAGCGTCACCACCCATTGCTAAAAATGCCATAGGTTGTCTTCTACTTTGTCCTGCACCAGTTCTTGCAAAAGCTATTTCTTCATCTTCGTCATCTACTAACATACCATTAGCGTAACCGGCACGACCACCTTCAGCTGCATAAAAATTTTGATCAACATATTTTTTCTTAGGCATAAAGTTTAAACCAATACCTTTGTCACCCATTCCACTATAAAAATTACTTGCTCTGTTTCTAATGTTTGCAACGTCCATAACTTCTCCAACTTCTTCTGGCTCGTCATCTTTACCCGCTAAGAAAGGGGCTGCTAAAGCTGTAGCACCTAAGCCACCCATTAACATTCTAGGGATACTCATTTTTGCACCCGCTTCTCCACCTACTCTAAAAATATCTCCAAGAGAACTAAAAGAACCACCAGTTCCTAGACCTGCTTTTGCAGCACCGAAAGCTCTACCTATACCGCCTCCTACACCACCTAACATACCACCAAGTGGACCAGCACCCATAAGACCAGCACCACCTAATCCAATTAAAGCAGCTTTACCTAGTGGACTCTTAACAACTTTCTTAACAGCACGCGTAGCTTTCTTTACAAGTTTACCTAAAAAGTAACCCTGTCTTGGAGCATCTAAAGCCCCTAAGCCGCCTTGCATTTGTTGTGGTTGTTGCATTCTTGAAATTGCCATAATTTAATCCTAGTTTATCTGTTCTACTTGGTTTTACTAAACAAATCAAGAGTAGGCATGATAACTTTTACGTCCTGTGCCATCTCTTCTGGCTTAAAACCTTTAGCTTCCCAGTCTTTTCTTGTTTTAAAAATCTCACCAGTCTCAAGGTGTCTGTAAGTCTCTTCTACTTTAGCATTATATACTTTCATTAATCTATCTTCTCCTTTTTGATGTTTAGATAACTGATAGCTATGTCAAATGAGTCTGTGTTACTTGATTGTATTGTAAAAGCAGACCCACCTTCTACTATTAAAGGTTGGGTTAATAATTCTTTTGTAACATTAGCAGCAAGTGCCACCGATTTTATGGCTGTAATACTGTTATTAGTTACAGTCACCGTTGG
>JACLAB010006775.1_pt1 | contig 17199 bp, 16 predicted proteins | sample 8027921 | NCBI WGS metagenome assembly JACLAB01 (sample SAMN15725117, study PRJNA655200) | protist metagenome | isolation source: fluorescence activated cell sorting (FACS) single amplified genomes of... | place: USA: West Boothbay Harbor, Gulf of Maine | collected 2000-07-19 | reverse complement strand
TGCAAGTAACCAACCGCGCCCTCGAGCGCGTCAAACGGCTCGCTCTCCACCGTCGCCTCCACGCGTCCAGACAAGGACACCCCGAGCGCGCGAATCACGACGTAGAGCTCATTCGCCGAAGACGGCGCGGCGGTGTAATGATGCGGCTTGCCACCGTTGCCGACCCCGGCCGTCGTCGCGCCTTGCACCATGACGCGGTCGGAAGCGTCGGAAAGACTATGATTTTCCGGGTCACGAAATTCGCGGACGAAATCGCGACGCCGCGCGCGATGGGCGCGTCGATGACGACCGCGACGCGGGTGCGCGGGTAGCGCTCGATGCGTTGCGTGCGATGCGCGCGCGCGTTCGGTCGATCGGCGCGGTGACGCGGGCGAGGCGTGTCGGAAACGCGCGTCGTGATCTGACGTCGGTTCGCGGAGTGTGCGACGTAGTGTAGGACCATTTGTGCGATGTATTGGTAAATGTGGGGCGTGTTCCGGGTCCATGGGTGATGGGTAAATGGGTAAAAGACGTACTGTAGGGTGTTTTGTGGTATGAGTGGTGTTCTGGGTGTTCCGGGTGCCATGTTTCGCGAAGCGCGCCTTGGTTCGAATGGCGAGCGATGGTGCGCCGTGGGCGATGGCGTGGTGCGTGTGTGTGTTTCTATTCGTAGTATTATGTACACGTGTGTTGTTGGCGGCGCTACGGCTAGTGATGATGATGATGATGATGATGATGATGCGAGTCGTGGCTGGAGCCGCCGACGTGAAGGTGGCGTTCGAGGACGATTGAAGCGGTGAATCCGAGCAACACGCGTAACGTTGGACCGATGATGACGCGCGCTCGTGCTGTATTGCTCATGTTTGTTTGCTTTTGCCGCGCGATATCGGCGAGAGCGGCAAAGATGACGGCGAGGAAGCCGCCGGCGGCGAAGGCTTCGGCGAACGCCGCCGACGCGCCGGTCGAGGCGCTCACGCCGCGACTAACGACGCCAATGCCGACGTTGCTTTGCGATAGTGCGAGCAACATAAATGTCAGCGCGGTTCCGGCGATGGCGACCGTGGCGCTTAATAAATTGAATCCCAAGGCTTGGAAATCGGTAAAACCGGCGACGCGTAAAATGCTAAAGTCACCAATTTCTTGCGGCAGCTCGTGCGCAAGCACGGCGATTGCGGTGCGCCAGCCCGCGGGAACGCCGCGACGGGCGAACGCGGCGGCGATGGCAACACCATCAGTGAAATTGTGCACGGCATCAGCGATCAGGTTGAGCCATCCCGTGGGCGCGACGTGCGCGAAACTCGTACCCTTAACCGCCGTCCGCGTTGACGTTGACCTTGACGACGATTTCGACGCGCGACGCCGCGGCGCTCGCCCCCGCCCAACCCCATTCGCGCTCGTTGGTTTTGTCTCTTTCACATCATCACCTCTCGTCGCGCGCACCACGCACTCTACAATGTGAAACATTAACACGCCCGTCACGACGCCGCTCGCGACAACCGTCGAGCTCGCGCTCCCGTACGCCGACGGAAGTTGATGCCCAAGCGCCTCCGCCGCCATGGCCCCGATCGCGACGTGCGATAACGCTTCCATGTCCACCATCACCGCGCGCAGAGGGAAAAGCGCGCACGCCGCGAGCGAGGCGAGCGACACGAGCGCGCTCGCAGCCATGGCGTGCAGCACTTCTCGCGCACTAAAACCCGCGATTTCTCCCCCATGCGCGCCGTGCGCGCCGTGCGCGTGCGCGTGCGCGGTGGCAAAACATGCGATGGCGACGAGCGCGACGAGCGCGGCGGTGGACGCGCGCGTTCGCGGGCGCAGCCACGACAACATTGGCGTCATAGTGTGCCGCTTTCTCCTCGATGCTGCAGCTCATCTTGGTTTTATGCGCGCTCAACGCCGCGCTGGGCGCGATGCGGAACGTCATGCGACCGCTGCGATCGGTTTGGCGCGTCAAGCCGCGCGTGTCCACCCTAGTAGTCCTCGGAAGCGGTGGACACACGTCGGAGATGATGGCGATGATGTCCCAGCTGTCCCAGGACAAGTACGCGCCGCGGTCGTACGTCGTGGCGAGGACGGATTCGATGTCTGAGCGCAAGGTGCGCGCGCATGAGGACGCCGCGCGTGGGGTGGTCGGCGATGGGGATGCGTCGGCGCCGCCGCCGTACGTGGTGCTTCGCGTGGGACGCGCGCGGGAAGTTGGACAGTCGTGGCTTTCGAGCGCGTGGACGACGGCTCTGGCGTTCGTTGACGCGATGCGGATCGTCTTTAGCGTCAAACCGGACGTAATTATGTGTAATGGACCGGGTACGTGCGTGCCGGTGGTGTTCGCCGGGCTCGTCATGCGAGCGTTTGGGCGCGAGGCGCCGGCGTTGGTGTTCGTCGAGAGCGCGTGTCGAACGCGGCGGTTGAGCTTGACTGGAAAGATATTTTATCATCTTCGCGTCGTGGATACGATGTGCGTGATGTGGGAGTCGTTGATTGAGAACTATCCGCGATGCACATTTGTAGGGCGCGTGATGTGAGCGCTCACGCGCGCGAATGAATGCGTATTGTATTAGGCTCGCGAAACGACTCGAGTCGTTTCCAAATAGTAGCACTAGTAGTCGTAGTCGCGCTCTCGAGTAGCATAGTCACTAGCGAGAGCGCAATTGTAGTAGTATCCAGCCATCACGCGCGCGGACGTCCCAGGAGCGCTCGACGGAGTGAACATTGAAAACGTAGAAACCGCCGCGACGGCTCAGCCGCAGCCGGCTGCTCCGCACAGCGCGACGCGCCCCGTCGTCGTCGTCGTCGCCTCCATCCACGAGCGCTCCTCGCTCCGTGACGCATACCACCGCATAGGTGCCGATATCACCCTCGACCGACGCGCACTCGACCGCGCCCGAAGATACACAAATGACGAATGAAAGTTTAACACGGTTGCCATCAGAGCGCATCAGTCGCTCGTCGATGAAGCTCGTTTTGTTCTACTGCACCGAGGTTCGTCCGCGCAGTGAGCGCACACGGATGGTTTTGCGCGCGCTCGTGCGCTCGAACGCGCGCGATCGCGCGATGGCGCGCGACGCGTGCCTCGGAACGCTTGAGCTCGCGGTGGGTTTCAAACGCGCGCCCGGGACTAACCGCCAGGGCGGTTTCGTATTCGTATCGAATCACAGATGGAACAGATGGCGCGAGAGATTGCGGCGATAGATAATGATATTGAACTTGGGGAGATTGCATGGAAGACGTTCCCAGATGGGTTCCCGAACTTGTTCGTGAGCGACGCGGAGAGAATAAGAGGACGGCACGTGGCATTTTTGGCGTCGTTTCACAACGCGTCGGTTATTTTCCAACAGCTTTCGGTCATTTACTCCCTACCAAAGATGTTCGTAGCGTCGTTTAGATTGATTTTGCCGTTTTTCCCAACTGGTACGATGGAGAGAGTGGATAAAGAGGGCGAGATTCCCACCGCGGTGACGTTGGCGAGAATGTTAAGCAACATTCCGCCATCGCGCGGCGGTCCGACGGATACGATTATTTTCGACATCCATGCGTTACAAGAACGTTTCTACTTCGGCGATGCCATCACGCCGTTTTTTGGATCCGGAATCCCACTCTTACTCGAACAACTAGAACAATTAGAAGACGCCAAGGACGTCGTCATCGCCTATCCCGACGAAGGCGCGAGCAAACGCTTTCACAACTTTTTCACCAAATACGAAGAAGTCGTCTGCACCAAGGTTCGTGAAGGCGAAAAACGCATCGTCACCATCAAGGAAGGCAAACCAGCGGGTAAGCACATCGTCATCGTCGATGACCTCGTGCAATCCGGCGGTACCCTCATCGAATGCGCCAAGGTGCTCGCCCGCGAAGGCGCGACCAAAGTCAGCGCCTACGTCACCCACGGCGTCTTCCCCAATGAATCCTGGCGTCGGTTCACCGCCGCAGGCTCTGGTTTCGAGCACTTCTGGATCACTGATTCATGTCCGCAAACCGTCTCGGCGTGTTCCGGTACTAAACCTTTCGTCGTGCTTAAACTCGCCGCGTCCATCGCCCGAGCGTTGCAAGTGTAATCCATACACACCACATGTGCACGTGCCCCGATACCGAGCCACGCCCGCGACGATGGTCAGATGTGTGCATCGATAGCGCCTAGCTCCACAGCCGATACAGCGCGTCCAGGAGCCATTGTAGGTAAAATTTCCCCCACCCCTAGATAGGTCACTCAAAAAAGCGAGTTTTGGTGACAAACACGCGAATGAAATCGAAAAATCGAAATTCGGGCTCCATCAATACATGCACAAACACTTCATGATGCGCATTCGCGCGTGCATTCGTCGCGCTTGCCCGCGGTCGCCACCGGATTTGCGAGCAAAGATTAAGCACCTTGCAGGGTCATAATTGGTCAATGAGTCCCAAAGTCGTCCCGAACTTTGGTGATCTTTGGTGACCGAGTGCGTCGTCGACACGCGCGGCGCACCGCTAGAAACCGGTGAATGGTGTTAAAAACGCGTGTTGAACGTGCTCGTCATGACACGCGTACGTTTTGAGGTTGGGCGCGCGCGTATTTGCGATGGCTGATCATCGTGATTAAAAGGGGTGACGTGTTTACACGTCACATAAAAAAACCTATCAGTGATGGGTGATAGGCTATCACTCACTCACTTACTTCCAGTGCCTAGGTTACGATATACCCATTCGACGACGCGCGGCGATACGACGCCACGCGCATCGCTCGCGATCCCGCCTCGCGACCGCACGCGGCGACAGAGCGACAGACGCGAGCGATGCGCGCGCGCGATGGGTACGCAGTGCTGGCGCTCGCGGCGTTCATCGGCAACGCGGGCGTCTCGGTGACGGGCTTCGGCATGGCGATCGTGTACTGGCTCGTCGTCCAACTCGCGGACGCGTGCGGGTACAGCGTGGAGGCGCGGTACGCGATATTCCTGCAGTCGCTGTCGTTGCTGGCGGCGCAGCCGATGCTGCTGAGAAACGCGCGACCGCGAAAGTACGCGACGCCGGAACTCATGAGACTCTTCGTACCGGTGACTGTGATTTCGACGCCGCTGGGACAGCTCGTCGGGGACTATGTAAACGTCAAGGCGCTGCAATTAATCGCTGGGATTCTCGTGCTTGGAGTGGGGTTGGGCGAGATGTATGCAAACCGGGCGTTGATCGCGTCGGCAGCTTGCGCGCTGAAACCGGGCGCGTCGGCGGCGAAGACGACGGAGGAGGCAGAAGAGAAGACTTCGATCGGCGACTATCACGTTCTTGAGGAGCTGGGGAGCGGAACGCAAGCCACTGTGAAGCTCGCGGAGCATAAACATTCGAAGAAGCAGTATGCGATGAAGATTACCAAAAAGTCGAAACCGAATAGTGTCGACGACGCTGGCGCCGCGTCGAGCATGACTGTGGACGCGATGGCCAGGAAGGAAGCGGAGTTCATGAAGCAACTTGATCATCCTAACATCATTCGACTAGTGGAGGTGCTCGAAACGGATGATCGTTGGTATTTCGTGATGGAACTCGTCCGCGGCGGCGAGCTCTTTGACCAACTCGCGGAAAACGGCGCCTACGACGAGGCGACTGCGCGCCAGATTATGAGGCAACTCCTCGAAGCGACCGAGCACATGAAAATGCAAGGTATTATGCATCGCGATCTGAAACCAGAGAACGTGATGCTCGCTGAAGCGATCAAGGATGTGAGCACGGCTCCCGTGGTTAAAATTGCTGACTTTGGTCTGGCTGATTACATTCAGAATTCCGGTAAAGATTCAACCTTTTACGGCACGCCAAACTACAGTTCGCCCGAGATGTTAGACCCGGAGTGCGCATATAAAATTGAGTATAGTAACGCGTGCGATTTGTGGAGTCTTGGTGTCGTCTGCTACAATCTGCTTGCAGGATTCCACCCGTTTGATGACGAGTGCTCCGATCCTCCGCTCCTCAAGCAGTTGCAGAGTGGCCTTTTCAACTTTGCGCATCCAGTTTGGGAGAATGTATCCGAGACGGCGAAGAGCTTCATCCGTGGATTACTTGAAGTAGATCCTATCAAACGTCTCGATGCGTCCGGTGCACTTGCCCATGAATGGATGACTTCGTCCTCTTCAGCACCTTCCGGCGTGGCTCGTTCTGGGCAGTACAAAAAGAGATCCATCGATACGAGTGCTCCAGTATTTTTCATGATTGGTTCCCAGCGCTCTGGATCCAACTGGCTTCGTACCATGCTCGACGAACGCGAGGATCTCGCCTCGCCGCACCCTCCGCACATTATGCGTGACTTCATGCCCATCCTGGACAAGTTCGGCGATCTCGACGTTCCTGAACGCTTGCGTGTACTCATTGATCACGTCTGCACGTTCGTGGAGCGTAATCAAGTTCCTTGGCTTACTATTCACAACCGTTTGATTGTCTTTAATCGCGTAGAGGCGGAGCGATTCGTCTCTGACAAGCTCGCCACGCTCCGCGAAAAGGGTGGTAGCGTCGAGTTGCCGAAGGGTATGCACCTTCTTGCAATCTTTGACTTTGTCTATAACGAGTTCACCATTTCGAATGACAAGCGAATTTGGATGTGCAAGTCTATGGGGATGTCGAAGTATCATGACATGCTACTGCAGTATTACGGTGAGCATCGTTTACGTTACGTTTATCTCGTTCGCGACCCACGCGACGTTGCGATGTCCTTCATGAAGACGCCGGTCGGGGATTGCCACTACTACGCTATCGTTACCAAGTGGTGCGCACTTCAAGATGCCGTGCTACCGATCATTGACACACATCCGCATCTACTGTTGAAGGTTCACTACGAAGAGCTGCTTTCTGATAAAGAAAACACCATAAAAAAGATATACGACTTCATCGGAAAACGACGATTTGGCATGGGCCAACGCAGAGGCAGTGTGTTGGGTTTGGATGACGTTAGTACTTTGATCGCCAACGCAAAACACGGCAGACAAGCGGCTGCAGCGGCGAATCTTTCTTATCAGTTTCAAAATCTGGTTCGAGGCGAGTCCTTTGCTGCGAAACAGCACAAGAAGTGGCTCAATGGAGACGACCCGTTGTCCAGGAAGGACCTCCTGCTCATTGAATCGGTTGCGCATAATCACATGAAGCGGCTTTCTTACGAGCCGCACATCGTGCCTCACAAAAAAGATCCACTGATTTTCGCGCAAGAGCAGATAGCAGAGTTCGATCGTCTCAACAAAATCGGCATTCAAAATATGATGGCAACTCTCCAAGTTGAAAATCCTGACGACGCCGCGCGACGGAAGCGCCAGGCAGAAGTACTCATCAGGCCAGCTGAATTGATTTCGTGGAATGAGGATGATGTGCTCGTCGACATCGGCGGTGATATGGGCGCTTCACAATATCCGCGCGAATGGCCCAAGAACGCAGAGATGTACGGATACCTGACTCGAGAAGAAGTGGCTGCAGGCTTGACCATGCAAGATTGCGTAACTGACTGCCGAGATGGGACAACTATCCGATGGGCGGCTCTGTCGCAGAAGGGCTACTATCCCACCGATTTCAAAAAGCTGAAGAAGAATCAAGATGCTTTTGACCTTCAGGTGAAAGTTGCGGGGCGTGACGGCAAGCATTGGTTAGCCGTCTTCGACGGTCACGGAACCACGGGTGATGAGTGTTCGAACTTTGCCAAAGTTGGCGTGTTCAAGGAGTTTGAGTCTGCGATGCGCCGCGGTGACACCGCCTCATCAGCGTTTCGCACCGCGCACATTGTCGTGAACCAAGCACTTCACGACCATGATGCGATAAATGACGAAAAGTCCGGCACAACATCTGTATGCATGTATGTCGACGATGCCAACTTGTGCATCGCAAACGTAGGCGACTCTGTTTGCATGCTTGGTAAGCTCGTCTCCAAAGAAGCGACCGGGAAAACTCTCGAGGCTAAAGTTCTCATGAAAGAACACACGCTTACGGATCCAGATGAGCGCAAGCGTATCGAGAGCTGCAACGGTCGTGTGATGAAGGAGTCGCAGCTGGACAGCGCAGGGGCACCGCCGAATGTCTCACCGATGCGATGTTTTAGAAAGAGTCTTTCCTTGAAAGAGGTTGACGACGGGGAGCAGCTCCGCGTGTACGCGGCCGAGGGGAAAAATCCAGGAACGGCGTTCTCGCGATCGATTGGCGATGCGATGGCGGAGTCACTGGGCGTGATCGCTGAGCCAGATGTCGATCACTATGCGCTGCGGAAAGAGGATCGCGTCATCGTCTTGTGCAGCGACGGCATCACCGATTTCATCGCTCCAGGCGAGGTCATGGAGGTCTGTTCGCTATATAAAGATCCAGCCGAGGCGTGTCGTGCGCTCGTGGGCGAAGCGTATAAGCGCTGGATATCCAGTGAAGATCGCACCGACGATATCACGATTATCATCGGCTTCCGAGGGGACGGGAACGATACCGCCGGCGGCGGCCCGTTGGCCTCCTCGAGTCCCGCTCTAACGCTACAGGGAAAGCTGTGGACCATCAGCATGGGCTTTTTGAGTGGATTTTTAGGTGGTCTCTGCGGTATTCGCGGACCTCCGATCATCCTATACTTTCTCCATCCACCCATGAAGATGAGCAAGGCTGTTCAAAAAGGCAACGGCGCCGTCATCACGGCGGCAAATGTCATCTCGCGCGTCGTGACCTACGTGATCAAGTCCGCCGTCAACACAAAAAACAATCAGTTCACAAACGATGACTGGCCTTTATACATCATCATCGTCGTCGCCAGCATCGGCGGCGTCGCGGTTGGTCAGGATATTTTCGAGATGATGAAGGACACACAAGCCACTATCAAGACGATTTTGTGCTTCATGCTCCTCCTGTGCGGCATCAGTTTGATCATCGCTGGGACATAACTCTGTGCACTCGAGCCAACAACCGAAGAGGCGCGACGTTGTGTTCGACGCTGCTCCCGAGTGGAATTGGTTTGATTATCCCTAGCGCGCCGAGGCGCGGCGCTCGCTCGAGCTCGCGTCTGGAAGAAAACGCAGCGCTTAATCCACCGAGGTATGAACACCGCGTCCTCCCGGGACCGGTAATTAACGGGACGTCGTGGGAGTACAGTACCTGTGCCTACACACGGGACCGGGTGTAGCCCCACACACCAATACTTAAGTACAATATCTAGTATGTAATGATGTAATTGTAGTCGTTCATAGCGTATATTACATTACAATATGAATGCAAACCTCGCAACGTCGACCACAGCTTCGCGCGCGCGTCAAATTTCGACGCATCGAATCACGCTCGCTATGTTCGCCACGGCTAAGACGACCTCCTTCGCGACCGGTACGGTCGTTCGCGCGAGCACCAAGCCGCGCACCGCCCGTCGGTACGTGCGCGATAGCGCGATAGAGCGACGCGAATGACGCGTTTGAACGACGATGCGATCGAGCGTATCTCGCGCGCGGCCACGGGTGGCGATCGCGCGCGTTCTGCGCGCGACGCATCGCGCGCCGGGGGCGCGAGACACGCGGAGATGGTAGCGCGTGGTGTCCTGTGCGCGTGCGCGCGCGCGGCGCGCACGTGCGGACGCGCGCGAGGGCGCGGTGGGGGTGAGCTCGGGGGATAGGGTGGAGGATATCGCGCGGGTTCGAGCGCGGGACGGGCGGGTTCGCGATCTCGCGTGATGGATGCGCGTCGAGGCGATGCGTGCGCGAGTGTGCGCGAGTGTGTGTGTGGTGGATTGGGGTGTTTTGTTTCGATACTGACGTTGCGTTGTGATGCGTGTGCATAGGGCGATGACGCAAACCAAGGCTAAGTACGGCGACGAGTCGGTGTACTTTGACCTCTCCAACGTGGAAGCCACGACTGGGGCGTTCGATATGTACGGCGTGGAGTCTTCGGCGCGCTACCCGGATCAACAAGCGTTGTTCTTCGAGAACGCCGCGCAAGGTTTGGGCCGTCGTGAAGCGATGTACTCGTTCTTGGCTGTTACTGGTGGTTTGCTCACCGTGACGTACGGCGTCAAGGGGGCGAAGGATGCCAAGCTCCCGATCACCGTCGGCCCGCAACAGCCGCCGGTGATGGGCCCGCGTGACCGTTTGTAAGCGAGTACCTCATAGTGCGCGCTTAAAGTGCTCATGTGGATGACGGAGTTTTGTCGTGAAGCGTGAGCGCGATTTAAAAAAGTAGAAACTTGTGAATGAAAACAGCGACTGAGGGGTCGTTTAAAAAGACGCGCGACGCTCGCGCGCGTGATGAATGCGAATAATACGATGCGAATGCAAACGTTTGCGCGCGCGCTGATATCAATCTTGATGAATATATTTACACAACGCGAAGTGCGATGGCTATGCGGCACGACGCCGATGCTAGAGTTCGTCTGGAAGAGACCCTCGAGCCAACAAGAGGCGCGTCACCGTCGACCGCATCGCCGTCAACTGCGACACCCATTCGTCATCGTTCGACGCCTCTGCGATGAATCCGTCAATTCTCTCGATCATTTTGACTATGAAATGTTCAACTTGGCGCAACTGTGCTCGTACGGAGGACGAATCCGCTTCTAAGGCAGCCGCGAGCGCGTCGACGCCGACGGAGACGACATCCGCCGGCGTCTCCGCATTCGCCCCATTCTCAGCGATGGCGTGGATGAGACCTCGCATCGCCTCATCATCGCCGCCATTTGATGGAAAGACTAGTGTTTTGCCGGCACCGTCGATGGTGAGTACGTCGGCAAGGAGCGTTAACGCCCGCAAGCGCGTCTTTGCGGGGATGTCGAGCGACGTCAAATCCCGCAACGTTCCGACGCCTCCGTGCGTGAAGAATTTCACGCGTGATGCCTCGTGCGTTCGTACACTCATTCCAAGTACCATTATTGCCGAGTGTTTCACATTCACCGACATCTGTGCGTTCGACACTAACGCCATGAGCGTATCAAATCCACCTTTGTCGTACACAGCCGACTGCACGGCGACGTTGTTCGACGCCGCCGACGCCAACGCTCGACATGCCGCACTCACGACGTCATCGTCTACCCCACCGATCGCACTAAGCAATGCATCTAACACCCCGAGCTTGTCGAAATCATTCGCCAAATCAATCTGCGATCCGGCGTCGTACAACGCCTCCAACGCGTCAACCTTGCGTTCGCGGCTCGACTCCGCCGAAACCACAATTTCGGCGAGCTCCTTCGCCATCGCCGCCTCGCTCGGCTGCGCCGCAATCGCGTCGAGCACTTCACGAATTTCCTTCCGCTTTTTTAATAAATCTTCATGCGTGTACTTCGACCGCGCGGTGGCATCAATCGTCATCTTTGTCCCGGCGCCGGCGCCTTCGAGCGCCTCCATCGTGATCCCCTCAGCCCTCTTCGCCATCGACCTGAGCGTCTCAGGGTCACTATTCTCGATCGACCACGCGAACAAAGCGTTTAACGTCGCGTCCACGTCGCTCGCTGACCCATCGTCGCCCGATGACGACGCGAGAAGCGCATCAAGCGCCGCGGCTTCATCATCCTCACCACTCGTCGTCGACATCATCATCGCCCCGCCCTCCGCGACACACGCGCGCGCGCAGCACGCCAACGCACTGAGCGCGCACAACATCACCACGCGGCGCCTCAGACATCGCGCGCGCAGCATCATCGCGCGCCGCGCTGTGCGGCGTCGCGCTGTCCCGCACGCAGCGGCTGGCGCGCTGACGCCACCGTGACGTCACAGCGCGCCGCGACCGCTCGCGCGATGTCGCGCGCGCTTCTCACCGCCGCGCGCGATGGTGCGTTAGCGTTCGCGTTCGGCGCCACCGTGAGCGCGCGCGTTGGACACCCCGCGATCGCGTACGCGCGCGTTGAAGACGATGGGGCGCGAATCGATGGGCCAACGCCCGCGTGGAGCTCACGCGTGGTGTGGTGCGATGTGAGCGCGCCGCGGCGCGATGCGATCGAACGAGGCGATGTGGTGGTGCTTAATGCGCCTGGACCCGCACCGAGGGCGCGGACGGCGCAACGCGTGGTGAGTATGGGTGGGTTTTATGCTGAGGATGCTGAGCGAGGGCGATGCGCGTTGCGGGCGTCGAGGCGTTGGCGCGCGCGCGGCGACGACGACGACGACGAGGATGGCAATAGGAATGCGAGTAGGAATGATGTTGGAACGGTACCTATTGGAGTGATTCATGGGCGGTTGAGTGCGGTGCTTTGGCCGCCGCATGCGATTGGATTTGTCGCGCGCGAGGACTAGAAAGTTGTATAAAAGACGAGAGCTACGGCGCTAGAATTGTAAATTTGGCGAAGGAAACCGTTTTACGGTGACGTCTAGGTTGAAACGCACGCGTTCACGCGTGCGGTCAATGGTCATGTCTCGATAGAGAAGCTCCGTGCCTTCTAAATCTATGACGAGCGTGGTGAAGAAGACTTCGAGGGCGCGTTCGAGCGCGTCGTCGTTTGGCGTCTGACTCTGTACGCGCAAACTCGCCGCGCCAGAACCGTTTTCTCCAGGAAACATGCGTATCGCACGCGTGACTCCATCGCGCGCCCATGTACCAGTGTATTCTAAACAACCATCCGCGCTCACGTGCGCGGTGGATTTGTCAAACGTAAACATCGAACCGCCCACGCCGACGAGACGAGACGACGCTAAAAACAACGGGTGCGCCAAAAAATTCCCAAAATCCCTCGAATCAAATACCAGATTCGCGTGCCCTTTCGCTTCGCGCACGAGCTTGATCCCTTGCATTGATAACGCAGCGCCGATGTCGAGTTCGCACGCGCCGACGTCGAATGAAATACTTTCGCACGTGAGCTCGCGCGGCGACGACCAACGCTCTCCGCGAATCTTCACCCCGTTCACCTTACCCGTGAGCGCGCCGTCGAACGCTAAATCGACATCACAACGCACCGCGGTGTAGCGTTTTAATACCAGTGGTGTTTTCAATACCGCGGTGGCGACGTCGGAGACGACCTGGGCTGGGGAAGATAAAAACGCGAGAGGTGTGGCTGGTCTTGTCCCAAACGCGCGAGGACGTCGCGCGCGGGTCGAGGCGACCGCAGACGTCGTCGCTAGCGCGTGCGCGTGCGTACGCAACATCGCGTGCGTGCGAGGCGTTATGATTACGTTTATGTGTACGCGTCCGGGCGACACCTCACGCGAGTGGACGAGTGAGGAGTGGATAGGACGACACGAGGCGACGAGAAGGCGAGCGAACGCGCTTGTGTCATAACTTTTACGCTCTATGTGTGTATATGAACAATCATAAACAACTAACTACCGACTATTCCGTCGGACGGCGAATCAGGCCGTCTAGAATTAATACGTTTTGTTGTGTGTAGTGGAAATCAAGAAGAAACCAACCGAGGCGAGGCACTCTCGACGGGGAATGCAAATCGATTCCCGTCGTGAATAAACAAACATCCGTCGCTCACTTAACTAGCGCAACACTACTTACGCGCATTTAGAGCGGGACAACCTTTTCCCAGGTGAAGATGTTGAGATCTTCATCGCGGCCGAAGTGACCGTACGCGGCGGTGGTTTGGTAACGCTTGTTACCGCCACGCTTGAGGTCGAGCGCCTTGCCCATCATACCCGGGCGGAAATCAAACGCAGCCTTAACCTTGGCCAAGATTTCTTCATCCGGAATCTTACCAGTGCCGTAGGTGTCGACGTGCACGGAAAGCGGCTCGGCGACGCCAATGGCGTAGGAGATTTGGAACAAGCAACGACGAGCGAGGCCAGCGGCGACGACAGACTTGGCCGCTTGGCGGGCAATGTACGCGCCAGAGCGGTCCACCTTGGTCGGGTCCTTACCAGAGAACGCACCACCACCGTGCGCACCCCAACCACCGTAGGTATCGATGATAATCTTACGGCCAGTCAAACCGGCATCACCGTGCGGGCCACCGATGACGAAGCGTCCGGAAGGGTTCAAGTGGAAAATAGTGTCGGCGTCCAAGTACTTCTCCGGGACAACCTTCTTGATGACTTCGTTCATCAAGTCCTCGGCAATCTTTTCGTTGGTGACGGTTTCATCGTGTTGGGTGGAGATCAAGATGGTGTGCACGCGCTTCGGCACCATGGCACCGTTGTCGTTTTCGTACTCCACGGTGACTTGGGTCTTACCATCCGGGCGCACCCACGGACACGTGCCATCCTTGCGGACGACGGTCAAGCGGTGGCCGAGTTGCGTCGCCAAGACGTGCGTCAACGGCATCAAAGACTCAGTCTCATCCGTGGCGTAACCGAACATGTGACCTTGATCACCCGCACCGATTTCTTCATCAGACTTGGTACCCATACCGTGCACACCTTGGCCGATATCCGGCGATTGCTCGTGCAAGCGCACGAGCACTTCGCACTTGTTCCCGTCGAGGCCGACGTCGTCAGAGATAAACCCAACATCGCGGCACACTTGGCGAACAACAGCTTCATAGTCAACCTTCGCCTTGGTCGTAATTTCACCGAAAACCATCACCATGTTCGTCTTCGTCGCCGTTTCGCACGCAACCTTGGAATCCGGATCTTGTTCGAGGCACGCGTCGAGCACGCCGTCGGAGATTTGATCCGCGAGCTTATCCGGGTGACCTTCGTTGACGGATTCAGACGTGAACAAAAATCCCATCGTGTGTGTAGCTTGGTTTGTTTGGTGTTGAGATGTGCGGTTTGGGCGTGATAGCAAGACTGCGCATGCAAAAAAAACGACTCAGTCAGTCATTCGTCTACAGAGATCGCACCCGCAGCCAAACCCCCGCTATCCACATCCGCGCGTTCGAATCCCATCGACGCGATCGGCCCCGCGCCTGCGCCCGCGCGACCGCTCGCGCGCCCTCGCGTCGACGCGCAGCGATGCGTGCACGCTTCCTCCATCACCCCCACCGCGCACCGCGCGCATTCGCCCCCGTGCGCCGACGATTCGGCGCCGCGAATATTCCGCGCGGATGACGTCTCGCGCGCGCCACCGATGGATGCCGATGCGATCCCGTTCCAGGCGGCGAACGATCGATCGTCCACGGCGATGCGCGCGACGACGGCGATCGCGATGCGACGACGCGAATGCGTGCGATGAAATCTCTATCGCGCGATGCGATCGGGCGTACCTGTGGAAAGTCTCGAGCGACCGCGCGGCAAAGTGCCGATCGAGTCGCGACAGCCATCGGGCGGGCCTCTCTTTTTCTTCGTCCGTCGGCGGCGGACGGCGGGCGGCTGGTTTTTCGCGGGAAAATTACTTGTGTGTGGGTCACGTCGTATGCGCATACAGTGTGGAATCCGTGTGCGCTGAAAATACCTGTAACTTTTGCCATGACACCCCTTCGCGGGCAAGGGGTGGACGTTTATGCATTTATCACGCACGACGTCTGGCGCGCGTAGTGTGCGCGCGCGAAGGCGAATGCGATCGTGCCCGAGTGGTTAAGGGGATCGACTAGAAATCGATTAGGCACTGCCTGCGTAGGTTCGAATCCTATCGATCGCGGGGCGCACTGAGCGCTTCCTGTTTATTTTTGTCCCCACGGGTGTGGTTTTTGGCTTTGGTTTTGGTTTTGGTTTTGGTTTTGGCCCATCGTCGCTCGAGCGCGCGACTTTGCGACGACGACTCGCTCGCGCGATCATGTCGTCCTCGGTGATTGAAAACGTCGCCATCTCGACCAAGGCGAACGTGTACTTTGACGGCAAGTGCGTGTCGCATTCGTTCACCACGGCGTCGGGGGAGAAGAAGTCGGCTGGGGTCGTGCTCGGGCCAGACACCGAGTTGACGTTCGGGACGGGGGCGGCGGAGATCATGCAGTGCGTCGGGGGCGCGTGCGAGTACCGGTTGGCGAATACCGATGCGTGGGTGGCGTGCGGTGAGGGTGAAGAGTTTGCGATTGAGGCGAACTCGAAGTTTGATATTAAAGTTGCCGAGGCGTTTCACTACGTCTGTCACTACGCGTGAGCGCGCGAGGGTGGTTTAAATAGAGCGATAGAGAGAGAGAGAGAGAGAGTGCCTTGGTGATTAATGATTGTAATTTCATGATTTTCTTCACCGTCGCGTCGATGATGATGATGCTGTTGTGTTTACGTTGTTGTCGTTGTTGTTACAGTCGTAGAATCCAAAACTAACGGCGCGGCGCCGAAGCGTCGTCGTCGACGTCGCGATATTCGACGATGATGGGCGCACCCTTCTTCCACACGTGAACGTTTATGTAAGCCAATGTGTAGGCATCATCCAGACCCACGCCTGCGCACTCGAGCTCGATATTGGCGGACGTTTTGCCATCGGCGTCGAGCTTTTCTTTCACGTACTCTTTAATCTTTCGCACGCCGAGAATTTTAGGCGCAGAAACGCTCGCGTTTGAGATTGGAGGTGTCGACGTCCCGGCCATAGGTTTGAGTTCGAACGATAGTTTTGGAGACTCTGGTGGTGGTGCCACGCCCAGAGCGTGGTCGACGATCCACTTTGGTAAAAACTCGCGCTCTTCCTCGGTGCCTCGCAAGGCGTCGACGTCGACGCTCACTCGTCCATAATCACCGTCGAATTCCAAAGACGTCGGAAACGGCGCAAATGCCGACGAAGATACTGATGACGTCTTTTCAGGCGCATACTTGGACACCCAAGACGCTAAAAGCGTTTTAATCACTTCCAATCCCAAATTCCGTCGCTCGTCCGACGCCGCGTTGGCGATGCCTAAATCACTCGCGTACGCTTCGGCGCTAAATGCAGAACTCGGCGCGAGTGTGATCGCTAGACTACCACTTCGTGAGTCGCACGTGAACCACGACGGCGTCGCTGAGAGTGGATTGATGGTTTCATCCGCGAGTAACGCATCAAAATCTGATTCTGATGACTGCTTCATCCCATCAAAGGTCTCAATGGTCTTGCCGGTGCATACGTCGACGATTGATATCGCGCCGACGGAGTTTTGCGTCATCACACGTCGCTTATCGCGGAGCACGGCGTGTCGCTCTACGGGACTCGCACCGACGATTTCATTGAGTGGCGCGAGCGCTGAAGCGGTGGCTTCTATTTTTGACGGCGACGAGGGCGTCGTCTTCGCTGCGAGAGATAACGCCCCCGTACCTATTGCTATCGATCCAGGCGTCGCCGCCGCAGCGTCGCCCCATGTGTCAAACTTTCGCGGCGTACCGATGGACATTACGCCTGGAGATCCCACGTCGAACCACGTGCCTGGGTGCCGAGAGACGCTTCCCATCGTCACCGCCGCGTGTCTCGCAGTCGTCGGCATCGCGGTGTCACCACCAGATCCGTCGACGCCAAAAACATCGTCTGGCGCGCTCGCGGGCCAACGCTTAATCGATCTCGACGCTGTCG
>JACLAB010009432.1_pt1 | contig 17210 bp, 14 predicted proteins | sample 8027921 | NCBI WGS metagenome assembly JACLAB01 (sample SAMN15725117, study PRJNA655200) | protist metagenome | isolation source: fluorescence activated cell sorting (FACS) single amplified genomes of... | place: USA: West Boothbay Harbor, Gulf of Maine | collected 2000-07-19 | reverse complement strand
GAGGACATGCGTAAGACGTACACCGAGTTTAAAGATGTGGTGAAAAAATCAGAAAACATGGAGAATGAGACGCTTGAATTCATCGCGAGCATCGACGCGAAAGGACGCGAAGTATTGGCGCAAATCCAGAACGATGTGCGACGCGTTTCAGATTTAGGTGACGAAATTGCGTCGACATCAGAGCGACACGCGCACTTGGTACAAGAGCAAAGTGAGACGCTCGCGGCGCAGCTCAAAGAATGGGGCGCTAAAGTGGTCGAACGCGTCGGTGAAAAGGCTGAGGCGACGGTGAACGAGGTCATCAAGTATAGAATGCGCGAGATTGAGTCATCTACCGATAGCGCCACGGCACGCAACGCTGAGCGAGCATCACACGAGACGCGCAAGTGTGTGGCTTTGGCCGAGGCGGCGATGAAAAAGGCGGAGGATGAAAGTAACGCGTTTTCTGAAAACGTGCTGTCGAGCATCGCGCAAGTCAAGGCGGCGTCCGAGCGCGCGGATGAGATGAAGGAGTGGATCAACAAGCAGCACGTAACCATCGCAGAAGCTCGAGAAGAAAGCATAGGGGCGGTGCGCAACACTGAGAAGCACGCGGTGGACATGTTGTCGAAGATTTCAGAGGAGCACACGCGCGCCATGAAGCGCGTGCTCGGCGACGCCGAAGCTACAAGGGGAATTCAGGATGCTTCCGTGAAAACACGAATCGATCGCTTAGATGAGCGATTTGAACGATTTGAGTCACGTATTGCCGCGAGCGAACTTAGGGTAGAATCTGTCGAGGTTTCCAGAAAGCTTGAGCAAGCGTCTGCAAAGCCCATCGCCGAGGCACACGCCACCGCGTTGGCAGCCATCGAAAAGAACGTCTTCAAGACTCTGGCTGCGCTCGAAAAAGATTTACGCGAAGACGTACGCGCGACATCTGATAGAACGTACCAGTCTATTCGAAGAGATTTGCAGCCCATTCAAGAAGCTATCTTTGGCGCGCCGAGCGGACGCGGGTACGACGCGAATACTCCTCCGATGTCTCCTCTCAGTACGCCATCAAAATCGGCATTGACACCGCACTCGGTAGAATATGCCGTGCACTTTGACATCGACGCGCCATCTGGTTCGCTACAATCGCGAATCGCGCACTTAGCGCGCGTACTCGATACCAAGGCTTCAGTGGACACGGTGGATTCACTCGTCTCGTCCGTCGTCAAAAAGCAAGAGCAGCAAGAAGTGATTATTCATAGCATGCATCAAAGCATGGAGCGAACTTTGAAGGATCGTCCATCGACGACGGCGGTGAATGATATGTTTAGAGAGATATCGGCGCGCGTAGAGGCTTTGCAAGAGTCGTACGATTGGGAAAAGACGGATCGATCAAAGGCGAAACGGTTGCTCACCGACATTCGAGATTACGTCGACGATCGTTGTACAAAGATGGAGACGGTATACATGCGCGATTTGAACTCACGTGGCGAGGCTCAATCGGAGCAGCACATACATGAGCGCGAAGGTGTCCGTTACGTCACTTACCCGGAGTTCCAAGCTGGAATTGAAATTTGTGAAGCTCAAATAAAACGCTTGAGCCGCGGCGTCGTCGGCAGCGATTCCAGCTCGCTCGACGCTAAAAACAACGATAACCTAATTACGTTCTAATAATAGCTCTCTATGTAAATGCGATAGACTCACATCAGTGATTTCACTTCGTCCACGATGCGCACAAAGTACGTGAGACGAACGACTTCGTCCTTCGCTTTTTCGCCATCCATCGGTTCGGCGTCCAGGGCGTCGCGCGCGCGTTCAATACAATCGCTCACCTTCTTCCCATACTCGCGCAGCATCGAACGCAGACGATCTACATCTCCACTTGCCTCCGAAATGGCCTCGCGCGCTTCCATAACCTCCATTAACAGCTCCGGATCCACTGGACGATCCCGACCGTCTCGCTCAGTCACGCCCCACCCGCGCGCTTGCAAAATGTACTGCGCCCGCTTCAATGGATCTCGCAACACCCCATACGCCTCATTCACCGCCGACGCTTGATCCGCGCTATACAGTCTCTCTTTCTCGCTCTTCGTGCTAAACTTGTCCGGATGGAGCACCTTTTGTCGCGCTTTCATCGCGTCTTCCAGCGCGGACGCGTCCACGTCAAACTTTTGCAGCCTACGCGAAAGTCACAACAGTCAGTCATTCGCCTCCACGCACGCGACTCGCGCACACACGTACACGCCAAGGAGTTGAAAATAATCCACGCCACCAGCCGTCGGCGACGACGACGACGGCGCGGGCTGAATCGCCCCGCACGACGCGCAAAAAAAGTCATACGCCTCGCCTGGGCGAACCGTTACACGCTCGGCGTCGCAGCTCCAACACGGCGGCGTCGCGGACGTCGCAGACGACGTCACCGTGCGCGTCATCGCGGGGAACACACCGCGCGCGGCGAGGGCATTAGAGACCACGCGACGGGCGAGACGAGCGCTGGACATGAGCTCGCAGACGCTGAAGTGAGTCGGCGAGTGAGGCTTGGGACACGTTCGCGTTTATCAAGTGTGCTGTGTATATATAATACACCGTTCAAAAGATGACACACTGCGTAACAGAGTGTATTCATCGCGTGAACGGATGCTATCTAATTCTATACTGAATTTCACTTCGCCACCCGCGCGCGGACTCAAATCCGTTTTTCGCGCCTTGGAAATCCGCAAACGCGCGGTTGATTTCCTCGCGAGTGTTCATCACGAATGGCCCGTGTTGCTCGATGGGTTCGCCCACGGGCTGGCCAGAAATGAGCACGAATTCCGCGCGTTCACTCGGTCCAGCCTTGACAATCACGCCGTCTTCGCCGTCGTTATTGGTAAACATCACGGTGTGGTGCGGACCGATGAGCGACCCGTCGCCGAAATCTGCCGAGCCTTCGAGCGTGTACGCGAACGAATTCCATCCCGGCGGCACCTTTTGTCTCAACTCCGACCCTGGTGCCATGGCAAAATGAATGTAATGCACGGGCGTTTCCTTTGTGCGCACTTGTGACTGCACGCCAAACGCCTCGCCAGCGATGATGATGGCGTCCACGCCGTCCCAAGACGCCCTCGATAACTCATCAGCTCTGAGTTCCTGATACTCGGGCGCATCCATCTTGTGCGCCGCGGGAAGCGTGATCCACAGCTGAAGCCCGTGACAGACGTCCTCGCTCGCCGGCACCTCGGCGTGTAAAATCCCACGCGCCGCCTTCATGTACTGCAAATCCCCCGCTCGCAACCGCCCCGCATTCAGCATCGAATCCTCGTGATCCATGAACCCGCGACTCTTCGGCAACACATACGTGCACGTGATCATCCCTCGATGCGGATGATCGCTAAATCCCGCGGGCAGCCCGACCGCGAATTCATCCAACATCAAAAACGGGTCAAAGTTCCTCACCTGCGCGTTCCCGATCGACCGCCGCACGCGCGCCCCGCGTCCTTCGCTCTGCTCGCGCGAGAGCACCGTCTTGGACACCGCGCGCGCGCGAGACACCGCCGCGGCGCCCGCGCCCGCGCCGCCGACCGCCGACATCGCTCCACCGCGGCTCCACGCGCGCGCGACGCACGCGAGCGCGAGCGCGACGATGACGCGGCGCGCGACCGCGACCGCGGAGACGGGCGCGCGTAGACCGCGCGTGCGCGCGCGAGACGTCGACGACGGCGGCGGCGTCGCGGCGACGCCCGGCGACGAACGAACGAACGAACGACGGGCAATGGCGCGCGCGCGAACGACCGACGGCGACGACGATCCGCGCTCGATCGATGCGTCGATCGATGAAATCACGCACGAGTCGATATCGATATCGATCGAGCGTCGCGGGGTGATCGATGTGACCCTGGGCGCTGAAGCGGTGTCCGACCGACCACATCCGCCCTCGACTCCGTCCGCCGTCCCATCCACGCCGTCTCTTTACGACGCGCAAAGGTGCCCGACCGCCATGCCGTCGTCTACGTTCTACCGTAACTGTACGTGACGACGTTCGATGCGATGCGATGCGATGCGGCGCGGCGCGATGCGGCGTTCGCGCGCGCGCGTGAGGGGCGCGGGAGACGCGCGCGATCGGTCGCGGTTTTTGGGGTTTTGCATCGCGGTCGCGCGGTCGGATCGGCGCGGCGCGGCGCGGCGCGCGGCGCGATGCGCGCGCGTGGGCGCGGTGGATGCGTCGTGCGTGAATTGTTTCATGCGATTTTGGTGCACGCGCGCGGCGTTCGCGCGGGGCGCGCGCACGTGGGTGCGTGCGTGATGACGGAAACCTTGACTGACGCGATCGTTGTTTCGCGATGGCACAGATGGTAAAACCTTCAAGAAGCCGAGACGTCCGTTCGAGAAGGAGCGCCTCGATGCTGAACTTAAGATTGTCGGTGAATTCGGCTTGCGTAACAAGCGCGAGTTGTGGCGCGTGCAGTTCGCGCTCAACAAGCTCCGTAACGCCGCCCGGGTGTTGTTGACGCTCGACGAGAAGGATCCCAAGCGCATCTTCGAAGGTGAAGCTATTTTGCGCCGTATGAAGAACTACGGTTTGTTGGTGCGTGTGATTTATTGATGCGTGATGTTATGTGTGTGCCCGTCGCGCGCGTGACGGCGGCGCATCGTCGTCGCGTCGCGAGCGTTTCGATGGGTGATTGCCGTGGATGCCACGGGACCCTAAATTTCGCGCGCGACTCGAGTACTGACTGTTTGCTCTGTTTTTCTCTACACGATCACAGGATGAAACCCAACAAGGTCTCGATTACGTTCTTGCGCTCAACGCCGAACAGTTCTTGGAGCGCCGCCTCCAAACGCTCGTGTTCAAGCTTGGCCTCGCCAAGTCTGTTCACCACGCGCGCGTGCTCATTCGCCAACGCCACATTCGCGTCGGTAAGCAAATCGTCAACGTGCCCTCCTTCATGGTGCGCACGGATAGCCAAAAGCACATTGACTTCGCGCTCAACTCGCCGCTTGGTGGTGGCCGCCCGGGTCGCGTGAAGAGAAAGCGCGCGGCTGCGGCCGCTGGTGGCGATGGCGACGAGGAAGAGGAAGAGTAAGCGTTTAGGTTTCGCTTGCGAACATTTCACGTTGAGGACGTACACGTTGGGGGGTGACGTGCCATGACCGCATTAACGTAGATTGTAATGGTGTAATGACACTCACGGTTTGACTTTAATATAATTCGTTCGTTTCGTCGTCGAGGATCGGCGTACAAAGTGCGTCGAGGACAATAATTTTGCGCGCTTGGTATTGACAAATTATTTTGACTCTTTAGTGCATCGGACACTTGCCTTGAGGCGCAACCTTGACGTCGCCGTTGAACGGCGTCATCCACTCTTCGCCTAACGCCTTGGCAGGCATCAGATTTGCCCAATCCACGCGTTCAGATTCGGGAATCTCGCGCATCGCGCGCGGCTTGACGTTGGCTAACAAGCCACTCTTCGTGTGAATAGTCGCGCCAGACGTCATGATGACGTCGTGGCCTGGCTTTAATTCTAATTCTAATCGTCGAAACATCGTGGCCCAAATGACGACGCCTTCATACACGGCAAACTTGTCGCCCGGGCAACGACGCGGACCGGCACTGAATGGTACGTAGCGATAGTCAGTGTTCAACTCCGTCGGCTGCCCAGCGGCGAGCGGGCCGAAACGCATGGGTTCAAATTGCTGCGACGTCGGACCCCAGCTCTTGGGCGAGCGGTGCAAGTTGTAAATGGAGACCAAAATATCCTGGTTCTTGGGAATCGTCATGCCATTGGGAAGCTTGTCTTCGACGACGGCGCGACGAGTGTACACGGGTGGCTGCGGGTACAAGCGCATCGCCTCGTGGAAGCACCGCTCCAAGTACGGCATCTTGGGCAAATCATCAAACGTCGGGAACGCTCTCGTGCCGAGAACTTCGTCGAGCTCGGCGCGAAGCAGACGTAATTGCTCGGCGTTCTCGGGTTTGAGCAATTCGTAAGTGCCCCACGTGAGCACTGACGCGGTGGTTTCGTGACCGGCGACCAAGAGGGACAACAAATCGTCTCTGAGTTGCGTGGATGAAACCTCTTCGCGAGCGGCAATTAAATACCGCAACACCGACGGGTTAGACTCGTTCAAATAGTCGCGCGCCCATGCCTCAGCACCACCAACCTTTTCTTCTTCTTCAACCATGCGCTTGCAATCGTCGACAAGTCGCTGCGTGACGTCGCGAATAATGGTCACGGCGTCCTGGGCGTCGCGCTGACGCGGGGACACAATGCGAAGAAACTGTTCGGGCAAACGCCAAGTCGGCAAAAGATCCATAGAACGCGTCTCCACTTCCTTGAGCGCGGTGTACGTGGCCTGAATCACCGGCGCCGCAGTTGTGAGCGCCTTGAAGTCATAGTTGAAGACAGAAATGCCGATGATGTCCAAGGCGGTTTTGCTAAATCGGCTCTCCATATTCACGCCATTCACGCCGCCACTGCCGCACTCCTTCTCTAAAATTTCAACCATGCGATCAGCGCATGGCCCGAAGCAGCGATCGACCATAGCTTCGACGTACTTTCGGTGCAACGACGGCGCGACAATCTTCCGGCGAATCTTCCATGGCTCGAGCTCTTGCAACGCCACGCCCAAACCAAACAAAAACTCCCCGGCTTCGGCAATCGTACCCTTAATGTACTTGCTCCCATAGTTGAACAGCACCTGCTTAATGCACTCCGGATCGCTCACCACGACGTACGACGTAATCGGACCCGTTGGTAACAGGTACACCGGCCCGCTCTCGTTCATCCACTTGAACAACGGCTGAAACAAACCGCCGCCCAATAGTCCGGTGATGTCCTCCAACTTTGCATCCGCAACGGGAATTTCCGACGCACCGCCCCACAAACGATTCAATTGCGTCATCCAATCCGGCGCCGCCATGGTCGCACCGGCGCCAGACTTGTTTGAAATCGCCGCTTCCTCCGCGACGTCGGCGAAGACGATGTTATCCAAATCCTCTTCACTCCAACTCTCCGTCACCGACGTCGACGGATCCTCCACCGCCCCACGAACGATGCGAGACGATCGCGACACACGCGTCACGCGTGCGCGATCGCGAATCGTCGCTCGAGCGCGCACGCGCACCGCGCCGACGCGCGAATTCAACGCGAGCTGCACCATCGCGCGTGCGCTTTATCCAAAAGTTACCCGTCGACGCGTCTCAACGCCGCGCGCCCGAGCGTCGGCGATCGCGAGATCGATGCGCGCGTTGGCGAATACGTCGCCGTCGATCGAATGCGCGCGCGTGCGGGTGCGGCGTCGCGATGTGCGGTCGGCGCGTTGGACACGAGTTACCCCGAACCCGAGGGTTCGTTCGCCATTCGACGCCGCACGCGCGTCGCCGCACCCGTCGCTGTCGCCCTCGCGCGCGCGCTGACCAAGGGCATCGATCGCGCGCCATGTCTCTCGCCGCCGCGTTCGTCCCGCTGTGCGCGTTCGGCGCGTACGGCTACGCTACGTTTCAGTACGCGTTCGCCTGGTCGCACGCGAATGGAATCGAAAACGTCGACGCGCAGCGATGGATCGGGGACTTGAGCTTCAAGCTGCCGCTGTGCGCGACGATTGGGTATTTATGCATGTGCGCCGTCGGGCCGCGCGTGATGGCGAAGCGGCAGGCGATGGACCCGAAAGGGGTGATGTTGGCGTACAACGCGTATCAGACGGCGTTCAACGTCTTCGTGCTCGGGATGTTTATTCACGAAGTGCGCGCGCTCGGTCTCTCGGCGTGGGGAGCGAAGATGCCGTGGAGTGACAATCGTTCATTCAAGCTGTTGCTTGGGATTTGGTTGCACTACAACAACAAGTATTTGGAGTTGTTGGATACGGCGTTTATGATTGCGCGCAAAAAGACGAACCAGCTGAGCTTTTTGCACGTGTACCATCACGCGCTCTTAATATGGGCGTGGTGGTTAGTGTGCCATTTAATGGCAACGAATGATTGCATCGACGCGTACTTTGGTGCGGCGTGCAATTCGTTCATTCACATCGTCATGTATTCGTACTACTTGATGGCCGCGCTCGGCGTCAAGTGCCCGTGGAAGCGCTACATCACGCAAGCGCAAATGTTACAATTTGTCATCGTGTTCGCCCACGCCATGTTCGTGCTGAGAGAAAAACACTGCCCAACAACCTTGCCGTGGGCACAAATGTTCGTCATGGCGAACATGTTGGTCTTATTCGGCAATTTTTACTTGAAGTCGTACTCAACCAAGACTCCGGCGCGCGCCGCGGCTCCCGCCGCGAAACCCGCGTCGACGTCCGTTCGCCGGTCGCGCTCCGCGCGCAAGACCGATTAGCCCTATCGTTAGCAACCATTCGAGTTTTTGTCATTGAAGACCGTTGTGTCATCCATACGCGCGCGCGAGCGCCATCATGTCCCCGCGCTCGTCCGCGCGCCGAAGACGCGACCTCACATCTTGGCTCTCCCTTGGCAGGGCACCGCACGAATCGCCACTTGTAGGCGCGCACGCGACCGCGACCGAGCGCCCGTTCGCGCACGCCCGCGCGCACGAAAACACCCTTGATCGTATTCGACGCTCCGCGCCCCCATCGCACGCTCACACGCATGTCGAGCGCGTCGTCAACCATGTTGCGCGCCAAGCTAACCCTAGGCGGACGACGCCTGACGACGACGAATGAAAACACCGCGTCGCGTCGCCGGTGCGCGCGCGCGGCGGTCGTGACGCGCGCGGGGATGAACTTTGGCCACGAGGATTTCTTCGACGTCGTGGGAACGGAGCGGGATGTGGAGGAGAAGTACCCGAGAAACACGCGAGGGGCGAATGGGTTGACGAAGAATCAAATCGAAGCGCTCGGGCTCGACGGGGACCGGGCGAAGGAGCGATGGACGGTGAGCGCGAGTGGGATAAGCGCTCGTGCGGCATACGCGAAGGAGATGCCGAGTGATGGGAATGAGCCGGCGAGGTATAGAACTGTGATGAGCGGGGCGACGATGACGCACGGGGGGATGGCGCCGGCGGGCGCGGTGGCGCCTCCGGATTTACCTTCGTTGTTGTTGAACGCGCGTATTTGCTACATTGGGATGTCGCTTGTGCCCGCGGTCACGGAATTAGTCGTCGCTGAGTTGTTGTACCTCGGGTACGAACAAGCTGACAAGCCGTGCTATGTGTACATCAACTCGGGGGGGTCGGTCAACGAGAAGGGTGAGTGCGTCGGTATGGACAACGAAGCGTATGCGATTTTGGACACGATGCGATACATCCGTCCCAAGATCCACACCGTGGCTGTCGGTAAGTGCCACGGCAACGCGACGTTGATTTTGGCTGGGGGTGACAAGGGTTGCCGACACGCGTTGCCGCACGTGCAAATTTCCACGCACCCGCCCAAGCTCAACCGTACTTTTGACTCTACTCAGAACGTGCAAATTCGCGCCAACGAGTGTTTACTTTACGAAAACACGTACATGGACTTTATGGCTGAGTTTAGCGGCAAGGACCCGCAACTTGTGCGCAAGGAACTCGACCGCACGCGCTACTTTACGCCCAACCAAGCCATCGAGTTTGGCTTGATTGACAAAGTCATTACGAAGGGTTTGAACGTTATGGAGCAACAAGATTACGAGCGACTTTTGGCGCAACAGCAAGAGCAGTACGCCGCGGCGGGTATCGCCCCTCCGGGATCGCAGCAAGATGAGTCGCGAATGAGCCACGCCGATAAGGGCATGGGTGGCATTCGCCGATGAGCTAGCGCGATTCAATTTACTAGACCTTTTAGCACGCACTTTTTGTGATCTTAAGCGCAAAACAATACCTTCAAGTGTATAAATGCTTTTATTCAACGATCTTTGTCTATCGCTACAAACGAAATAAATCCTAGACTCTACCGTGCGCGTGCGTCGACGCTGCTTCGAGGAGTTGCACCTCAATTTTGCCCTTTTGATACACGTAAAAGCCAATAATTGATGTCAGGTATCCGAAACCCTGTATGATCGTCACTGGGTTACCAAATATAACCATCGCTCCTAAAATCACCGCCGCGTTCTTAGCCTGTCCCATGACTTTGAATCCAACGCCGCCCATGGCGGACACTACGGCTAACGACAAATAATTCACGCAGAACCCCATCAGCGCCGCGCAAAGAAAATACAATGGTGCCTCGAGCATGATATACGCCCCGTCGTTATGAATGAAGTCATCGAGCTCAAACACCGCAATGCCAAGCCACAGAAACACCAACGATGCCGGTCCCATGACGTACAGCCCTTCAATCATGTCAAATTTCAAGTTGCCGAGCAGATACTGATAAAACGCCATGCGCAACGCTTCAGACAATTCGCTCATCATCATCATCAACAGCCCGAGCATGCTGAATTTTACCTCACCATACGTCGCAATCATCGTCCCAAGCGTCACAATCACCACGCCAGTCAACGTCTTGTGATGCAACTGTTCCAGTCCCGCCGTATACATCACGCACATCGTCACCGCCGGCACCGCCGCCTTGAGCATTTGAATAAAACTCACACTGAGATACAAGTACGCATAGTTCCCGAACCCCAAACTCAGCGCCCCTAAAAACCCAATCGGTACGATGTGTCTCGTGTACCATCGTCGCGTGATGAGCGCTTCGTGCTTCAACGTCACCCGTCCCGTCTTCACCAACGCGAAAGAAATCACCCACGACGACGTCACCCCCATCGAGCACAACATCATCGGATACCCGAACCCATGGTCGCGAAGCAAGTAGTTATTCAAGAAAATCAACCCACTGCTCATGACGGCCCAGGCGATGGAATACACCGCGGCGGCCACGACCGCGGGCATCGATCGTCCCGCGATGCGCACGCTCGCCCGCGTCGGCGTCGGCGTCGCTCCGGATTTGTCCTCCTCCGCGCGCGCGTGCGCGGCGCTCATCGCGCGCGGCGCGACGCGGTTCGACAGCGCGTGAATGGTGCGACGACTTCGTCGACGGATGGAGCCGCGAGCGTCGTCGCGCGTCGAGTCGGCGTCACCGAATGCGGTCGGAATTCGCGGTGTCTATCCACTCCTCGAGCGGCGGCACTTTCCGCCTCTCTGCGCGCGATGACGACGGCGTCGTACGAGATTTCCCCCGACGCCCGTCTAGAGCGATTCCCGTACGAGGTGTTCGCGTTGCGCGGCGCGCTGAGCTCTCGCGCTCAGACTGAGCTCGCGCGAGACATCGGCGCGAGCGCCTCTGGTGGGCGGTCGCAGTCGCGTGGGTCGGTGGACTGGCTCGAGCGCGCGCGCGCGAACAACCATCCGACGATCATCGCCGCGTACGGAGGCGGCGGGGGTGAGCGGAGCGTGCGGTGCGTGCGTGCGTGCGGGTTGACGCGGTGCGTGGGCGCGTGCGGGCGCGAGGTTGGGGCGTTGGTGGAGGAGCCGCGCGAGGCGTTGACGTTGGCGCGAGACGTCGCGCGAGAGATTTCTCGACGCGCTGGGCGCGATGGTGGCGGAGGAATAGTCAGCGGGTTGTTCGATGGCGATGAACCGTATGAGCCGTCGCATTTTTGGGCGCTGGTGTACGGAAGCGGCGTGTCTGGGCAATCGAAAATGTCGACGCACTTGGACAGGCCGGTGGGTTGGACGTTGAGCGTTTCGGTCGGTCGCGCGGCGCGCATGACCATCGGGCGCGCGCCCGAGGCTGGGGAACAATATGATAAACTGGGCAAGGACCGCGCGATTGATGGTCAGCGCGAGGTGGAGGTGGAAATTCGTTCCGGGGATTGCTTGCTTTTTCGCGGCGACCGCGTATTTCATTCGGTGGACGGGTTGGGCGCGGAGCGCGGAGCGCCTCTTGAGTGGGCGCAAGCGTTGACGCAAGACAGCGCTGTTGATGGCTATGTCCCAGGTCGAATGGCGTTGTTGTTTCGCGAAGAGCGCGAGACGCAAGGCAAACTCATTCGTTAGTCAGTAGTATATTTGTGTTTTCTGTTATTGTCAATTCGTAGAGCTAGGTACAAGTTTATGTAGAGCTAGGTACAAGCGAGTCCTTTGGCATGAAAATAGCCCGCTTATTCCCGGCAATTTGCGTAAGCAAATCAAACGGATCGTCTCCTTGCCAATCCTCGTCGGCGACGTAGAATGGATCCACGTTGCCCATCTCCTTGAGCTCCGCCTCCTTCGCCTTGGCCTTCTCGCTCTCAATTTTCGCTATGATAGCCTTACGCTCCTCCTCCGTCAATTCGCGCTTCTCCTCCTCTTCCTCCTCGCTTTCCTCTTTGCGATGAATCACGTAGTTTTTCGGCGCTTCTGTCTTCACGCTCAGTCCAGCCACGTCCTCCGCCAAGGCGTCGACGTCCTGCTGCACAAACTTCTTCTTCTGCGGTATCGATGACCGCACACCCATCAAGATCTCGAGTTCGCGCTTCGCCTCCTCCTCCGCCTCCTTTTGCTTTTTACGCTCCCGCGCCTTCGCTTCAGCCTTCGCACGTTCCGCATCCTTGGTCGGAGCGTCCCGCTTCAACTCTTCAATCTTCGATTGCACCTTTGCTGAAACATTCTTATTCTTCAACCCAAACGTGCGATCAGACGCCAACTGCGCCTTGCGCTCCTTGCGCTCCTTCTCCTTCTCTCGTTTTTCCTTTTCCTCTTTGCGCTTCTTCTCTTCTGCCGTGAGCGCTTTTACCTTTACCCCGGCGCCGATGACTTTCTTCTCCTTGACCATCCTTCTTTCGTTCTACGTTACAAATATTCTACTCACTTCGCCGTCGTCGTCGACGTCCAACGCGTGTGCGTGGTGGGTCCACCACCGTCTTCGTTCTGCGCGCGTCGTTGACGCTCCACCGCGTCGTACGCGCGCGCGTGAGTCTGGAGTCCCTCGCGCTCGGGGTTCGGAGCGAAGTTTCTTTTTAAAAATTCAAGACAAACGCGCGAACGCGATACCTTCTATGCAGGCTCATACACGCCGTCGCCGTTCACCACGAAGCCTTCAGGCACGCAGGCCTCATCCACGTTCGCGTTCTCATCGCGCATGAGCAAGCGCAGGGGTAAAAATACGCCCTCATCCGGGACGTCGCGAACGTCCCGCGCGCGTTTGAAGCTCCACCCTGCGCACTTGTGTGGCTCCATGTTTTCAAAATTGACGTCCGCATCGACGTGCGCCAAGGCGAAGATGGTGATCCAGTGATTGTTCGCATCGATCACGGCTTCGGCGACGGTAAAGGGCGCGCGCCAGGCGTCTTCGGGCACGCGCACGCCAACCTCTTCGAGCGTCTCCCTGGTGGCGCACTGTCGAACGGTTTCGTAGAGCTCGAGCGCGCCGCCCGGGAGGGCTAGCTGGCCTGCTCCGTGCGAACCTTTTCTTTCGCCGATGAGGAACGCGCCGTCGGGGCGCCGGAGGATGACCCCGACGCCCACGCGCGGTCGAAGAGGCGGAGATTCGGGCATCGCGTCTCACAGTGACGGTTCGGATTTTTTTGTTGAGCGCATTGTTGACGTTTCGGTATTTATAGCGACACTGCGCGGACGGGAGACGCAGCATGCGTGAACGCGCGAGCGATGACGGTGGCGAAGTGCGATGTACGTCCTCCTCGCCGGCGTCGTCGACGGCGGTGCGTGGCGAACGACGTCGGCGGTTGGCGCTCGCGGCGGCGTCGGCGGCGTCGGTGTGGGCGTCTTCGCTGAGCGCGTGCGAGCGCGCGGTAGATTTCGCGCGTGGAGGTCGAGGCGCGCGCATCGACGGTGCTCACGTGCGAGGGCGTCATGCTCTACGCGAGTTTCACGACCAGCGCGTTGGGTATGAATCGTGCGTGACGCGCGTGATGGATGGATGCGCGCGTCGGGACGACGAAGAGCTACGCGTTCGAGCCGAGCCGAGCTCGCGAGCGGGCGACGCGAATGCAGCTCGCGTTCGCGCGCTAAAGATAAAATCGCGGCGGTGTTCACGCGCGATGCGGGTACTAGGTGATGCCATGGCGCGCGTCCATGAAGAGCGCAGTCGCGAGACGTTTGCGGCATCGTTTTGGACGGAGGCGTGCGCGGACGCCAATCCAACGCTCAATCCAAAGCGCGCCGTGCTCGTCGCGATGAAGACGACGGATGACGGCGCCACAGCGACGCGATTGCGATTGGCAAACATGGCATACGTTGCGACTGTCAACGCCAGCGTGGCAAATGTGCTGCAGAACGTCAATGCCCGCGCGTCGTATGACGCGTCGTACGTTGACTCAAAGACGAGACGGTTGCAAGCGATGTCTGACGAGGCGCGAGCGCTAGCCATGACGCAATATGAACACATATACAACGCATCTGCCAACGCACTGGAAAACATGACCATATCATCACACGGGGCACTTGATGCGATTTCGGCCGCCGCGATCGGTGTCTCTGAAGATGCGAGCACATTCGTTGACGCTTCAGCGCAAGCGGCTTCGGATTTCGCCGCGAGCGCCCAAACCGTCGTACAGTACACGCAAAATGTCATGAGTAAGTTTGAAGCGTTCCGAGACTTCGTGAGCATCGTGCAAACGAGTGGTTTGATGGATTCAACGGTGCCGTTTCCGGACTTGTCAATGCCGACGCTGCAGATGCACGTACCAGAGATTGATGTCGGTGCGATGGAATTTGCCTCGCTCGGTGGATTACACGAGACTATAGACTTTGCAGCTCAAATAGCCAACGCTTCCAAAGAAGCCGCATCGGAGTCTATGCGCAAGGTTTTAGATGAGGCAGCCGTAGTCGATATCGGTGCGAGTCTCTCGTTGCCCACGGTCTTGGACGATTACGACCCACCGCCATACAAATCAGGCGACGAATACGCCACGCAAGACGTTGACTCGTTCGGTTCTCACGTGTTTAACCGCATCGCCACGGCGTCAGATGCATTAGAGGCGATGATAAACGCTTCCATCTCGCCAGCAAACGATGTGTTGGATTTTGCAGGCAGTTTAAGTGTCAACGTGTCGTCCCGTTTGCCTACGCCAAATGTCTCGACGGTGCCACGCGCGCCTTCGGCGGATGATTTCAACTTTCTCGGCATACCCTTTGAAACGCTCAATTTGCGCATGCTCTTTAGCACCATCGACGGCGCATTCGCAGGTTTAAAACACATAGACTGGACCTATCGCGTTATAAGATGTGTTCAAATCGTAGCCAAACATTTGGCTTACGGAGAACTCGAGCTCGAGCCGCTCAATTTGACTGAACGCGGCAATCAGGTGAAAGGCAGGAAAGTGCGACCGCTCGAACGCATCGCTCGCGCGTTCTCAGACCCACTCGTTGTCTCTTCTGCGAAATTCGCAATCTTCAGCGCCGTCGTTGCCGCCATTCTACACATATACCGACAGACGCACCAAAAGTATGTCGACGGATGCGTCGACAGTAGAAATGGAACATTCACCGGCAACAACGCCTTTTCCCTGGCCAGAAGTTACGTCAATTCTAAAGCACGCGCCCATGCCGTCGCGTATGATTCATACGCACAGTATAACGCCACGCACGCATGTGAGGCATACAGGACAGCGAACATTGAGCGCTTCAACGCACACGACATCGAACGGCGCGACCAAGAGCAGACGCTCATTGAATCTCAAATTGTACTACGGGCAACGCAAGCGTGCGTGGCGGATATCAATTCCACCATATATAACGATACGTTGCTTTCTCGCACGTACTCGCGCGCACAACTGACGTGTGCCTCGGAGTCGTTTGCACTTGACGCAAACGTGACTCTGGAATGTCAGCCGACGCAGTGCTCGGCTCTCAATGTTTGCGTTGGACCGTTAGACGAAGTCCTACGGCGGCAATCCATCGAGGCGGGATGTACGTTTGAAGAATTCGCGCACAACGTAGTCCAACGCTTCGTCGTTCTTCTGCTCGCGTATGTATCTATCAACGTCGCGAGAGAGCCGCTGGTATTGGCGCTCAATCGAGTGGTGACATCTGTGAATCCAGATGACGCCGTCGCGTGTGTGGCGCATTATAATCGAGCGAGCGATGACATCACTGTCCGCAGCGACGCTAGAGACGTTGTCGAGCACGCGCTATGGCAGTACCGCATGCGTGCGTTTGTGGTCGTCGCCGCGTGCTGCGTCGCGCAGACTCCGTGGTTGGCGCTCGCCGAATACTTTTCCAATTAAATCCTTCTGCTCGCGTGCTACTAGATCATATCATCATACATTACATCAACGGCGTTTACCGTCATCATCATTCGTCATCATCCATCACGCCATCGTGGTCGTCGTCTTCTTCCGCTGGACACAAAATAAACGTCACTGGAACCATAAACGCATTCAAACCGCCCGTTCCAAACGACACCGAGCGCGACAAATGCAACAAGTGCACAATCTTTAAAAACCCGCTATTTGAGATTGCCACGCGCGTCATCGTGACATTTTCATCCGCACCATTAGCGCCGCCGGAGCTTAAAAAACTTCCCCCGACAGCCGTCGCGGATTTCAAAAATCGATACTTGTACCTCGAAGAGGACGCCTCGCGACACGTAAATTCCGTCAATCGCTCACCATCCGTATCGACATCAATTTTCAAATCACCAATCTCAGGCCCTCGTGCGCTAAATCGTAACGCTCCGGCGTTGACATCAATCTGTACATCACTCGCGGGCCATTCCAAATCGTCTACGATTTCCTTCAACGTCGCCGTCGGCAACATGAACGCGTTCGCCTCGTCTCGAAATGTTGGCTCCTCACCGCGCTCTTCACCCTCAATCGCCGCCTCTGGCGTAATCTCGCTATATATACATTGCCGTAATTCCCTCTCGATGCCTGGTTTCACGCTCAACAGCTCTAAACTCAACGACCCTTCGCGGTTCGGCCAACGCACGCGAACGTCGGCGTCGCCATCCTTCGCGGCGAATGCACCCAAAACATCAATCAGCGCCGTGAGATTCACGTCGAACGCGCACACGCGGCTCGTACTCCCCACACCAAGCGCGCGCTCATCGCACGCATACGACCCGAACACGTCGGCGCGGAAGTTTGCGCTCGCCACGCACGTTTTCGACGCATCGTGCGCGGTAAACGTCACCCCGCGCTCATCCGCGCGCACGTGCGCGCGCTGGCGCTTCGACAGCTTCACCGCCGAGAGTACGGCGACGAAACTCTTCACGTGCGCGCATCGCGCATCGAGCGCGTACGACCACGAGTCGTCCGCGGCGGCGGCGCGCGTCATCGAATGCGGTCATCATCTTGTTTTTAAACCAGTGCGAGCTGTCGCGCGCGCCATTCGACGCCGCGCCGTTCGACGCTGATGGTCGCCGCGCACGCGGCGTGCGCGAGC